>Ga0153940_1000405_pt1 | contig 23111 bp, 19 predicted proteins | sample TSNJ024MetaG_FD_104736 | JGI IMG/M metagenome (GOLD analysis project Ga0153940, IMG submission 104736) | Attine ant fungus gardens microbial communities from New Jersey, USA - TSNJ024 MetaG | ecosystem: Host-associated > Fungi > Mycelium > Unclassified | place: USA: New Jersey, Brendan T. Byrne...
CCGCGAACGCGGTTACAGCAAGGACAACAAGTTCAGCGAGACGCAAATCGTCCTGGCTCTGGGCGCGACGCGAGAAGGGCTGCCTCTATGGTACAAAGCTTATTCCGGGGATACGTGGGAGGGACACACCTTCAAGCATTTCATCGACGATTGGCTCCTCTCAAGAAAAAGCCTCTCCGGCGGGGTTGTCGTGGCTGACTGCGGGATGTTTTCAAAGGACAATCTGGAGCTGCTGAGCGAGAGCGGCCTGAATTATGCGCTCGGCTGCCCGTTGAAAAAACTTGCCCGGCCCGAACAGGAGAAGATTCTGGACAAATCCGGGTATAAAGAGTATTCACATGGCGGGGAGGTTCTGCTGTATCGGGTTCTCGAGAGAGCTGACGGCAAGCGCGTACTTGTTACGTGGAGCGACCGCCGCGCGAGGAAGAACGCGGCTGACAGGCAGAAGCTGATCGACCGGCTCTTGAAGAAGTCGGGCAAGTCTGCCAAGGGCAACGTTGGCGCGGGCGTCCTCATTGGCAACCGCGGCACGAAGAAATACCTGAAACTCGCGGATGGGCAGACGCCGAACAGTTACGTACTGGACGAGGAGAAAATCGCCTCGGACGCCCGTTGGGACGGCTTGCGCGGAGTCCTGACCGACTTGCCGCTCGCCTCACCGGAGGAAATCCGCGAGGTTTTGAGCCACTACCACTCCCTCTGGCGCATTGAGGAGAGCTTCCGCATCAGCAAGAATGATCTGCGGATTCGCCCTATTTACCATTGGACAAAAGAGCGCATCGAGGCGCACATTCTTCTCTGCTATCTCGTATACGCGTGCGCCCGTTACATCGAGCAGCGCGTCTGGCTTCAGGGTAAGGAGCGGGTGAGCCTTCGGAAGATCCGCGAAGCGATGCTGTCCGTGGACAGCGCGATCCTCCGCGACCGCGAGACCGGCAAGCTCTACCGCCTTCCCCGCGCGCTTACGCCTCCGGCGCGTAAGCTTTACGCCTGCCTCGGCCTCAAACGCGACACGACTCCGCGTGAACTTCTGAAAGTATCTGCGTATTACGGGCGCAGAAAACTACTCGAAAGGGCCTGTGACGACCCAGGCGAGACACTTTCCTGAAACTGAACGGGCATAACTGCTGAATAAACCTCATCAAGACGAGAGAACGCAAGGCGCTAAAACGCTGAAGAAGCCAAATGTAGTGCCTTGCGTTTTTCGCGGAACCCTGGTATCAGCTAATCTGCAAAATAATCCGCCGAAGTCGGGAATAGCGGAATATAAAATGGCATGAAGCCTGTGTTCGAGGTAATTGGTTCGTCAGAACGCAACGCCTCAGAGGTCTTCATGCCATGCTTATGGCAGCATAAAAAAATTTATTTCGTGTTCAGCTTGGCGGTAAAGTCCGCAAACGCTTCGGCGATACGGATGTTCTGCGGACAGACCGCTTCGCAGCCTCCGCATTTGACGCAGGCGGCTGGGCGTTTGTCCTCGGGCGTTGTCGATAATACCATCGGCGCGATAAACCCAAACCCTCCTCCGTCTGTGGTGAAGCAGTGTTCGTTGTACAGCTCGATCAGGGCGGGGATATCCAACTGCTTTGGACAATGATCGACGCAATACCGACAGGCCGTGCAGGGCAGGGCAATTTGTTTGACCATGCTGTCTGCGACGCCGAGCAGCGCGTCAAGCTCTTCGGAGCCGAGCGGCTTCTCGGTTTCAAATATGCTGATATTCTCGCGAAGCTGTCTCAAATCAGACGCGCCTGTCAGCGTCACCGTGACGTTCGGATTCGTCTGCAGGAAGCGGAACGCCCAGGCAGGGATCGACTCGTCAGGGCGCAGCGCCCTCAGCTTCGCAGCGCCGTCCTCGGGCAGCGACGCAAGCTTGCCTCCGCGCAGCGGCTCCATCACCCAAACCGGGACACGGTATTCGTTCAACAGCCGCACTTTTCCTTCCGCGTTTTGAAACGTCCAATCCAAGTAATTAAGCTGGATCATGCAAAGCTCCATGTGTTCGCCGTAAGCGTCCAGGAAGCGCCTAATGACGCCGACGCCGCCGTGCGCGGAGAAGCCGAGATGCCGTACACGCCCGGCGTCCCGCTGTTCCTTAAAATAATCGAAGACGCCGTGTTTTTTGTCTAAATAAGCGTCGATGTTCAACTCGCAGACATTGTGAAGCATATAGAAGTCAAAATGCTCTACGCGGCATTTTTCAAGCTGTTTTTCGAAGATCTCTTCGGCCTTGTCCATGTTGCCCAGGTCGTAGCCGGGGAATTTAGACGCCAGAAAAAAACTGTCGCGTGGATACTCGCTCAGGATTCTGCCCATGACGGTCTCCGAATTGCCGCCGTGATATCCCCACGCGGTATCGAAATAGTTGACGCCGTGCTCCGTCGCGCAGGCGACCATCTCTTCCACCGCCGCCTCGTCGATCACCGCGGAGTCGCCGCCGACGGTTGGCAGACGCATCGCGCCCATGCCGAGGGCAGACAATTTCAGATTTTGAAAATCCTTGTAAATCATCTCATGTCCTCCTTAGTTTTGACAGCGAAAAATACATGCTCGAGAATATGATAGAACTTAGAGTGCGGTTTAAGTCAAGAGGGGTTATAAAATTCGCGCGACACAAAGGGCGAAGCCGGGATATGAACAGCTTCGCCCCTCTCGTATGATAAAGATCGCCCATGCGTGAAGCTAGAGCAAGGGATCGTATTCGTAGTCCACATTAAAAAAACTCATCTTCCCCTTTACGGGGAACGGTTCGATCTCACGCGGGTTCTTCAGCACCCAGGCGAAACCGGGCGAATCGGGCAGCTTCTCGCCGTCTGCCCACCACGCGGCGCTCCGGTCGGACGGAAGGAAGGTTCGAACGGAGGCGATCGTCACAATTCCGACGGCGACGCCAAGAGGCATTTTCCTCTTGGCCTCTTCCTTCTCCGCCTTGTCTTTTATACTCTCCAGATACCAGTAATAACGGGCGTCGCCCCTTACCGTGGAGCATACGAGCAAATCTCCGCGGAATTTGGCGCTCCACGACCGCCACTCGATTGTCTTTTGTCCGCTTACGATCAGGGAAGCCCATGGTTGGCGGAAAGAAAGAGCTCTCATGTACATAATCACCTCCTTCTTCTTGGAGTGCGCGGGGTTGGCCTATTGCCGCACGCCTCTCAGCTCGAGAGAGCTCAGCATGTCTTGCAGCGCCGTCCGCTGTACGCGCGATCGCCCGATCTCCGCGCGCAGCTTGTTCTGCTCGGATGCGAGCAGTTCGGGGTCATCGAGCAGCTTTTTCCACTCGAAGGCTGGGTGTTGCTTGATGTTGTCCGCCTTGGCGTTCATCAACGAGACCTTCCGTTTGAGGTCGGCGTTGTTCTCCCGCACGCCCGTCATGTCGCTGGGCATCTCGTAGCTCTCCGGATAGTCGTCGGAGATGAGAAGAAGGCTCTTCATCTGGAAAACGTCTCCCCAAATGTACGCGGTCTGTACGGCGGGCCAGAGGGACTTTGCCTCGTCGCTCTGCTCCGCGTTGATCTCGGGGTGCAGCTTGCGCGCCAGGAGGCGGTAGAGGCTGCGAATTTCCTGCTCGTCCTCGGAGGGCACGAGAGATGAAAACCGCGCCTTCGCCTGGTCGATCTGCCCTGCCTCGCGCCGCAGCCGCTCGTCCCACTCGCGGAACTCCCTGTCGACGCGATGGTTAAGCGCCGCCGCGTGTACGCGCTCGCCTCGCTCGAGATACGAACGCAGGAGCGCGATCCGACGGCGCGTCCGCATCACGTCCACCTGCGTCTGCAGGGCCTCCACGCGAAGCGCGCCTACTTTGATCAGATAATTCGTCTGGGTTGCGGGGATGACAACGCGATTGATGTACTCGAGCTCTTCGTGCAACACCGCGAGCTCGCCCCGCAGGATCGAGTTTTCTTCGTAAAGAGAGTTGAAATCAGGATGGACGTAATAATCCGGGTGGTTATTCCGTTCACTCAAACAACAACGCCCCCTCGTTCGACAGTGACAAGCACTGCCATTTGCCTCCAAAAACTTACATGTTTATTTTACAACCTATTCGATAAAAATAACAGACACAGAGTATAATATGCGGCATGAAAACATTGCGGGCATCACCGTTCTCACAAAAAAGAAAAAGCTTGCTCGAGTTGCTCGAGTGGATTAAATCTCTTCCGGGCGATACGACGCTGCATCGGATTATACCCGCCTCCCGTGAGGCGACCGCGGAGTGGCCGGCGATCGATCCGGGGTTGGTCGCGGCGCTGCAAAAGCGCGGCATTCAGAAGCTCTACACGCATCAGGCGCGCGCGGTCTCCTGCGCGCTCGAAGGGCGCGACTCGGTGATCGTAACGCCGACCGCGTCGGGCAAGACGCTCTGTTACAACATACCGGCGCTTGAGGCGATCATCCGAGACCCTTCATCGCGCGCGATCTACATCTTCCCCACAAAGGCGCTCGCGCAGGATCAGCTCTCCGAGCTGTACGAGCTGATAGGCGAGCTCGGTATAGACGTCCGCACCTTCACCTACGACGGCGACACGCCCCCCGACGCGCGAGTTAAGATTCGCGACGCGGGACACGTGGTAATCACCAACCCGGACATGCTGCACACGGGCATACTCCCCCACCACACAAAGTGGAAGAGCTTGTTCGAGAATCTTAAATATATCGTGATCGACGAGCTTCACTCCTATCGCGGAGTCTTCGGCTCGCACTTCGCGCTGATTTTACAGCGGCTTCTGCGCATATGCGAATTTTACGGCTCGCGCCCGGTTTTCATCTGCTGCTCCGCTACGATCGCCAACCCTAAGGAGCTCGCCAAGGAACTGACGGGGCGCGAGGTCGAGCCGACGGATGAGAACGGCGCGCCGTCGTCCGAGCGGCACATTCTCTTTTACAATCCGCCCGTCGTCAACAAGCAGCTGGGCATACGCAGGTCTTCCCTGCTTGAGGCGACGCAAATCGCGTCCGAAGCCATAGCGAACGGCATTCGGACCATCGTGTTCACGCGCTCGCGGATCAACGTCGAGCTGCTTCTGACCTATCTGCAAAACGCCGCGTCGAAGCGGCGGATTGACCCCTCGGGCATCGCGGGTTATCGCGGAGGCTATCTGCCCGGCGAGAGGCGCGCCATCGAGCGCGGACTGCGCGACGGCTCGGTCCGTTGCGTGGTCAGCACCAACGCGCTGGAGCTGGGCGTGGATATCGGCTCGCTCGAACTGGCTGTGCTGCACGGCTACCCGGGCAACGTCGCGTCCGCGTGGCAGCAGATGGGGCGCGCGGGCAGGCGAGCTCCGGGCGGCAACATCGCCGCCGCGGTCATGGTGGCGTCGTCGCTCTCGCTCGACCAATTTCTGGCTAACCGGCCCTCTTACTTCTTCGGAGCTTCGCCGGAGCACGCGAGGATTAATCCTCTCAATCCGTATATTCAGATCGGGCACATCAAGTGCTCGGCGTTCGAGCTGCCGTTTCGCGCGGGAGAGGCCTTCGGGAAATGCGACGCGGGCGAAGCGCTCGACTACCTTGCCCGCCACGGCGTTTTGCATATGCAGGACGGCTCGTACCACTGGCAGGCGGACTCTTACCCCGCCGCGTCATTGTCTCTGCGCAGCGCCACGAGCGAAAACTATGTGATTCATGACGTGACGGAGCCGTCAAAGCCGCGCGTGATCGGACAGATGGACCGCAAATCCGCCCCGACTCTGATCTTCCCTCAGGCGATTTACTTTCATCTCGGCGAGCCGTATCAGGTGCAGGAGCTGGACCACGAAGAGATGCGCTGTTACGTCAAGCGCGTGGACGTCGATTATTACACCGACGGCGACGCCGCGGCGCGTATCGAGGTGCTGGACGAGATCGAGACGCGCAATCAGTTCGGATGGGGAGAGGTCCTGCTCGCCACGCGCCCGACGATCTACAAAAAGATCAAGCTTCTCACGCACGAGAACGTAGGCTACGGAAACATTCATCTGCCCGAAGAGCAGATGCACACAACCGCGTTCTGGGTACTGATGCCCGAGCGCAAGCCGGACGCGGAGGGCGAGGCGAGAAGGGACGCGTTGAGCGGGCTGGCGAATTTGGCGCGGACGATATCTCCGCTATTTTTGATGTGCGACCGATCGGACATCATCGTTCACGCGCACGAGCGCGACCCGCATTTCCGACGCCCCGCGCTCTTCATCGCGGATAACATACCCGGCGGCGTCGGACTGGCGGAGGCGCTTTACGAACTTGGCGACGATCTCTTGAAGGCGTGCGGCGAGGCTTTGGACGCGTGCCGCTGTGAAGACGGCTGCCCCGCCTGCGTGGGCGCGAACGCGGCTGACGCGGGCGGAGCAAAAAAAGCCGTTGCCGAGCTCTTGAGGGAAGCCCGCCTCAGTCGAGCGTAAACGCGGCGTAATCCTCGCGCGCGACGCGCAGCAACTCGGGAGGATCCAGGTCGTAGGGACAGCGCGAGCGGCACGCGCCGCAACCGGTGCAGTCCGCCGCGCGCTCCATTTTTTCGCGCCACTCGTCGGTCATAAAAGCCCGCGGATCCATGCGGCGCAAAATTTGCGGCATACGGGCGAGCCACGGTATCTCTATGTCCGCCGCGCAGGGCAGGCAGTAACCACACCCTCGGCAGAAGCTGCCCGACAGCTCTTCGCGGTCACGGGCGATCCTTGCCCTCATCTCTTCGCCAAACTCGGGCGGGTTTGCCTCCCACTCAAGAAACTGCCGCAGCTCTTCCATTCTTTGGATGCCCCATATGGGAAGAATGTTCTCCTTGCCGCGCATAAACACAAACGCCGTACCCGCGTCCGTGATGATGCCGCCCGAAAGTGGCTTCATCGCGATAAAGCCGACGTTATTGAGGCGGCACAGATCGACGAGAGCGACGTCGTCCTCTGACGAAAGATAACTCAGGGGAAACTGAACCGTGTCGTACAGCCCGGACTTCGCCGCTTCAAGCGCGACGGGAAGGCGGTGCGCGGTGATCCCGATACTGCGGATTATTCCCGCGTCCCTCGCCCGGAGCGCCTCGTCGTAGAGGCCGTCAGGCTCGCCCGGAGCGTGACACTTCTTCGCGACGTGAAACTGAAAAACGTCGATATAGTCCGTTCGGAGCTGTCTGAGGCTCTCTTCGATGTCCGATCTCAGGCTTTCTCCGCCCGCTGCCGTCGTCTTCGTGGCGAGGAACAGGCCCTCGCGCACATCCGAGAGGGCCTCGGCTATTTTGGCCTCGCTGTCCTGATAACCGCGCGCGGTGTCGAAAAAATTGATTCCGCCCTCGAACGCCGCCCGCAAAATAGGAACAGCCTCCGCCATCGGCACACGCTGAATCGGCAGCGCCCCGAACGCGCTCCTTGAAACCGAAAGACCTGTCCTGCCAAGGATCATCTTCTCCATTCAACCGTCGCCTCCAATTTATGCCGCTATCCCGCGGCTCGCTCCAATCTGTTTCGAAGCGCTTCGCCAAGGCCGGAACGCTCAGGCAGTTCCGCGATAATCACGTCCGCGCCGCAGTTTTCAAGTTCTCGCAGCTTCGCGTACAGCTCCCTTGCGTATTCCTCCACGGAGTCAAAGACTACGGCCTTGAGCGGATGGCCGGACGGCGTGTCCAGCCCCAGGAAGCACCAGCGTTTATCCTCGACCAACGGAGACAGCGCGGACGGGTTTCCGTCCCACAAAATCAGAGGCAGCTTCGGCGCGTAGTGCCGATAGCGCGTCCCCGGCGAACGGCGGAGATCCGCCTCTTCGTCGTCGTCCCCGTCCAGAATATCCACGACCTTCGCCAGCGCCTCGCGCGTGATGCCGCCGGGACGGAGTATCACAATCCCCTCCAGCCTCGTGGCGTCAACCACGGTGGACTCAAGCCCGATGCTCGTCGGACCGTCGTCGAGGATCATATCGACAGCGCCGTCCAGGTCTTCCGCCACCGCCTGCGCGGTCGTCGGGCTTGGGCGTCCGCTGCGGTTGGCCGACGGAGCCGCGATAGGAAGTCCCGCGCAGCGTATCACAGAGAGCGCGGCCGTATTCGACGGCATGCGCAGCGCCACGGTGTCCAGCCCGCCGCGGGTAAGCTCCGGAACCTCATCCGAGGCGAAAAGCACGATCGTCAGCGGCCCGGGCCAGAACTGCTGCATTAATACTTCGGCGCAATCGTTCATCTCGCCGTACTTGGCCGCGTCCCGGATGCTCGAGACGTGCAAAATCAGCGGATTGTCGCGGGGACGACCCTTCGCGTCGAAGATCTTCGCCGCCGCGTCCGGGTCAAGCGCGTTCGCGCCCAACCCATAGACCGTCTCTGTGGGAAACGCCACCAGACCGCCTGATTTCAAAATCTCCGCCGCGATCAGAATGTTTTCGTCTGTCGCCGGACAAATTCTGCCGTTCATGCCTCAAACTCACCCTCCTTAAAGAAATCTCGGAGATACGCGGGGAAGGATCCTTCGATGATCGCGCGCCTCGCGCCGCGCATGAGATTCACCAGAAAATACAGGTTGTGCCAGCTGCAGAGGCGCGACGCCAAGATCTCGCCCGACCTGTAGAGATGCCTGATATAAGCGCGGCTGAACCGCCTGCACGCATAGCAGCCGCAGCCCTCTTCGATCGGCGAAAAGTCGCGCTCGTAGGCGGCGTTTTTGATGTTGATGCGCCCGCGGCGGGTCAGCAGGCTTCCGTTGCGCCCGTTGCGCGTCGGCAGCACGCAGTCGAACATGTCCACGCCGCGCGCGACGCCCTCAAGCAAATTCTCGGGCATACCCACTCCCATCAAGTAGCGCGGCTTATTCTTCGGCATGACAGGACGCAGCGCGTCTAAAACGCGGTACATCTCTTCGTGCGTCTCTCCGACCGACAACCCTCCGATCGCGTATCCGGGGAAGTCCATCTCGGCCAGGCGTTCCGCGCACTCTACGCGCTGGTCCTCAAAAAGCGTACCCTGCACGATGCCGAAGAGCGCCTGATCCGACCGCGTGTGCGCGCGCCCGCAGCGCTCGGCCCAGCGAACCGTGCGCTCCATCGCCTCGCGCGAGGCTTTTTCCTCCGCGGGGATATGTATAAGCTCGTCAAAGCACATCGCGATATCGCTCCCAAGTTTTTGCTGCGTCTCGATCGAAAGCTCCGGCGTCATAAAGTGCTTGCGCCCGTCGATATGCGAGCGAAACTCAACGCCTTCGTCTGTGATCTTTCGCAGGTCGGCGAGCGAGAAAACCTGAAATCCGCCGCTGTCGGTGAGAATTCCTCCGGGCCAGTCCATGAAACGGTGCAAGCCTCCGGCCTGCTCGACGATATCCGCTCCCGGACGCAGGTAGAGGTGATAGGTGTTCCCCAAGACGATTTGAGCGCCGATCTCTTGCAGTTCGGGCGGCGACATCGCCTTGACCGCCGCCTGCGTGCCCACGGGCATAAAGAGCGGCGTCTCGATGACGCCGTGCCCCGTGCGAAACTCTCCCGCCCGCGCGCCCGTCTCGGGGCACTCGGCGATTATATTAAACTCAAACATACAGACATACCACCTGTCACAATTTGTCGATGAGATTATACTATTGTGAGGCGTAATACGAAAGCGCGCGGCGTGGAATTAATATTAGTGTAAAATAGGACAGACACGGCAGGAGGCTTTTTTATGAGCTTTGAATTATACTCCGGCGGCAAATCCGAACGCGGCGCTTCGGGCACGCTTCGCACGCTGCTTATCTTCGCGGCGCTTATCGCGCTCTATCTCACGCGCTTGGGCGACGCGGGTCTAATGGAACCCGACGAAGCGCGGAACGCGGCAATCTCCCGCGCGATGGTGTCCTCGGGCGACTATGTCACGCCGCGCCTGAACGGCCTTAAATACAATGGAAACCCGTCACCGTCGTACATGCCCGTCGCCGCGTCTCTTCGGCTCTTCGGCGTAAACAACTTCGCCGCGCGGTTTCCATCGGCGCTCATGGCGCTCGTCGGAATCGCTGCGGCCTGGGCCGCCGCGCGCCGAATGTACGGAAAGGACGCCGCGGACTGGAGCGCGATCGTGCTTGGAACATCGTGGCTATATTTCGGCGTCGGGCGCATGTGTACACACGACATGCCCTTTGCCGCGCTTGTAACGATCGCCATGGCGACCGCGTGGCCTGTCATCGCGGACAACAAGCCATCGCGCGCGCGCCTCGCGCTCTTCTTCGCGTCATTGGGGCTATGCGCGGCGACGGGGGGGCTCGCCTTCGCGGCGCTGCCGGTGGGCGCTCTGCTCTGCTACGCGCTTGCCGCAAGAGATTCCGGCTCATTTTGGCGTTTCGCGCTGTGGCTGCCCGGCTACGTGATCTTCGCCGCGATCACACTGCCGTGGTTTGCGCTTACAGGTATGGGAAATCCGCTTGCGGACGCGGCGGGCAGCGCGCTCGGCGACGCGTGGCCGTTGCGGCTCATTATCGCGGTCGTCGCGGCCGGCTTCGTCCCATGGCTCGGTTTTATGCCCGGTGCGCTGCGCGACGCGTTCACAGAGGCGGGGAGATTTACGCGGAGGCGCGGCGGGCAGGAGAGCGCGGCGATGTTTCTTCTCTGCTGGTGCTTTTTCACATTTTTATTCGTTGTCATCTTCTTCTTCGCCGCGCAGTCAAAGCAAATTTTCGTCCTCGCGGCGGCGCTGCCGCCGGCAGCCATCCTGACGGGGCGCGCGATAAGCCGCAGGACGAGCGTCCATGGGCGAGCGCAGGGGCTTACCGCGGCGACCGTGCTCAACGCTCTCGTCTTGATAGCGCTCGCGGCTGTACTCTTCACACTGAACCAAACCTTCCGCGATCCGCGCTATGACCTGAAGCTCGCGTGGCAGACGGGGCGCATGGCCGCTCTTGCCCTGACGCTCTTCGCCGTGCTGAGCCTTGCGTGTCTGGGCAAGACCCGCGCGCGTTGGTTTTCGCTTGCCGTTCCCGCGGCGGCGCTGTTGCTGCTCTTCACGGTTCAGCCCGCCGCCCGCGTCGCCGCAAGCCGCTTGTCGGCATACGAGCTTTGCGTCAACTTGAAGGAAGTAATCAAACCCGACGATATTCTGATCAATTACCGCGACTTCATCCGCTCCCCGCAGTTTTACCTGGGGAAGCGAATCATCCTCGCGGACTACGCCGGTGAGCTGGAGTACGGCAAAAACGCGGAGCCGGATCTCGCCCGCGGCTATTTCCCGACCGTCAGCGAGTTTGAGAAGCTTGCCGCGGCCCCCTCGTCCGGCGACAAGATTATTATCTTCGAGGACGAGCGGGGGAAAGACCTGCCGCCTTTTCTCGCGAGGGGTGCCGTGGTCGCCGCCACGTCGCAGAATTTTACAGCGGTTCGGTTGAAACGATGACAGGCGATTGCTGCGATATTCTGTACGGGGCGCTGAAAATGCGCCAGCCGCTCGAGGGCGGAGGACCCCGTGTAAACGTCGACACGGTGCTGTTGGCGCATTTCACACGCTTCCCGCGGCAGGCGAGAGTCGTCGAGATGGGCTGCGCGCAGGGCGCAATCAGCCTCATCCTCGCCAAGCGAAGGCTGCTGCGAGCATCGGACGCCTCGCGCGCACCAATGCCCCCGATTGAGGGTTTTGACATTCAAGAACCGCTTATCGAGCTTGCGAACGCTAACGCGGCGCTTAACGGCCTCGCCGGTCAGGTTCGCTTTCACGCCCGCGATCTGCGAAACGTTCGGGCGTATTACGAAGCGGGCAGCTTCGACGCGGTCGTCATGAACCCGCCGTATGACGAACGCGGGCGTAGCCGTCCCGGCCCTTCGGACGCGATGGCCGCCGCCATGCACGGAAGCGAGTGCTCGCTGCGGGATGTGGTCGCCGCCGCCCGTTATCTGCTTAAAAACAGGGGAAAATTTTTCCTCGTGATTCGCGCCAAACGCGTGGGCGAGCTCATGAGCCTGCTGAGCGACGCCAACGTCCGCCCCAAACGTATGCGGGCCGTACACCCCAAGCCCGGCCGCGAGGCGTCGGTGGCGCTGTTCGAAGCCTCGCGCGCGTCGGGCGAGGGTATGTCGATCGAGCCGCCGCTTTTTATTTACGGCGAGGACGGCGAGTACACAGAGGACCTTCTCGCCGCGTACCGCCTGGGAGACACGTAATGCCGCTCGTCGTGGTACCGACCCCAATCGGCAATCTCGAGGACATCACTCTCCGCGCCCTCCGCGCCCTCCGCGAGGCTGACGTGATCGCGTGTGAGGACACGCGGAGGACGGTCAAGCTGCTCAATCACTATGAGATCAAAAAGCCGCTCGTCTCCTATCACCGCCACAACGAGAAATCGCGCGCCGAAGAGCTGATTTCACGCGTCGAGTCGGGCGAGTCCGTCGCGCTCGTCTCCGACGCGGGGACGCCGGGGATATCCGATCCGGGGTATATACTGATTCAAAAGACGCTTGAGAAGCGCCTCCCCCTGGACGTTCTCCCGGGCCCGAACGCCATCTTGCCCGCCCTTCTTTTGTCGGGCATCGCGCCGTCTCCGTTTACGTTCGTCGGATTCTTGGAGGGGCGCGAGGGCGAGAAAAAACGGCGGCTTGAGTCGTTGGCAAAACATGAGAACGCGCTCGTCTTCTACATCGCGCCCCACGCGCTGGCGCGCGATATATCGTTCATAGAGGCGAGCCTCGGCGACAGACAAGCGGCCATTGTGCGCGAGATCAGCAAAATACACCAGGAGACGATCCGCGGCGCGCTCGGCGAACTCGCCGCGCTCGCCGAGCAGCGGACGCTCAAGGGTGAAATAGTCCTCGTCGTGGAGGGGCAAACCGCGCGGGACGGCTGTGAGGCGGACGAAAGCGAGTGGAAAGGCGAAGCGATTCGGCTGAAGTCAGAGGGTATTTTCGTCAAAAATATTGCAAAAATGCTCTCATCGCGTTATGGTATAGCTTGCAATCGAGTGAAGGCTTTTTTATTGCGGGAGGAGAATAGCGATGACTACAACGAATGACGAGAAGCGTTTTTATATCACCACGCCGATTTACTACGTGAACGACGTGCCGCACATCGGGCATGCCTACACGACGATCGCGTGCGACGCGCTGGCACGGTGGCACCGCATGGGCGCTGGAGGCGCGCGCTTTCTGACGGGGACGGACGAGCACGGCCAGAAAGTTCAGCAAGCCGCCGAGAAACGCGGCATGACGCCAATCGAGCTATGCGACGAGGTCGTGGTCAATTTCCAAAAATTATGGGAGACGCTCGATATCTCCAACGACGATTTTATCCGCACCACCGAGGAGCGGCACAAGAAGGTCGCGCAGTTCATCTTCAAAACCCTGCGTGAAAAAGGAGATATCTACAAGGGCAGCTACGAGGGATGGTACTGCGTACCGTGCGAAACCTACGTGCCCGAATCGCAGATGGGAGAGAACCAAACCTGCCCCGACTGCAAGCGCCCGCTGACTATGATGTCCGAGGAGAGCTATTTCTTCCGTCTCTCTGACTATCAGGACAAGCTGCTGGAACACTATGAGAAACACCCGGACGCCATCATGCCCAAAGCCCGTTATAACGAAGTGACGAGCTTCATCCGCAGCGGCTTGCAGGATCTCTCCGTGTCGCGCACTACTTTAAAATGGGGCATCCCCGTTCCGGGCGACGAGAAACACGTCATCTACGTTTGGCTCGACGCGCTCGTGAACTATATCTCCGCCGTCGGCTACCCGGAGGCGGGTGAGAAGTGGGAGACATGGTGGCCTCACGTCCGCCACATGGTCGGCAAGGATATCATACGCTTCCACGCGGTCATCTGGCCCGCGGTGCTGATGGCGCTCGGCGTTAACCCGCCGGTGCGGGTCTTCGCCCACGGCTGGTGGACGGTCGAGGGCGACAAAATGTCCAAGTCAAAGGGCAACGTCGTTGACCCGTTCGAGATGGTGCGGCTCTACGGCGCGGACGCCTTCCGCTACTTCGTGCTGCGCGAGGTTCCGTTCGGCAACGACGGCGACTTCTCCGAGCTCTCGCTGGTACAGCGCGTGAACTCCGACCTCGCCAACGACCTCGGGAACCTGCTCAACCGCACTCTGCAGATGATCGAAAAATACCGCGCGGGAAAACTGCCCGACGACGAGTCCTTGCTGCGCGTGGGCGACTTGGACAAGCGGCTCCGGGCTCTGGCGGCCCGGACCATGGAGGACATGGCGCGCGCGATGGACGACTTCGCGCCCGACGCGGCGCTAAAATCGCTCTGGGCTCTGATCTCCGCGGGCAACAAATACATCGACGAAACGCAGCCGTGGAAGCTGGGCGGCGAGGAGGATCAACCGCGCCTCGAGGTCGTCCTGCGTACGCTCTGGGAGGTTTTGCGCCTCACGGCGATCCTCGTCTACCCCTTCACGCCCGAGACGGCAAGGCGGACCTGGGCGCAGTTGGGGCTTGACGGCGATGTGGGCGCGATCAAGCGCGGCGATTGGCGATGGGGCGAGCAAGCTTCCTCAATAACGGTGAAGAAGGCCGACGTCCTCTTCCCCCGCATCGACATCATCAAATGGAAGGCCGAGAAAGCCGCCCGCGACGCCGCGAAGCAAGCCGCCCTGTGCGGGGACGAGACGCCCCCTTCGGGCGGTTACGAGCCCCTGCGCGAACAAATCGAGATCGACGATTTTAAAAAGCTCGACATCCGCGTGGCGCGTATCGAACGAGCCGAAGCGGTCGAGAAAGCGAACAAGCTCTACAAGCTTCACCTCGACCTCGGTTTTGAGAAACGCGTGATCGTCTCGAGCATTCGCGAGTTTTTCACTCCGGACGAGCTCGCGGGCAAGAAGATACTCGTGCTCTGCAACCTCAAACCCGCCAAATTCCGCGGGATCGAGAGCAATGGAATGCTGCTCGCCGCGGAGTCCGAGCGCGACGGAGAAGAAATTCTTGCGCTCGCCATGGTCGACGACGACTTCCCTGTCGGCTCGCGGGTCAATTAAGAAGTTAAGAAAAAAACGTCAATGAATTTGCGCCTGTTTGACTCACACTGCCACCTCGATATGCCGGAGTTCGACGCCGACCGCGGCGAGACGCTGCGGCGCGCCTACGGCGCGGGCGTGCGGCGTATCCTGCTCGCGGCGTATGACGAGAGCTCAAGCTTCAGAGCGCTCCGCCTCGCCTCGGAGAGCGGCGCGCATGGCGTCGAATTATGCGCGGCAGTCGGCGTACATCCGCACGACGCGCGCGGCGCGGCAGACGGGCTGTCCGAGGAGCTGACAAGCCTCGCGTCAAACCCCCGCGTCGCGGCTATCGGCGAGATGGGGCTCGACTACTATTACGACAACTCGCCCCGCGATACGCAGGCCGACGTCTTCGCGCGTCAGATCGAGTGGGCGCGCGGCGCAGGCAAGCCGATCATCGTCCATCTGCGCAATGCCTCTGACCGCGCGGCGGGCGACGCCTACCGCGACGCGCTGCGCATCTTAAAGGAGAGCCGCGCGTCCGAGGTCGGCGGCGTGATTCACTGCTTCTCCGGCGATATTGCCGACGCGCGCGACGCGCTCGACCTGGGCTTTACAATCTCCTTCGCGGGCCCGGTCACGTACCCCAAAGCGCGCGCTTTGCGCGAGGCAGCAACGTTCGTCCCGGACGACCGTATACTCTGCGAGACCGACTCGCCATACCTCGCGCCGCAGCGCGTCCGAGGCAAACGCAACGAACCCGCTTGCGTACGCGACGTCTATGAAAAAATCGCCGAGGTACGCGGCATACCGCTCGAAGAATTCGCCGAAACCGTCCGGGAAAACGGAGAGCGCCTATTCGGATCACACGGGTAAAACCCGCGATAAATAAGGTTAATCCTGTTCACGCATCCTCTCCTCCTTCACATCATTCACAAATCCTGATACGCACGATTCCCGTGTCATGAAAGCCGCAGCGGTGGTAGAGAGGCCGGCCGCCGGGGGTGGCGAGGAGGCAGACTTTTTCGTGTCCCAGCTCCTTCGCGCGGAGCATGAGTTCCTTCATCACGCGCATCGCCAATCCGCGCCTGCGGTATTGCGGGTGCGTGGCAACGTAATATATCCCGGCGATGTTGCGCGCCGTGCAGAGCATCCCCGTCGCGGCGACCTCTTCCTCCGCGTTCGGGCCGAGGCGCGCTTTGACGCCTATGAGCATCAGGTCTTTCGAGGCGAGCGCCTGCTCCGTGAAGCAGATGAAGGTGTCGGGCGCGGGCTCGCCGGAGTCAAAGCCGAGCCACGTCGCGTCCGCCCACGACCGCGCGCCGGAGACGTCCGCAAACCATTCTACGGCGGTATCGGGACTCTCCGGCAACCGCATTCCGTCCACAGTCGATGTATCCGCCGTCATGCCGTAAAAATTCTCCGCCTTGCGCACACCGGCGTGATCGAGCTCCAGCTCGACTCCCTCGGGCAGCCCGGGGAAAACAGGCCAGACGTGCGCGCGGTTCTTCTCCGCAAAAAACTCGAGACCTTTGCGCACCAGCCCGCGTATCGCCCTTGCCGAATCGGGCACGCGCCCGGGCAGAAGCAGCGCGTAATTCTCGAGAGCCGCGTCGCTCCCGACGTCGCTCAACATCAATCCTTGGTGCTCGTCCGAAAAACGCGATCCCGCGAAAGAACCAAACAAAGCGACCATCGCCTCAAAATCGGCTTGCACCGGCACACTGTCCTCCACTCTCGGCATGAGCCTTGACTCACTCTTAAGGATTGCCAACATTACCACTCCTATTTCGGACATCTTCGGGCGTTTGCGCCCGATTATCAAATCATAGCATAAATTTGCGTTACACATTCGAGTAAACGCGCTATAATTGGGCAATGGGAAATTAATTAGAATAAGACTAATTATCGATTGGAGGAATTTCTATGAAAGTCATCGTCATGGGTTGCACACACGCCGGAACGGCAGCGATCTTAAACGCCGCCGCGCTGTACAAGGATGCGGAGATCACTGTTTACGAGCGCAATGACAATATTTCTTTCCTCTCCTGCGGCATTGCTCTCTACATCGAAGGCATTGTGAATGATCCGAACGGGTTTTTCTACTGCTCTCCGGAGAAGCTGGCCGAGCTGGGCGTCACGACGAGAATGCGCCACAACGTGACGGACGTGGATCCGGACGCAAAAAAAATCACCGTAGAAAATCTCGAGACCGGAGAGACATTCGAGGACACATACGACAAGCTGATCGTGACGACCGGATCCTGGCCGATTCAGCCCAAGATCGACAACTGCGGCTTGCAGAATATCCTGCTCTGCAAAAACTACGCCCACGCGCAAGAGATCGCCGCTAAGACACAGGGCGCGGCGAGCGTCGCCATCATCGGCGCGGGCTATATCGGGACGGAGCTGATCGAGGCGTTCGAGGTACAGGGCAAGCGCGTAACGGTCATCGACATGGAGTCAGCCATTCTGCCTAAATATCTGGACAAAGAATTCGTAGAGGCACCGATGGCCGCCTTCCGCAAAAAAGGAGTCACATTCGCGCTGGGTGAGCGCGTCTCGTCCTTCCGCGGCGACGCGAACGGAAAGGTAGCCGCGGTCGTCACCGACAAGGGCGAGTATCCGGCGGAGATGGTCATCCTCTGCGTGGGATTCCGTCCCAGCACCGATCTTTTCCGCGGCAAGCTGGACATGCTGCCGAACGGCGCGCTTAAGGTGGACGAGTATATGCACACGTCTCACCCCGACGTGTTCGCTGCCGGAGACAGCTGCGCCGTCCGGTGCAACGCGAGCCGCGGCTGCGAGTACATCCCGCTTGCCACGAACGCCGTGCGCATGGGTACGCTCGCCGCGCGAAACCTGAAGGCAAACACAACCAAACATTTGGGAACGCAGGCAACGAGCGGAATCAAGATCTACGACTATTCCATCGCGGCGACGGGCTTGACCGAGGAATCCGCCAAACGCGCGGGGCTCGACGTCGAAACCTCGACGCTGACCGACAACAACCGCCCGGAGTTCATGCCGACCTACGAAGAACTGCGGCTGAAGCTCGTCTTCGAGCGCGAGTCGCGCCGCATCGTTGGCGCGCAGCTCATCTCAAAGGCGGATCTCACCGCGGCGATCAACACGCTGTCGGTCTGCATCCAGAACGGGATGACGGTCGAAGAGCTCGCCTTCGTCGATTTCTTCTTCCAGCCGCACTTCAACAAGCCGTGGAATTACCTCAACAGCGTGGCGTTGCAGGCGTTAAAGCCGGTTTAGTTTTTGCGGGCAAACCCCGCGTTATAAAGAACATAGCGCAATAAGCACGCGGGGCGCCAACCTTCGGGCACGCCCCGCATGAGTCCCATACGCTCGGCGGTCAAAAAATAAATGGCGCAGAGCACGCCCGCCGCCGCCAACTGCGCGACGGAGCCGAACCTTCCGCACATCCACGCCGCGGCGGCGCAGAGCGACGCGAGGACGCTCTGCGGAAGAAAGCAAATCTCCCGCAAGAATGACGCGGACGAGTCCCGCATGAGCGCTTTGTAATATAAGAAAAAACTCAACGTCTGCACCAGGCTCGTAGCGCAGGCCAACCCCGGCAATCCCCAGCGCGTCACAAGCAGCCAGTCCAGTATCCCGTTCGCCGCGACCAGCGAGAACGTCAGAAGGGTGATGACCGACAACCTCTGCGAAGCCTGCGCGTAGCGATGCAGAACCGACGCCGAGACACTGAAAATCATTCCTATTGCGTAAGCGGAAACACAAAGAGAGGTCATGGCGACGGAGTCCTCGCCAAAGCTGCCCCAGCCCAGCGTGAGAGATACGATCGGACGCGCCGCGGCGGAGACGAACAGGCCAATCGGCAGGTAAAGCGCGAACGCCACCGACAGCGCCCTCTTGACAAAACACCTTGCCTCCTCGGGGTTTTCCACCACCAGCCCGCTGGTCCTCGCGAGAAAGAACGAGAGCGGCGTGACCGCAAGCAAGCTGATGAGCGAAATCATCTGCGAGGCATAGCTGATAGCCGCCACAGACCCCACGGGCAGGCGTGACGCAAAATATCTGTCCACGATAAAAAACAGCCCCAGCGCCGAAATCAGCGTGACGGAGAAAAGCGCGCCCGTGCCGATGCGCTTCAAGCTGTGCAGCCGGAGGTTTTTCCTCCGCACCATCAGCGGCGCTCCTCGCATCCCGATCAAGAACAGCGCGAAGGTCACGACATAGCCGACGCTCATGCTTCCCGCCACGGCGTACACGCCGACCAACGGCGCAAGCAAAAGCAACGCGGGAATGGCAATCAGGTTGAAGGCCATCGAGGTGACAGCGGAAAGGGTGAAACGCTCGGTGAAGAGCGCCCATGTCGTCAGAGCCGAACGCAGCAGCAGCACGACCGAGAAAGGAATCAGCCACCAGAGCATGACCGCACCCATGCGCACGCGCTCTTGATCGAAGCCGCCCGCGAAAAGGCGAATCAGCACGCCGGGCGCAATCAGCAGCATCGCGCAGAAGAGAGCCGAAAAGACGATCAGAAGCCACGCGACAACCGCGAAGACCGACTCGCACGCGCCCTCGCCATCTTCCTTGCGAAGGCGCGCGAGCTCCGGCAGAACAGCGCTCTCCATCGCCGACGCTACGGAAGCCGCGGTGAAGTTGACGATGCTGCTCGCGAGGTGATAGGCGTCCATACCCGCGGACGTGCCGAACGCCCAAGCGACAATCAGCGTCCGAAGATAGCCGAGGGGCTTGCTCGACAGGGCGATGACCGAAAGGCTGAAAGAGACTCCGCGCGCGCTCTTAGCGGCGAGAACCCTGCGGACGACGCCGCCTATTTTTCCGAAACGTCCCGTCAGGCTTTCCACCTCCAACTGACCCATGCCACCGATAAAGCTTTTTTAATTTTTTATACCCTCCAGGATTTAAAGCCCCGCCCCACAACCTCGTTCGCCTCGGAGACTACCATAAACGAGCGGGGCTGATTCCCGGCGATGAAGCGTTTCAGCTCGACCGTCTGCGGGCGTGATAGGATGCACATCAGCATCGGGCGCTCTTCGCCGGAATACCCGCCCTTTGCGCTCAGCAGCGTGACCCCGCGGCCCATTTCCTTTGTGATAAATTTTACCACAGGCTCATGTTCGTTCGTGATCACGAATACCAGGCGGCGGCTGTCGAAAGACGCGATTGAGTTGTCTATCATCACCCCCGACGCGTAAACGCTCACCAGTCCGAACATGGCGTTCTCAAATCCCACGATCAGCGAGCCGACGCCCATGATCGCCAGGTTGATGTAAAAACCGTATTTTCCAACCTCGACGTCGTATTTCTTGCGTAGATACAGCACGACGATGTCCAAGCCTCCCATCGACGCGCCGCACCGCAGTACGATGCCGCTCCCGAAGCCCTTGATGACTCCTCCGAAGAGCGCAATGAGCAGGCGGTCCTCCGTGTGAACGAAGGGCATCCCGTTCAGAAGGCGCATCAGTATCGTTATCAGGATTACGCTGTAGATCGTCCAGAGAATTAAACGCATCGGCAGCTCGCGCCAAGCCCACATGAGCAGCGCGACGTTCGCAATGCCGACTACAAGGGGGATCGATATTCCAAGCGAGTAGTTGAGAAGCACAGCCACGCCCGTGACACCCGAATCCGGGAAACGAAACGGAACCGTAAAGGCCATGACGCCCACCGTAAAGATGACAGTTCCGAACGTCACAGACAAAAACGTCGTCCACTCCGCGCGCGCAACCACCAACAGGCGGCGCCCCATGCGCTTAAAACACACGCGACTTAAATCCAAATTCACTTCCACACGACCTCCGTCAAGCAATTTTACATAGAACATAGAATTGAGTTTTAATGATGCCGAATATTAACTCGGCAAGTCCGCAATTTTACGCTCCCTGACAACGAAAAGCAAGAGCAATCATCGTCATCAATGCAACGTCACCGCCATGGTAGAATAACTTCTGTCTTGTTTTTGATTATTGAAGGGAGACACTTGATGTCATTTTCTATAAATACCTATGGTGAGCATAAGGCGTGGAATCAATTTGTGCGTAAGACACATGATGAAACATCCCGTCTCGAGGTTCTTTCAACGCCCAATCACGAAAGAGTTTTGTTGATCATGAAACCGCTGAGGCCGAATAAATGAGTATGCTTTGCAATATACCGCGCGCTGTTTATTCGACAGTCTCCATGAGCGCCAAGCAGCGTTTTGACGGCAACGCTTTATACATATTCGCGGGCTATTTTATAAATATCCTCAAGCTGGTTATTCTCGTTCAGATCTGGAAATCTTTAGCGCAAACCAACGCGGATCTCGGCGACTTCACGATTTCACAGCTTTTAACATACACGCTTATGGCCGCGATCTGGCATCCGCAGTTAAACATTGTGACCCCCGCGACGGCTTCTCTATGGGAAGGATCGATTATCAATCGATATGTTCGCCCTATGCCGGTTTTATTGAGCCTGGTAGCCGAAACAATCGGACGTCAATGGGTGACCGGCTTCGTATTTTTTTCTCTCCCGGTGTTTCTTTGCGCGAATTTAGCGGGAATTTCTATTCGGCCCGCTTCCCCGGCTGACGGTTGTTACTCTTGCGTTAGTCTTTTGTTGAGTGTGATCATCGGCTTTGCGTTGGATTTTCTTTTCGCTTCCGTTGCAACCAACCTGAAAAATGGTTGTTGGGCTATCGTCCAGATACGAGAATCAATCACTTCATTGCTATCCGGCGCGTTTATCCCATTCTCGCTAATGCCTCCAAAGATCGGCCGGGCGCTTTCATTGTTGCCGTTTGGGTCAATCGCAAGCGCGCCGTTAAGCATTTACACCGGTATCGGCGACAGATGGTCGTTAATATCGATTCAATTAACATGGGCTGTCATTTTATCTCTCGCGGTGATACCGGTTTTAAGAAAGTCGGAGGAAAGGATGATTTCCTTTGGCGGATAATGTGCGCGCTCTTTTTCGCTTGTATTATATACATGGAAAAATGGACTTATTGTGGTTTTTAAGAGATACAAAATATTGCCTGCTGCAAATATTTGCCGACATCATCAGCGCCATCTCAACGATAATGGGTATCCTTCTCTTATCGGAACGACTCGGCGGTATCGGCGGAATATCGAGAATGGAAATATTATTTATGCTCGGTTACGGCGTCGCCGTCGAGGGGCTTTTCATCGTTATGTTTGTAAACGGAAATATTGGACAAATAAGCCGTATTATCGGGCGAGGACAGCTTGACCACAATATATTGCAGCCGGTTCCTCTCTGGACGCAATTATTGACACAGGGATTTGCGCCGTTTTCAGGGAACGGGCAATTGCTCTGCGGAATCGGGCTGCTATGGTTTGCCTCCCGCCAATTGCAAATTATTATCTCTTTCCCCGCGGTTGGAATTCTCGTGATAAGCCTGTGCTGCTCTTGCATTATAATGACCTCAGTCATATGGTTAATCTCCTGTCTCGCGTTTTATGCCCCGGCCGCAACCGAAGAAATAGCCGAGCAAGCTTTGCATTTATTTTCATCAACAAAATCATATCCGCTGGGTACGCTTTCATTTTACTGGCAAGCCATTTTGTGCCTGGTGATTCCTCTCGGCCTCACCGCGTGGTTTCCGAGCCGGTTTCTTCTGAATAAACCGATTTACTCCCTTTCGGCGGGGTTCTTGCTCCTTGCTCTTGCCGCCTTGATTTTCCTTTTGTTGTTTATCATCTCTTTCAGGAGAGGACTGAATTATTATGCAAAACATGGGTCACCTAGATACACCGGCTTTGGTCATAGATAACGTCAGCAAGACTTACACGCAATGGCAAAGGAGCGGGAAGTTCAAGGATATTATCGGCACACTCTTATCTCCGCAAAAAAATATCATAAACGCTCTGGCCGGCATTTCTCTCGAAATTCGCCGCGGTGAGTTTGTCGCCTACGCCGGCGCGAATGGTGCCGGTAAAAGCACAACAATTAAGATTCTCGCGGGAATTTTACATCCGACAAACGGCACAGTGACGGTTTTGGGAATGAATCCGCACAAACAACGGGTCCATTTGATGAAGAAAATCGGCGTGCTGTTTGGCCAAAGGACGGAGCTGTGGTGGGATCATCCCGTTATAACCAGCTATGAGTGGAAAAAATATGTTTGGAACATAGAGACAGATCGATTTAAGGAATCACTGATTAACGACTCCCTCAAGCGAACCATCATGTTCAGGCAACAAGAAACGCTTGTTGCCGACAGTTTATCTATTTCTATTGCTTGAATCAGGTGGTTTTGTATTTATAGG
>Ga0153940_1000406_pt1 | contig 23086 bp, 26 predicted proteins | sample TSNJ024MetaG_FD_104736 | JGI IMG/M metagenome (GOLD analysis project Ga0153940, IMG submission 104736) | Attine ant fungus gardens microbial communities from New Jersey, USA - TSNJ024 MetaG | ecosystem: Host-associated > Fungi > Mycelium > Unclassified | place: USA: New Jersey, Brendan T. Byrne...
AGAGATGTTACTTTTTGCGAGTAATAGTAACAGGTACTAAGGCACAAGTCTTTCATTTATATACCCGATTTTCGGATAAATCAGTTTTTATAAGTATTTTTGCTTGCGGAATTTGGAAATTAAGGTCGCCGGCTTGGTTGTTATTTTGTAAGTGTAACAACAATAGTTGGTTATGGCTAAATAGCTTTATAATAAATATTTTACAATACTTATTTACTAAAAAAACGAGTAATTCTATTTCACGAAAGATATGACAACATTCGATAAAGCGGTTGAATTGCTACCTGCCAAAGGTTATCTGAATATGGAGATAACAAAAGGAATCAATCTGATAGAGGAGATCAACCGTATGCGGAAAGAGAAGAATGCTATTATTCTCGCGCACTACTATCAGACAGGCGATATTCAGGATATTGCCGACTTTTTAGGCGATAGCCTGCAACTGGCGCGTGCAGCCGAAAAAACGGATGCAGACATGATTGTATTTTGCGGTGTTCATTTCATGGCAGAGACTGCGAAAATTCTTAATCCAACCAAGAAAGTCGTATTACCCGATTTACTGGCTGGCTGTTCTTTGGCCGATTCCTGTTCGGGCGAAGGCTTGAGAGAATTGAAAAAGAAGCATCCCGGAGCTATTGTGGTAAGCTATATTAATTGCGATTCGGGAGTAAAAGCCGAAAGCGACATCATAGTAACTTCATCCAACGCCGAGCATATCATCAATTCGCTCCCCGAAGAGCAAAAAATAATATTTGCTCCGGATAAGAACCTCGGGCGATATATCAATCAGGTGACAGGTCGTAATATGATACTTTGGGATGGTGCCTGTATTGTGCATGAAGCATTTTCACTGGAACGGATAGCAGAGCAAATGCTCAATCATCCGAAAGCGAAGTTGATAGCGCATCCGGAGGCTCAGAAACCGGTATTGCAGGTTGCTCACTATATTGGTTCCACAGCTAACCTGTTGAACTATGTTGTAAATGATGCGGCAGAAGAGTTTATAGTAGCCACCGAAGAAGGTATATTGCACGAAATGCGTAAACGGGCACCCGGAAAGAAACTTATTCCGGCACTTACTATCGATGATAAATGTAATTGCAGTGAATGCCATTTCATGAAATTGAATACAATGGAAAAATTGTATCTGTGTATGAAATACGAGCTTCCTGAAATCCTGATGGATGAAGAAATACGAATTAAAGCCCTGCGTCCGATAAATAAGATGCTGGAACTTTCGAAAGCAATTAAATAGATAATAGGAAATTAAGAATTAAGAATTAAGAATGAAAAATGGCACAGATGCTTAGTAATTCATAATTCATAATTCTTCATTCATAATTTTTTAATTTATAGAATGATATATACAGATGTTCTGGTAATCGGCTCTGGCATATCCGGACTTTCTTATGCAATGAAAATAGCGCAGCAGAAGCCCGGAGCAAAAGTTACGGTTATAACCAAATCGGATGATGAAGAGTCGAATACAAAATATGCCCAGGGAGGTGTAGCTGTAGTAACAGACTTTACAAAAGACAGTTTCGAAAAACATATTGAAGATACCCTGCGTGCCGGAGACGGATTATGCAAGAGAGAAGCTGTGGAAGTAGTGGTAACGGAAGGCCCTGAGCGTATCCGCGAAATAGTAGAGTGGGGGGCTAACTTCGATAAAAATGAGTTTCAGACATACGATCTGGGGCGTGAAGGCGGTCACACTGAAAACCGTGTAGTGCATTATAAAGATATTACCGGAGCAGAAATAGAGAGGGCCTTATTGAAAGCTATCGAGCGGCTGCCGAACGTGGAACTACTCAATCATCACTATGTGATAGACCTTATTACGGAACATCATATACCTGGTGAATCATTCGATAAATACAATCTGAATTGTTATGGGGCCTACGTTCTCGACCTGAAGACGCAACGCATAAAGAAGATGTCGGCCAAAATAACACTTATGGCAACAGGCGGATGCGGGCATGTATATAAGAATACAACCAATCCGATAATTGCTACGGGAGATGGTATTGGTCTGGCACACAGGGCAAAGGCAAGGATCAGCAATATGCAGTTCATCCAGTTTCACCCGACAGCGTTTTACAGTCTCACCACCGGGCAACTGCCGTTGATATCGGAAGCTGTAAGAGGATTCGGGGCAAAGTTGTGTACAGCATCCGGCGAACCGTTTATGCACAAATACGATAATCGGGAAGAACTTGCTTCACGCGATATTGTGGCCCGTGCTATCGATAGCGAAATGAAGCTGAGGGGAGATGATTATGTATGCCTCGATTGCCGCCATCTCGATCAGCGTAAGTTTATGGAACATTTCCCCAATATTTACAAGCAGTGCAAAGATGCGGGACTGGATATGTTCAGGGATCTGATTCCGGTTGTTCCTGCCAGTCATTACTTGTGCGGAGGTATTGATGTAGACTTATTCGGACAAAGCACAATCAAAAATATGTTTGCCGTGGGCGAATGTTCCAATACGGGATTGCACGGAGCAAACCGCCTGGCATCAAATTCCCTGCTCGAAGCATTGGTTTTTGGTCATCGTGCAGCCGTAAAAACGTTGGAACGACTCAGTGAAGACAATTTTAACTATGAACAGCTTCTTAAAATTCCGGAATGGGATCAGGAAGGGATGAAGGTTAACGAAGAAATGGTTCTGCTGAATTATCTGCGCAAGGAATTGCAAACACTGATGAGCGATCTGGTGGGTATAGTTCGCAGTAACAGACGCCTAAAACTGGCGAAGCAAAAGGAAGAGGAGATATATAAGTCGGTGAAAGAAATATATAACTTTTCCATCTTGTCGCCTCAGTTATCAGAATTGCGGAATCTGGTTAGTGTCGCATTCCTGATAATAACCCAAAGTATGGAACAAACAGAAAACAGAGGTACATTTTATAATAAAGATTTGGATAAGAAATGAATAGACCGCCTTATGTTACAGATGAAAGGCTATATCATTTTATAGATGAAGCTATAAAAGAAGATATAGGCGACGGTGACCACTCTACTTTAGCCAGTGTTCCGGCCGATCTACAGCGAAAAGCCCGCCTGCTTATCAAGCATGATTGCATTTTGGCAGGGGTAGACCTTGCTCAGGAAATATTCCATTATTATGATAAGAGCCTGGAAATAGAAGTATATAAAAATGATGGAGATAGCGTAAAAGAAGGCGATATTGCTTTCATAGTATCCGGTTCGGCCCGTTCCATTCTTACAATGGAGCGATTGGTACTGAATTGTATGCAACGGATGAGCGGTATAGCCACTTATACGCACGAAATGGTGGAGCTATTGGCCGATACCGATACCCGCATACTCGACACCCGCAAAACATCGCCTATCTTCCGCATGTGCGAGAAATGGGCTGTGTATATCGGCGGGGGAAAGAATCACCGTTACGGGCTTTTTGATATGATAATGCTGAAAGACAATCATAACGATTATGCCGGAAGTATTACCAAAGCCGTGGAAGCTACAGTGAAATATCTGAAAGAGATAGGAAAAGATCTGCAAATAGAAGTGGAGACCCGTAACCTGAAAGAAGTGGAAGAAGCGTTGGCAACCAAAGCCGTGGATGTGATTATGCTCGACAATATGTCTATCTTTGAAATGGCAGCCGCTGTGCAACTCATCAATGGCGCTGTTAAAGTAGAAGCATCAGGCGGTATTACGAAAGAATCCGTGCATGCAATAGCTGAGACGGGCGTGGACTATATCTCTTCGGGTGCAATAATATATGCTGCTCCGAATATTGATCTGAGTCTGAAAGCCTTTTAAGAAAAGAATTTATGAATTAATTCCAGATCTTTTGTTTGATAATAGCTGATTAAAGGAACTTATTGCAGGAAAGCCCCTGTAAGACTGGCTTTCATATCTAAATTTAGTGAAAATATCTATATAAAAAGTAACAAGTAGTCTTTATTGACTGTCTGAATAAACTTCTCTCGCTACATTGGGGTTTTATCTTTATAAAGGATTTTAAAAAGATAATACTTATGCTTTATGAACAAAATGCCTATCCCAATAATTGAATCGGCACTGCGTAAGAAGCCGATCAAAATGCCTGAAGAAATATATAATGCGAGTGGTATTAATATTTTTGGTAAACGATTGAAGTCATTGGTCTTTTCTACCGACTTGGCTATTATTAAAAATAATAATGCAGACGGAGTGATTGCTGTTTATCCTTTTACTCCTCAGATTGCGATTAATCAAGCAATTATAGAAATCTCTCCCACGCCGGTGTTTTGTGGTGTAGGAGGGGGGATTACCAGTGGGCAGCGCTCGATTGATATTGCAATTAATGCAGAATTAAACGGGGCTTATGGTGTAGTTCTGAACGCGCCCGCACCCAACAATCTTATATCCGAAATGAAAGCGAGACTGGACATCCCTATTGTTATAACGGTGGTATCTGGAAAAGAAGACATCGAATCGAGAATTGAGGCAGGGGTATCGATATTTAATGTTTCAGGAGGCTCGAACACTGCAAATATTGTTCGTAATATCAGGAAGAAACATCCCGAGTTTCCCATAATAGCAACAGGAGGACCTACTGCGGAAAGTATTCTCAGTACGATAGAAGCCGGAGCGAATTTGATAACGTATACACCGCCTACAACCGGAAAGTTATTTTCCGCGATTATGGATGACTATAGAGAGAGATTATGACTAAAAAGAGAGGGTGTTCTTTCTTATACACGACACCCTCTTTATCCCACTCTTTTTAGTGAGAATTATTTCTTATAGACTTATTTTTCACGATTTCCGGTTTCGGCTTCCACCCATTCGTTATTGCAATTACAGTATTGGCATATATTCTTTTCTCCTGCATTTATTATTCCTGTATATCCACAATAAGTACAGGCATATATACCGGAGTGTTTTATGTGCTTGGTCTTCTTCTCCAGATAGTCCGGCCATATAGGTAATCCGGCTTTAATATCCGGAGGATTATAGAATAAAATGCTTAGTTCTCCACTTGTTTCCAATATGGCGCTTTCCACTTGCCCCAAATGAAAAATATGCTGGTGTCGAAGTATTGAAAAGAATTCATCCATTGCCAGTTCTTTATGTTTTAATGATTCTTTTGATGCTTTCCCCTCATGGATAATGCAAAACGGTTTCCCTTCAAGGATTGTTTCCATTTTTTCTGAATGCTCAATCAGTTTGGTAATGAGCCAGTAGGAAAGGAAAACAATAATGAAAACGATTAGAGCATACAGAATTCCGACTTCTTTATATATCATGGGATCACCCGCGGCAGAGCCAAGTGCGATAATAATCAGTAATTCAAAAATAGAGAGCTGCTTCACAGCCCGTTTTCCGGTGAGGCGCAGGCCAGCGAAAAGAAGGAAAAACATTATCAGGGAGCGGATGGCGATTTCCGCAAGAAAAATAAAGTTTTCAGTACCGAAAAAAATATTTTGCCAATTCATAGTTCCTTCATTTTTAATTTAAGTCCGTTGATTATCCACTGCATTTTATTTCTAACAATAGATAATAAATTATTGTTTAATATTGAGCTATATAGATATGATTATTGCTGAACTAAGTTGTATTCATAAAACAAACACACAGAGGTAAAAGGAAATAAAATAAGGTTTTCTTTTAAAGGGAAGAAAGGTATCTACCACGATATAAGTCTGCGAAATTCGAAATTAGCAAGAATTATCCAATAATGTAAGGAAATTCCCGGTAAAGAGCTATTCCAGTATTATGATGAGGGCGGGAAGCATAAAACCATTGATTTTTAGAAAAAGGATAATCCGCCAATTTACTGCACCTTATATCCGACCCTCAGGAACGTGAAAAATCCTCTTTATAGAAAATATAAAGGGGATTTTCCTAAACATTAATTGTATATAGATTGACCAATTAATATTTCAAAGAATCGTTACCACTTTTATTTATCAAAGTAGAATCTTTTACTTCTACAGGATCACTAGGCGTCTCTACTTTTTTGTTATTAGTACAACTCAAAGAGAAAATCGCTATAACTACGGGTAAGAGAATTAATATTTTCTTCATAACGTTAAAAATTTAGTATGATATTATTACTCAGGTAATTCCTCTTTTGGAACTTTTTGTTTAATGATATTTAGCCAGTCATTTTTCTTTTCACTCCATATTGTATATTGTTCATCATTGAGTATTCCTTTTAAATTGGTATCCAATGTCGAATCAAACTCTTTCACCATGTCATCGGATAATGGTGTGGTAGTGAAGAGAACCATAGTGTAGGCTGTATTATAATTCGCAACAGCCTCTTTCTGGTCCTGAGTGAGATCAAGACTCTCTGCCATTGTATTCGTTAGTAGAGTTGCAGCTTCTTTTGCCGCTTCCGTTCGCTTGTCGTTCTGGGCGAACCCCACCGTTGTAGATAGTAATATCGTGAATACTAACACGATACTTTTTCTAAAATAGATTGCTTTCATGATGGATATTTATTTAGTTAATAAAAAACACTCAATGCCAGCTTATAGTTAAAAAACATGTCAAACATCTAAGCTGTTGCAATAAAGATGATTAATTAATTTATATTATAAATCCTACACAGAATTATACATACTCAAACCATATAGGTATAAATGGTTAATAGATACAGTAAAAATGAAAAATCACTCTATATTTGTATGTGTGATGATTCACTTTATTTAGCCTGAACAGAATATCTACAAGAGTTCAAGTATGAGTAGCAAGAACTTTGAGAAGACAGGGCATGAATAGAGTAGGGTAGTGGAATAAATAAAAGATAAGAAAAGTGTAATAGATCAATTTTAAATGAGAAAAATAAGCCAGACATCAGATAAGATATTTTTTACTTCAGATCACCATTTCGGACATGATGGAATTATAAAGTTTGCTAACCGGCCATTTAAAAGTCTCAAAGAAATGGATGAAACCCTTATTCATAACTGGAATAAAGTTGTTCCATCAGATGGATTAACCTTTGTATTAGGGGACATTGGTTTTTGTGATAAGGCCTGTATTGTAGATATCTTCACCCGGTTAAACGGCCGTAAAATATTAATAAGAGGAAATCACGACAGCAATTATTCTGAGAATATATTATTATCTATTTTCGACGAGGTTCATGACTTACTATACGTCAGAATACAGGATAGTATTACTTTGAAATATTTGTATATGGTATTATGTCATTATCCTTTATTGGACTGGCAAGGATCTTTTAAAGGTTCGTGGCAGCTTTTCGGTCATTTACATACAAGAGATTTGGTTGAGTTTACCACATTAAAGACCAGATTATTTGCTTCACAATATGATGTTGGAGTGGATAATAATAATTTCGAACCAATATCTTTCCTTGAACTGAAAGATATAATGAGAATTCAGTCTGAAAACCCAATTTTTAAGAAAACTAATTACTACTAAAGCCAGATGTAAACATCCGGCTATTTCTTTTTTGTATCTTTGATATGATGAATTATTTAACTCTCACATAATAGACAAACAGATATGGCTTCTACTAAAGATATTGAAAACATAAATGATATTAAGAGAATGGTTAATACATTTTATGGTAAAGTCCGTAAAGATAATTTGATAGGACCTATATTTAATGATAAAATACAAAACCATTGGGATGAGCATCTCAATAAATTACATTCTTTTTGGCAAAGTATTTTGCTCAAGGAACAGACGTATTTTGGATACCCATTTCCCCCTCATGCGCAACTGCCTATCAATAAAACGCACTTTGACAGATGGCTATCTCTTTTCACAGAGACAGTGGATGATCTGTTTTCCGGACCTGTGGCAGATGAAGCTAAGAATAGAGCCTATAATATCGCTGATATATTTCAAGGCAAACTCGATTATCTTCATAAAAAGTCTGGAAATAAGTTTCGTAGTACAGAATAAATGAAGAGGACAACATTATGTCCCAGAACAGGCTATACTAGCTAATATTAACTTCTCGGGTGAAGTATAAAAATACATTTTAACTATTTGCTAAGCGATTATTTCATAGCTTTACATCAAAATTAAATATAGTGGAGCAAGTTAGTATTAAGATAAAAGCTTTAAATCCTGTAATTAAAACCAAAACGTCTCTCATCATTGAAGAAATTTCAAAATTTGCAGGTATTTCGTTAATTGAACTGAATGATGAAGATCCATATTCTTTCGTATTTACCTTTACTGCCGAAGCAGACTCTGACATTACGGATTTGACTGATAAAATAAGGGCATTACTCCGGTTTCATGGTTCTACCATTCTCTCATTAAGCAAAGGATAAGTAGTAGTAAATTAAAATTTTACTATTCTAAAATTTTTATATATTTTCCCCGCAGGATTGATCGTAAAGAGTTTTCCTATTTATTTGACGTCCGGGTCTTAATGCCTTCTTTATGATCCGGATTGGTGAAAAACTGCAATCTTTATTTCCGTTTTCGGTTGAAACCGAAGACATTTTCCCTTTCGTCCCTGATGCCTTTCAATTTATTTTTTATAAGTTGGGCCGCTATCATGCTGAATGTAATTCCATTTCCGCCATAGCCCAATGCATAAAACATTCTATCTGCTCCCGGCCATGTACCTATATATGGCAGGCCATCGTCGGTAGAACTAAAGGTACCACACCAGGCCATATCTGTTTTGAAAGGAATATCAGGGAATAATTTTTTAAATTTCTTTTCAAGGATGGATATTTTCTTTCTCAATAAACTATCCCTTTTTACAGGGTCTATGAAGTCTTCGTCTTCTCCTCCTACAATAATACGGTTCTCATTATCGGTACGGATGTATATATATGGTTCTTTTGTTTCCCATATAAGGCTCTTTTTATGCCATATATATTTTTCATCTACAGGTTCTGATACTAATGCATAAGTAGAAGTCAGTTTCATAACCTGTTTTGGCAGGAATTTACCAGCTTCAAATCCGGCTGCAATTATTACATACTTGGAGCTTATCTTATATCCGTTGGTTGTTTGTAATTCATAACCGGCGGATTTTTCCTTAATTTTGGTAACTTCGGTATTCGTAAAAACCTTTAAACCACTTTTATGAATATGGAAATCGATTAAATGAGTAGCAGCCTTATAAGCATCTATCTGTGCCGATTCGTTATTTTCAAGTGCACAGGATGCCCGAAAACCATATTTATCAGACAATACTTTTTTATCTAAAAGGGTTACCGGCAATTTATATTTTTCCCTTATTTCATATTCTCTTTCTATAAGTTTTACACCCTTCTTATCACTCGCAAAAAAAACGCTGGGTACTCTTTCAAAATCAGGATCAAAGCCAATACCTTTAAATACATTTTCTATATCCGTTATTGATTGAAGGCAGGATCGGTAAGCCTGTACAGCTAAATCTTCATCAATAATTTTCACCATATCGCACAAAGGCGTATCTATTTCATACTGTAGCAGGGCTGTGCTGGCAGTGGAACTGCCCGTGGTTATACTTCGTTTATCTACTATAGCACATTTTATCCCGGCATTGCATAATTCATGAACAACTAAGGCACCGGTAATCCCGGCGCCTATAATTATAACATCTGTATTGAAATCCGATTCTAAAGGATTGAAATAGTTGTAAAGTGGATTTTTAGCGATCCAATACGGTAAGCCCGAATATAAGTCCATAAATATGTATTTGATTTATAAGATTATTTATATGTAGCTAATCCTTTTTTACTGAATAGGTTTTCCTTCTGTTGTCAGTCTTATAAAGAGACAAATATATTTAAGTTATAACGCACTAATCCGCTGATTTTTTGAATAATGATATTATCCAAAGTAAAACAACAGCTCCTATGACAGACATTAATAGCACGCCTAATATCCCACCGGTGGTTATACCTAACAACCCATAAATCCATCCGCCCAAGAAACTTCCCACTAATCCGACTATAAGGTTTATTATCAGGCCAAAACCTCTGCCTTTCATTATCCATCCGGCGATTGCTCCGGCTGCGATACCAATAATAATGGTCCAAAGAATTCCTAATCCTTCCATAATATTTCAATTTTTAATTATACATCAATTGTTACTGTTTTATTAGATCAGTATAAAATTATACCGTATAGCAAAGGTGCTTTTTACTTTTTGGATTTTATTACGTTATGACGCAAACAGATTCTCAGATAATAAACTGAGAGTATCTCTACTTTTTCCCTTTCTTGTTCGATATAGGTTTAGAGGCAAAGTCTTCCAGCTCCTTTTCAGTCATACTATCTGCGACCTTTTTCACTTCATCACTCACATTTTTGGTTTCTCCCCTTTTATAGGCAAGGGCAGCACCCATTAATCGTCTCTGTTTTTCACTTTTTGCAGGCATAAAATATTTTTTTTAATTAGATATTCTATGTATTATAAACAGTAAGTGAAAACTAATTGTTCGTGAGATAGTGTTATGGATCTCTTCAATACCTTCTTTTGAGTCCTCTTACATATCTTCTGGTAGAGGACAAAATACAATTCCTTGTTTGTATATCGAAATTTAATTTTTTTTTAGAAAAAGTTTATCTATATAATTAGAGCCGATAGCCTTTAGCTGTTAGCTTATAGCTCTTTGATGTATTGGAATAAGTAGTAAGTTTTAAGCTTTAAGTTATATGAGATACGAGTAAACAAGATACAAGATACGAGTTGTTAGCTGTTAACTGTTAACTGATAACTGTTGACTGATATATCTGTTACCTTTTAACTAAATATTGTTAATTAGTGTAAATTTTAGAGATGAAAAATAATGAAAAATATGTCAGAAGTGTCAGATTTTAACTAAATATAGTTAATAAAATAAAAATCGAATAAATGAAGAAGTGAACTTTGCGCTTTGCGTCTTTATGAGAGAATACTGTTAACTGAAACGTCGTCGATTTTTAGTGGTTTACCTTAAAAAAATTCATAAATTCTCTCTGTAAATTATTTTTTCATACTTTTGCACAATGACACGTAATTTACTTAAAACGGATTTGGTTTAGTAAACAATTTGTATTTCTTATACAGATTGTCCTTTCGTTTACTCTCGGATAACTCCTTTTGAGAGTAATTTTTCTATTATATTATAGTTTTTAATCTTGCGTACAATGGCAAAAGCATTGTTATGCTTTCCGCGTATGCTACATACATTACAACAATGAGGAACGAAAATATTACAACTATTCACGAATTCGATTTTAATTTTATATGTGAATTCTTTTTAAATACAGAACGTCAAGGGCCCGGTAGCCCCGAAGTAACCCTGAAAGCATTGAGCTTTATCGATAACCTTACTGATAAATCCCTAATTGCTGACATCGGTTGCGGAACAGGTGGTCAGACTATGGTGCTGGCTCAACATGCACCGGGACATATTACAGGTTTCGACCTTTTTTCGCAATTCATTGACCGGTTCAACTGTCATGCCGGAGATTTGAATCTTCAGGGCCGAGTGAAAGGTGTTGTCCGTTCAATGGACGACCTTCCTTTCCAGAATGAGGAGCTAGACCTGATCTGGTGCGAAGGAGCCATTTATAATATCGGTTTTGAACGGGGGCTGAGCGAGTGGCGTAAGTTTCTGAAACCGGGGGGATACATTGCCGTAACAGAGAGCTCATGGCTTACAGAGAACCGTCCGGCGGAAATAGAGAATTACTGTATGCCGCATTTTCCCGAAATGGATACAATATCCAATAAAGTAGCCCAAATACAGACAGCAGGATATATGCCCGTTGCTAACTTTATTTTGCCTGAAACTTGCTGGACAGATCACTATTTTACTCCGATGATCAGAGCACAGGAGATGTTTCTTGATAAATATGCAGGAAATAAAATCGCAGAAGAATTCGTAGAACTTCAATGCTATGACGCTGAAATGTACCGCAGATATAAAGAATTCTACGGCTATGTATTTTTTATCGCAAAAAAGATATGACAATGATTAATTTAAATACGTATGGTTGGAATGATAAATTAGACCGACTAAAACAAGAATCAATACATAAAACCTTGCCTCACGGACGAGTGACTATTGTACATCGTACTTGTTATGAAGTTATTTCCGAAAACGGACTGTTGCAGTGTGAACTAACGGGGAATATGATGTACGGAAAATCTGATTTTGAATTGCCTTGCGTAGGCGATTGGGTTATTTTTCAGCCATTCGATGAAAGCAAAGGGATCATCATTGATATGTTGCCACGTGAACGAATCTTGTACCGTAAGAAAAGCGGAACGGTCGCTGATAAGCAAGCTATTGCTTCTTATGTCGATAAGGCATTTATTGTACAAAGTCTCGATGATAATTTCAATGTTCGCAGAGCTGAACGTTTTATGGTTCAGATATTGAAAGAAAATATCAAACCTATCTTAGTTCTCAATAAAGCTGATTTAGGCTTTGATAAACAGGAAATTGATAAACAAGTTAAGCATATTGCCCGGCAGATGTCCGTATTTTTCACAAGTATTCATCATCCGGAAACTGTTCTCCGGTTACGGGAATCTATAGTGGAAGGTGAGACGGTTGTGTTTGTCGGTTCATCGGGTGTCGGGAAAAGTTCTTTGGTGAATGCTCTTTGTGAAAAAACGGTATTGCTCACATCCGATATAAGTCTGTCTACGGGAAAAGGGCGACATACATCGACTCGCAGGGAAATGGTATTGATGGACGGTTCGGGAGTTCTAATTGATACTCCGGGCGTTCGGGAATTTGGATTAGCAATCGATGATCCTGATTCTTTGGCAGAAATATTAGATATTTCCGATTATGCAAAATCTTGCCGTTTCAAGGATTGTGAGCATATTGGTGAACCCGCTTGTGCTGTTCTGGAAGCAATAGACAACGGAGCATTAGATTATAAAGTTTATGAGAGTTATCTGAAACTTCGGCGGGAAGCATGGCATTTCTCTGCTGCAGAACATGAGAAAAGAAAAAGAAACAGATATTTCCAAAAACTGATTAATGGAGTAAAGGAAGTAAAGAGACAGCAAGAAGAAAGTGAATAACTTTTTTATCACAACCTGAGATATTAACTAGGTAAAGGAATATCTTGACCCTATAATCTCTATTTAAACAGCGCGGGTATTCTATTTAAGGAATACCCGCACTTTATGTTTTGTATGAAAATCATACTATCCCCTAAATATCAGGAGGGTAACTTCAAAATTAGTAAGAACTTTACGTGATACACTTGGCAAAAAGATACGTCCGAATAAATTTCTTCGTTTAGTATTAAGTACCACCATATTTACCTTTTCTCCTTTGACAAACTGATCCATAGCCTCTGTCATATCAGGATCATCGATCAATTTATAGCCTACATTCAATTCCGGGTATTTCCTGACGAAGTAGTCTTTCATTCCTGCCAGTTCATTCTCTGTCCATTTATCACCTTTTCTGTTCTTGGCATTTACATGGGTCAGGGTAATCTTTACAGTAGGATATGGTTTCAACATGTTAACAAAGTGATCAAAAGAATCCAGATCTCTCTTCTGTAAATTGGTCAGAAATGCAATATGTTTAACATCTTCAATATTCTTAAATTGAGAATTTTCCGGGATTGCCATTACCGGTACGTTTGTCATTTCTATAATGTCGGCAGTGACATTTCCTAATATATTTTGTTTATTATTGCTTTTACCCTTTGTGCCCAAAACCAGCAGGATAGGTTTATATTCATCTATGAAATTATCTATTTCTTCCTCCACGATGCCTTCACGTAGTGAGTAAGAATAGTTTACAGATGGGAATTCCTTTTCTGAAATCTTTTTATCTATATCGTAACAGAAATCAAGCATTTGTTTACGGGCGTTGCCTAACATATCATCGGTATCTTCTGTATTTGCAGCATCAGCAAATGGGAATGTTATCGGATAACGTATTTTATATATGTGTAATATTTTTACCTTAGCATTTATTTTGTGGGCAATTGCGAATGCAGCCCTACAGGCTTTGAGGGAATAAGTGGAAAAATCGATAGCAACTAATATACGCTTTCTTCCATCATCTATTTTGTATATTTTTTTATCGTCGTAGCGGAAAAGCTGCGTACTTTCTATTATCGTAAGAGCTTTAGTGAGATCGGCTTCACTTATTCGCACGGCGATAGCGTTAGAACCATTCCCTTCCTTATCACTTAGGTCTACAAGTATAGAGTCTACTCCCATATCCTCAAGTGTGTATTTTAATATACGGGCTTTTTCGGGTGTATGAATAGCTAATGTAATCAGTTTATCGTCCATATCTGTTTGTTTTTAGTTCTATATTCAATAAAAAAAGTTATACAGATGAGTGTTGTGAAATTCTGTCCTAACCTGTGATTCCTTTCTAACAAATTTACTAAAAACAATTGTGAATATAGCTAACGAAATAATATCTTTTTAACAAAAAGAAAGAAGGTTTTGCTAACTTTTGCCATTGTAATGGGAAAATAATCATGATAGTTCTATTTTAGATTGCACTTATTTAGATTGGCTTATTATTTGTAAGATTACCCGAAATGCTACATAAGAGTCTTTCCTAGCATTTAAAAATCTTATTTCCTTGTAATTTTTGACTAAAGGTATTATCAATTTTCAGCTTGATATTTACTCAAAATTAGCCATATTAAGTAATTTAAATATTTTGTAAATTTTTAATCATCTGAAAAGTAATGTCTTGAAATTTTATTGTAAAAAAACATCTCAAAGCTATTGCAGAATTCAAATCCTTGTCATATCTTTGCATCGCATTTGAGAGGAAATGCTGCTAAAAAAGCAAAACAAAAATGGTGTGGTAGTTCAGCTGGTTAGAATACCTGCCTGTCACAAAGTAACAAGTTTAAAATATAACTCAATATATCAAGCAATTACAATAAAATGTAGTTGCTTTTTTCTTTTGGTTTAAAGTATGGTTTAAGGCTAATTCTTAAAACCCACTATTTAAGCCATTTTTGAAGATTAAATACTTCAATAGAAAATCAAATATATTTCATCAAGATAAACTCAATACTTAATAGACTTTATTAATATTATCTTCTCTAAACTCTCCTCCACCAATAACTTTTCGATTTTATCACATTTTTAATCCTCTGAAATACAATGAAATTAAATTTTATTCTAAAAAAACATCTCAAAGCTATTGCAGAATTCAAATCCTTATCATATCTTTGCATCGCATTTGAGAGAAAATGCTGCTAATAAAAAAGCAAAACAAAATGGTGTGGTAGTTCAGCTGGTTAGAATACCTGCCTGTCACGCAGGGGGTCGCGGGTTCGAGTCCCGTCCATACCGCTTAGTCTAAAGGACTTAAAAGAGACAAAAGCAGACAAATCCCGTAAAATCAAGGTTTTACGGGATTTTTTATTGCCCTGCCGGGACAATAAAAAGACTTCAAAAAGCCAAAAATGGACAGACTTCCGTTACAATTCCGTTACAGAAAATGAAAACGGAAAAATGTAACGATTCTCCCGGAAAAATGTAACGATTTCCTCAATAAGTCCCTGAACTGTACCACATTGTCCACGACTTAATAGCTCATAGAATATTTATTAACTCTACCTTTGCGGAGGAAGAAAGTCTGTTTTTTTTTTGATGAAAAAAAACAGATACACTGAAACCCGGAAGGTCTAAAACTAATTTTTATGAGCAGTACATTTAAAATCCTCTTCTACTTAAGAGGCAACTATCAAAACAAAGAAGGTAAATCACCTGTCATGATCCGCATCACCTTGAATGGTGCGATGTGCCAATTAAATTCCAAATTAAGTGTTGAACAGTCCCAATGGGACAGCAAGACCGGTAAAGTGCGGGGAAGGAATGCCGAAAGCGTCAAATTGAATGCCCTGTTGGATAACATCAGATGTTCATTAATCAATCATTTCCAATCTATCGAACAAAAGGATGGATATGCGACCCCGGAAAAAATCAGGGATGCTTTTTTAGGAAAGCAAATCAGCCAGGAAACAATCCTACAGGTATTCAAAAAATACAACGAAAGGCTTAATGAGTTGAAAAATGCCAATCATAAGTCCCCTAAAACGGTAGAAAAATACGAACGGTCATGCAAACGCATAGAAGCTTTTTTACTTGATAAAAGAAACCTCAAGGATATTCCGCTGAGAGAAATCAATTATGATTTCATTGTCGAGTTTGAAAATTATCTTCTGGTTGACTGCAAATATGGCCATAATACGGCTTCAAAGTACATGCAATACTTCCGTTCGGTATTTCTGACCGCTAAAAACAACGGACTTGTTACCGCAGACCCATTTCATAATCACAGAATCACTTTCAAGAAGGTTGATTTAGGGTACCTGGAGGAAGAAGAACTCCAGACTCTCATGGAAAAATCATTCTCCATCAAGCGGCTCGAACAGGTGAGAGACCTTTTTATCTTTAGCTGCTGGACTGGATTGGCGTTCATAGATGTAATGAATCTGACAAAAGACAATATCCGAAAATCTTTCGATGATAACATGTGGATAATAACCAAAAGACACAAGACAGATGTAAAGGTAAACGTGCCTATTCTGACAATACCCCAGAAAATATTAGGGAAATATGAAGGGACACTTCCAGAAAACACCGTATTACCCAAAATCTCCAATCAAAAGATGAACGCATACCTGAAAGAAATCGCTGATTTATGCGGGATTAAGAAGAATCTGACAACTCATGTAGCAAGGCACACTTTCGCCACAACGACAACTCTGACAAAGGGTGTTCCAATCGAAACAGTATCAAAAATGTTGGGACATACAAAGTTGTCCACAACACAGATATATGCCCGTATAACTGAAAGAAAAATATCAAACGACATGAATGTCCTTTCTCAAAAATTAGACGGAATTGAAAAAAAATATAAATACAACACATGATTATGGAACTGCAAATTATTCAAAGCAAGATTTACGAAATCAGAGGTATGCGCGTCATGTTGGATTACGATTTGGCCGAACTCTATCAAGTGGAAACGAAAAATCTAAAACGCTCAGTTCGTCGGAATATAGACCGTTTCCCTTCCGATTTCATGTTTGAACTCTCTAAGGAGGAATACGATTTTCTAAGGTGCAATTTTGGCACCTTAGAGAATTCCGGTCGGGGACAATATGCAAAATACCTGCCCTTCGCGTTCAGTGAGCAAGGGGTTGCACAACTTTCGAGCGTGCTCAATAGTCCCTTAGCTATTCAGGTTAATATTTCTATCATCCGGGCATTTGTTACTTTACGCCAGTATGCTCTGGGATATGCAGAACTAAATCGCAGATTAGAGGACTTTATGGTAGAAACAAACATGCAGTTCAGCGATATTTATCAGGCTCTTACGGAACTGGCCTCGCAAAAGGAATTGGATGACAAACCCCGTAAACGAATTGGTTTTAATGTTCAAAATGAAGAAGAATAATTATGGAACGAGGATATATCAACATAACGGAAAACGATAAACATGACTTTATCGTTAATGCGAAGCTAATAAACGGAACGCTTTGGCTCTCAAAATATCAAATGGCAACTTTGTTTAATGTTTATACCAAAACAATAGAAAGCCTGCTGCGATCTGTCTTTAAGGTGGGACTATTAAAAGAAAAGGAAGTTTCACAATTGCACCCTTTTACCAATAATGGGCACAAGAGTGAAATGGTTCTCTATAATTTCGAAGTAGTCGTGCTTGTCGGGTTCCGGGTTGCGTCTTTGGAGGCAAGCGCTTTCCGGAATTGGTTTATCACCTCATTTCATGAATGTACAAAGCTGAAAAATATGATGAAAGCAGGTGCAACCACTATGAGTATTGATGATTTAAAAACTGTATTTACTGTATCACTGAACTAAAAAAACGTTATATTTGCACCGTATATACTGATTAATATTATAAATGGTATGAGAAATTTTATTTATACAATTGTTGTTGCAGTGGTTGTAATTTCGTGCAACTCAAACACAGCGAGAAAGGCAGATTTCGCTAAAACGATAGAGAACTATCTGTCAACAGATAAGAGGGGCACTAAATATGACCTTCATTTTAAGGTTATTGAAATGAACGAGCATGGCACTTTAACGGTTGCCGACAGCATCGCGTACCTCACTGACGAGTTCAGGAAAGACAAACAGCTTATTATCAACAGAATCGAGTTAGCAAAAAAGATGACAAGCGTCCTATTGGAAAGGGAGAAAAAACAAAACGAAATTGATAAATATAATGCCGACATAGCTCTAATGAATTACCGCATTGATTCACTCAAAAATCTTAATCCGGATAATCTTAACGGATATGAACATAAAAATTCTGATGATATTCTTGCACAAATCATACGGTGCAAGTATTCTCTGCTTGTCCCGGGAAAAACGACTATTGAAGAAACATTCGATTTCTTTCTTTCTCCTGACGGAACTAAGTGTTATGAAAAAACAAGAGTGAAATAATCAATCGTCCATACATTTTATATTCCACATGTCCTGCCCCTGCATTTTTTTTTAAGAAATGCGGGGGTTATTTTTTTCTGCTTCTCCACAATTCTTTCCGTAAAGCGGCTGCGAATTTTCCACAAAGTAACGGCGAGGTTGGTACCCTGTGTTTGCAGGTAATTGCCTCATTTCCTTTTTCTCTTTTATTTTTAGTTGAAATCAAATCCCGGCTATTTGTATACCTATGATTATCTGCCAGATACATTCATTTTCAAATAAAAAACACCCACCTTGGGCACAACTTGGGAAATTAGAAAAAAACAATGCTACATCTTTGCGAAAACTAAAAATGAATTCAACATGGAAGTAATCACAATGGACAGCAAAGCATACAAGACACTGCTTGACAGAATTGATAAAATCGCAGACTATGTAGTCAACAAAGAAAGCAAAAGCGATATGCGGGAACAGGAAATCTGGTTGGACAGCCAGGAAGTGGCAAATTTATTGCGGATCAGCACAAAAACACTTCAAAGACTCCGAAGGGATAAACTCATAAGTTTTACAATTCTCAGGGGACGTTGTCTTTACAAACTCTCCGAAATAGAAAGAGGACTCAATGAACGAATAATCACCTGCGATCCGCATACATTAGATGAGTTTCGTAAAAACTATCTGATTGAAAATGGAATTAAATAAAGATAATGTCTTGCGTCTGACAGATAAAGGCTTGTCTGTTTTCCGTCATTATATTGCAATCCCGTTTCAGATAGGGAAAAACTTTCTGAATCCGTTATATAACGACAAGCATGCCTCGTGTAACGTCTATTTTGATCGTAGAAATAATTGTTACCGCATGAAAGATTTTGGGAATGATGATTATTCGGGAGACTGTTTTACTCTTGCCGGTAAATTGGCAGGGCTTGATTGCAAAACGCCAAGAGATTTTATTCAGATAATGGATAAAATAAATGAGGATTTGCATCTTGGTCTTAATAATACAATACATACGGTTAGGTATGAGCATACAGAAAAGCACGAAAAAGTAAATCCGCCCGAATCATTTCCCATAAAAAAGGCCAGGCCATATACGATTAAGCAACATCATTTCACGGCTATGGAACTTTTATGGTGGAAACAATACGGCATTAATGAAAAAACACTAAGCCGTTACAATGTGCTTTCACTGGAGCGATTTGAAAGTATCAGTAAAGACGATAAGATGTTTTATTTTTTGTCATCTGAACACGAACCAATGTTTTGTTATTCAGGAAAGCATCATATAAAAATCTACCGGCCAAAATCGGATATCCGGTTTCTCCATGCAGGTAATATTCCCGATGTCTACTGTTTTGGACTGGAACTGTTACCCGCTAAAGGCGATTTGCTCTTTATCACCGGAGGCGAGAAAGATGTCCTGTCACTTGTAGCGCACGGATTCAATGCGATTTCCTTCAATTCGGAAACTTCTAATATCCCGCAAGATATAATCCAAAAATTATCTTATCGCTTCAAGCACATTATTCTATTATTCGATGTGGACAAAACCGGACTAAGCAGTTCTGAAAAGCAGATACAACAGTTAGTTCCTTTTGGAGTGAAACGATTGCTTTTACCTCTTTCCGGGAGCAAAGAAGAAAAAGATATATCCGATTTTTTCAGGATTGGAAATACGGCAAACGATTTGATGAAACTGTTTATTGATTATTTAGATACTCTTTATAATGAAACTATGTCGGCATTGAAATCTTGCGAGGTTGATTTTAATAATCCTCCACCCATTGCAAAAATGATTATTTCAGTAAATGAAGTACCGCTCGGCACACAGGGGAATTTACTTTGTATTACAGGTGGAGAAGGTACGGGAAAAAGCAATTATGTTGCTGCGATCATTGCCGGAGCAATCAGAAAACAGAGTAGCAATATCGATTTATTAGGACTAACCATTGATGAGAACAGTAAGGAAAAAGCGGTATTGTTCTATGATACCGAACAATCGGAAGTGCAACTCTACAAAAACATAAACAATCTTCTCCGCCGGGCCGAAGTGGAAAAAATGCCTGATTATTTTCGCGCCTATTGTTTAAGCGGAATTTCCCGAGAGGAACGGTTACAGGCAATTATTCAAAGCATGGATAAATATTATTACCAATATGAAGGGATTCAACTGGTCGTGATAGATGGTGTTGCCGACCTCATAAAGTGCGCTAACGACGAAGCGGAAAGTATCGCTATAATAGAAGAATTGTACCGTTTGGCGGGAATATATAATACCTGTATCGTTACGGTTCTCCATTTTATTCCGAACGGATTGAAACTGCGTGGCCATCTTGGAAGCGAGCTTCAACGAAAAGCTGCTGCAATCCTTTCCATAGAGCATGACAATGACCCTGCCATATCTGTAGTGAAGGCATTAAAGGTGCGTGACGGAAGCCCGTTGGATGTGCCCCTCATGCTTTTTTCCTGGGATAAAGAAATTGGAATGCACATTTATATGGGTGAAAAATCAACAGAAGCCAAAGAAAAACGCAAAGAAAATGATTTGTGTTCAGTTGCCAAAGAAATATTTTCACGGAAACGATTTTTGACTTATGCTGAGCTTTGCGAATTGATACAACTCTCTCTTGACGTGAAAGAACGAACTGCCAAAAATTACATCAGGTTTATGCGGGAAAAGGAAATTATTCTGAAAGACCCATCCAATCAAAACTATTTTATCATTGGACTTCTATGAAATTAATTATTACAATGCTTATTATTATTATTATCATTATTATGTATATAGATAAAAACAACTTTGAGGCATGGATGGAGCGTATTATGGATCGCTTCGACAAGATAGATAAAACATTTGAAAAAATGGGTAAACGAAAGAATATGCTAGACGGTGAAATGTTGCTTGACAACCAAGATTTATGCCAATTACTTCACGTCAGTAAGCGAACATTACAACGCTATCGCGACACCGGAGAACTCCCGTTTCAGACAGTCTATCATAAAACTTACTATAAAGAAAGCGATGTACATGCTTTTATCAGGACAAATTTCAATAAGAGACAGGGGGACGACAATTCCGATAATCAAAATAAGTAAAATAATATGGGATATATTTTAATAGAAGAATCTGTATTCAGACAGCTTATAAATCGTGTTGATCCGCAAGTCAGGTATGACTTCACCGAGTCCGATTATTGGATGAATGGAAAAGACACCTGTGATTATCTGCAAATCTCTCAGGCGTTATTAAACTCTTACAGACGAAACAACACTTTGTCTTATATTAAAAAACAAGAAATTTATTATTATAAAAGAGCCGATGTTTATAAATTGAAATCATCAATGGACAAGGAACTTCTTGACAGCGGTAGCTTAATTGGCGAGTGTTTGATAGTAAATACCCATGAAGATTTCAGCCGTTTTTTCGGGGACGGCAATGAGAATAAAATTATGCCTCAGGAGTAGACATACTTACTGGCAACTTTATAGATAGATATTTTACAATGGTAATACTATTGCTTCGGGTTCAACAAGAATGTTAAGATAAAATCTTTGCAATTCAAGCCGATGTCTTCGTTATATCCCCTTTTGCAGGCCATTCCGGTATTTAAGAGCATAATGCTGTCTATAATTTGTTTGAAGCTGCCTTTCTTAACTTCATTTCTATTTAATACCGTCTCCCAAAGAGAATAATCCCTGGTTATTATTTCAGTGTATTTTTCGTTAAACCCAGGGTAATATTTACATGCCTGGGATAAAAAGTTAAAATATCCGATTTCGGCATTTTTGACACTGTATGTATTCCTGATTCTGCGACTTACCCTGTTTTCCGGAGCCACATAAGAATCTATGAATTCCATTATTGTTGAATTTCCTGCCAGTTCGACAATTTTCGGAGGTATATCAAACGAGGGAAAGAAGACTTCATCCACTACCGCTTCGAAAATTTCCTGTTTATTTTTAAAATGATAAAAAATGGTTCCCCGTATCCTTTGGGTCGCTTTTTCCAATTCGGTAATAGTTACCTTTTCCATATTATTAAATAGAAAAAGCCTGTAGGCCTCTTTCAGGATGTGCATTCTGCAATTGTTCATAACTGTCTTTTTTGTACGTTAAATTAACAGTCCCTTTGGTGAGATTATACAAAAAAAGAGCGCGGGACTCTTTGCTCATCCGATTCGGAGGTACTGGTATACCTATCTACCCAAATAAACAATTCACCCCACGCCTATGGCGTGAGCATCCTTGCTTACATTATGGAGTAGATTGAAAATTACCAGTTTTCCGAATCCAAAACGTAGCGTAAACGCTCTAAAATATGTCGTAATACCATGCAAAGATACGAAAAATAGGGATTCAAATCAACTCTCCCTTACAAAAAACGTATGATGATGAAATGTAAAAGAGTTTATCTTTAATAGTTTATCATTTAATATCTAAAGCGTACAAATCAATTTCCCTTTTTTCTATATTTCCCTCGGTATAATTTCTTCCTCATTTAACTACCTATGCGGAAAGCGGCTCGGAGTGAACGAGTATCAGGCGCGAATTTATTTCAACTTTGTTGGCTGCACAAGATCAGACGTGTTTTCCAAAAAAAATCTTCCTCGATTCAAAATCTCTCCCCACTGAAAGATTTTAAGGAATATTCCGGGCAATAATTCCATTCTTCTATTTCAACTGATTGTACCTGTACCTTAAACGGGTACAGGAAAGCGAGCGTATTTTTTTTTG
>Ga0153940_1000408_pt1 | contig 22905 bp, 16 predicted proteins | sample TSNJ024MetaG_FD_104736 | JGI IMG/M metagenome (GOLD analysis project Ga0153940, IMG submission 104736) | Attine ant fungus gardens microbial communities from New Jersey, USA - TSNJ024 MetaG | ecosystem: Host-associated > Fungi > Mycelium > Unclassified | place: USA: New Jersey, Brendan T. Byrne...
ACATTTATTATACAAGAAAACAAACACTATCAACACTTTAAATATAATATTTTACAACGTTATATATAGAAATAAATACCAACGGGTTAAGCACACATTATAATGGTAATGGAGGTAAATGAGATGTTCTTATATACAGCATATGAAAGCCTGGGGCTTCCACTGTACATTGTTGGTCTTGATTCCTATGAAGTGCTCTATATCAACGCAGAGGGCAAAAAGCTGCTTGGCGACATAACAGGTCGCAAATGTTATGAAGCTTTAAACGGTACGCAGGATATTTGCGAGGCGTGCGTCTCCTCCCGCCAGCTGGAAGAGCATGGCCCCTGTCAAACAAAATCACGGTACCTGGCTGCAGCGGACAAGTATGCAGATACATATGAAAGCGTTATATCTCTTCCGGATGGATCGAAAGGCAGACTTTGTCTTGCTGTGGACATTCCCGAGCAGGAACAGATTCGGCTGGAAAACAAAGCGAAAGAAAAAGAGATTGAGGCGGAACAGCGAATCCTCCGGACAATCATTGACACGGTTCCAAGTGCTATTTTCTGGAAAGATAAAAACTCCCGTTTTCTCGGCGCCAACAGGCAGTTCGCCAATGATGCCGGGTTGGACGACCCCGACAAGCTGATCGGCATGTCGGATTACGATTTTTATCCTCAAGAAATTGCGGATATGTATATAGCCTCCGACCGGAAGATATTTGAAACAGACGAAGAGCTGTTCCATTTAGAAGAACCGTTTCAAGGAGCTGACGGCGTTACGCACTGGATATCCACCAGCAAGGTACTGATCCGCGACGAAAATAACGAACCATATGCGCTGCTCGGTATCTATGATGACATAACAGAATTAAAGCTACACAAAATAAAGATTGAGGAGGCCATCAAAGCGGCCGAGGAAGCCAGTTGGGCGAAAGGCGACTTCCTTTCCCGCATGAGTCATGAAATCCGCACCCCGATGAACGCGATCAAGGGGCTTGCCGAGCTGCTGGCTCTCACCGAACTTGACAGCATTCAGGACAGCTATGTCCGCAACATCGTCAAATCCAGCAACTCACTGCTCAGTATCATCAACGATGTACTTGATTTTTCTAAAATCAACGAAAACAAGATTGAATTCATCGAGGTACATTACCTTTTGGAAGAGCTCATCACCGAAGTCAGCAACGTGGTGAGTCTGCGCGCCGCTGAAAAAGGGCTTATGTTGCTTATGGAAATATCTCCGTCCCTGCCCAAAGGCCTTATCGGGGACGATGTGCGTGTGAAGCAGGTTATCATTAACATCCTGAACAACGCTGTAAAGTATACTCCCAAAGGACATGTAATCCTGCGGCTGTTCGGCGAGGAAACCGCCGAAGGTTTCGAACTGGTGTGCGCCGTGGAAGACACAGGCATCGGCATACGGGCAGAGGATATTCCCTTTCTGTTTGAGGCCTTTTCCCAAGCTGACCGCCGTGTCAACCACAATATCCAAGGAACCGGTCTGGGACTTTCCATCAGCGACCGGCTTATACGATGCATGGGCGGCAGTATCACAGTGGCGAGTGAATACGGCAAAGGCAGTATCTTTACCGCGCGCTTTCCGCAGTGTATTGAAAACCGTGAGCCTCTCGCCGCCGTGGAAAATCCAGGGGCGAAGCATGTGCTGCTTTTGGAACGGAATGTGCGGGTTCGATGCGCCGCCCACATGCTGGACGAGCTGGGTGTTGCTTATACCGCTGTGACGGCCGAGGAAGGCCTGCCCTACATACCTGAGGGGCGTTATACACACTGTATCTACGACGATAGTTTTTCTGAAAACAGTATCCGGCGCGTCCGGGGAAGAAGGCCCGACTGCGTATTTATCGCCCTGAAGGATATGAGATACGCTATGGGACAATCTGAGCTCCACGACACTGTCCTGTTTATCCCCCTGCTGATCACCGAGCTTGTGAAAGCTCTGGCCATTGTTCCGGGGCAACACGGGCAGGAATCCTCCTTAGGCAAAGCGATTGATGATTTTGCTCTTGCCGATACTCAGGTTCTGGTGGTGGATGACAACGAAATAAACCTTATTGTCAGCGGGGAAATATTACGCGCATATAAGGCCGAGGTGACTTGCGCCGAAAGCGGACAGAACGCGCTGGATTTATGTGCGGAAAAACAATTCGATCTTATCTTCATGGATCACATGATGCCGAACATGGACGGGGTGGAGACCACGATTGCCCTTCGGGGAGGGAACAGTCCAAACAAGTCAACACCTGTAATCGCCTTAACCGCCAACGTAGTCAACGATATGGCGAGCTACTATCTCCAGAGCGGTATGGACGACTTTATCAGTAAACCCATTGAGATTGAGGATCTGCACCGTGTATTGCTTAAGTGGCTGCCCGGCAGCAAGATTACCACAATGGAAATGGCGCTTCAGCCGGAAGCCTCCACGCCCGGTCAAATACAGGAAAATTCCATGGAAAGGCTCATCCGGTCATTGGACGCTTTTGGGATGTATGTGTCCGATGTTATGCGAGAGATCGGAAACGACTACGATGTCTATATCCGCCGTATGGACCGGATCCGCACCGATCTGGCTCCTTTGGTGGCACGTCTGCGTGATGAAGTGCGCATGGAAAGCTGGGATGACTTCGCTGCGGACATTGGCGAAATGGGCTCAATGATTCATGACGTCGGGGCCAGGGACTGCTCCGGACGTGCCCGTAAGCTTTCCAATGCCGCCAGGGAGCATAATGCCGATTATGTCAGGGACGACTTTTTCAGCCTTATGGACAATATGTATATGCTGGAGAAGAAGATGGAAGTGGCGGTTCCTCTCGCCTTGGGGAGCATCAGCCCGGATGTGCCGTTCGGCGATTTAGGCTACTGCTACGACCGGCTGATGGATATGCAAAACGCACTATCGCATCAAGACTACGAAACATCCGTGGCTTTGCTTGACTCTTTAGCCCACTATTCCCTCGACCACGCACTGGATTTAATCCTTGTCGGTATTGGGGCAAAGCTTTCCGCACATGAATTTTCCGGAGCGTCCGATCTTCATGCGCAAGCGGTTCAGCACTGCGCCAAATTATTAAACAGCAACGGTACTGCGACTGCTCACACCTGAGGATTTTAAGCAAAAAGCTGCTCTGAAAAAATATTTCAGGGCAGCTTATAAACTATTTGCTATTTCTCACATTACTCTGAATTATCCTCATCCTCTACAAAACATCTACCCATACATTTCCTTTTTCATTACTTTCCATACACGCATCCACAAATTTAATTCCCTTCAAGCCGTCTTCCACGGTTGGATAAGTAAAGCTGCCGGGGTCTTCACCTGTCTTCAGTGCAATGAGATGTTTACAAAAGCCCCGGTAGATATTCCCGAACGACTCAAAGAAGCCTTCCGGATGACCAGAGGGGAGTCTGGACATATCTCTGCACCCATCCGAAACATAATCGCGGGTAGGCGTATAAAGCTGCGGCGGTTCATTAATCTTCGTCACCTTCAGCACTGCCGCGTTTCGGTGTTCCCACTCAATCGAACCTTTATCTCCGAAGATCCGGATTGACAGGTCGGTCTCATGTCCGATAGCTACCTGGGAAGTCCAGATCATACCAGATGCACCGCCTTTGTATTTGACCAGTGCCTGCACATTATTCTCAAGCGGCAGTTCCTGATCTCTTGGCAGACATTCAAATCTTGCCAGAACACTTTCTATTTCCAGACCTGTCATTTTCGAAATAAGACATTCCACATGCGTTCCAATATCGGCACAACAGCCTGAAGGACCGCTTCTTTGCGGGTCCATCCGCCAGGTGGCCTGATCCGAATGATCACTGACCATCTGAACAAGCAGCCATTCCTGAGGATACTCTCCCATTACCGTGAGAATATTTCCGATCACCCCTGCATCAATCAAATCCCTGGCCTGACGGACCATGGCATATCCGGTATAGGTATAAGTGACACCAAAGAGCAGTCCTTTCTCCTTTGCCATCTCCGCCAGTTCTTCACCCTGTACGGCATTAAGAGCCAGAGGCTTGTCACACACGATATGAATTCCATGTTCCATAAAGCATTTCGCTATTTTATAATGAGTATCATTGGGGGTGGCAATTGTAACAAAATCAATCCCATCTTTTCTCCGGCTCTCTTTTTCCGCCATTTCTGCATAACTGGTATACACTCTGGATTCATCTGAAATCCCCCATTCTCCTGCCGTCTCCAGATTCTTCTCCATGTTTCTGGAAAAGCATCCGGCAGTGAGCACCGCCAGATCATCCATCACGGCACCATGGCGATGGACATTTCCGATAAAGGCACCATTTCCGCCGCCAACCATTCCAAACTTTAATCTCATCTTTTCTCTCTCCTCCTATATTCCTGATTTCACCATTCGCAATTATCTGCCTTGCCTGTTTACAATTGTATAATATCCTTAAGTAAATGTCACGCCATATAGAATTTTGGTTTCGCGATCAAATCAATTGCAACAATCTCATCCGTCTGTCTGGCCTTCGTACACGCCTCGGCTACCGCGGCGGTTACATATCCGTCCCAGGCTGAAGGACAACTGCTCAAATCCTCTTTCAGCACACAGGACACCCATTCCTTCATCTCTGTCTCATAGGCAGCTTCAAACCGTTTTGCCCAGCCGGAATAGATTTCATAGGAGTATGCTCCCCCACGGCGGAACACAGCATTGTCAGGATCAGGGAGGCGTACAGTTCCTTCTTCACACACCACTTCACACTGAATATCATAACCATAGCGGCTGTTCATAAAAATCTCCAGATCAATGTGTATCCCCGATCTGGTCCGCAGAATTACCACCTGCGGGTCGATAAGATCTTTCTTTGCATGTTTGGTACTTCTGGGACAAATCATCTGGGCTGTTTCATATTCATCATCAATCATCCATCTGGTAATATCGAACTCATGAACAAGTGCTCCGTTCACCGACATTTCTGTCGTGTGCTTTTCACCGGTAGGCGCAGCATTTCGATGTTGTGCATGAACCAGCAGCGGCGACCCGATACGGTTGCCGGTTATCGCTTCCTTCATCTGACGGTATCCTTTGTCATAGCGTCTCATAAACCCCACCATTAATAGCTTCTTTCCGCCTGCAATCTCTGCATCCATAATGTTTTTACACCCCTGTGAGGTATCCGAAAGCGGTTTCTCACAAAACACATATTTACCGGCTCTGATTGCTGCAACAACATATTCTTCATGGGTTCTGTCCCAAGTTGCAACAATAACAGCATCAACATCCTTTGACCGGATCAACTGATGCGGATCGCTTTCATAACGTATATGATACTGTTCAGCAACCTCTCTGGCAGATGCCTCATTTATATCGTTGACAACAGTCACCCGGGCATTCGGCATGCCGGTCTCAATCCGTTCTACATGGGCACGTCCGATGCCGCCGGTACCAATTACTCCAATTCTCAGCATACTTCTCCTCCTGTCATTAACCCAGCGTATTTTGCAGTATTGTTTCTTGGGTCATCAGCTCTTTTTGTGTTATTTCTAAGGAAATGCTCCCTTTACGCATAACATAAATCCGGTCACTCATTCCGATCAATTCCGGTAATTCAGAAGAAATCATCAGTACCGCAACCCCATTTTTCGCTATGTTATCAATAATTTGATAGATTTCCGCCTTGGCATTGACATCGATACCCCTGGTCGGTTCATCCAGTATCAGCAAATCCGGCTTGCTGGTAAGCCATTTAGAAAACAGTACCTTCTGCTGGTTACCTCCGCTCAGAGTGCTGACCAATTGATCCATGCTTCTGCAGATAACATTCAATTCCCGAATCCCCGCCGCTGCCACCTGGCGTTCCATTTTCGTATTAATAATATGACTCTTAAAAAGCTGGGGCAGTGATGCCAGGGTAATATTCTCTTTGATCACTTTATCGGTAATTAATCCATCATACTTACGATCCTCTGACAGATAGGCAATTCCAGTTTCAATCGATTGCACCGGCGATGGATTCGTGTATTCTTTCCCTTTATAATAGATCCTTCCGCTATAAACAGGGTGCGCCCCGAAGATACTCTTCGCCAGTTCGCTTCGTCCGGATCCCACCAAACCACCGAGTCCTACAATTTCTCCTTTTTTCACCGTCAGATCCATCGGATCTGTGCGTGGTGATATCTGAAGACCTTCTACTTTCAGGATCTCTTCATCGGAAACCTGATGGTTACACTGAAACATATTTTCAATCATACGCCCTACCATCAGCTTGACGATCTGATCATAATCGAAATGCTCCATGGACATTGTCGTTATCGATTTTCCATCCCGTAAGACTGTAATGCGATCCCCAATCTCCATCAATTCGTCAAAACGGTGTGAGATATAAATAATACTAATACCCTCACTCTTCAGCTGCTTGATCAAGGTAAACAGATGATCGATTTCTTTTTTGGTCAGACTGGCCGTTGGTTCATCCATAATAATGATTTTAGATCTGTAGGACATCGCTTTTACGATTTCAACTACCTGTTGTCTTGCTGTAGACAGATCCCGGATCATCGTCCGCGGATCGATATCCCCGTAACCGAAGCTGTCCAGATATTCACGGCTTTTTTTATAGATCTTTTTGTGATCCACCAGGCCATTTTTCACCGGTTCCCGCCCCAGAAAAATATTATGGGCAATATCAAGATTCAGACACAGATTCAATTCCTGATGAATGAAAGCTATCCCCTTTTCTCTGGCCTCTTTTGGTCCCTTAACCGTATAAATTTCGTCATGCAATGTCACCGTGCCCTCGTCTGCTGGTATGATTCCGCCGAGCACCTTCATCAGTGTGGATTTGCCTGCTCCGTTTTCACCCACAATAACATGGACCTCACCCTCCTGCAGATCAAAATTAACCTGATCCAGAATCTTTACCGAAGAATTACGAATCGCCTTTCCGTACTCATCGAAAATGTATTTGGTAATATCCTTCATTTTTAAAATTGTTTTTCCCATACTGTACGCTCCCTTTCTTATTGCAGAATCCGATTCTTCAGATTTTCAAAAATAATCGCGATCAGAATGATAATACTTAAGAGTGCTGTATACATATAGTAATTGACGCCCAGCAGCCCCAGGCAGTTCTCAATACTGTATATGGTCAAAACCCCCAGTACCGAACCCCAGGCGGTACCTACACCACCGGACAGACTGGCTCCTCCCAATATAGCAGCCGTGATGACCCGGAATGTAAATTCCGATCCACCCATCGTCGGTACACAGTTATTTACCCGGGCCGCCATCAAAACAGCGGCCAGCGATGAACAAATCCCGCAGATCACATACGCTCCTACCGTTACAAACCCAGTCTTAATTCCGCTGAGTTTACTCGCCGCAACATTCAAACCTACGGATGTAAGTGATCGGCCAAATGTGGATTTATGTAAAATAAACCAGGCGACAATAACCACAACAATCGCAATATATACCATACTGGGCAATCCCAGAAATTGTGCTCTCCCGATTGCCAGAATACTGTCTGACAGATTCGTGATGGCACTTCCGTTGCTGATGATCTGAGCAATACCAAAAATAATGTATCCGGTTCCAAGCGTTACGATAAATGCCGGAATTTTGACAATCTGTACCAGCAGTCCGTTGAGCAGCCCGCATAGTGCACCAATCACCATCGTTAACAATAAGGCAGCGATAACCGGAATTCCCATTTTGTATGCGAACAGTCCAAACATATAACTGCAGAACCCCAGTGTATAGCCTACCGATAAATCAATTCCTCCCGTCATCAGGACAAAAGTCATCCCCAGACAGGAAATTGCAGGTATTGCCGCCTGCGAAAGAATGCCCAGATTATTACTGAGTGTGGCGAAGTTTTTTACAAAAATCATACCTGCCAGCCATATAAAAAGGAAAATCACAACATTTCCATAATTTTTTATAAAATCCCGGATTCTTTTTTTTTGCTTTACTTCTTCTGCCTTTTGATTGAAAGCCAACATCTCAGACACCTCCTCCATTAAAATACTTTTGCTGTCTCAAGTTCCTTGTTGCGGTTGTAAACACTGATTCCGACAACGATAATAATCGCCGTTCCAATTGCCAGGTTTTGATAATATGGATGAATACCCAGCATATCCAGTGCATTACGGAGGAATCCGATGATCAAAGCGCCAAATACGGACATCCAGGCCTTTCCTTCCCCTCCCAGCATGCTTACGCCGCCGATTACCGAAGCTGCAACTGCATCCAGCTGATAGGTGGATCCCTGAGTGGGGTGTACCGTATTCATCTGCGCACTCAGTAAAATACCTGCCAGTGCCGCATATAAACCGCAGAGTGCAAAGGCAAATATTTTAACCCGATCCACATTTACGCCTTCCATCTGCAGCGTCTTTTCATTGCCGCCCAATCCATAGATGTGTTTTCCCATTCGGGTATATTTCAGAATAACCGATGTAATGATTAAAAAAATCAACATGATATAGGTGTTGATCGGAATGCCGAGAATTAAATTATTGCCGATCGCCTGGTAAGAAGCGGGCATCCCGCTGATCGATCTGCCCTGGCCGATTACCAAAGCCAGCCCAAGCGTAATCTGACCAGTTACATACGTTGCGATAAACGCTGGAATTTTAATCTTTGATATCAAAATTCCGTTTAATATACCCACTAAAAGCCCAACTGCCAGACCAATGAGAATAGCCGGAAAAACCGGGACACCGGACAACATCAGCGTGCCTCCGATCATGGCACAAAACGCCATAACGCCTCCCGTTCCCAGATCAATCCCCTTTATAATCAACACCAGCGTCATTGCCAGGGCACAGATCGCAGTGGTAGAACTTTGCCTTGTTACATTCATGATATTCGCAAATGTAAAATAACCGGGTATAAAACTCCCCGCTATCACAAACACGGCCAGAACGGCGATTACAAATAGATACTTTTTCTTGAACTTGATATTCTTCATAGCAAGCCTCCTGCTCTATTAATTTTCTGTTTCCATTTAAAACATTCGAGCCATACAGGATATGGCTCGAATCGAATTCATCGTTACAGTTCAGCCTTCGGCTGAACCGCAACAATTCATCATCTAATATTTACTTCACCAATATTAATAGGCAACTCCTCTTGATTCTTCCAGGTTATCCGGGTTCATGAAGAGATAGCCCGAATCAATAAATTTGTCAAGTGAATCCGGATCAGTTGTACCATCACAGATTTCAGCCATTATCTGACCAGACTTTTCTCCGATAAGTCCAGGGTACTGTGCTACTGTTCCATAGCAATTGCCGGCTTCAATCGCTTCTAAGGCGGAGAGATTACCGTCGACGGATATGATGCAGATATCATCTCCCGATTTTCCTTTGTTCTGGCAGGCGCTGATCACACCGGACAGCATCCCGTCTGAACACAGAAATACACCCTTAGCATCCGGATTTGCAGTCAGCATATTTTCGGTAACCTGCATTGCCACATCACTCTGCCAATCACCACTTTGTTCATTAACCAACGTCACAGAACTGCCTTCCAGTCCTTCCGTAAACCCTTTTGCACGTAGTTCGCCACCCATTGCACCGGAAGCACCACGTACCATAACTACTTCACCTTCTCCGATTTTTTCAATCATCTGCTCGGCCGCTTCGACTCCGATCTTATAGTTATCGGATCCGATATATGTTGCATACAAATCCTCATTTCCTTCATCTACAGCCGCATCGGCAATAATAACCGGGATGCCGGCATCTTTCGCCTTCTGCAGCGCCGGAATGATCGCACTACCGTCCATCGGTGCTACGATCAGACCCGCAACCTTTTTATTGATAACATTTTCAATATTTTCCACTTGTTTTGCCACTGCAAGTTCATCTCCGGAAAGGATTAGTTCAAATGTATAGCCAGCCGCCTCAACTGCCTTTTGGGCCTCTTCTGCCATAACCCTCTGGAACTCATTATTTGTTATTGTTTTGGTACTGAATACGATAGTTCCCTTTGAACCGGTGTCTGCCGTCTCTTCCGCTGCACCTGCAGTATCCGTACTACTGTCTTCAGTTTCTGCAGTATCCGCACTGCCGTCTTCAGTTTCTGCAGTATCGGCTTCACTGCCGCTGTCACCTGAAGCGCCGGAATCACTGCTGCCGCATGCTGCCATTGAAAATAGTAAAACTCCTGATAATAAAACTGCCAACATCTTTTTCATTTTAAAATCTCCTTTCAAATTTCATATGGTGTAAAATATTAGATGATAGTAATGCCTTCGTTTAATCTCTTCCCTTTGCCTTATTAATTGCTTTGAACATAGAAATTATATTTTCTACCGGAACATTGGGCATCAGTTCTTGTGAAGGAGCAATGATCAATCCTCCTCCTTTTCTTAAAATATCTATAACCGAAAGCGTTTCATCATATACCTTTTCCGGCTTTTCAAAAGTCAGCAGCCGCTGAGTATCAATGCCACCGTAAAAGGTCAGATCCCGCCCATATTCTTTCTTTAAATATGTAAAATCCATACACGACTGTACCGGTTCCAACACATCCAGTCCGATCTCAATGAGATCCGGAATATAGTCGGTCACATTGCCGCAGCTGTGCATCTGAATTGGTAATCCGGCATCCTTATATACTGCAAACAGCCGTTTCAAATGAGGCTTGATCATCTGTCGGAACATATCAACCGACATAAACGTCGTAATCTGCGTACCAAGATCATCACCATGATGTGCCATCGGAAAACCTCTTTTTACGCATTCCTTTGCTATCTCCACTTTATAGTCTGTAATCTTCTCCATTAATCCGTAAGCCAGCTCCGGTTCAGTCAGCAGCAGCGCCATAAAATCTTCAAATCCGACGAGGTTAAAGGCTCGTTCAAATACTCCGCAATAACCGTTCACAAAAACCAGATAATCATCGCTGTACTTTTCTTTCTCTTCCATGGCAAGCGAAAACAGATTATCCATATCATCGAGGCTTGGAGTCTTAAACTTTTCAAGCATTTCTCCATCTAAATCAGCCAGTGGATGTCCATAGTTAAAGAACCCGCTCGGAGCGTTGACATCAAATTCCATCCCCCACCGATCCCGCACACGGTCTGTTTCCCAATTTACCACTGCACAATTGTGTACTTCGGCCAGTTTTGTTTTTTCAATATCTCCGCAGTACCAGCACACTACATCGTCCATCTGACATGTCATCTTATAATGATTGTCCAGATACGCATCAAAATCATCCCAGTTCGAAAACCCCATCGCCTCTACTACTTTTTGTTTTCCTGCCCCGGTAGTAAATGCAATCTGACTTGGAAGATAAGTTGTATTCTCTCTTCTGATAACAGCCAAAGTCAGCTCCGCTTTTGTCTTCTTCACTTTTGCTTCCATTGATATTCCCCCTCCGGAGTTTTTGTACAAATTTCCTGGTAATTGTACTTCATTAAGATATTTTTGTTTGTTTTTTGTACTTATTTTATATTATTGTATTTTATTTATTTGTTTTTGTCAATGTTATTGTTTGTTTTTGTATTTTTTTATTTATATTTCACAGACATTTTGCCATTAATTTGTATATATTTTAGCTTTTCTTGCTTTTTGCCACACCAGTACACTGCATAATTTGTACTTTTCTTTAATACAGCTTGCAATTTGTCTGTTTTGAGGTTATAATATATGGAAATAATACGCATCATTTGGGTGCAAAGAGTGGAGGTTAGTATGGCTAAATTTTTGAGTGTATCTGAATGGATCCTCTCACAGATCAAAGAAATGGAATTAAAAGAAAATGACAAAATTCCTACGGAAATGCAGATTTCACAGACTTTGGGCGTAAGCCGGCAGACAGTCCGAAAAGCGATCGAACATCTTGAATCACAGGGTATGCTGAACAGTATCCAGGGCAGCGGCACCTATATTAAAAAGAAATTCTACGATACACAGATTTGTACATCTTCTAAAAATATAGCCGTTGTCACAACTTTTATCGATTCTCATATTTTCCCTGACAAGACAAATGGAATCTATGAAGCACTTTCTACGGAAGGCTATATGATGAATCTCTTCGCCACAAACAATAGTCTTGAGAAAGAGCACGCCCTGTTATCCTCTTTACTGAATGAGGACTTCGCAGGCATGATTCTGGAACCCAGCAGAAGTACTCTGCCCCGGGTAAATCCGGAACTGTTTGCCCGGCTGAGTGAGAAGTTTCCCATTATACTGATAGACAGCCGTTATGATGATGTGGATCTGCCCTATGTGGCTCTGGATGATTGCGAGGGCGGATATATTTCCACCCGGCACCTCCTGGAGAAGGGACACCGCAACATTATTCACATCGGCAAAATAGATGACCGTCAGGGAATTCTGCGCTATCAGGGCTATTTAAAAGCATTGCGGGAATTTAAGGTGGAGTTTAAAGAGGAGAATGTGCTCTGGTGTTCTAACGAACAAACGTTGGCGGTGTTTTTTGAACTGTATAAGGAGCGCATTTTGAAATGTTTAAAAGAATGTACTGCAATTTTCTGCTATAATGATTTGATCGCCATTCCGCTGATAGAATTTTTACAGAATAATCAGATTCGAATTCCGAAAGATGTGTCCATTGTAGGTTACGATGATTCACCCCTGCTGTCACAAAACATTCCACTAAGCGCAATCGTCTATCCCGGTAAGGAAATGGGAAAGAAAGTTGTGGAAACATTAATGCACTTAATAAAGGATCGTAATTATCAAGCATCTTATCTTTTCCACCCACAGCTTGTTGAACGGGAATCAGTACGCAATATCAACGATCAGTTGGAATAGTGGCTGTGAACAGTAACGTTGGAATTACTTCTAAAATATATATCAAAAACATGGGGCTGTCTTTTGCATCTTTTTCATATGGCAATCCCATGACACTATAACATATGTAAAACAGTTGCGGTTTCCCGCAACTGCCTTACATATTTCAAATACTGAACAGTAACATTTTGTTTTCTTCACAGATTCTATTTTATATCAATTGGATAAGCTCCATATTTATGTGCGTACTCATACAGTTTAAAGAAGTTCTCAATCGGAACATCCCGCTGTACATGATTTGTCGGAGCTAATATGTATCCGCCGCCCGGCGCAAATGCACGAATTCTTTCTTTAACCTCTTCCTCCAGTTGTTCAGAACTGCCCGGAAGCGCATATTGAATATCTATGCCGCCATGAAAACACGCTGCTTTTCCGAACTCTTTTTTCAGCTCTTCTGAATTCATATCCTTTGCAAACGGCTGCATTGGATTTAGAATATCAACACCGCAGTCCAGCAGCTCAGGGATCAATCCTCTTACCGCTCCGCAGGAATGGAACCAGATCTTAATCTTGGGGTGCTGCTTCTTGATCGCAGCAAACATTTCGATATGCCCTTTTTTAAAGAAACGGCGGAAAAGCTCCGGCGAGATAAACAACCCGTTCTGGGTCGCAAAATCTTCTGTAAATTCAACCCATTCACAATAATCTCCGATATCCTTTAAATAGTACAGGTATATCTCGGTTACAACCTCCGTCAGCTTATCCACTAATGCATCCACGTATTCTTCATCCTCATACATTGCCACCATGAAGTCTTCTGTACCGCATAGATACTGGCAATTTTCAAATACCACTCCGGACACAGCAGAGGTCGCTGTAATGGCGTAATCGGTATTATGATACCAATCTTTCGCCTGTTCTCCCAATCCCCGGATTCTTCCGGAATCCCTCGCATCCGGCCATTTGTGTTTGCGCAGCGTGCTCATTTCCAGATCAGCCAGCGGATTCAGGGTAATTGCATTGAATCCATTAAATAACTGTCTGCCAATTCCCCATTCATCAATGGTATTATTCTGATCATCCTGATATTTTGTAAAATTCTGCGGCGGCAGTATATCAATACTTCTAAAGTCACTCTCAACACGATCAGATATTCTGAAATCAACGTACTCCGTAGTAGTCCCCGGGCGAATTAAATCTTTTTGATATACCTCCATCCCCAAATGTGAGACAATCTTTTTATATTGTTCCGTGTGTATACGTGATGCTGACCCCCATAAGTCCACAGGAACCCGATCTGGCTCCTGATGGTTTAATGCCATGCGTACTCTTTCTCTCGAAGTCATAATAACGTCTCCTATCCCTCTAATATTTTTCCTGCAGTTTTGCAATCTTTTGGAAAACCTGCGTGCTTTGCAAACCCTCATACAAGGCACAATAAATTTCGTATCCCTGATCATAAATTGCTGCATTCGCTTCTATCGGATCATATTGTTTATCGGTCTTGACCATATTTTCTACAGCTTCCGGAATGTCCCTGAAAATGCCAATTGCCACCCCTGCCATAATCGCCGCGCCAAGTACCGCAGCATCTGCAACCTGCAGCGTCTCACATGGCCTGCGGTACATATCCGCCTGGATCTGATTCCATACCGCACTCTTTGTCGCGCCTCCGATCATCCGGATGCTCTTTATCTCAATACCATTTTCGATCATATTGGTGACGATATCTTTCTGCTCCATCGTAATACCTTCCATACATGCCCTGGCGATGCATGCCCGATCGTGAGCAAAGGTAAGACCGATCAGCCCTCCCCGGGCATCCGGATTCCATCTCGGGGAAGTTGCCGATGCAAAATAAGGCATCATGATCAGACCTTTGGCGCCCACCGGCACCTGTTCAATCTGTTCATTAAGCAGATTATATACATTATCGCCGGTTTCCCGGGCAATCCGGCTTTCCTTTTCGGCAATCTCATCCCGATACCACCGAAATACCGAAGCGGCACCGGCCTGATAACCTTCAAATTGATAGTATCCCTTCATTGCATGGCTGGTAACGCAGGCACTTCCGGCCGGATCACGATATGGATAATCTAGGCAAGCAATTGCCATTCCGCCGGTTCCTAACGATACCGATACCACACCTTTTCCCACAATTCCCGCACCTATGCTGGCACTGTTTTGATCCCCTGCTCCGACGCAGATGGGTGTCCCGCAGGCAAATCCGGTTGCTTCAGCAGCCCGCTGGTTCACATACCCAATGTGGGTAGCACAAGCGGTTGGCAGCGGCAGCAATTTCTCACTCAGACCGGCCAGATCCATTAACTGTTTATCCCACTTGTAATTAATATTGTCAAAACAGCCAAACAGACAGGCATCCGGATAATCTATATAGTAGTCGTCAGCTCCCAGGTGTCTGAGCATATAATCCTGAAGCTGGACAACACGTTTCACCTTAGTCCAGGTCTCAGGTTCATTCTTTTGCATCCACAATACCTTGGTGATAATCCAGGTAGTATTTAAAGGCAGTCCTGTTTTGTCATAATACTTCTCAGTATCCATTTTCTTTAAAATATCATCTACTTCTTTAGAGGTCCTGTTATCCTGCCAGGAAATCGTTTTCAAAACGCTCTCATCCTGATCAAGAAAGATCGCGGTCGTCCTCTGGGTAGACAGCGCAATCGATGCGATTTCTTCGGGCTTAATGCCCGCCTTTTGTATCGCCTCCCTACAAGTTTCAAAGGTTTTTCCCAAAACCTCTTCCACATCCTGCTCAACCCAGTTGGGCTTGGGATAATAACACACATATTCCCGGTAAGCGCTTCCCTGTATCTTTCCTGCTAAATCAAATATCATTGTTTTAGCACCTGTAGTCCCCACATCAATACCGCATAAAAATTTCTTCATATTCCCTCCATATGATCACATCTCAACTACCATCTTTGTTATATCGGCTTTATGCTCTATATGATAATGTAAAGCTTCCGGCACTTCATCCAGTTTTGCCGTATACGATACTACTTTACTTACGTCAATAGTTCCTGATGAAATTGCATTTATTGCTTTCGGGTATATATTTTTGTAACGAAAACAAGTACGGATCTGTACTTCTTTCCAGATTAAGTCCCCAAAGTTAAAGGACATGACAGTTTCCGTTCCTATACCCACCAAAACAATAATTCCCCCTTTACGGATCACCTCTACCGTCTGTCCCAGAGCCTTTTGCGTACCTGTCATTTCATATACGCTGTCAGCACCGCGTCCGCCGGTTATTTTCATAAATTCTTTTACAATCTCTTCTTCCGCTGCATTGAACACCTTTGTTGCTCCCAGTTCATACGCCTTTGCTATTCGGGATGGAATAACATCACACATATAAACCTGGGAAACACCTCTGCTTTTCAGCGCTAATAAAGTCAATAGTCCAATACAGCCGCAGCCAAAGATAAATGCCGTTTCACCAAGAGCAGCTTCACCGATTTCGGCTGCATGCATGCCCACTGCCAGCGGTTCAACCAATGCCCCTTCCACGGACCGCATACCAACCGGAAGTTTAAAAACCCATTTGGCCGGATAGGACGCATATTCCGAAAAAATCCCGTCCACCGGAGGGCTAGCCAAAAAATTCATATCCTTACAAATATTGTATCTGCCGGCGAGGCAGAATTCACATTCCCCACAAGGGATTCCGGCCTCCACCGCCACCAGATCTCCGATGACCAGTCCGTCCACTCCATCTCCTACTGCTGCAATCTCTCCTGCAACTTCATGTCCCAGAACAAACGGCGTCTCCACTGCAACGTCTCCTATCTTTCCTTCCGCATAATAATGCAGATCCGAACCACAGATACCGATACTCTTAATCCGTATTAATACCTCGTTATGTTTTATTTCCGGGATTTCCCGTTCTTCGATCGAAATATCCTGCATACCGTTCATAACCGCAATTTTCATCTTTTTTCCCATAGCATATCTCCTACTCCTAATGTTATTACATTCCTCTTTCCTTCAGCCGTTCCTTCACCATGGTATTCAGAAATACGGCAAATACAACCAGTGTTCCGCGAACCACATACTGCCAGTAATCACTGACACCCAGCAGTGTCATCGCATTTAAAATAATTCCTGTAAAAATACAACCGATCAAGGTTCCCCGGATGGTTCCTGCGCCTCCGCTCAGCGAAGCTCCGCCAATGATAACTGAAGAAATAACATCCATTTCATAATTTGATCCAATATTCGGAGAACCGCTGTTTAACTGTGCCGAAACCATAATTCCGACCAGCCCGGCGGCGGCTGAAGTCAGCATAAATATGATTGCTTTAATTCTATTCACATTAATTCCGCTAAGTGCTGCCGAATCTGGATTCGAACCAATTGCATAGATGGATCTGCCAAATGGTGTGTTCTGCATGATATACCAGCATACTGCAATAAATATTGCGAAGATGACCGTCGGAAAAGGTATCGGCCCCACATATCCGCTGCCCAGATATTTAAACCAGCTCGGATATCCCTGAATTGGAAAGCCATTTGCGATCAACAGCGCTGCTCCCCGCATCAACTGCATAGCTGCTAACGTCACAATAAAAGACGGCACCTTTAATTTAGTTACAAAAAGCGAAATACAAAGCCCTACAACTGCTGTTATCACAATTACAATCGGAATTGCAATACAGGTAGCTGTCGTAGCATCCAGTCCGCCCGCAACCATAATCTTATTCAAATAAGCGCTGAGTACTCCGGAAAATGCAACCGTTGAACCTACTGACAAATCTATTTCTCCGGATACAATGATCATAGTCATAAAACATGCAATAATCCCTTTAAATGAAATACTTCTAAGAATGTTAAGGACATTTCCCACTGTAAAAAAATTCTTAGCTATAATGCTGAAAAAAACAAAGAGCACCAGCAAAATAACTTCCAGCAGCCAATTTGTAATTTTAAGTTTTTTACTAATATGATTGGACTTCATACGCATCCTTCCTCCTGTATACATAACGAATATATAGCTTCAACCGTCAATTCATCAGCTGCCATTTCACCTGTAATCTGTCCATTATGCATAATCAAAATCCGGTCACAAACCTCTAATAACTCCTCCAGCTCGCTGGAAACCATAATAATTCCTACCCCCTTAGCCGCCTCTTCATACATAACATTGAAGATCTGCTGTTTTGCATGTACGTCAATTCCCCTTGAAGGTTCATCCATAAATAAGATTCGGGGTTTGGTATTCAGCCAGTTTCCTATAACTACTTTCTGCTGATTTCCTCCGCTCAACGAGTTCGTCGGAAGCTGATCATCTGCGACTTTTATCTCCAACTCATTAATTTGCCTGTGAATGTACTCCTTTTCAATCTTGCGGCTGATGTGTCCTTTCGGACTGATCGCATGTAAATTTGCCAAAACCAGATTATCGCCAACACTAAGCCTCAGGCACAACCCCTCTTCTTTCCGATTTTCTGATAACAATCCACAACCCTTTTGCTTCATCTTGTATGGCGTCGGCTTGACAATCTGTCTGCCATCGACAAACACCATTCCGGAATCAATTCGATCCAGTCCATACAAAGCGCGAAGAAGTTCAGTTCTGCCAGCGCCAAGCATACCGGCAATCCCCAGGATTTCTCCCTTTTTTAACTGAAAGTTTATATTCTTTATTTTATCGTTACCTATATCTCTGGCCTCTAATACTATTTCATCTACTACATAAGACTCGGTTCTTGGATGATGTTCTACATCACCAAACATCATATGAATCAATTTTACCGAATTCAAATTTTCTATTTGTTCGGTGCCGATCAGCAGACCATCCCGCAACACCGTAACATAGTCCGCAATCTTAAATACTTCCTGCAGTCTATGAGTAATAAAAAGAATGATCAGTCCCTTCTTTTTCAGTTCTTCCACAACTGTAAACAGTCTTTCGCATTCCGAATCGGACAACGCCGAAGTAGGTTCATCTAAAATCAACACCCTGGGATTTACTAACATCGCTTTTGCTATTTCGATCAACTGCTGCTGCCCTACCGTGAGATCTCTGACATAGGCATGGATATCAATATCTACATTGAGATACTCTAATATTTCTCTTGCTTTTCTCTGCACCTCATTCCAGTTAATCTGAAATTTATTTTTCATCGGCATCTTGCCTTTGCCTATTAAAAGGTTTTCCGCCACTGTCAGGTCTTTGATAACACTTAATTCCTGATAAACCGTTGCAATTCCATTTGCAAGCGCCTGTTCGGTTGAGTCATACTCCAAGTTCTGTCCATCTAAAGAGATGCTGCCTTCCGTCGCTTTGAATACACCTGAAAAGATTTTCATCAATGTGCTTTTTCCAGAACCATTTTTACCTAATACAGCATGAACCGCGCCGGCTCCAAAAGAGACCGAGACATTATTAAGAGCCAATGTCCCCGGAAACTTTTTTGATACATTTTCTGCTGCCAGAATATGATCCGACATGTGTCTCTCCTCCTTTATTACGGGCAGCAGCCTTTTCCTCTGCTGCTGCCCGCACTTATCTGTTGCATCTATTTTGCATGTTCATTCCAGTTCTCTAACCATGTTTCACAGGCTCCGATATCTGATCTGGTGAGTAAAATACACTCTGCATGATATTCCTTTTCTGCCGGCTCTTTGCCGTTTACAATATAGTCGTAAACCGCATTTACCGCATAGGTACCTAATGTATATGGATCCTGAGCCGTTACGCCTTGCAGGATGTTGGTATCTGATTTCATCATCTCCACAAGTTGCTCACTGCAGTCCACACCAAATACAACAGTATTATTAGGATTCCCAGCTGCCTCAATTGCATTCACACAACCGACAACACCATTTTCACTGGCACAGAAGAAAACATCGATGTTCGAATCAGCTGTCAGCATATCGGTTGTAACATTGTAAGCTTTATCTGCAACTTCACCTTCCTGACGTCCGGTAATGTTAATGTTATAGTCTTTAAGCTGATCTAAAAATCCGTTGATCCGGTCTCCGGATCCGGTCGCATCCTGTCCGTCATATGTAATTAACGCAACATTGATTTCCTGGTCTTTATCAAAATTCTCGGCAAAATATTTTGCCGCATATTCACCAGTAGATTTTCCCAAATCATAGCAGTCGTTTAAACAAGAAGCGGATACCGCCTCAGAGTTAAGACCGATCGCACATGCGAAGACATAGATTCCAGCTGCTTCAGCTTCCTCGGCTATCGCCGCAGAGGTGTCAGGATTTACACATTCGATAATGATTCCTTGTGCACCTGCTTCCATCATATTGTGGATCTGCTCTGTCTCTGTTTCCGAAGAGTGCTGCGAGTTAGCGGTAATGATTTCAACTCCCAATTCCGCTGCCGCATCTTTATAACCGTTAAGCATAACCTGTGTAAACTGATCTTCTTGCAATCCGGTTGCACCGATTACAATCTTCTCGTCTGTTTTTGATTCTTTTGCATCCGGGCTTTCTTCCGATTTTGCTTCCGCCTCTGCCGTGTCCCCCGTTTCTGCTCCACCGGAACCACATCCCATCAAACTGATAATCATAACCGCAGTTAAAATAATTGCCAATCTTTTTTTCATTTGCCTTTCCTCCATTTTCTCAATTTATCATTTACCGTTTTGTTTGTGATATTATTTTATCATTTAGCACTCAATTCGTCAATCAATTAATCATTATTGCACAATTTTTGATACTTTTTACTAGTTTTTATTCTCATTTATTATTAATAATTATTTTAACTCAGTTAAACTCTCATTAATATTATCATTTTTATGATAATATTGTACCTAAATTTTGATTTTTTAGTATGTTTATAGTGACACCAACCCGTAAATGTGATATTATATACAAAACATTTAATATCGAAGAAAGGAAAAGACATTTTGGTCTCAAGGCAAAGGGTATGAATAAACAGAAACAACGTCAGGAAAAACTGCTGGATTATATTAAAAACAAAGAATTTGTCGGTACTAAGGGATTAGAGGATATTGTGGGCTGTTCTTACCCCACCCTATGCCGGGATTTGAAAGAATTAGAAGATAGAAATGAAATTCTCCGTATGCATGGAGGTATTAAATATGCCAAAAAGGATATCAACTCACTTTCACTGCAGCATGTAGCCATCTCCGATTACTATATGTATCAGGCCCGCACCGCTATTAACGCCGAGGAAAAAAAAGCCATCGGACAGGCTGCCACCCAACTGCTGAAACCAAACGATATCATTTTCATTACCCACGGAACCACAACTGTCCAATTCGCACAGGCAATTGACACTAATCAGATCTTAACGGTCATTACTGATGGGCTGGATACCATCAATTCTTTAGCCATGCACCCAAACTTAAGGGTATATGCCACAGGGGGCGTGATGAGTTACAGCTCTATGCAGATTGAACATAACCCTTTTTTGTCCTGTGACATCGGAAGCATAAATATTAATAAGCTGGTAATGGGCATCGGAGGAATTTCTTTGAGTCATGGTATTACCTTTTATGATTTTACCAGTTTCAAATTCATTCAACAGATTCTCGAGCAGGTAAATGAAATAATCGTTTTAGCCGACTATACGAAATTAGAATCGGTAGCACTGGCGAATTTTATTCCCATTGATAAAATTTCCACCCTGGTAACCGACTGGAATGCCGATACTGCCTTTGTAACCGAGTTAGAGGCACGTGGCATCCAGTGTATCATTGCACAGAATCCAAATACATAATTATCCGGTATTTAAATCACCATATTTATCCCGCTTCCAAGCTTTTGAACAGCGGAATGTTCCGTTGCCAGGAACCACCCATAAGGATTAGTTGAACTCTGATGCAAAACTTGCTAAAGCCATAAAACGCAATCAGCCTGACCATCGGCATGATCAGGCTGATTGTGAGTGGTAGCACATTCAGAAAGCATTCTAGCACAAAACGCAAATGTGTACTTGATTGTCTTTTCACAAAATTCCAAACAAAAAGGGATACCCGCCTCCAAACGGTATCCCTTGCTTCCTAGTTATACAAAAATTCCAACTCTTTGTTCTTATTATGTAGATATACTCTTAAAATACCGTGGGGAATACCCCATAATTTTCTTAAACATCCGCGAATAATAATTCGCATCATAAATTCCGACTTTTGCAGCAGCCTCTGCAATGGTACACTTCTCCCGTTCCAGATATTCAAGAGATTTTACAATCCTCATACGATTCAGATATTCTACCGGTGTCAGTCCGGTAACATCTTAAAAATCATCCTGAAATAGGGGGGACTCGTGAACTACTCTCCACTTTACACCCTGTCGGGTTGTTGGAAGTGGGAGCTTCTAAGATTCCTAAAAATCCATTTAAGAAGTCTGACAGTCTAGGCTATCCTTATTCTTATCGGCGTATCCACTTCGCCTCTAGCGTATAGTCCGGCTAAGGACACTACGTTACTTTTTCGCAAAATATTCAATGCTCCATTCACATCTGCGTTGATGACTCCATGAGAATGCTGGTAGAGTCCGCGTTTTATGCGGGTACCGCTAAACCTGTATGCTTGTGGGTTGTCTGTTTTGTAGCTTGGCAGGTAGTCCCGGTCGAAGAAGCTGGCTTTCGATGTGTAGCTTTCTTCCTGCTCCACAAAACGGATACCATATAATCTGCAGAGATACGCTAACTTCTCTTTGATATTGCCTAATGGCAGATTCACAAATTGCTGATTGTTACGTCTGCCCAGACTGCTTCCCCGCTGCAGTGTTTTATTATAGCCGATCACAACCGTTCCAACCTTGTGTAAGAGACAATAATTGATGATCGTGCGTGCCGTTTTCAGCACATAATCATTGACTTGGTTATTACGCCTGCGGTATAGGGCTTTTTGCTGATCAGTGGTACCTTTTATCCCTTGTTTGTCTTTGATCGATTGAAGTCTTGCGTTACATTTGTTGAACCATTGGTTCACCGCTTTCAGCCTCCGTCCGTCAATAATGAATGTTTCACCGGTAGAAGTGGCACAGGTAGCCAGGTTATTGATCCCTAAGTCAATTGCCAGCACTTTGTTAAGATCTAACTTTCTTTGTTCTTCTTTTACCTCATAGGTATATTGGATTTCAAAAAACCGGGCATCTGCCTTGGGGATGATGCGGATCTCCTTGATCTTCTTATCTGAT
>Ga0153940_1000411_pt1 | contig 22851 bp, 21 predicted proteins | sample TSNJ024MetaG_FD_104736 | JGI IMG/M metagenome (GOLD analysis project Ga0153940, IMG submission 104736) | Attine ant fungus gardens microbial communities from New Jersey, USA - TSNJ024 MetaG | ecosystem: Host-associated > Fungi > Mycelium > Unclassified | place: USA: New Jersey, Brendan T. Byrne...
AAGAATTTCATAATCAGATTCCACTTTTTCAATATTTTCGATAATCTTCGGTATCAATATCTTTAAGTTCTCTTCCTCTTTATAAGAAAGTAAGGTAATTGTTGTTCCCATCTCTTATCCTCGTTGGTATCTATTTTTTATTGACATTATACTATTCTAATAAAATCCTCTCAACAAAAAAACCTAATATTCTTTCATCATCTATACGATAAATGTCTTTCGGTTTTTGGGGATTTTTAATTCTAAATTTCAACTGCGTGATCCGTTCCTCACAATATTTCTTAGACAAAATAAATTCCATTCTTTTATTTTCCATATCCAAATCCCTCATAAATACACGTTTCCCTTCAATATAAAAGTCGGCAACCGCATTCGGTATCCAGACTCTTAGTTCGAAAATGTAAATTGAAGATGGTTAAGCACACCATGTATGGCCGTTGCAGCAAACTCCTGTTAAAAGCACTTGCAAAAAACACCAATATTTTACTTTTTAAAAATAATCACCTTACTTGCAATATAATTTATTATAATAACCATAAAGTTAGCAGTAAACTTAATTATTAAATCATTAAATCTCAAACAATCAACTAAAACAAACATTAATGCCAAGTCCAAAAAACCAGTAAATAAACGACATGTGAAAAACAAAAGAATTTCACGTGCAATACTTTTCCCTTCACATCCATGGCTTTGAAATACCCATTTTCTATTAGTGATATAGGCAAATAACACTGCTATAACCCATGCAATACCTGTCGCCACAATTGTAGATATATTTAACAAATGAGCGGAGATATAATAAACAATAACATTTATAAGCGTTGTACACACTCCAAAGAATAAGTATGAAATTATTGAACTGTACTTCTTAATTAGATTTATCATATGCTTCTACCTTATTGCTTTATTAATAACTATGAAATCTTTGAATGCCTGATGCCCTATTTTTATTATCTTTTTAAAGTTTATGGAATTAATCCCACCTTGCCTTGGCAAAAATGTTATTGGCACATATTTCGTCTTTAATTTCTTCTTTTCATAAATAACAGATATAATAACATTTGACAAATTAAAATCCTTGGGAACCAAACTAATATACTTTTTTAATGTATTTGCTCTCATCAAGCGAAATGGCGTATTAGCATCAGTAACAGTTACCCCAAAACATATTTTTATTGTCACTCGTAATATTTTAGTTACAAATACTCTGGAAATTCCATCTTCTCGTTTATTACGATAGCCAATAATCATATCATACTGATCTCTATTCCCCCAAAATGGCCAGAATTCCTTCGGTAATGTCTGTCCATCTGAATCTGTTTGAAAAATATAATCCGCCCCTGCATCCAAAGCATAATTATATCCATATAATACCGTTGCCCCATGTCCACCGTTAGTCTTTGTAATTGGCTCGAAATCATCCCTGGTTTTAGCAAATTCCTGCATAATCCTGTAGGTCTTATCCTTGCTCCCATCATCTATAATAACAAGTTTGCTTCCATTACCAATTTCTTCAACAATTGGATACCACTGCTTTATTACTGCTTCTATTGTTTCTTCCTCATTATAAGCTGGTATTATTATATATAGTTTATCTTTCTTCATAACATTTATCTCCCCATTGATTATTCTTCTTGCATTATAGTATATAACTATCTTTTTATTGCTTCGTGCTATTGTCACAAACCATATAAATTCAACTGTTTCTCCATGACCGCCACAAGTTGCTCCTCCAAGTCCTCCGCATCTTCTTTGTTCTCCGCACTTACAGAAAAATACATTTTTAATTTTGGTTCAGTACCGGAAGGTCTTACAACAACAGATATATTACCTTCCAACTCATATTTCAAAACATCTGATTGAGGAAGCATGATTTTCTCACAATGGCCATCTACAAAGCGAATCATTGATTCTTTATAGTCACTAACAGCCAAAATTTTATGCCCAAGCCATTCATTAGGATATTCATTTCGGAAAGAATACATTATATTCTGCATTTTTTTAAAGCCTTCCACTCCCTCAAACTCATAGCTATGAAGAGTATTTAAACAATATCCATATCTCTGATACAACTCATTCAATACATCTAACAGACTTTGACCTTGCGCCTTATAATAGGCAAACATCTCGCATATCAACAGAACTCCATCAACTGCATCTTTATCCCGTACATAGCTTCCGGTTAAATAGCCATAACTTTCCTCAAACCCTAAAATATATCTATCTTCTTGATCCGCTTCCTCCAAAAAACCAATTTGCTCTCCGATAAACTTAAATCCAGTCAGAACTTCGATTACCTGTACTCCATAATCTTCTGCAATCCGCTTTGCCATGTCTATCGTCACAATGGTCTTCACGAAAACCGGACTCTTCGGCATTTTATTAAGTGCAATCCTGCGTTTGCAAATATAATCCAGTAGCAACATGCCCACTTCATTCCCACTTAGCAAAACATAATCATTATCTGCCTTTACCGCAATCCCAACGCGATCGCAATCCGGATCTGTTGCCAGAAGCAAATCACTGCTTGTATGCTTTGCCTTGCACAATCCCAATTCAAGTGCTTCCCTAATTTCAGGATTAGGATAGGGGCAAGTCGGAAAGTTCCCATCTGGTTTTTCCTGCTCTTCTACTATATAAATATTAGTAAAACCATTTTCCTGTAAACATCTGGTTATACATTTTAAACCAGCACCATTTAACGGTGTGTATACAATTGAAATAGACTTATCAATATCTTCATTACCACATAACGACTGGCCAGATACTGCATTAATGTAAGCATCAACCGTATCTTCCCTAATAAACGAGATTACCCCCTGTCTCAAACCTTCCTCAAATGCAATACTTTTTACACCTTCAAATATTTCAACTGTTTCAATTTCTGAAAGAATTTCTTTTGCTACTTCTGTCGTTATCTGGCATCCATCAGGGCCATATACTTTATATCCATTGTACTTTGCTGGATTATGACTTGCCGTAATTACAATCCCGCCTGAACACTGTAAATGCCGTACTGCAAAAGACAGCGCAGGAGTAGGCATAAGTTCTGGATATGTGTAAACCCGAATTCCATTGGCACCAAATACGCTTGCTGCTACTTCTGCAAACTTATCTGATTTTATCCGGCTATCATAAGCAATTGCCACCGAAGGACTCGAAAAATTGTTAACTAAATAATTAGAATATCCTTGTGTTGCTTTTGCAACTGTATAAATATTCATCCGGTTGGTTCCTGCCCCAATGACCCCTCGAAGACCACCTGTTCCAAATTCTAAATCTTTATAAAAGCAGTCCTCCATTTCCTCTTCTTCGAACTGCATCTTCATTAATTGTATCTTTAAATCTTGGTCTGCCAGATTCTGATTGCTCCAATTTTTCCATCTCTCCCTAACCAGTGTACACATTTTAAACTCCTCTATTATAGTTTCTTTACATTAATTTTTTCCGCTATTTCAATCTTATTCCTTTACACCTATATACTTTAACTGTAAACTCAGATTTCTTTTATCACGACTTAACCCCTCATGAAAGGGATTAAGCTGCACATTTGTTATCATTTCTAAACGAAATGCTTCATCACAGTCCTCTGGCAATGCTATATCCGGAATAATTAATTCTTGAAATTGATCAGTTGGTACACTATCAAGATCAACAGTACTTACTAATTTTCCATTTATATATACCTTAAGCCAACCCTGCTCTGAATATTTTTTTACTATATCCGTATAGGAATATACTATTTTCATGCTCCTTCCATCAAAAATATCAGAACTCATTCCAAGGATTACCGAGGAATCTGTCCAACAAATCTCGCCCTCATTCAAATATACTCCCTTTATCAAAGTATGCCCTTTATAGGCAGGCCATTCAGTAGCGCGAAATTCCGCTAAAGGATTGAAGATTTCTATATTAGTACTATTAGGTATCGAGATATATTGGTACTCCTTGCTTTTTGACAGTTCATCAACCTGACTATCCCAATAATATTTAGATGTTTCGTCTCCAAACACTTTTAACGACGAAGCATCACCATTCACAATTAATATTTTTCTAGCATATCCCTCATTATCCATATAAACCACTGATTCGTTTGCATCATAAATCTCTTCTCCCAAGGTTCTACTCAAAAATATTCCATGATAAGGGTTATATATTTCCGGAACATATTTAAGCACAATCTTGCTCCATGGTGCAAAATCCAAACGACTATAAATGCCACTATATGAATCAGGCAAGCCTACTGCCAGGCAAATCATAGCCATTGTAATCGTGACAGACAATATGCAAAAAATATTGTACAACTTGTTTTTATCAAAGTTGTCGGTAGTGTTAATTATTAAAAAAAGCAAGATTGGGGTGACCCACACATTATAGCGCATCATTCCCGCCATATCACTGTTAATCTGGCGTTGGTTCGCTAAAACATAGTAAATGCCAGTAATGCACAAGATGTGCAGAAAAGCCATCCAAGATTGCTTTTTTATTAACCAAAATAATTGAAAAATAAACCAAGCTACAATTACTGGCATATATGGCAAAATTCCCAGGTTCAAGTCCATCCAGTATGCTATGCCTTTTTCTAAAATATATTTATTTTCACGTGCAACAGAGGCGACAAGGTTTAATTTGCCAAAGTTTATAAAGGTATGAATAATCGGAAGAAAGCACGGCATATAACATATTCCTGTTTTAACTATATCAAACCTATAATTAGTAAACAAATTTTTTATTGTTATCTTCCATGATATCTTTTTATTACAATCCATTTTTATTGAATCTTGAATGATGCTTCGCCAATAATCAAGGCCTATGACCATTCCCAGAAAAACTAATCCTATGTTCTGCATTGCTGCTACAGAAACAAAAAAAATCGAAACTTTGTATTTCTTATTATAAAACATTACCAATCCCATAATAGTAAATGCATACGAGAAAATCTCAGTATGGGGCCATGTAACATAAAACACTGCCGGATGAACTGTTAAAAATAATAACAGGAAAAACCGTTTCTTAAAAGAGGTTTTCATATGCAAAAACACAGTACATAATGCAACCACCCAAAGAAATGCATTTGTTATCATGAAACATCGTAATTGGTTGATATTCAAAATTTTTAATAAAAATTTTATCGGTAACGTAAACGCTGCATAAATACCAAAATGAGCTGCAAATATACGCCCATCTTTTGCTTGGTAATTACCCCCATTCACCCAATGACGAGCCGCTTCAGCTATATTATCGCCAAAAGAGGTTGCCGCTGTTAAAAAATCCTCCTCGCGAATGTCCATAGAAGCATGATTTCGCCACGCTTCTGTCTGTATTACATATTCATAACCATCCCCGTAAATAGATGGAGTGCTAAAATACATATACGCTCCCAAAAATGCAGCAAACATGGCAATTAATAACACGCACATATTTTTATATGTTTTTTCCATCGTAGTTCCTCTCTCGCTTAAATTTAATAGCTTCGACTTCATGTATATCCGATAAATAGAGCATCCATATCTTTTTCATTTTTCCTGCAATTTTTCACGCCAATATTGCAATGTTTCTTGTAAGGTTGTTTCCAAGGAAATTCGTGGTTTCCATCCCGTACAATCTCTCAACTTCCTAATATCAGCCTCTATCACCGGAACATCTAAAGGGCGTAGCTTATCGTAATCTACTACTATGTCTACCGATACAGCAGATAATTGGATAATTTTTTCCAAGATTTCGCGAATCGAATGCGCTGTGCCAGACCCTACATTATATATTTCTCCCGGTTCGCCTTTTTCGATTAACAGAATATATGCTCCTACAACATCTCTTACATCGGTAAAATCACGGCGTGCAGCCAGATTACCCACATGAATTATTGGTTCCTTCTTACCTTGCTCAATTTCCGCAATCTGCCTGCAAAAATCAGGCACGGCAAATTGTGATGTCTGATTAGGACCAATATGATTAAACGCCCTAACCATCACTACAGGCAAACTATAGGCTTTTGCATAAATACTGCCGATCATATTTTGACACGCTTTTGTTGCCGCATATAGATTACCTGGACGCAACGTATTCTCTTCACCAACCGGCACCTCATCTGCCTTAACATGCCCATATTCCTCACCAGAACCGATAAGTAATATCCGCGGCTTATAATCCAGCTCCCGAACAGCATCTAAAACATTCAAACTGCCTTTTATATTTACATCCACCGTCAGTCCTGGATTCTTCCATGATAAAGCAACCGAACTCTGAGCGGCTAAATGAAAAATGCAATCCGGCCTCACATCTTGCAGCAATTCTTGAATTTCCGTATAGTTTAAAATATCTAAATCACGGATCTCCACCCCATCCCAGAACACATTTTCGTGCCTCATTTTTGTAACTACAATAGACCATATGCAGTTTTTCTGTATATGGTCTATCAAATAGTTCCCCACGAAGCCTGCGGCACCAATTATCAATGCTTTCTTCATAGTAATACCTCATGTTCTATTTAATATTAGCTGTTTTGATTTCTCTATCAACCAATACAAGGTCATTTTCTACCATTCTTTTAACCAACTCTGTAAAGGGAATTTTTCTCTTCCAGCCTAATTTTCCTTCTGCTTTTGCCGGATTTCCCAACAATACCTCAACTTCTGCCGGACGGAAGAACATCGGATTTACTTTAACCACCATATTGCCAGTGGCCTTATCAATTCCGATTTCATCAACGCCTTCCCCCTGCCACTCTATATCAATGCCGGCATGCTTAAATGCCATCTCCGCAAATTCTCGAACTGTCCTGGTTTCATTTGTTGCAATCACAAAGTCATCTGCCTGTTCCTGCTGCAACAACAACCACATTGCATAAACATAATCCTTAGCATGGCCCCAGTCTCTTTTGGCGTCTAAACTTCCCAGTTCTACACATTCCTGCACTCCGAGCCGGATTCTTGCTACCGCATCAGAAATCTTTCTGGTAACAAATTCTTTGCCTCTTCGTTCACTCTCATGATTAAACAAAATACCATTACATGCATACATTCCAAAACTTTCGCGATAGTTTTTGGTAATCCAAAAACCGTATACCTTTGCGACTGCATATGGGCTTCTCGGATAAAATGGTGTTTGTTCTGTCTGTGGCATCTCTTGTACTTTTCCATACATTTCACTTGTGGATGCCTGATAGAATCGGGCTTCCGGTTTTATAATGCGAATAGCTTCCAGCATATTGGTTACGCCCAAAGCATCTATCTCTGTTGTTGTTAATGGTTGCTCCCAACTGGTTCCAACAAATGATTGTGCTGCCAGATTATAAACCTCATCTGCCTGCGAAATCTTCATTGCATTAACCAACGATGTCATATCCGTCATATCAGCATAAATAAAATGTATTTTATCTTTGATGTGCTCTGCATTGCCATAATCTACTACACTTTTTCTTCTCATGATGCCATAAACTTCATAACCTTTTTCCAACAACAGTTCTGCTAAGTAAGAACCATCCTGACCAGTTACACCTGTAATTAATGCTCTCTTCATCGTTTTTTCTCCCTATTCCTGTCATATATATTCATCACGATTGCAAATCTTAAGATTCTCCAGAACTTTCTTTATCTCACCCGCATGCTCTTTTGCACAGATTAAAGTTGCATCATCAGTGTCAATTACAATCATATTATCAAGCCCTACGGTTGCAACCAGTTTTTTGTCGCCTTGAATGATGCAATTATTAGTATTTACTGTAATAATATTGCCATTTACTATATTTCCGAATTCATTGGTTTTCTTAATTCGTTCCACTGCCAACCACGAACCAACATCATCCCAGCCAAATGTTCCTGGCAGTATATAGATATTTTCTGCTTTCTCCATAATTCCATAGTCAATCGACTGTGATTCAATAGCAGTAAACTCTTTTTCCAAAACTGCGCTTTCTTCATCTGTACCTATTGCTGCCTGTATCTGCTTCAATCCCTGATACATATTTGGCAAAAGTTTCTGCATATTTTTTAAGATTGATGATACCTTCCAGATAAACATACCGCTATTCCACAAATACTCCTCTAATGCTAAATATTCCTTAGCCACTTCCAAGCTTGGCTTTTCAACAAAACGATCTACCTTATATGCATGTCCTTCCATGCACAGCGGATCAAATTTAATATATCCATACCCTGTCTCCGGATAATCAGGAGTAATACCGATTGTAACTAAGTTAGAGTCTTTCTCTGCTACATCGCAAGCATCTTGTAATGTGCGTAAAAACATTTTATTGAACTTTATCTGATGATCTGAGGGAAGTACCAGCATCATTGCATCATCATATTTCTTTGATATATGCATCGCACCAAGACCAATGCAAGGTGCTGTATTACGCCCCACCGGCTCGCATAAGACATTCTGTTCCGGAAGCCCCGGAAGCTGATCCAATACCAGTTGTTTATAATCTTTATTTGTTGCAATATACACGTCTTCCAGCTTCACCATTGATAGAATTCGTTCTACGGTTAATTGAATCATTGTTTTGCCATCATCCGTTAATGACAGAAACTGCTTAGGCATAATCTTGCGGCTCTTAGGCCAAAAACGCTCACCTCGCCCGCCTGCCATTATAAGTGCTGTTATATTCATTAAAACATTTCTCCTTTTAAGCATTATTATAAAGATTTTACTACATATTAATCCAAAAAGCAAATTATGACTGCATTTATTTAGGGAATATTTGTAAAAACAGCATTCCAATAGATACATATGGATAGATTAATCACGTCCATATAAATCTCTTGTATATACTTTTTCCTTTATATCTATCAAATTATTATCCCAACGGTTTGCTATAATAATATCCGACATCTCTTTAAATTTATCTAAATCTACTACAACCTCAGAATGAAAAAATTCCGGCTCCTTCATCGTCGGCTCATAAACAACCACCTTTATCCCTTTCGCTTTTATTCGTTTCATAATGCCTTGTACCGAAGATTGCCTAAAGTTATCTGAAGCCGATTTCATTGTAAGCCGATAGATTCCAACAGTTTCTGGATTATTCTGAAGTATCTGTTCCGCAATAAAATCTTTCCTTGTTCTATTAGCCTCCACAACCGCACTCATAATATTATTGGGAACATCTTTATAATTGGCCAACAGTTGTTTTGTATCTTTTGGCAGACAATATCCACCATAACCAAAAGATGGATTATTGTAAAAATCGCCTATTCTCGAATCTAAAGATACCCCACTGATAATTTGCCTTGTGTTAAGCCCCCTCACTTCCGCATAGGTATCTAATTCATTGAAAAATGCAACACGCAATGCAAGGTATGTGTTAGCAAATAATTTTATCGCTTCAGCCTCTGTAGAACCTGTATATAATATTGGAATATTCTCTTTCAGTGCCCCACCCTGTAACAAAGCGGCAAATTCATGCGCACCACAAGAATCAGCACCAATTACAATCCTGGATGGGTAGAGGTTATCATACAAAGCCTTGCCTTCTCGTAAAAATTCTGGCGAAAAGACAATATTGGCTTCAGGGTAACGTTTACGCAGTGTCTCTGTATACCCTACAGGAACAGTAGATTTAATGATTATTAACGCTTGAGGTGCAAACACAAGTGCGCTTTCTAATACTCGCTCAATAGAAAGTGTATCAAAATAATTCTTTTCCGTGTCATAATTAGTAGGTGTTGATATAATAATAAACTCTGCTTCGTTGAAAGCTTCTTCCGGACATAAGGTTGCTGTCAAATCCAATTCCTTGTGTAACAGATATTCCTCTAATTCTTTATCTACAATTGGTGAACTACGTTTGTTAACCATCTCAACCTTTTCAGATACAACATCCAGAGCTTTTACTTTGTTATGTTGTGCCAGTAGTACTGCATTTGATAACCCAACGTATCCCATACCGACAACTGCAATTCGTCTCATATAGTTTTCCTCCTTATCTATTATTTACAGACTTAAAAACATGCTTCTTTCCAATGAAATAATTTATAATTATTACACCAATGGTTATAAAGCATTTACTTATTAGTTTATCAATATGCAATACTTCAACCATAAAAATCAAACCCAGATAATCAATCGCCATCGTCGCTCCTCGCGCAACAACAAAACGCCCAATCTCTTTCAAGAGTTCTAAGAAATTTGCTGTTTTGCTGCAAAACACAAATTTCTTATTACAAATATATGCCAACAACTTTACAATAATCAACGTCCAGAAATTTGCTGTTTTATAGTTTACGCCAATTATAATTAACCATTGGAATAAGACTACATTTAATGCTGAAATCCCTACGCCGACAATTCCGTATGAAATTGTCTCTCTGTTTATCATTTTATTAAAAATCTTCTTTTTCTTTTCCATAAGCTTTCCAATCCAAGACCTCACCTTTGAAATAACACTACATAATTTCTTTAATATAACTCTCTTCATAGCGGCCTCTGTATGTAGCATCTACAATTATGTCGCCAATAAATCCTGTAGATATTGACTGTACACCTAAAATAATACACAATACACCTAATACCAGTAAAGGTCTTCCACCAATTGTATCTCCCATTACCCATAGCCCAGTTAGCCAAACGCAAATAATTAAACCAACCAATAACAACGCTAGACCTAATCTACCAAAAAAGTACATTGGTCTATCATAGAATTTTAATAAGAACGAAGTTGTCATTGAGTCAAAAAGTCCTCTCAAATATCTCTCCCAACCATATTTCGAAGTCCCATGTTCTCTTTTATGGTGCTCTACAGTTATCTCCGTAATTTTAAATCCTTTTCTGTTTGCCAAAACAGGAATATACCTATGCATTTCACCATAAATATCTATAGATTTGACCACTTCTTTTCGATACGCCTTAAATCCACAATTAAAATCATGTAGTTTTACTCCAGATAAAACAGAAGTTACTTTGTTAAACAATCTGGACGGAAGTTTCTTTTCCAATGGATCTAATCTATTATATTTCCATCCTGACACTACATCGAACCCCTCATCTATTTTTTCGATAAAACGGTTAATTTCTTTTGGATCATCTTGTAAATCTGCATCCATTGTTATAACAATATCACCTTCTATGTGTCTAAATCCCGCTTGTAAGGCTCTAGCTTTACCGAAATTTTTACGAAAGCAAATTAAGTGAATGTTATTATCATCAGCAATCAGTCGTTTGATAACTTCCACCGAACTATCTGTACTTCCGTCATCCACAAACCAGATTTCATATGATGTTATAGTATGCGCTTCTATTGACTTCAACGTACTAGCCAACAGAATAGCATATAACTTTGGCAAAGAATCTTCTTCATTATAAACCGGTATCACAATAGACAACTTTCTATTCATAAGCTATTTCTCCTCTTATTCTTCAATAATCTTATAGTCAATAATACCAAAGCTAATATCCCGCGAATCCATCTCCAAGTCAGGTGGTTCTATCGTACTTTGAAAAATAAGTTCTTTCCCTTTACTTAAATCTAATTGCAACTCATATTCTTTATTAATTTCCAGAATTTGGTCAATTCCACATCCTTTAAGAGATAGTTCCCCTTGTTGCCCATTTATTCCTGCTATGAAAAATGAAAAAACCGCCTTCTCCGCTTCTCCATATACTATCATTTTAGAGTTTTGCTTAGACCATCTCCAATACCTATTCTCATTAGTTTCTTTTTCATAAAAACCCGTTCCAAACAATGCTAAAGTTTTATCAACCTCATTAGTATTAACAAGTTCCTCCTTCATTTGTTGTATATTAAAAAAGTATAAATCTCCCCTTGTATTTCCTATGGGCTTTTGTTCAAGCAGTATTGACAAATTCTCAATTAGCACATGTGGTGAAAGCATAGCTCTTGTATCTATATAAATGCCCTCAAAACCGTCCGCATAAGCCCAATATAAAATACGGTCTAAATTATCAGTATCAATCTTCTCTCTCATTATTTTACTTTGTATTGTTCCTGAAACATGTCCGGTACTACAATATAAGGTATCCGATAATAGGTATAACATAGCACTACGATTATAATTCCCCAAACCGCTTTCAGTCAAATTCTCAGGATAATCCATATATGGCAGCACTAATACCTTGCCTTGTTCTCCAATTGACATTTCAATAGATTTAACAAACTGGTTATCTGAAACGTAAGCCTCCTGATATTTGCTATAATCTGGTATTTGTTTCCAAATTTGCAAATCGCAAAGATGAAATAAGACCAAAACTGATAGCATAAGTATCCTATACCTTCTCTTGATAGCACAAAATAATTGATTTTGACTTAATATCATTATCACTACAAATATGCTTAGAAAGTAAATATAAATCGAAACTCTATAATAAACACGAACTTTAGATGTTATTACAAGTGATACAAGAAAACCAATACCTCCTGAAAGTCCTAGCAAAAGTGCCACTAAATTAAGTATTGAACAAAGTTTTAAAGTTTTATATACCTTTGTTTCTTTTTCCTCAGATAAAAAAATTAATAGTAATATTATGAAGCCAATAATCCCTATGCCCCCCAGATATATTCCTATACCTTCAGGTAAGCTATTATCCTGATATATTCTGCGAAGCCACCCTAGTGGGTGGTCTGTACGTGTAGGTGTAATCAACGATATTAATCTAAGCCCCCAGTAAAAAGCTTCTGCTGGTGCCCGTTCTACAACATTGGCTTTATTAATAAAATTATGAATCAAACTGGGGGAAAGCAAAAAAAATGTAGTAATAGCAATTCCCAAAATACTATATATTCCTAAAAACATTTGCTTTCTTTTCTTTTTTAGCATTGCTGATATTGTACAAATCAACAGCATAAAACAACCGAAAAAAGCATAAAAAGTATCCGCTGCTGATGTTATTAAACAGATTACCATTAACTCAATATATAATTTCTTACTTGATTTAAAATCTCCTGTGTATATATAATAGCAAAGTAAAAAAACCAAAGGCACCGAAAAATAACTTGATTCTGTTACATGCAGCATATTAGCGGTTAAATGGGTTTGCGAAAATGCAAATAAAATGGCACCTGCCACTGATATATCGTATTTAATATTTACTTTTTTAGCCACGTACATAAAAGCATATACTTCTAATACAAAGGTCAATAAATAATATGTATTCGAAGCAATGCCATAACTATTAGTAAATATCCCCAAAAAATATGACCAAATAATGGCAAAAAAGGGGACATGTGGATGACTGTACAATTTTTGTCCCAGTGGATATCCCATTCTAAGTTCTTCCCAAACATTTAATTTCCCATGCAATGCTCTTTGAAAAAATATACCATGTGTGAAATCATCTCCTCCATAATAAAATATAGGAATAGATATATTTGCATTCCACAATTTATAGCTGATTGCAAAAATAATTATGCAGCAAAATGCTGGAATTAACATATATTTTATAATGCTCTGCCAATGTTTTGAAATCATTTATTTTCTCCTTACAATTTTTTGAATTATGTTTGCGTTTGTACGGAACCCATATAATTCATTTGTTATGTTGGCAAGACGTTGAGGCATACTTGTATCCGCTATGGTTGGCATATCAGTCATGATATTAATACATTTATCTTTCACAACATGCAATGGCCTTTGAAATACAATCTCCTTAAAAAATTCATATATTTTCTTTGCATATATATCTCGATCAAAATGTTTTTCTGCATAGTCTTTGGCCTTTTGTTCAATATCCAAGATATTCACTTTTTCATTTAAACAATCATATAAAATATTTGTAATCTGCTCAACTTCAAATTGGGGATTGATTTTAATCAAACAATCTTCATCTATCTCCGAGTATACTCCCGTATCAGAAACCATACAACACTTTCCGATTGCCATCTGTTCAACAATTGACCCTGAAGCTCCTTCATATGCTGGAAATCTAAGATTTGAAATAATGTCCGCTCCATGATAATAATATGCCAGTTCTTCATGACTTGCATAACCTACCATATTAACAACATTTTCCAACTTATAGAGTTTGATTAACTTATTTAAATAGTCGCAATAGTACTTGTTGCTTTTTGATCCTACAATCGTATAGTCGAATGCTTCTGCCAATTTCGAATTTTTTCCCAGAACTTCAATAATAGAATGAATTCTTTTATTTTCATTTAAATTTCCAACTGTTAAAATATGGGTTTTCCCAATCTGATAACCATTAAACTCAACGCTTTCATCTAACTTGTCCAAATTATCATTTGTATTCAGGTGCGCAATAATAGCCATACTCCCCTGATAATATTCTCGAAGATATTTTTTATGATATTTTGAATGTACAACTACTCCAAATGCATTATTGGCAATATGTTTTGACAAATTATATTTCAAAAAATCCAATTTCGTATACTCTTCCGGATTATTTCCTATACGAATCAGTCTTTCAGCCTCTGCAGTACCAAACTCATCTTCTAATAATGCCCTGAATATGTCAGGCTGATTTCTATGCAGCAAATAATATCCTCGCATAAAATTATGCAGAGATATATCATGAATTATAATAATACCGGGATATAATTGCAAAACATCATAAATTCCAGAATGATATAATGAATTATCACCAATATTATATACGGCCAAATCATATTTCAATAAAATTTCTCCAACATTTTCAAGTGTATAATACACAATTCTGCACTCTGATTCATGCCGCCTCTGCTTACTTTGTAAAACAAAAATATCCACATCCACATATTTCTGCAGCGCTGCTGTTGCAAACTTGCTATATCTGCCGATTGCACTTTCTATATTATATGGTGTAAACCAAGCTATTTTCACTCTGTTAGCCTCCTAATTACATTTTCCCACGTGATACCCAGTTGTTCCAACAACGGTAATCCATTTAAACCCATCTCTTTTGTCTTCGCCCGATACAAATACATGCTATCCATCGCCTTTGCAATCTCTTGCGGTGCTGATTCTACCATATATCCAGTAATACCATCCTTTACCAAAGCCTCTGGGCCACCTGCATCCGTACAAGAAATTATTGCCTTGCCTGCATGAAATCCTTCTAATACAACGTACCCATAATCTTCATCATATGGAATATAAATTCCTGCCAGGCATTGTTCAAATAATTTCACCTTCTCTTGCTCTGAGATAAATCGATTCAAATAAGTAACCTTATCACTTAAGTTATACCTTTCAATCAATTCAAATAAATAATCTTCATCGCCTTTTGCATCACCTCGCCCGGCAATCACTAACTTCACCGAAGTTTCTGTATACCGCATTGCTTCTATGGCCAAATACTGGCGCTTGGAATGGTTTACTCTGCTTGGATAAAAGATGTAATCGCCATACTCCGCTGATACAGAGTACAGAGAGGCATCCATTAGGGGTGGACATAAAACTTCAGAGCTAAAGCCGTTAAACCGCATCAACCGATTACTTACAACTTGTGATATAGTATAAATCTTCCCCTCTAATTGTGCAAACATACGGTTGTCCATATCAACAATCGCACGCCGAATAGACATATCATTCACATTATTTTCATCAAACATACCATACTCCGTGCCACATAAATCGTACGCCTGGCGAAATTGATGTAACAACCATAACTTTTTGTTGGGATGTTCAATATAATATGCCGGAAACTTTAAACCAATTACCATATCCGCCTTATGTAACTGATTCAATTTAACTGCCATAATACTATCCAGAATCGCTTCTTTGGGTTCCCACTTCAATGGATAGGAGATTACCATAGACTGATATCCATATTCCCCTAATCTTTTGCATAAACTATCCTCCAGGAACTCTGCTCCCCCATAAAGATACGGAACCATATTACTTACGATTGCAATCTTCACTCTGTAAACCTCCTAACCACATTATCCCAAGTTATTTCAAGTTCTTTGACTCGGTTTTGACCATTATTCCCCATCTTCTCTGCCAACTTTTTGTCTTCGTATAGTCGATCAAAAACCTCTGCCAACTTTTCAGGTTCGGGATCTACCATATATCCATTATATCCATCTACAATCAATTCACCTGTTCCGCCACTATCCTTACACGAAATCACTGCTTTACCGCTATGATGAGCTTCCAGGGATGTATATCCATAGCTGTCTTCATCATAAGGGATATAAATCCCTGCCAGACAATTGGCAAAATACTCCGCTTTTTCTTCTTCCGAAATCCACTTGTCACAAATCTCAACCTTTTTTTCCAAGTCATTATGTTGAATCAATTGCTTAATCTGAGTTCTTAATTCTTCAGTCTCTGAACTTCCGGTTATCACTAATTTTACGCCTGTTTTTACGTATTTCATGGCTTCAATCGCTAACAACTGTCTTTTATGTCCACAAATTCGACTTGAATAATATATATAATCACCGTATTTATTACAATGAAATTGTTCCGGATGCAAGAGCGGCGGATATACTGGTGCTGCTGTAATATTATTGTACTTTAATAACCGATCCGACACAATTTGAGAATTTGTATATATTTTTTTAGATTCCCGAAAAGCCAAATCATCTGCTCGCTTCACATATTCACGAATTGCCAAAGTATTGTCTTCTTTCGGCAACGTGTTATACGGTGTTTCCCACAAATCATACATCTCGCGGTAATGATGGATAAACCACAGATATTTATCCGGATGTTGAAGCAAATAGGATGGGGTTCTAATGGCAATTAGCCGGTCAGCCGCATCCTCTATATGATACATCCGAAGACCTAACATCTGTGTCATTACAGTCTGATAATCATGCTCAAAGGGGATTTTTATCGTCTGCACCTGATGACCATACTCCTTCAGCTTTTCTTCCAGCCAATCAACAATGAGGGTACCTCCTCCATTTACAAATGGTACGATTGTGCTTGCAACTATTATCTTCATTCGAAATTCCCTTTCATTTACATTACATATGATTTGATTTTATCACAGATAAATCTAACATCTTCCCTGCTTAATAACGCATGGGTTGGTAGATTCAACCCATTTGCTGCTACGTTTTCACTAATCGGACACTTTGCATCTTTATCTTCATATACCGGCATCTGGTGCATTGGATAAAATAATGGTCTTGTTTCAATCCCGTCGTCTTTGAGTTTACCCATTAAGGTGTCCCGGGAAATTCGAGTGTTCTCTTTTAGCAAAACAGAAAACATCCACCATACACTCTCTGCACCTTCCGTTACCTTCTGGAATCTAACATAATTTCCCATATCCTTAAGTTCTTCTTGATACCATTCAGCCACCTTTCTTCGATTGGAAATATGCAAATCAATCTGCTCTAATTGGGCCAGTCCAATAGCTGCTTCAATATTAGTCATCCGGTAATTATACCCCACCTCAATAAACCAATATCTCCGCTCGGGATCCTGTCCCTGACCCTTTAGGATACGCATCTGCTTTGCCAGTTCTTCATTATCCGTAACAATCATACCACCTTCACCAGTAGTAATAATCTTATTGCCAAAAAAACTGAAAGTAGCAACATCGCCAAAAGTACCTGCCTTTTGCCCTTTGAAGCTAGCACCATGACACTCTGCTGCATCTTCAAGTACAAATAGATCATGCGCTTTGGCAATCAACATAATTGCCTCCATATCACAGGGATTACCATACAAATGCACCGGTATAATTCCCTTTGTTCTTGGCGTTATTTTTCTTTTAATATCTTCTGGATCTATATTCCATGTATCTGGTAAGCAATCCACAAACACCGGTGTTGCACCACAATATCTCACAGCATTTGCTGTCGCAATATACGTCAAGGAAGGAACCAGCACTTCATCATCTGGCTTAAGTCCTAACGCAATTAACGGAACATGTAGTGCTACTGTCCCATTACTGCAAGAAATCGCCTGCTTCATTCCCATAAACTCTGCATATTTTTCTTCAAATTGATTTACATATTTTCCTGCTGATGAAATCCATGTGGTATCCATACAATCATCAACATATTTCTTTTCATTTCCCGCAAAATGCGGAACTGCAACTGGTATGAATTTTTTCATTTGTTTATCCTCTATCATGTTTTTTACGACCTTTGCCGGAACTCCATATGCCATTACCCTTGATGGTAGATCCGAAACAACAACCGCCCCCGCTCCAATATATGACCATTTGCCAATACAAAGCCTGTCGATTATGCTGCTATTCGTTCCGATATGGGTTCCTTCGCCAATACGTGTACTTCCTGATATAGCAGTTCCCGGCGCAATATGTACAAAGTCACCGATAACACAGTCATGGTCAATTGACGCATTTGTATTAATAATTACCCCTAAACCGATTTTGCTGTTTACATTAATAGCTGCCCCAGCCATAACACAGGTTCCCGCCCCAATCATAGCCCGCGGAGAAATAATGGCATATGGGCTAATTACTTGAATCAACTTCAACTGATGCGCTTTTACTTTTGCAATCAGTTTATAGCGCAATTGATTGTCACCTATTGCAACAAAAACATTATTAATATTCATGTTTTTTAGTTCGGAAAGCAAACTATCATCTCCCATAATGGGGATGTCTTCCATCAATTCCATTCGTTTCCGCAAAGGATACGATGCATCTAAGACTCCTACCACTTCATATTGCCCTACCTGCTGAATTATATCAATGACGCTTCTGGCATGCCCCCCTGCCCCAATAACAACCGCTTTCTCCAACTTTCATTCCTCTTTCCCCTGTAGATTTTGTATTTCATTCTCCAAAAGATTAATACGTGCCAATAATTGGTCATTTTGTATCATAATATGAGCCAGCAGATTTGACATTACCTCATTGCGATAATCCATCTTCACGCTTAATTCAAACAAGTTCTGCTCAACTTCCTTTGTAATTGCCAAATTACGAAATGGTCTCTTAAGCTTTTCAATTTTACTCTCATGTTTTACTGGAGAAGAGTTCATATACCTATCAAAAACAGCTTTATAGTCTGCTATATTTTTAATTTTTTTAATTTTTTTCGCCTCTTCCGAACCTGCCAACATATAAATAATCGCTTCCTTGGGCGTTCCTTTTCGCAACAATGTACAATAATTCAAATAGCCAGCTTCATCTGGTCTTCTTTCCATGATTTCACCATAGCATGCATTAACAAACGCTGACCCTTCCAGAAGAAGCAAGTCAGAAACATCCCACTGAACCGCTTCATATCGTTCTTTCAGCAAATTCCATGTTTGTTGTGAAACCAACGCTGACTTATTTAATTTTCTTATCAAAAGGAAACAAACCGCCTCTTTCGATACACCTTGTTTTAATAATCTATTGAATTTATCCAATTCCGATCTATCTGGCTTTCTTTTATCCAAAGCTCTATAGCATGCCATAACAAACTCTTCGCCATCTAATTTTGCTATTATATACCCTAAATCAAGTTTCGTTTTCTTGCAAAATTCCTCTTCCATGTAAGCTACAGTTAATCCGGGATAATTAATTCTCTCCTTATTAAAATCCATCTTAATTATCTACCTTTCTCCAACTATGATTCAAACGGGTAATACCCTCATCTGTTTTTTCTGATACCACCTCGAATCTATATGCCCCTGTAACGTAATCAATTACATTAGCATCCTCATCCTCTATGGCAACATCCATATCATACAAATTAGGCAACATACTCAAATCATTGATTTGCAAAACAACTTTACCATCTTCTTTTAAATCATATCCTTTTTCTTTATCAATACGCATCTTCATGGAATTATAAAGAACCCCATCAATTCTTGCTATTCCAGCCGCAAAGAGCACACCCTCACGCGGCCGATTCACCTTATAATTAATACAAATAGAGCAACTATCGCCAGTCTTAAAAATATTTCGTTCGTTTGCATCTATATCATATATTTTTACATCAATAATTTCGATATCTCTTCCCCATTTGGGGGGATCCAGCTCTTGTTGCTGCCATGCACTGGCATCTTCTAGCACTTCTTCTTCTATTTCGTCTGTTGCTTCTTTTTTCTTCCGCTGACGTTCTAGTTCCTTATTTGCAACCTCAATTCGTTTGTCCAAAACATACTGCAAATACTTCTCATGAACCTCTTTTGGCGCACCCACTGCCCTGACAAGCCCTTTATGAATCCATATGCTGTTTTCACAAATCTCTTCTATCTGTCCCAATGCATGTGATACAATAACGACCGTTGTTCCATTTGCCTTAATCTCTTTTAATTTATTAAAACATTTCGCTTGAAAAGCGGCATCACCAACTGCCAAAATCTCATCAATTAACAAAATATCAGCATCCACATTAATTGCTACTGAAAATGCCAATCTCATATACATACCAGAGGAATAAGTCCGAACAGGGTTATCAATAAATTCTTCCAACTCTGAGAACGCAATAATGTCTTCCACCCTGCCATCAATCTCTTTTTTAGTCAAACCAAAGATTGACGCATTTGTATATATATTCTGGCGACCACTCATATCTGGATGAAACCCTGCGCCAAGTTCAATCAGACTGGACACGCGTCCCTTCATCTCAATTGTGCCGGCATCCGGATACATAATCTTTGTCAGAAGTTTCAGCATCGTACTTTTACCACAACCATTATGTCCAATCAGCCCCAGGCCTTCACCCTTTTTCACCTCGAAACTGATGTCCTTAAGTACTTGTCTCTCTTCATATTTTCGTCTTTGACTAAAAAGCATTTTTTCCTTCAATGTATGACCTTTATCAATAAATACTTTAAAGCCTTTTGACACATGGCTTACCTCTATCGTATTCCAACTTTTCATTACATTTCCTCCGCAAAGTGCCGCTTTAATCTTGAAAAAGTCAACCCCCCTACCACCAACAAAATCCCACCTAAAACTATTGCTTGCAATAAGGTGGTTAATTCTGGTGCCTTTTTATAATAAAGAATGTCCCGATAAGCAATAATTATCGGAGTCATGGGATTTAAGTTAAAGATTGGTCTCAAGGGTTCTGGTACCTGGTCAATAGAATACATAACTGGTGTCAGGAATTGCCACGCCATTGTTATAATCCCTAACAAATATTCCAAATCACGTAAATATACAGTTAATGACGAAGTAATAAATGCCATCGCCAACGCAAGAATATATTCTACCAGCAAAATAATCGGCAAATACAGCATCGCAATAAAGTTAATCCCCTTGCCTGATACAACAAGCACCGCCAATACAACCATAAAACTCAAGATCATATTTACAAACTGACTGGTTACAAAAGCAATCGGCAACACTTCTCGGGGAAAATAAATCTTTTTCACCAACTCCTGCTGAGCCCAAATACAGCTAGCTCCACCGGAAACAGATGTGCTAAAAAAAATCCAGGGAACAAGCGCCACAAATAGATATAAGTAAAAATCATCTATATCATTTCTCATTATAACAGAAAAAACCAGAGTGTATACCCCTAGCTGCATCAATGGGTTCAAAAAAGTCCAAAAAAAGCCTAAAACAGACCCTTTATAGCGTCCATTTAAGTCCCGCCTTACCAGACTGAAAATCATTTCCCGATAAACATACAATTCTTTAAATATCTTCATGTCTTTCCTCCGACATCATTTTTGTTATTATAACTCTAAAATTTCAATTTGAGTCTATCACAAGATCTATTATTTTCTTGAATTTATCAATGATAATCTCCCACCTAAAATATTCATCAATGTATTTCTTAGCATTTTTACATAATAACGCATATTCTGCTGTATGCATTTCCATATAATTCAAACAACCCTCAAATTCATAATAATTAGTATAATATAATCCCCCATTGCTCTTTTTACAATGTCCTTTTAGCACCTCACAGCGACCATTTACAATAACAGGTATCTGTAGTGCCATAGCTTCAAGAACCGATATTGATAAACTTTCAAATTCTGACGGTAAAATCAAAGCCTTTGCCCCGGCTATCCCAGAAAACTTATCTTCTTCACTAACAAATCCCAGGCTAATAATATCCTTATCCATAGGAATCTTTAGTACTGGTTTTCCCATTAATACCAATTGCAATCGACTCTTGGGCTGCCTTTTTTTATATTCTTTAAAGTAGCGGAAAAGCCAGGCACATCCCTTCGCTTCGTCAATTCTCCCCACGTAAACAATATAGTTCCTTAACTGATGTTGTCTTTTAAACCCAAGCGAATCAACGCCTTCAGGTACATCAATTCCAACACCCATGACTTCATGCATGATATTTTCGTTATGAAATTGTTGATGCACAAATGCTTTTTCCTCATCTGTCAGATAGATAATTGCCTTGGGTATGGTGAAAATCATTTTATATCGATTGAAGTAAATATACGGCTCATCATGTGCCGTTGGTATCAGAATGGCTTTATCCGCCACCTCTGGCAATGCCATAACCGTCAGATAATATAAATATGTCACAAAGACAAAAGTATCGTATTTATCACAATGCTCTCGTATATATTCCACAAGCTGTGGTGAGAACGGCCCCTGTGCTTCAAACCATGCCTGTTCCTCTCTCTCCGTACGGTTCCGCTTGCTTAACAGCTTTTGGTTCAAAAGGCCAAATTGGTTAATGTCTCGCATCTTTGCAACGGAAAAGCGGTGTACCTTTACTCCATTGATAATTTCTTCATCTTCTTTATACTCATCTTTCCAAGTTATATAATCAACTGCTTTTGTAGTCAGAACTTCAACATCATAATCATATTTAAGATGTTCTGCTATAACGCGTGTATAATATTCAGATCCACCATTAACTTCCAATCCATAACGCTGATTGACAAAAGCAACTTTCTTCATCCTAACCACCTATAAACTCTTTCATATATGTTATAAAAGAATCCCTTATTTTCTCTTCAGAAAAGAACCGCAGACGTTCTCTCTGATTATTAATTATAGCACCCCTTAGGGAATGATTCCTGCTGACACAGTTCATCCATGCTGCTG
>Ga0153940_1000412_pt1 | contig 22845 bp, 21 predicted proteins | sample TSNJ024MetaG_FD_104736 | JGI IMG/M metagenome (GOLD analysis project Ga0153940, IMG submission 104736) | Attine ant fungus gardens microbial communities from New Jersey, USA - TSNJ024 MetaG | ecosystem: Host-associated > Fungi > Mycelium > Unclassified | place: USA: New Jersey, Brendan T. Byrne...
GGCGCGCGTCCCGCCGTAAGCGGTGTTGCACTCAACGAGCGTGCCGCCGACCTCGCGGACGAGTTCGCGGATAAACGCAGGGCGCAAATAGTTGCTCTTCTCCAACTCGCCCGTATGCACTTTGACCGCCACTCTCCCGGAGGGCTTGCGGTCGAGCGCCTTGTAGGCGTTCATCAAGCCGCGCGGGCTGATGTCGGTCGTCATATAGACGGCGGAGGGCTCGCCCGCACGCAGCGCCGCGGGCAGCGCCGACGCGGCCATCGCCGCGTCCGGCTCGCAGCCGCCGGAGTTCGCGAGCAGTACCCAAAAAAGCAATAATAACGCGAGATACTTCTTCATGCGCAGATCACTCCTTTCTCAGATTCACAAGGGTATTTTCAATCCCGCAAGCCATTTTTTCACGTCGCGCTCCGCGCTCGGAACGCTGTGCCTCTCCAATGTCAATATGTCGGTTACGACGGACGCGTTCGGCTGCAGCCGCCGGATTGCGTCGACGGTTCGCGAGGAGCCGCTGCCGCCGTGGGTAACGAACGGCACGATGGTCATTCCGCTGAAATCGTGTGTTTCGAGAAACGTATAGAGCGGCATCGGCATATCCGCGTACCAGTTGGGATAGCCCAGGAAGATCACGCCGTAGCCATTCGGGTCAACCCGTGAGGAGAGCTCGGGCCTCGCGTTCGCCCTCCGCTCGCGGTCCGCGAACTCTACGAGCGGGGCATGCGAGCCGGGGTATCGCCGCGTGGTTTCGATGGCGAACAGATCTCCGCCGATCGTACTTTGAATTGTCTGAGCGATGAACTCCGTGTTGCCGACGACCTTCCCCCGGGCCACCACGCGGCTTGCCCCGGAGACAGCGTCAACGCCGTCCGTCTCAGGCATAGTGAAATAGGCGATCACCGCCCGAACACCGGACGCCGCCTCGGCCTCCGAAGGCGCGGCAAGCGCCCGCGCGCTGACGAACGCGACGACAAGCAACAACAATACTACGACGGTTTTTTTCATGAAAACAACTCCTCCTTTTTCGTACTACGCGTTCGATGTTAGGGGGAGATTTTGATAAAACTGTGATAGCAAACGCAAATTTTCGGGAAATTTGGCGGGAGGGGCGGAGCATTTGTGTTGGACTTGTGAGATTCTTGGCAGAATTTTGGTAAAACGCGCCGGAGTAGGGTTATTTATGATATAAAGTCGTTACGGATAACGCCGGAAGGGAGCGCATTGGGTGAGAAAACTGCTGATTGTGGACGACGACGCGCATTTGCGGACTCTGGTGCGGACGTATGCCGAGCTCGACGGATGGCAGTGCTTCGAGGCGGGGAGCGGTGACCAGGCGCTGTGTGCGGCGGAGGCCGACGCGTTTGACATCATCGTGCTGGACGTAATGATGCCGGGGCGGGACGGATTTGAGACGCTGTCGGAGCTGCTGCGGTCCGCCGATACGCCAGTGCTCATGCTGACCGCGCGCAAGGAGGAGTATGACAAACTCTTCGGTTTCCGCCTGGGGGCGGACGATTATCTGGCCAAGCCGTTCAGCCCGAAGGAGCTGATGGCGCGGCTGAACGCGATTTTGCGGCGGGGCAGGCGCGCTGCCGGCGAGGCTTTGCGCTTCGGGGGGCTTGTGAGATACGCGAGAACGCCCGCGCCGTCACCCTTGAGGGCAGGGAGGCGGCGCTGACGCCTAAGGAGTTCGACCTGCTGCTGTTCTTCGCGCGCAACGACGGAATCGTGCTGGAGCGAAACGCGATTTTGAAAAATGTCTGGGGATACGACTATTACGGCGACACCCGCACCGTGGACACTCACATCAAATCGCTGCGCGAGAGGCTGGGAGAGCATCGCTCGCTGATTTCGACAGTTTGGGGAAAAGGGTACAAATTTGAATACCGCGAAAAACAGCCCGACCTCGGGCCATAAAGGCAAGATACTGGCGCGCCTCTGGGCGGCCAATATGTCGCTCGCCGCGGTCGCGCTGGCCTTTCTGTGGGTTGCGCAGGTTCTGCTGTACGAGCCGAGCTACTTAAACGCAACCACGGACGATCTCTTCGCCCGCACGGAGGCGGCCGCCCGCGAGCTTGAGAGCGCGCCGCCCGGCGGCAGCGGCGACCGAAACAACCCGCTGGTCTTCCTGAGCAAAACAATCACGGGGATTGTCTTCCTCGTGAACGGCGGCGGCGATATTATGCTCGCTTACAACAACGGACGCGCGACGGACGACGAACGCCTGTCGTCTGATTACGCCTGGCTGCTGGGGCGCTATCCCTCCGTCGTCGGTGGCGAGAGCGTTCGGAAAATCGAACGCCTGACCAAGGCAAACGCGATCATCGTCGGCATTCCCCTAACTTATCGGGGTGAATCGGGCGCGATTTTGCTATATCAATATATCACCCAGGTTGAGACGCTACGGGCGATCAACAGGCGGCAGCTTATCTCTCTGAGCGTCGTGCTGACACTGATGGCGTCACTGATTTCTTTTTTATTGGCGAGGCATTTTTCGCGCCCCATTCTGCAAATCAAGGCGGCGGTTGAGAAACTGACCGAGGGCGACTTGGACGCGTCGCCTCAGGTGAGCCGCGGCGACGAGCTGGGCGCGCTGTCATCCTCGGTTGAGGCGCTGGGCAGCGAGCTGCGGCGCGTGGACGTGCTGCGCAAGGAAGTCATCGCCAACGTTTCGCACGAGCTGCGCGCGCCGCTTTCGCTCATCACTGGCTACGGCGAGATGGTGCGCGACGTCACGGGCGGCTGCGAGGAGACGCGCAATCAAAACATGGATCTCATCATCCGCGAGGCAAACCGCCTGAGCGAGATGGTAGACGACATCATGGGCTACTCTCAGATGCAGGCGGGATACTCCGAGCTCAAGCTCGAGACTTGCAATCTCCGCGAGCTGGCGCTCTCCGCCGCCGAGTACGGACGCGGCGCGGCGCGGCAGTACGGCGTCTCCGTAGCCATCTCGAGCTGCTCCGAGGACATCCCGGTGCGGCTGGACGCGGTGAAAATCGGCCAGGTACTGCGCAACCTGCTGAACAACGCCGTCAACCACACCGAAGACGGCGGACGAATCGACGTGGAGATAACCCGCGAGGAGAACGCGCTTCGCGTATCGGTAGTCAACCCCGGCGAAGAGATTCCGCCCGATCAAATGGAGCAAATCTGGGAGAGATATCAGCGGGTGCAGCACCAGGGCGGGCGCAGAGAAGGCACGGGCATCGGGCTCGCCATCGTGAGCACGATCCTGAGCGCGCACGGCCTGTCGTACGGCGCGGACTCTAAGGACGGCTGCAACCGCTTCTGGTTCGACATCCCGAACGACCGAATCTTATAATCGCCCGGTCTAAACCCCCCGCGGCGGAGCGAAGAAACCGCCGCGGGGACGCGATCAGCAGCCTACACGGCAGACGCTGTCCAAGATCGTGCCGTCTCGGTATTCGACAAGGGCGACCGTTCGCGAGCGGTCGGGCGTTATGGGTTCGGCCTTGCCGGTCAGGCGTTCGATGTTTTCTTTCAGCTCGCGGAGATCCATGACGTCAAGCCCCGCGCCGCGGGCGGCTTCGGCCAGCTCCGGGCGGAGCGGATTGATCGCCATGCCGCGCTCCGTCACAATGGCGTCCACCGTCTCGCCGGGGGTGACGACGGTCAGAACGCTGTCCTTGATCGAGCAGACGCCGCCGCGGAACGACGGCAGCACCACGACCGAGAGCTTTGCACCCGCCGCTGTGTCGCAGTGTCCGCCGGAAGCGCCGCGCAGCACTCCGTCGTGCCCCGTCAGGACGTTGACGTTGAAATCGACGTCCACGTCGAGCGCCGCCAGGATGACGACGTCCAGCCCGTGCGCGACGCAGCCGCGGTTGAGCGGGTTTGCGTAGCACGACTGGTCGATCTCGACGTGCCCGGGGTTGTCGGCGACAGAGGCCGTGACGGCGGAGTCGAAGCTCTGCACGTCGTACAGCACGTCGAACAGCCCTTCCTCGAGCATCTCGACCATGTGCCCTGTCATGCCCCCGCAGGCGAAGTCGCCCTTGATGCGTTTCGCGCGCATGTGGTCGCGCATACAAGCCGCCACGCCGAGGCTGGCACCGCCGCTGCCCATCTGGATTGAAAAGCCCGGCTTGATCGAACCGGAAGCGAGCAGCAGGTCGAAAGCGTCCTGCGCGATGCGCCGCTCCACAGGGTTGCGCGTGAGGCGCACCGCGCCGGAGGCGATCTTCCTTGGGTCGCCCAGGCTGTCCACGACCAGCACCTGATTTACCAGGTGCTGCGGCACGGATACGCGCGAGAGCCTGTGCGGCAGCAGGTTATCGGTGATGGCGACGACGTGTCTCGCGTAGCGCGCGTCCTGCATCGCGTAGCCGACCGAGCCGCAGGCGGATTTGCCGATCGCGCCCGTGAAATTGCCCGCCTCGTCGCACGTCGGGGCGGCGAGGAACGCGACGTCGATCCTGATCGTGCCGTCCTCAATCGCCCTGGCTCGTCCGCCGTGGCTGTGAATCATTACCGGTATCTCCATCTCGCCGCGCGAAATGAGCTTTCCCACCTCGCCGCGAACGCCCGATGTATGTATGCGCCCGATTACGCCGCGCCGCACAAAGCCCGCGACGGGGTCGTGAACCTCGGACAGCGAGCTGGGCGCCAGCACCAGATCCCGCAGCCCCATCTCCTCGCAAGCCGTCAGAATCAGGCCGACCGTCTCGTCGCCGTTGCGCAGATGGTGATGGAACGATATCGTCATGCCGTTTTCCAGCCCGCTGCGGGTGATGGCTTCTTTAACGTCCCAGGTGACTTTGTTCGTCCCGCGCGCAATTCCGCCCAGCGGCGGAGCGCACCGCTCGGGCGAGTCGCCCGCCGTGACGCGTGCCCAGGGCCCGCCGTAGGGGATGACGTCCCTCCCGTCGAAGAATCGCTTCGGGACATCTCTGCCTATCGCGTTTTTCTGCGCCTCGCCACTCATTGCACGCCACCTCTTTTTGAAAGCGCAGCCAGCTCAAGTACCCGAGCGGCTTGCGCGATGATCGGCCCGTCCACCATTTTGCCGTCGACGGAGAAAACGCCCCGCCCGTCGCGGCGCGCCTCCTCAGCGGCGCGTATGACGCGCCCGGCGAAATCTATCTCGCGCGGCTCGGGCGTAAACGCGCTGTGAATCACCGGAACCTGCATCGGATGAATCGCCGCCTTGCCCGTGAAGCCCATGGCGACAATGCGCTTTGTCTCTTCAAACAGTCCTTCGTTGTCGTTCACATCCGTCCAGACCGTGTCGTACACGTCCAACCCGCGGCTTTTGGCGGCGATTACGATCTGCCCGCGCGCCGAGAATATTTCCCAACCCTCGCGGCTCTTCTTCGCGCCCATGTCGGCGATTAAGTCCTGCCCGCCGATGGTGATCGCGCTCAACCGCGGCGACGCGCCGGCAATGGCATTAGCGTTAACCACGCCCGCGGCGCTTTCGATCATCGCGTGCAGCTTGATCGAGCCCGCCGCGATACCGTGCCGCTCCTCAAGAGCGCTGATCTTCGCGTCCGCCGCCCGTACATCATCCGGCGTACCGCACTTCGGCAGCCGAATCGCGCCGGGACACGCCGGGATGATTTCTTCCAAGTCGCGCTCAAAGAAGGGCGTATCCGCGCCGTTGACGCGGACCGTCACCAGGATGCGCCCGAAGTCGAGCGTCGCGATCATATGCCGCACCAACTTCCGCGCCGCGTCCTTTTCGCTCAGCGCGACCGCGTCCTCGAGGTCGAGCAGCACGCTGTCCGAGCCGAAGATCGGCGCGTGCTGCAACAGCGACGGGCTGTTGCCGGGGATGTACAGCATCGAACGATAAGCGCTCATGACCCGAGCCTCCCATAACCCGCCCGCTCGAGAGCCGTCTCAAGCCTCGCGTTAAGAGTCGGCTCGAGCGCGCCCTGATCCTTTATGACGACGGCGCACACCGGGTTTCCGTATGCCGAGAGCGCTCTTGCGACAGCCGCCTCCGTCCGTCTCCTGAAGAGCGAAGCGTTCGCGCCGCTGTAGTCGAGCGCGTATTTGTCCGCCTCCGTGATTATCACAAGGCAGTCGGAAGACTCGAGCGAGCCTGCCTCCGCCGTTTTAGCCGCTGTCATTATATGACGCCCCCTTTCGTTTAATTTCGTTCTTCACTAGATAGAATACTAGCAAGCGGTCAAGGATTGTCAATGTTTATTACCGAGACAAGAATCAAGAAGCGGTAAAAATACGCTGACCCATGAATCATAAACCACGCGCCGCCGATCTGCGGGTTAAGCGAATAAGCCTTAGAAGCAACATGTTTCGGCAAGGGTTTTTATCCCGTTTGCCACCTTGCTATTACTAATATTTCCATATCCTAATAACAAAGTATCATCGTATCCTTGATTGCCCAAAGCGTGCGCGCTGCAAGGAAAAACGGCAATACCTTTTTCTTTGCAACGCAGTTGAATCTTGCGGTCAAATAGGAATCCCGGCACTTGAACCGCCAAATGCAGCCCTGCTTTTTCACCTATGATATTTGTATTATTCGGAAAATAATCCCGAACTGCTTTAACAAGAATCGCTTGCCTATTCGCATATGTCTTGTTCATAAGACGTATATATCTGTCCATTTTTCGTGTTTTGAAAAATTCGGCCAGCACAACCTGCTCCGCGATAGGATTTTGTATATCTGAATACTGACGAAGCTCAATCCACTTTTCTCTTAATTTTGAAGGCAACAGCGCAAAGCCTATTCTTAAAGCCGGGAACAGGCTTTTACTGAAGGTGCCAACATAAATTACATGCTCAGTGTCCATTGCATAGAGAGGCGTGACAGGCGGGCTGCCATATCGGAACTCGCTGTCATAATCATCTTCTAAAACATAAAAACCTCCTTCTCTTGCTAAACGGATAAGCTCCACCCGCCTTCCGGCCGGCAAAATGACGCCTAAGGGAAATTGATGGGACGGCGTAACATAAACACAGGATATCCTGTTTGCCTGCAGAGCATTAACCTGTAAACCCTGATTATCAACGTCGATAACCTGATAACGCATGTTCTTAAATTGCAGTATCTTTAGTATCCCTAAATGACATGGATTTTCCAGATAAAATTCTCCGGGTTCATCTTTAAGGATCTCAGCGACCAAGTTAATCGCTTGAGTGGCTCCGGCCGCAATAAATATATCATCCGGGGATACCGCAATACCCTTTGTGCGGAACAGCCAAGAAGCAATTTCTTCTCGGAGCGGGAAATAGCCCTGATAGCCTCCGTATAGCCAATTGCTTTTATCAATGTATTCCAGCGTTCTGCTTTGTAGTCGATTCCATGTGTGGAATGGAAATTGCGAAATATCGGGAATACCGGTACGAAAATCAAAGTCAGGCTCATCTTTCGGAGAACCCGGCACACCTTGCGGTATCACATTATTATTTTGCGCCGACAGAAATAAATCGGTTTTTACGCGGCAGCGCGAACCGGCTCGGCTTGAAATATAACCCTCCACTTTCAACATTTCGTATGCTTCCGAAACAGTATTCCTGGCGACATTCAGTTGATTTGCCAAATCGCGGGAAGACGGCAGGGCCTCTCCGGAGCATAATTGATTTGCCAATATAGCGCCGGTGATGTTCTGATAAATCTGGCGCGATATTGAAATATGACTGTCTCTGCTAATTTTTATCCCAAACACAAATAGCCCTCCCCTCTAACCGGCATAGCAAAAATAGCTATTTACCGGCTCTTTAATATGCCGCTTGGATTTGATATCTTTTTAGCATAGAGCGTCCGTTTTGCATAGGGAGGAATTGTTGTGAGATTTAATAAAGGAAAAATCTTTTTAGCTATAGCGTTTATTTTAGCCGGTTCATCTGTTGTTACGGCGCGGTATGTCTCCGGGGACCTACAGCCATTTACCATTACTTTTATGAGTTTGGTGTTCGCGTCGCTCACGGCCTTCTCGCTCTGCGGGAGATCAATACTCAGTACAGCTAAAAAATTAAGCAAGCGGCACTGGAAGATACTCATTTTGCAATCGGTATTTGGAATATTCTTATTCCGGATATTTTTAACATTCGGCCTGCGATATACCAGCGCTGTGGAAGCCGGCATTGTAACAGGAACATCACCCGCCATCACAGCTGTCTTTACAAGGCTCTTTTTAAAAGAACACCTGAATAAAAGCAGCATGATTGGTATTCTGTTTACCCTGTCAGGGGTTTTAATATTACAAGGTTTTCCGTTTAACATGGCCTCTTTCGATATAGGGCATTTGTTGGGAAATATACTTGCTCTTGGAGCCGCCTCGTGTGAGTCTTTATTTGCAACGCTATCCCGCAAAGCGCATACCGATTCAAAAGAAGATTATGAACTTCGCCCGTTCGCACAATCCGGGATTGTGAGTATCATTGCGTTAATGCTATGCCTTATCCCTATGTTATCAGAAAGCCCATTCTCCGAATTGACCGCGTTGCCGACAATCGGTTGGATTGCGCTGGCGTGGTATGGAAGTGCCGCCACTGTGATAGCGTTTGCGTGTATGTTTACAGGCGCAAAATATTGCGACGGATATACAATAGCGGCTTTCAGCGGCTTAATCCCAATAAGTTCTTTAGTTCTCTCAATTACCGTCTTAAAGGAAGCCGTTAGCCTTAATCAGGTTATTGGGTGCGGGCTTATTGTGGCTTCAATTATGATAATGAGCCGCAAGGAGAAACAAAATTCGGCGGAATAATAACCCCATGTCAATTTGGAAGCAAATCATCAGCTTTTAGCGGACGCGAAAGGGGTTGGGCGTATATAAACTGCTGCCGGTCTATTTCCTTTGCTGCCTGGGCTTTTTCGCGTTCCAGGTCAATTTCTTTTTCTTTCAGCGCCAACTCGTATCGTTGATTGTCTAAAAGTTGGGCGAACAATTTTGGGTCGGCAGGTTTGTTTTCGTCTCGCGTCATAAACGAACCTCATATCTTGGCTTTGAAAGTTTTACTCTGATTTTGCCAAAATCCTTTGACTTGCCAAGTACGGGCGGTACGATTTGCGCTGACGTGATTTCTTCCGGGTGTTCTTCGCGCAAACGGATGTATTCGGCAGGATCAAGGTCAATTACATCCATACGTGTCGTCTCAAACGTCGTCATCTCAATCCCACCTCCATGACAATACTACCTCATTCGGCGCAAAAACTTAATAAGCCTCGCCCACGCAAAGTATACCACACCGAATGTACAAAAAACCGCCCCGGAGGGCGGTGGGGTCGTGCGTTGGTTGCTCGTGCCGGTCAGCGGGGAAGGGCGGCGTCCAGGGTTTTTTCGGTCTCGGACGCCATGGCTGCGACGGCGTCCATGGCCGCGGCGGCGCGGGCGCGGCAGTTGTCCGCGGCCCCGGCGTCCTTGATGCCGGGGAGATTAATGCGGACGTTGAGGAACGCGCTCTTCGCGGCGGCGATTGCCAGGACCGCGGCGACGCCGGCGTCGCTCATGACATTGGGGTTGCCGTGGTCGGCGGCTTCTTTGGAGAGACGCGCCAGCTCCGCGCAGGCTTCGAGCGTCCGCAGGGGGATTTCCGCCGCGTGGGCCGCCGCGGAGGCGACCGCCGCCGAGCGCGCGGCTTTTTCTTCGTCGGTCGCTTTCGGGAGCTTGAGCGCGGCCATGTAGGCGTTGAAGGCGGCGGCGTCTTCTTCCGCGAGGTCGAGGAAGCGCCTGCGCAGCGGGTTCGCGCGATCCAATACGCCGCGCATAATCTCTTCGGACTCTTTGAATTTCTCGCGCCCCAGCGTGAGGTTCGCCACCATCGAGGCAAGCGCCGCGCCGAGCGCGCCGCAGAGCGCGGCCGCGCTGCCTCCGCCGGGGGCGGGTGAAGCGCCGGCTAAATCCTCGGCGAATTGTTCGATCGTGCTGTCGCTCATCTTCATACTTGCACTGCTCCCTTCCGGATTATGTTACAGGCGGTTCGGCAAGGATATGACGTCGCCTTTCTTGTATACTTGCTTCACGGGGTTGCCGCCCGCGTGATACGCCAATATCGCGGGAGATTCGCCGTCTAAGACCAGGAAATCCGCGTTCTTGCCCGGTTCGAGACTGCCCGCGCTCTCCTGCGCTCCGATCGCGTAGGCTCCGCCGAGGGTGGAGGCTACCAGCGCCTCGTTTATGGTCATGCCCATCTGCATCACGGCGAGCCCAAAGACAAACGGCATCGAGTCGCAGAAGCACGAGCCGGGGTTGCAGTCTGTGGCGAGCGCTACGGGGACGCCAAGCTCGATGGCGCGGCGGGCGCGCGCGTAATTTTTGCGCAGGCTGTAGGCCGTGGCGGGCAGCAGAACCGCGATCACGCCCGCTTCCGCCATCGCCGATAAACCTTCGTCGCTCGACGCGAGCAGGTGCTCGGCGGAGGTTGCGCGCAGCTCCGCGGCAAGAGAAGCGCCGCCCAAATCGTTAACCTCGTCCGCGTGGATCTTAAGCCTGAAACCAAGCCCTGCGGCCGCCTCCATAATGGCGCGGCTCTGCGCGGCGCTGAAGACTCCGTCCTCGCAGAAGACGTCGCAAAAGCCCGCCGCGTTCTGCCCGGCCACCTCGGGCAGCATATCGTTTATGACACATTCGACGTACTTGTCCGGCTTTTCGCGGTATTCCTCCGGGACGGCGTGCGCGCCCATAAAGGTGGTTACTACGTCGATGGGCGACGAGCGCCCGACGCGGGCGGATACGCGCAGCATCTTGAGCTCGGTCTCGAGGTCCAGCCCGTAGCCGCTCTTAATCTCGACTGTGGTCGTGCCGTTCAGCAGGGCCCTGCCCGCGTTTTCGAGCGTTGCGCGGTAGAGCGCGTACTCGTCCGCCGCGCGCACAGCGCTGACGGACGACAGGATGCCGCCGCCGCTCTTTAGAATCTCGAGATACGGCGTGCCCTCCAGGCGCATGACGAACTCGCGCTCGCGGCGCGAGGCAAAGCACATGTGCGTGTGCGGGTCGACGAAGCCGGGTATCACGGTTGCGCCGCCCATGTTTCGGTCGACCACGCCGCGCCGGGGGATGCCTGACATCACGCTGCGCCCCTCGCCGACGCGCTCGATAACTCCGTTATTGCAGAGAATCGCGGCGTTTTCAATCATCGTAACCTTGCCCTGCCCGTCGCCACAGGGAGCGGAGCCTCGGTCGATGGGTGTGTACAGCCTCATGTTGCGAAAGAGTTTAAGAGTCAATCGTTCTCCTCTCCCATCATCTCGAGCAGACGCATCTCGATGATCTGCTCGGGGCTGAAGCCCTCTGTCTGCATGTAGTAAGCCGCGCTGTCGAGCAGCGCATCGGCGGAAACCATGCCGTAGACCTCCGTGCCGAGGACAGCCACGCCGTAACGCCGCGCCTCCATGCGAACCATCTCCAGGACGCGGTAAAGCGAGTTTTTCTCATAGTCGGTGACGTTCATGCTGACCTGTACCGCGCCGCGGCTCTCAAGCGCAAGTCCGATCGCCTTGACGTGGCGAAAACCTCCGGATGACGAGCGAAGCGTGGCCGCGATCTTTTTCGCGATGCCGACGTCCGCCGTGGCAAGGTTGACGTTGAACGCGACCAAGAGCTTGCGCGCCCCGATGGCGGTCGCTCCGGCGCTTGGGTGCAGACAGGGGTCGCCGATGTCGGGGCGCCGGTCGGGGTTATGCTTTACTTCTTCGCACAGAAGCTCGTATTGCCCCTTGCGTACGACCTCGAGGTTCTTGCGGTCGGGCCGCGTGGCCGACTCTTCGTAAAAGTAGACGGGTATCTCCGTCTCGCGGTAGTAGCGCGCGCCGAACTCGTGCGTGAGCTCCGCGCACTCGGCCATCGTGATATTGCGCAGCGGGGTGAAGGAGATCACATCGACCGCGCCTATGCGGGGATGTCCGCCGGTGTGCTTCTCCATGTCAATGTGGCGGAGGGATGTCTTCGCGGCGTCGATCAGCGCGTCCGCCAGGGGTTCCGGCTCGCCCGCCAGGCTGATAACGAGGCGGTTATGGTCGGAGTCCGCGCGGCTGTCGAGCATGTAGACGCCTTTGCGATCCCTGAAGCGTGACTCGATCTCTTGAATGACCTCGTATCTTCTGCCCTCGCTGAAATTGGGTACGCATTCGATGATTTGCTTTGATTTTCGCAACGGGTTCTGTGACAAGACTACGCCTCCTTTATGTGCGTTTAACGCCCTTCGCCGCAAGCTCGCGGAGCTTTTCCTCGTCGGCCATGTACGGCAGCGTTATGTGTCCGTCCGGACGATTTTCGTTGAACATCGCGCTCGTTCGGATAGCGTTTTTGTTCCGCGCCCACGCGCGCCGCGCTACGCCGCCCATCACGTCCCAGCTCAGGGCCTGACGGATGATCTCGTCAACACGCGCGCTGCCGTCGAGCACGAGTCCGAAGCCGCAGTTTACCGCGGCTCCGATGCCCACGCCGCCGCCGTTGTGGATAGCCGCCAGGCTGACGCCGCGCGCGCAGTTGCCGGCGAAGCACTGGACGGCCATGTCCGCCATGATATTGCTGCCGTCCTTGATGTTCGAAGTCTCGCGGAAGGGCGAGTCCGCGCCGGATACGTCGTGGTGGTCGCGCCCGAGCATGACCGGCCCGATCTCGCCGTTGCGCACCATCTCGTTAAACTTGAGCGCGATGCGCACGCGCCCCTCTTCGTCTTGATAGAGAATACGCGCCTGCGTACCGACCACCAGGCGGTTCTTCTCCGCGTCGCGTATCCACGCCCAATTGTCGCGGTCCTGGAAGCGCCGCTCGGGGTTGATGCTCGCCATCGCCGCGCGGTCGGTCTTGTGCAGATCCGAGGGCTTCCCGCTCAGACAGACCCAGCGGAACGGGCCGTAGCCGAAGTCGAAGAGCAGCGGCCCCATGATGTCTTCCACATAAGAGGGGAAGATAAAACCGTCGTACGCGTCGCGCCCGTTCTTCGCAACCTCTTTGACGCCCGCGTTAAACACGGCGCACAGAAACGCGTTGCCATAGTCAAAGAAGTACGAGCCGCGGGCGGTGAGCGCGCGGATAACCTCGAAATGCCTCCGCAGCGACGCGTCCACGCGTTCGCGGAACCCCGCGGGGTCCTCCGAGAGCATGCGCGTCCGCTCTTCGAAGCTCAGCCCCTGCGGGCAGTAGCCTCCCTCGTAAGGCACGTGGCACGACGTCTGGTCGGTGATAAGGTCAATCTCCGCGCCGCGCTCGAGCGCGTACTCCAAGAGATCGACGATGTTGCCGCGGTACGCTATGGAGAGCGGGTCTTGGGAAGCTTGCGCCGCCTCCGCCTTGTCGAATATCCACGCGAGATCCGACGACACTTCGCGAACCCAACCCTGCGAGAGGCGCGTCTCTATGCGGGAGGGATCGACCTCCGCCACGACAGAAACCGCGCCGGCGATCTCGGCGGCCTTGGGCTGCGCGCCGCTCATACCGCCCAAGCCCGAGGAGACGAACAGCATCCCCCGAGCGCCTTCTTCCTGTTTGGCCGCGCGCTTCATGCGCGCGGCGTTGAGAATGGTATTGTACGTCCCGTGTACGATGCCCTGCGGGCCGATGTACATCCACCCGCCCGCCGTCATCTGCCCGTAGTTGGCGACGCCCAGCGCCGCGGCGCGGGCGAAGTTGTCCGGGTCGTCGAACAGGCCGACCATCATTGCGTTTGTGATGATGACGCGGGGGGCGCTCCGCTGCGAGCGGAAGAGGCCAAGCGGGTGCCCGGATTCGATCACCAGCGTCTGATCTTCGGTGAGGTGCTCGAGGTATTCTTTCACGAGCAGGTACTGCATCCAGTTCTGGAACACCTGCCCCGTCTCGCCGTAGGTGACGAGTTCGTATGGATAAAGGGCGACGTCAAAATCAAGGTTGTTGTCGATCATGACCGCGAACGCGCGCCCTTCAACGCACCTGCCACGGTACTCGTCGATCGGGCGTCCCCAGATGCGTCCCTCGGGGCGGAAGCGGTAGCCGTAGATGCGGCCCATGGTCATATACTCGTCTAAAAACTCCGGCGCCAATTCGTCGTGAAAATTTTCCGGAATGTAGCGCAGAGCGTTGCGCAGCGCAAGAACCACGCCGTCTTCGTCCAGAACGCGCCCTCTGTCCGGCGCGCGCCGTATGCCCGGTTCAAATTCTTTTTTGAGTGGTAACCCTTTTGGAAAAGCAAGAGAAATCTCCACGATCCAAACGCTCCTTTCGCGTTAGCTTTTTATCGTTCTTCCTTTCCGTTTTACCTCAGTCCAACGACCCGATTCTGTCCTCGACAGCGCGAAGAACATCGGATTTATCTATCATTGTAATCGCTTCCAACAAATAAGGCTGCATATAAATATCCTTTTTGAGGAATGGGACGCGATTTCGGATGGCGGTATACGCGGCCTCCGTACCCGCGCCCGGTTTGTCGGGGAGGCTGAACTCCAGCCCCTGCGCCGCGCAGAGCAGCTCGATGCCGATCACGCGCCGAGCGTTCGTCAGAATCTGCAGCGCCTTGCGCGCGGCGTATCCGCCCATCGAGACGTGATCCTCCTGCCCCGCGGAGGTCGGAATCGAGTCGACGCTCGATGGATGCGCAAGGACTTTGTTCTCGGACACGATCGCGGCCGCGGTGTAGTGAGGGATCATAAAGCCGCTGTTCAGCCCGCACTCGGCGACCAGAAACGGCGGCAAGCCCGAGAGCTTTGCGTCCACAAGGCGCGCTGTGCGCCGCTCCGAGATAGAAGCCAGCTCCGCCGCCGCGATGCCGAAGAAGTCCATGGCGAGCGCGATCGGCTCGCCGTGAAAGTTGCCGCCGCTGATTGCCTCGTCGTCGTCGGGGAAAATGATGGGGTTGTCGGTCACGGAGTTGATCTCGATCTCTATCTTCTCGCGCACGTAGGCGAGCGCGTCGCGCACCGCGCCGTGAACCTGCGGGATACAGCGAAGCGAGTATGCGTCCTGCACGCGCTGCCCCTTGTGCCGCTCAAGTATCAAGCTCCCCTCGATGAGGCGGCGGATGTTGCCGGCCGTGACGCGCTGTCCGGTGTGCGGGCGCAAGTCGTGCGTGCGTGGGTCGAAAGCGTAGGGAACACCGTGAAGCGCCTCCAGCGAGAGAGCGCCCGCGATGTCCGCGTTCTTAAGCAGCGCGGCGGCGTCGTGCAGCGCCAGCGAGGCCACGGCTATCATTACGGTGGTGCCGTTGTTGAGCGCGAGCCCCTCCTTGGGGAGCAGCGTCACCGGCGCAAGCCCCGCCTCGCGTAGCGCCTCCGCGGACGGCACGCGCCTGCCCCGATAGAACACCTCGCCCAAGCCGATGAGCGGGAGCGCCAAGTGCGAGAGCTGGCAGAGGTCGCCGCTGGCTCCAAGCGAGCCCTGCTCCGGCACAACGGGGTGTATCCCGTGGTTTAGGAAATCCGTCAGGAGCGACAGCGTTGCCGGCGATATACCGGAGTGCCCCCGCGCGAGCGTGTTGACGCGCAGCAGCATCACCGCGCGGACCAGTTCCTCGGAGAGCGGCTCGCCCAATCCGCAGGAGTGCGAGAGAATCAGGTTCCGCTGCAGCGTCCCGCAATCCTCCGGCGGAATAGCGACGGTCGCCAGATCGCCAAAACCCGTTGTGATGCCGTAGACAGCCTTGCCCGCCTCCGTCCAGCCGCGCACAGCGTCCGCGCAAGCCGCGACGCGCTCCTTCGCGGACGCGCGCAGCGCCACGCGGACGCCTCCGCGCGCAACCTTCACTATATCGCCGATGGTAAGCGATTGCCCGTCCAGTTCGAGAATTCCGTCGTTTTTACTCATTTTTGTCTCGCTCCCCTCCCTTGAGAGATAGTAATCTGCCATGATGATATGAAGAAGAATTACATGTGCAATAAGATTATGAAAATGTATAAAATCAACTTATCATAGCGCATCCTGCGATATTCCGCAAATGAAAAAAACGGACGCCAAGCCTTCAAATAAGGCCGAACGTCCGCGGCTAAAATCTTTTCGGTATAAATTATGCGCTTATTCGTCGGATTGAATCGGGTAAGCGGGAGCGTAGAGCATCCATGTTCCTTTGGAGTTATGGTTCATACGGTAGCCCACCTGATGTTGCGCGAGAAGAGCCTGCTGCTTTGCGTAGTCTGTGATTTTTGCCCGTTCGTAGGAGTGCGTATCAATCACGAAGCGGTTCTTGATGCCTTTCCGGAGCAGGAGGCGCATGTAGCCGCCGTAGCACTCCTTGAGCTCGCATGCGTAAAATCCGCACTGCAAAATGTTACGAAGGCTGAAGATGTTAAACGGCGACACCGTCGAGTAGATCGAATCAAAATATCCCCAAAGGATGCTCTCGATGTGGAAGTAAGTTAAGAATTGAAGGTTGTTGCCCCTGAAATCGCGGTGAACGACACAAGTCTCCATAAAACAGGATCTTTCCTGCCCCCATGTCGAGAAAGAGAGCGTTTCTTCGGACAGAGGCACGTGGTTTTCGAACATTAACAACCGCAGGCAGATCAGCTCACCATCGCACTCGACCCCCAACCCTATGCCGTCGCCGGATAGAATAGCTGTGAGGTCATCGTTGTCTGTAGGGATAAAAAGCTCGCGAGAGGTCGTTTCCACAATTTCGTTGTGAAGCTTTCTTACATTGTCGAAGTCGTCCATAGTAAGGCGCTTTAGCAAGCAGGGCGCGTTCGTGTACCGCTGAGAACCCGCGTGCTTACGGAGTGAAATGCGCTGCTCCCGGAAACTGTTGATGATTTCCAGTTTCTTTGATTCTGTCACCTGACATCCTCCTCTCTCCCTGATGTTCTAACCGGGAACATTGTACATGAAACAATCTATGTTGCATATCATATGATATGAATGAACGCCGGTAAACCGTAACCGCTGGATAAGTGCTAAACTAAACGCGTACACAAAACCGGGGGAGACCGATTACGCCGATCTCCCCGGTGATGCCGCCCTTGATGAAGCGAAGGCCGTCCGTTGCCGGACACGCGACGTTTGGCTCAAAAAAACGAAACGAGCCGGAGAAGTATGGAGCAAGCGATAGCGTAATGGTCACAAGGGCGGCGATTTCTTCTGCGCGCTCCGCTCATCACGGAAGAGCAGCGTTAGCTTACAAGCTATTTGGAAATTTGTCAATATTGCAGATTGTGCAATCCTAAGATAATCTTATAGAATAGGTGAAAGAGGTGTGTTTGAACTGATTCAAATACGGAATTTATCGCTCGCGTTCGGCGAGCGCGTCATATTAAACAATATCAATTGGTTGATCACGGAGAAGAGCCGCGTTGGCCTCGTTGGGGACAACGGTGCCGGTAAAACGACGCTGCTTCGGATTCTCGCGGGGCTGCTCGAGCCGGACGGCGGCAGTGTCGAATTCGTGGGCGGCGCGTCGCGCGCGGACGTGGGCTACCTCTCGCAGGAGCAAGAGGAGATGGGCGGCGGGCTTGTGATTGACTACCTCAAGGACCGCGCCGGGCTCTCGCGTTTGGAGACGCGCCTGGCGGAGGCTGAGGCGGAAATAGCTCACCTCGGCGCGCGCCCGAACGACGAGTGGGGCCTGTCGCGCGCCTTGGCCGGGCACGAAGAGCTGCAGCGCGAGTTCGAGAGCCGCGGCGGCTTCACGTTCGACGCCGCCGCTCGCAAGGTTCTGCGCGGACTCGGCTTTGCGCCCGACGCCGCGGATCGCCCCTGTTCGTCGTTCTCCGGCGGCTGGCGCACGCGCGTCGCGCTGGCGGCGATTCTGCTCGCCCGACCGCGCATCCTGTTGCTTGACGAGCCGACAAACCACCTTGACAGCGAGAGCTTGGAGTGGCTTGAGGGCTGGCTGCGCGACCACCGCGGCGTCTTGCTCTTCGTCTCGCACGACAGGCGCTTCTTGGACCGCGCCGCGTCGCAGATAGCGGAGCTGGCGCGGGGCAATATCACGCTCTACCCCATGAAGTACGAAGCTTACCTGCTTGAGCGCGAGGCGGCGCGCGAGCGCCGCGAACGCTCCGCGGAAGAACAAAAAGAACACGCCGAGCACCTGCGCCGTTTCATCGAGCGCTTCCGCTACAAGGCGTCTAAAGCGTCTCAGGTGCAGAGCCGCGTCAAGCAGCTTGAGAAGATGGAGTTTATCGAGCCGGAAGCCGCGCTCCACACCGTTCGCATCAAGTTCCCCGAGGCGTCGCGCAGCGGACACGAGGTCGTCTCCGCGCGCGGCCTGGCGAAGCGGTACGGACCGCTCACGGTCTTCTCGGGGCTCGACCTCGAGCTGACCCGAGGCGAGCGAGCCGCCCTGGTCGGCGTCAACGGCGCGGGCAAGTCTACGTTGCTGCGCCTTCTCTCGAAGACGGAAGAGCCGACCGAGGGCACGGTGAAGACCGGTCACAACGTCCGCCGCGCCTATTTTTCGCAGGAGAGCGCGCAGAACCTCAATTTTACCCACACGGTATGGGAAGAAGTCTGCCGCACGGGCTCGAGCCTCACCGAGGCGCGCAAGCGCAGCCTGCTGGGCGCGTTTCTTTTCTCCGGCGACGACATCCACAAGCCGATCCGCGTCCTCTCGGGCGGCGAGAAATCGCGCCTCGCCCTCTTCAAGCTGCTCTTATCGGATCATAATTTCCTGATCCTGGACGAGCCTACCGACCACCTCGACATGAACACGCGCGAAATATTCCAGCGCGCTTTGCTCGAGTTCGGAGGCACACTGTTGATCGTCTCGCACGACCGTTTCTTTCTGGATAAACTCGCCACGCGCGTACTCGAGATTCGCGGCGGCCGCCTGTTCGACTATCCGGGCAACTACTCGGAGTTTATCGAACGCCGCGAGAACGCCTCACGCAAAGCCCTTGACGGCGGCGCGCCCGCGCCGGGGGAAAAAGAATCCCCCGAGCCGGACGCAAACTCGAGGGAAAAGAAAAGACAGGAGGCACAAGAGCGAAACCGCCTCTATCGCGAACGCAAGGCCTTCGCCGACTGTATCGCGCTTCTTGAGGCGGAGATCGCCGCCGGTGAAGCCCGCCTCGGAGCGGTTGACGAACAGCTCTGCTCTCCGGGGATATCGTCCGACTCCGCGCGAATGCAAGAGCTCATGATCGAGCGCAAGGCGCTCGAAGCGGCAATCGCCTCGGCATACGAGAAATGGGAGGCGTTGCACGCGCGTCTGGAGGCGGTGAACTGACCGACGCTGTTATTTATATTTCGTCACCCATTTCTCGAACTGCACGATAAAAGTCTCGAGAAAATTTCTCGACGTATCGTCGAGCCCGTCCCCGATGTTCTCGGGGAATTTAAAATAAAACGCCGGCTGGTTCATGGTGGGCATGTCGAGCTGCGAGAGAACCTGCCTTAGGTGGTTTTGCGCGCCGAAGGTGCCGATAGCCCCGATGCTCGCCCCCAGGATCCCCGCGGGCTTCCCCTCCCACGAGTTTTGCCCCCACGGCCTCGAGCCCCAGTCGATGGCGTTTTTCAGCACGCCCGGGAAAGAGCGGTTGTACTCCGGCGTCACGAACAGCACGCCGTCGCTCCACGAAATGCGCGACTTGAGCGCAGACACGCTCTCGGGCGGGTCGTATTCGATATCCTGAGAGAAAAAAGGAAGGCTCGACACGTCGAAGCAGTCGCACTCCATCCTATCCTTCGCCTGCGCCTTGAAAAATTCGCAGAGCTGCCGATTGATCGAGTCCTTCGAAATACCTCCGACCATGGCGAGTATTTTCAATTTCGTCATCGTTACCACTCCTTTACGTGAGAGAATTTAAGCTTACCGCATTAAACAACTCCCCCGCCCGAATCACAAGAGTTTTTAACGCCGCGCGAAGAGAATAAACGTGGATTTGAAGATACGAAGATGATGGCGTAAACACCACCGCCCGCGCTCCTACAACCTGTTCCGGTGCAGGTTCAACGTGGTTCGCATTCTGCGGGCGCGTCCGCCCTTGGTTTTCGTCACAACGAACAGCCCTTATAAAAAGCACTATCCCCCGTCTTTGCGAGCGAAGCGAAGCAATCTAGGATAACGAAGAAGAACACGCCCAAACCACGCGGGCCACGGCGAAGGCGAAACAGCGTGAGGCAAGTATACAACAGGTTTACTGCAGGTGACACGCTGTTCGCCTCTACATGCGGCGCACTCTCTCCGTCGGCGCCGAGGGATTTATATTTTTTCATCGTTGTCACCACTGGATCGCCACGCTCCGCTCGCGAAGACAGAGGGTGCGACGTTGATTTTGTTGTTGTCCGTGGTGACGGAAACCCGAGAGCAAACACACTCACAACCGGTTTACGGCAGGCGACACGCTGTTCGCCCCCACATGCGGCGCGCTCTCTCCGTCGGTGCCGAGGGATTTATATTTTTTCATCGTTGCTATTCCGGATCGCCGCGTGTCGTTATTTAGATCACGAATGGTCGGATATGCGCGAAATGAGGCGAATCACAAGGTGAATTTATCACAAACGCGCCTGCTGTGATTTTAGACTTTTTAGATTATCACAGGCCTCTTGCGCTATGTGACAAAAAGGTGTATAAGGTATACTAAGCAGACCACGGAGGTTTCCGCATGAATATGACGACAAGACAAACGCGAAAATATGAAAAGGTAGTGGACGCGATCAAGGATTCGATCACGCGGGGCGAGCTGGCTTACGGCGACCCGCTGCCCCCGGAGAGGCAGATGATCGACGACCTCGGCGTCAGCCGCAGCTCGCTGCGCGAGGCGTTCAGCGTGCTCGAGCTGTTGGGGCTGATCGAGAGCGTGCCGGGCAAGGGGCGTTTCGTAAGGCATCCGCAGGCGTTTACAGGAGAACACGGCAGCGTTGCGCTCGAGGGCTCGGCGGTACTCGAGCTGATGGAATCCCGCCGCATCCTCGACCCCGCTATCGCGGGCGAGGCGGCGAGGAAAGCTCTGCCGGCTGATGTGGCGCGTATTCGCCGTATCCTGTCGCTCACGCGCACGGATCTCGACGAGCGGGGGCACCGCGCGCAGTCGGACTATGACTTCCATCTGGCGCTTGCGGAAGCTACGCATAATTTCATCTTTGTAAATATCGTCCGCATGGAATTTAACCTGATCATGGCGACACACGAACAAATTTATGGTCTGCTGCACGACAAGAAGGCTTTTGTCAACGAGCATGAGGCGCTGTTCGACGCGATCCTGAACCACGACGCCGAAGGCGCGCGCAAGGCCTCGGCGCTGCACATCGAGAGAATTTACAAGACGCTGCTCGGCGCAATCGCCATGCAGTGAAAAATACGAAGGGGGTTGTGATTATGAAGGAAAAAATCAGAAAGCTGCTGCCGGAGATTGACTGGGTCAACTGCAAAGAGCTCCGGGAGAAGATCGTGGCGTGCTACGAGGACGCGCTGAACACCGGAGGTTGGGTGCCGGAGGACATGGACCGGATTCCGTTTACGCTGCTCATTCCCGATTGCCCGTTCTCGTATCTGGATCACGTGCGCGGCGTCACGCGCATGTCGAAGGCCGCGATGGAAGAGTTTAACGAGCGCTACGCGGCGAAGGACAAGAAATTCACGATGGACAACGATACTCTGGTAGCGGGCGCGCTGCTGCACGACGTCGGCAAGCTGATCGAGTACGAGAAGGACAGCTCGGGCAAGACGGTCAAGTCACAGATGGGCAAGGATCTGCGCCACCCCTTCTCCGGGACGGTCGTGGCGCTGCGCAACGGCGTATCCACCTCCATCGCCCACACCATCGCCAACCACGCGCACGAAGGCGACGGAACGCTGCGCAGCCCGGAGGGCGTTCTGATCAACAAGGCCGATTTCATGAACTTCGAGGGGATTAAGAGCTTCCTGGGGATGAAATAGCCGGAACAGCTCGCTAAATTTGGGGAGGGGTTAATAACCATGGGCAAGACGATGATCATGAAGATCATGGAGAGAGCCGCGGGCAAAGAGGTCAAAGTCGGCGAGCGCGTCTGGTGCGCGATCGACTGGTCGACCGCCCGCGACTTCGGCGGCGCGAACTGCACGCTGCAGTACGACGAAATCACCGATAAACAGGGCAAGGTGTGGGATCCGGACAAGATAGCCTTCACCTTCGACCTCCAGGCACCGTCGCATTCCGAGAAGGTGTCCAATAACCAGAAGATCATCCGCGAATTTGCCAAGCGGCAGGGCATCAAGAACGTGTTCGACATCAACCACGGCATCGGTCAGCACGTGCTGCTCGAGCACGGTATGGTCAAGCCCGGAGACGTCATCCTGGGTACCGACAGCCACATGAATCTGCTCGGAGCGATCGGCGCGTTCGCGACAGGCGTCGGCAACACCGACATCGCCGCGTCCTGGCTGAACGGCACCAACTGGTTCCGCGTGCCCGAGACGATGAAGGTCGAGGTTACCGGTTCCTTCGCCAAGGGCGTCTGTATGCGCGATCTGCTCACGAGGATCGTGGGCGACCTGGGCGCAGGCGGCATGGATTTCCTCGCGGTTGAGTTCACGGGCGAGACGATTGAAAACAGCTCGCTCGCGGACAGAATTACGCTTTGCTCGATGGTCACGGAGATGAGCGGCAAGATCGGGCTGATTATGCCAAACGGAGCTGTGCTCGACTGGCTTGCCGAGCGCGCGGGATCCGAGGTGCGCGAGCGCGCGGCCGGCCTTGCCGCGGACGCGGACGCGGAATACTGCCGGGTCTTGAAATACGACGTTAGCGCGCTCGAACCGCTGGCGTCATGCCCCGACGCGCCCGATAACGTCAAACTCGTACGCGAGGCCGCGGGCGAAGCGGTCGATCAGGTTCACATCGGCAGCTGCTCGAACGGGCGTTTCGAGGATATCGCCGCGGCTTTCGAGGTGTTCGAGAAGAGCGGCGGCAAGATCTCGGACAATGTCAGGACGATCATCACACCCGCGACGCGCGAGGTCATGGCGAGATGCGCGAAAGAGGGCATGATCGAGAAGTTCGTCGAGGCGGGCGTAGTGTTCACCAACCCA
>Ga0153940_1000413_pt1 | contig 22823 bp, 14 predicted proteins | sample TSNJ024MetaG_FD_104736 | JGI IMG/M metagenome (GOLD analysis project Ga0153940, IMG submission 104736) | Attine ant fungus gardens microbial communities from New Jersey, USA - TSNJ024 MetaG | ecosystem: Host-associated > Fungi > Mycelium > Unclassified | place: USA: New Jersey, Brendan T. Byrne...
ACTGTTTTTTCATTGGGGACCATATTGTGTGCCCGCATATCAAAATGAATGGTATTCCAGAAATATGTACAGCAAAGGTCTGGAACAAAATAAGTATCATGAAAAAACTTATGGAAAGGTAAAGGATTTCGGTTATAAAGATTTCTACCCCATGATGAAAGGTGAAAAATTTGACGCCGAAGAATGGGCGGATCTGGTTGAAATCAGCGGTGCCAGATATGCAGGACCTGTCAGTGAGCACGGAGATAATTTTTCCATGTGGGACAGTAAGGTAAACCCGGTAAACAGCGTGGCTTATGGACCTCACCGGGATGTGGTGGGTGAATGTACGAAGGCTTTTCGGAAAAGAGGTATCCGCATGCTGGCGACCTTCCATCATCAATGGCTGTGGGGGTGGTTTATGTCATCAGATAATGAGGCGGATGTATATGATCCGGCTAATGAGATTTACTATGGTCAGGCGCTTCCCCTTGAGACCAACCGCTATATCCCATACCGTTATCCCAATGAAACGTTTCTTAAAACTTGGCGAGATAAGGTCAATGAGGTAGTGGACCGTTATGAACCGGATGTGATCTACTTTGACAGCAGAACCTGTATTATAGATGAAAAATACCGTTATGATATTGCCGATTACTATTATCATAAAAAGGGTATAAAGGATGGGATACTTACCTATAAACAGAACGATTTTCCGGAGGGAGTGGGTGTCTTTGACATTGAGTGCGGACGTTTTGCCCTGCCCAAACCATTTGCCTGGCAGTCGGATGACCGCCTTGAGGATAATATTACCTGGTGCATGGTGCAGGAGCCTAAGTATAAATCTGCGGAGAAAATCATCCACCAGTTATGTGACATTGTTTCCAAGAACGGGAATCTGCTGCTGAATGTGGGACCATATGCAGACGGCTCCTTCCATCCGGAGGCTGTAGGGATATTAAAAGAAATCGGCAGCTGGCTTAGATTGAATGGAGAAGGCATATATGGAACCAGACCCTTTGACATTGCCGCGGAAGGCCCAACGGTAGTGGAGGATGCTGACTATGATGTAGATAAGATCAAAGAACAGCTGAATAAAGGTGATGCGGTAGATGTACGCAGCGGTGATTTAACAGAATTGGATTTCAGATTTACCAGAAAAGGAGATACTGTCTATATTATTGCGTTTGGCTGGCCGGAGGATGGCTGCTTCCACATAAAAACCTTTCGTGAAGGCGAGATTTACAAGAAACAGATCGAGCGGCTGGAAATGCTGGGATTTAATGGGAAAGTAACTTATCATAGAGATACAGAGGGACTCCATGCTAGGGTGACTGGACAGAAACCTTGTGAATACGCGTATGTCTTTAAAGTAACGTAAAGTTCAATAAGGGTTTTCGTGGGGACTGTTTGTGCCGCCTGGGGCGGCATGTTTGGAAGTGTGAACAGGATTTAAACACGATTGATTTTTTAAGTTCAATCGTGTTTTTTGATTAAGTTTTATTGGTATTATTTTTTGGTTTCAGTTTTCTGTATTGGAAAGGAGTCTGGTTTGCCAATCGCTTAAACTGCTTGGTAAAATAAGAGATATTTTGGAACCCTGTTCTTATTGCGATTTCCGACACTGGAAGAGTAGTCGAAAGTAAAAGATGCTTTGCCGCTTTGATTCGCTCCACAGTAATATATTCCACCAGCGAGCATTCCATTTCCTGTCGGAACAGGGTGGAGAGGTAGTCCGGATTCATAGGAATCTGCTCTGCCAGCACTGTACGGCTCAGATCTTCGTTCAGATTCTCCCGGATGTATTTGCACACAGCATTGATTATAGGAGAAGTACACAAACTTTGTGACAGTGACAGCTTCATGGAAACGGTATTCAGTATCACTTCCGCCCAGACCTTAAAGGACGTAACGGAATTCATGATCTGCTGGATGTTATAGGAATCAGGCTGATTTTGAAAAACAGTGTTTAGTGGGATCCTGTAAAACTCCAGGCAGTGGTATACGCAGTTCAACAGTTGGTGGTACAGGGTTTCCAGAATATCCCGGCGAATGATACAACCCTTTGTGGACGCAAAGTAGGAATCAATATCCTCAAGAATCAATTCAGTATCATTGGAAAGCAGAGCGTTATTCCAACGTTCGGCGGAAAACTCCGGGATTTGTGCCACTAAATAGGGACGATCCATCCAAAGAAACAGTCCGTTGACAGACAGACAAAGGTCTGCTTTGTGCTGTAGGGAACTGCAGACAGAATAGGTTTCTTCGATCCGGCAGGGGCTGCTGCAGAACACCAGAAATTCTGCAGGCAGTGCCATGGAAAGGGCATTGATGGCAGTTTGGCTTCTGCTCTGTATTTCCTCCCGGCTGCATTCTCCGGTATCCTGCAGAATCCAGGTATCCTGTCTCGGTTCACCGATCACCTGTCCGCCGGGGAACGTTTCTTCCAGAATGTTGTTGATGGCAAAACTCCAAAGATCCGTGGGCCACTGCGCTGCTTCCATGTCCGGGATGCTCCGGAGCAGGAGTATCCAATAACTGTGGGACATGATTCCCGTGCTGATATGTTCCTTCTCCAGGGTCTGCATGATCGCAGAAGATGTGGAGGGGGTTTTCCCAGAGATGACATTTCTCCAGAAGTGCTGCATGATCGTCTTGCGGTTGTCCTGCCAATATTTCCCCTGGAGCTGGCGAATCTGCTGTACCTGCTCTTCCTGCACTTTTTTCAATGCCCGGGTCAGGGTCTCTTGCAGCTGGTTGTATTCCACGGGCTTCAGAAGATACTCGAAGATCTGGAGCTTTACTGCTCTGCTGGCATACTCAAATTTGGAAAAACTGGTCAGAAAGATACACAGGGTTTTATAGTCTTTTGCGCGCACCCACTCCATCAGTTCGATGCCGCTGCCACAGGGCATCTCTATATCGCTGATCAAGATGTCTATGGGACATTTTTCAAAAATCTGCTGGGCCTGTTTCATGGAGTATGCTTTCATGACATCGCTGATGCCGAGGGCATCCCAGTCCAACATGGATGTCAGGCTGTCTGCGCTGATGGGTTCGTCATCCACAATCAGAATATTCATTGTGAACCTCCTTTGTCAGGTATTTCTGTGGGGAACCAATATTCTATCTGCGCTCCCGCCTGGGGATGGTTGGAAAACCGGATCTGATAATTCTGTGCATAGGTGATTTTCATACGTTGCGTGGTGTTCTGGATACCGATATGATGCCCCAGTTCCTGAGACAACGCTTCACCGTTGTTCAGCAGCGAAAGGTTTTCTTCGCTCCAGCCGATACCACTGTCCCAGATCTGCAAATGCATGAAGGAGATGCCATGACGTACTTCCTCGGCGGCTTCAATATAGATATGGGTCTGCTCACCGGGAATTACCGCATATTTTACCGTGTTCTCCACCTGCGTGACCAGGATCATCGGCAGAATCGGCATATCCATCAGCAAATCGCTGACCTGTACATGCAGTTCAATGGCATCTGCATAACGAAAATTGGAGATTGCAACATAATCCGCCACCTCCTCCAGCTCGGAGCGAAGGGTGGTGAACGAGCGGTCAGACAGTGTATATCGCAGGTGGCGGCCAAGCTTCACAGTCATTTTCTGCACCAACTCGGTTTTGGACTGTGCTGCAAGATGGTAAATGACATTCAGACAGTTGATGAAAAAATGAGGCGTGATTTGGGAGCGCAGAAAGCTGCTTTGGATCTTCTGCTGTTTCAACTGCTCCTCGTAGACGCTGATTTTCAGGCCTTCAATGCGGACAACCATATCGTTAAAGGCATCATTCACCGGTTGAAATTCCACATGGGAAGTATTGTTGGGCAGTCGGATACCAAAGTTGCCGTCCCGGAGCGAATGGATGGAATCCAGCAGCTGATTGATGGGAGTCGTCAGATGACGGTGCAGGATTACAGTTGTTGCCAGGGAAATGACGATCAAAAGCAAAACCGCAATGGCAGACAGCAGGTAACTGAACTGCAGCTGACTGGTGATATAGACATCTGGGATCAGGAGCATCAAGGAGCCGTCCTTGCCCATATAATCGGCATTTACGCTGGCAGACAGGTAATTCTGATCCATGGTTACCATGTCAAAATCGCTTTGGGTGGAGTGGAATTTAGGCGGTGTGTCCACAGGCAGATTTTCAATGGTATAATACTGTTCTCCGGCGAAAAGAAGCGCATGCGAGTCGTCCACATTGTAATTGTGAACTTTGTTCAGAATTTTGCTGCACCGGGTCCAGGAAAAGAGGTAATTATTGCCCACCCGAAGGCAGATAACCAGGTAGATTCTGCCGTTCATCTCCATTGGGTACCAGTGATCGCTGCACAGATCGGAAAGTGTGTTTTCGGAATTGGCTTTCCGGACAATTTCCCGCAGCTTGGATGCTGTGTCCGTTTCGTCATATTCGCGGGTAGACTGGATAAATTCATTGGATGATGCAGAATAGGCAGCCAGACCGTCCACAATCGGGCTGGAGGTCAGGAAAGAAGAGAAATTTGCCTTTTGGCGATAGACAGCAATATAATAGTTGGTATCCTTCTCGTTCCTGGAAATGATGTTCAGTTCCGGTGCAGAATAAGCAAAGGCAGCCAGGTAACTCTGTACGCTGGACAGTTCCTCTTTGATCTGCTGGTTTTGCTGATCCAAAATAGAGTACAGCTGCCGATAGCTTTGCTCCCGGATGGATTTGATCATGTAGATATGATCAATGAAAATCAGCACGAAGCAAACACAGAAGGAAAGAGCAATTGTTGCGTATACTATTTTAATTAGAGAGAGTTTTCGCTTGACCATAATCATGACTCCAATTTTCACTTTGTTCTTATAAAAGATTATACTATTGAGGAACCCGTATGTAAACCGTCTAAACAGGGAAAAACCGCATTTCCAAGAATTGTGTTATTTTATCCAATAATCGTTCTTTTTTTGATAGCGGCTATTTGATAGAATAACCTTTGACAGTATAAACACAGAAAAGCAAGGAGTCATCTTTGCGGGTAATAAGGAGGATGAAAAATGAAAGTCAAAAGAATTTTGGCAGTGCTGATGAGTACTATTATGGTCGTTGGCATGCTGGCTGCCTGCGGTAATTCCGGCAGCTCCGAAACAAACAGCAGCGCATCCGAAAGCGAAGCCGATGTTCCACAGAGCGTGGAAAAAGTCGTCATGGGTTTCCTGGGATTCAGCGTTCCCTCTGCAGAAGGGGAAGCGGCCGTAGAGGCTGCCATCAACGAAATCACCCGTGAAAAAATCGGTGTGGAAGTGGATCTGCTGATCATGGACGGCATGTCCTACGCACAGCAGATGACCCTGATGCTGTCCGGCAACGAGCAGTTGGACATATTCAACTGCATTGCCATGGGCTTTACTTCCGTGGTCAACAACGGCTATACGCTGGATCTGGAAGAGAACAATCTGATTCAGACCTATGGTGCCGGTGCTATGGAGGTTATGGCCGATTACATTGACGGCTGCCGTTTTGACGGCACGCTGTACGGCATCCCCCAGAACAAGGACTACGCTTCTTACCAGAATGGTTACATAATCGCAGCCGACGACCTGGACGGTATCGGTTACAGCTATTCCGCAGCCGAAGTCAACAAGATCACCTGGGACGAGCTGGAAAACATCATGGTTCAGCTGCATGAGGCCTATCCAGAAAAGAACACCTTCATTCCCCAGAGAGTCCTGGTGGGCGGCAGTATCTTCTGCGATACCATCGGCAACGATAACTTCGGTGTCATGATGAAGCCTGACACCAGCCTGGAGATATCCAACCTGTTTACTTCTCCCGAGTACATGGAAGCCTGTCAACGTATATACCGTTGGAACCAGATGGGCTACATCTCCGGCGATGCTATGACCTCCGACCAGGGAAACACCGAGGCGGTTGGTTCCAATGCCGGCATTTCCTATCTGTGCAATATCAAGGCCGGCGTCATTACACAGGAATCCGCCCGATGCGGCAAACCTGTTGTGGCTTTCCAGATTGGCGAAGTCTCTCTGGTCGCCAGTTCCACTGCTTCCAGTAACCCCTGGTGTATCAATTCCAACTCTGAGCATCCCGAAGCTGCTATGAAGCTGCTGAACGCATTCTATACCGATCCCGAGCTGGCAAACCTGCTGGCTTACGGCATCAAGGACGTCGACTATGTTATCGCCGGGGACGGTCACTATTCATTCCCCGAGGGCAGCGACGGTAAGGTCGGCTATCATCCCAATATCTCATGGCTGATGCCCAACCAATTCCTGACCGGTGTATGGGAAGGCAACTCCCTGGATGTCTGGGAGCAGACGGAAGCCATCAACAAGTCCGCCCCCGTCAGCAAGGCATCCGGCTTTATGTTTGATAACGCCGAGCTTTCTACCGAATACGCCGCTCTGACCAACATCTACGACGAGTATCGCGATCAGATCGAGTTCGGCTTCGTGGATCCCGAGGTCGCCATCCCTGAAATGGTCCAGAGAATGAACAATGCCGGTCTGGAAGCTTACATGGCCGCAAAGCAGCAGCAGCTGGACGATTGGTCTAAGGATCAATAAGTAAGCCAACCCATCCCGGTTCCTGGGAACTGACTGGAGGCCAAAGAAAATGTCTCCTTGGCCTCCTTTTTTGAAAGGAGAACTCTATGCGCATGGGAGAAAAAAAACGGAGTCTGATGCGTTTTAAGCGATTCCTGCCAATCTATTTGATGATGCTGCCCGGTCTGCTGTATCTGTTTATCAACTCTTATATGCCTCTGCCCGGTCTGGTACTGGCATTTAAGAACTATAATGCCAACAAGGGCATCTACGGCAGCCCCTGGGTCGGATTCAAGAACTTCAAATATCTGTTCGCCAATGATGCCTGGTACATTACCCGCAACACCATCCTCTATAACCTGGCATTTATCGTGGTGAACACCTGCCTGGCAATTGCCATCGCCATCATTCTCAGCGAAATGAGCAGCAAAATGAAGAAAGTTTATCAGAGTTCCATCCTGATGCCATTTATGCTGTCTACCGTCATTGTGTCTTATCTGGTCTATGCGTTCCTGGGCACGGATTATGGTCAGCTGAACAGCCTGCTGGTGAAACTGGGGGGACAGCCGATCTCCTGGTACGTCGAGTCCAAATACTGGCCATTTATTCTGGTATTTGTAAATGCCTGGAAGGGTGTGGGTTACTCCTGTATCGTGTATATTGCCACCATTACAGGCTTTGACACCAGCTACTATGAGGCTGCGGTTATGGATGGCGCCAGCAAGTGGCAGCAAATCCGGCTGATCACCATTCCTCTGCTGAAGAGTACCGTGATCATGATGACCGTACTGGCAATCGGCCGCATTTTCTATTCCGACTTCGGCCTGTTTTATCAGGTACCTCGAAACTCCGGTGCTCTGTTCCGCGTAACAAACACCATCGACACCTATGTTTATCGTAGCCTGTTGGAATTGGGCGACATCAATATGTCTGCTGCAGCCGGATTTTATCAGTCCATTGTCGGATTCCTCCTGGTTATAGGTACGAACCTGCTCCTGCGCAAGAAGGATCCCGAGAACGCTATATTTTGATTAGGAGGCTAAATACATGATTGAAGGAAGAAGCGACAGAATCTTTAAGGTAATGTCCCATATTGTTATGGTTTTGGTATCTCTGGCAGCAGTTCTTCCAATGCTCTTGCTGGCTGCCTCTTCTCTGACGGAGAATGCCATACTGTTAAAAAACGGTTATTCTTATTTCCCTGAAAAATGGACGCTCGACAACTATAAATACATCTTGGAGAACAGTGACAAAATCTTCAAAGCCTACAGTATTTCTATAGTCCTGACCGTGACCGGTACAACTTTGGGCACTGCCATCACAGTCCTGCTGGGTTATGGCCTGTCCCGGCCGAACCTGCCGGGCAAAAGTGTGCTGATGATTTTTGTGGTCGTTACGATGCTGTTTAACGGCGGTCTGGTCCCCACCTACATGAACTATTCCAACACCTTCCACCTGAAAAACACCTTCCTTGGTCTGCTGATTCCCGGTCTCCTGATGAATGGCTTTCATGTCATGCTGGTCAAGAGTTATTTCACGGTCTCTGTCCCCCAAGAGATCATGGATGCCGCAGAGATCGATGGAGCAAGTGAGTTCCGGAAATTCTCTAAGGTCGCCCTGCCTCTGGCAGTACCCATCATTGCTACCATTGCCCTTTTCGTCGGCATCGCCTACTGGAACGACTGGAACAACGGCTACATCTATCTGTCCACCAACACGGATTTGTACAGCATCCAGAACCTGCTGAACCGGATGCAGCAGAACCTGCAGTTCATTACCCAGAATGCCAGTACGATGTCTATCGGCACTGCAGCAAAAGACATTCCCTCCGAGGGTGTGCGTATGGCAATTTCCGTCCTGGGTGTGCTGCCCATCCTGATCGTCTATCCCTTTGTCCAGCGCTTCTTTATCAAGGGAATCACCCTGGGCGGCGTAAAGGGCTGATGAAGCTTTGGTACTTTCTGCAAACCTGCCAATGTACATTTAAAATAAGAAGGAGGAAACACTATATGTTTCAAGTAAACGGAAAACCGTTTTTGATGCTGGCTGGCGAGGTCCACAATTCTAATTCTTCCACCCTTACAGCCATGCAGCCCGTGTGGAGGATAGCAAAAGAACTTGGTATGAATTCCATACTGCTTCCCGTCAGTTGGGAGCTGATCGAGCCGGAGGAAGGTAAATTCGATTTCGGGATCGTGGACGGACTCATCCGGGAGGCCAGAGAAAACGGCCTGAGATTGGGCTTTTTGTGGTTCGGCACATGGAAGAACGCTGGGTGCGGTTACGCTCCCGCCTGGGTCAAGACCGACCTGAAGCGCTTCCCCCGTGCGCAGTTAGTCAAAGGGAAGAACAAGTGTCGGATAGAGATGTTTTACGGCATAGAATATACTACTTTATCCGTCTTTGGTGAGGAAACTTGTAAAGCCGATGCCCGTGCCTTTGCTCAGTTGTGCAAGCATATCAAGACCATTGATAAGCAGGAGCACACTGTAATCTACATCCAGGTGGAGAACGAGGCCGGCCTGCTGGGCGCGGCCCGAGAGTATTCCGATATAGCTGACGAGCGGTTTGCCGGGGAAGTTCCCGCTGATTTCGCCGCTGCCATGCGCGCCCATTCCGCTACCATGCGGGAGGATATCCGCAAGTCTGTGAAAAACGGCAAGGAGAATGGCAGCTGGGCCGAGGTCTACGGCGATGATGCCGAGGAGATCTTCTACACCTATCACGTGGCAAAGTATATTGACTCTGTAGCCGCCGCGGGCAAGGCAGAGTACGAGATCCCCATGGCTGTCAACGTCTGGCTGGACCAGGGTGGCGGCCCCGGCGCCTATCCCACCGGCGGACCCATCAATAAGATGCTGGAGCTGTGGAAGATCTGCGCCCCTCATATTGATCTGCTGACCCCGGACATTTACGTGCAGAATTTCCTGGAGGTTTGTGACCAATATACTCGTCTGGGTGACCCGCTGATGATACCCGAGACGGCTACCCACGGCTATGCCGGGTCTCGTCTGGTGTACGTTATTGGGCATTACCATGCTTTGGGATTCAGTCCTTTCGGCTTCGAGGAACTGGGCGAGGTGGCCTTCAGCGCCGGCGGCGCACTGCTTGGCATGGACGAGACCGACCCTCTGCTGAGCATTCCTCAGAACGTGGAGGAATACCGCTGGTACAATGAGACCCTGGCCTCCATGATGCCCATGCTGACGGATGCCTATGGCACCGGTAAGCTTCAGGCCGTCATCAGCGAGCGGCCGGATGAGAATACCCTGAACTTCGGGGTCTACCGCATCGGGGTCAACTTTGAGTCCCGCTTCGTCTCTCGCAGAGACGGTATCTGTCTGGGCCTGCAGATCACCCAGGATACGTTCTATTTCGTCATCAATGCCTGCGCACTGAACGTTGCCTCCAATGACGAGACCTGGCCCCACGTGGACTATCTCGACGTGGAGGAAGGTCATTTTGAAGAAGGTAAGTGGGTCTGCGACCGCCGCCTCAACGGCGATGAGACCGGATTGATGGCCTTCAGCAAGCCCGCCCTGCTGCGGGTGCGTTTGTATTCTTATCGATAAGGAGGAAATGCTATGAATACCTTTGAGAACGTCTTGAATAAAGAACGCAACGTGACTCTTACCATGTACCTAAATCTGGACAGTTCGGAGTTTGGCTTCACCAAGCGCCCACTGATTGTCGTCATCCCCGGTGGTGGCTACAGCATGTGCAGCGATAGAGAATCCGAGATTGTGGCACTGCAATACATGGCGGCGGGCTTCCAGGCCTGTGTGTTGCGTTATACGCTGCGTGATAAGGGCGGTTGGCCCTATCCCCTTGAGGATTACGATCAGGCTATTGAGTTCATTTCCCAGTATGCCGGGGAATGGAACATCGACATGGACCACGTTGCCACAGTAGGCTTTTCTGCAGGCGGGCATTTGGCGGCCTGCACCGCCACCCTGGCTAAGCACAAGCCACGGGCTGCGATCTGCGTATATCCGGCGATCCTTCCCGATATCGTAGACGCCTGCCAGCCTGGTATGCCCCGTCCCCATGAGCATGTGGACGGGGATACCAGCCCCTGTTTCCTGGTGAGTGCGAGGGACGACACCGTTGTCAAAGTGAACAATACGCTGGTCTTTGCTCAGGTTTTGGAAAATGCCGGGATTAGCTTTGAGATGCACGTTTATGCCAGCGGTCAGCACGGCTTTTCCGTGGGTACGCCCCTGGTGCTGACGGTTCCGGCGACCCCTCGCGCTGCTTGCTGGGTATCGGACAGCATCAGCTGGCTGGGGGAGATCATGGGTGCCCTGACGGCCAAAGGCTTTACGGAACCCACGCTGGCTCCCAGGATGAACACAGACAGCGATCCGTTCCTCTCTGTCAGGTGTTCTCTTGCCCATATCCGCAAACAGCCGGAAAGCGTTCAGCCGCTCATGGAGCCCTTGTATACCTTCATTCGTAATTTCTGTCAGGAGCAGGGTTATGACTTTGAAGTGTTCTGTACCATTATCGGTTCCGAAACCGTGCAGAATCTATTGCAGAAGTTCCAAGCCCCGCCGGAGCAGGTTCGGAAGTTGAATAAAGCGCTTACTGCTATTCCCAGTTTGATGTAGTGAATATTTTTAAAATTAGTTTGTATGATTTAAATAGGAGGTACCCAATGGCAAAGCTATATGCAAGCAAAAGCCCTGAAGTAAGCCAGCGTGAGCTGGACAATATGGATCGTGTGAGAAAGATCGCTCCTCAAGGCATGGTGCTGCTGAAGAACGAGAGCGTACTGCCCTTCAAGGGCGTAAAAACCATTGCGGCCTACGGCGGCGGTGTACGGCGTACGGTAAAAGGCGGCACCGGCAGCGGTGACGTGAACAGCCGGATGGTAATCAACATCGAGCAGGGTTTGACGGATGCCGGATTCCGGCTCACCAGCACCGCCTGGCTGGACCAGCACGACCAAAACTGCGCTGCAGCGCTGGAGGCGTACAATGAAGAGATCAAGAAGACTGCCGATGGCAGGAACAACGTCATCATGGCGATCATCAGCAACCCCTATCGGGACCCTGACGTTCCCGAGATCATCGAGACGGATCTGGTCCAGAAGGCCGATGCCTGCCTGTACGTCATTTCCCGGAACTCCGGCGAAGGCACAGATCGGCACCCCGTTCCCGGAGACTATGAGCTCACCGAAGGTGAGAAGCAGAATCTGGAGACCCTCGGCAAGGTATATGATAAGATCGCCGTTATCCTGAACGTGGGTGGCGTGATCGACACCAAGTTCCTGCGGGGCTGCCCACAGGTGGCCGCCATCTTGAACATGAGCCAGGCTGGCAATATTTCCGGACACGTCCTGGCGGACGTGCTCACAGGGAAGGTCACCCCCAGCGGCCATCTCACCACCACCTGGGCGGAGAACTACAAGGACTACGCCAATGCGGAGACGTTCAGCCACATGAATGGCAACACCGACGAGGAGTACTATACCGACGGCATCTACGTGGGCTACCGCTATTTCGATACCTTTGACATCACTCCCGCCTATCCCTTCGGCTTTGGCCTGAGCTACACGCAGTTTGATGTAAAGGCAGACAGCGTGAAAATCGATGATGCCAACGTTGTTGTGGAAGCCACCGTAAAGAACATCGGCAGTGAATACAGCGGTAAGGAAGTGGTACAGGTCTACTGCTCTGCTCCTGTGGTTGGTCTGGAGAAGCCCTATCAGGAGCTGGTCGCCTATGCCAAAACCAAGGAACTGGACCCCGGTGCCAGCCAGAAGCTGACTTTGTGCTTCCCCATTACCAGCTTGGCCAGCTATTGCGAGAAGTGTGCCAGCTACGTGCTGGAGTCCGGCATGTACTACATCCGGTTGGGTAACCACAGCCGGAACACCCATATAGCCGCCGCTCTGGAGCTCGGCGAGCGCACCGTCATCAGCGTGCTGAAGAACAAGGTGGTCTGCAACGTGGAGCTGGAGCAGCTTTCCAACAAGGGTGCCACCCCTTATACATATGTAGGCGAAGAGGCTGAGAAGTCCAACGTCCCCGTCATAACGCTGAACCCCAAAGCTATCCCCTGCGAGACCATCACGTACTCCGGCGAGCCGGAAGAAATGACCACGGATAAGGATTATACCGTCACGCTGGAGGACGTGATCGCTGGCAAGACCGACCTGAAGGATCTGGTGGCCCAGCTTACTGTGGAGGAAATGGCAATTCTTACCGTGGGCACTGCCCGCAAAGGGAGCATCGGTGCCGGTTCCGCCATCGGCACAGCCAGCAATGTGGTGCCCGGTGCGGCAGGTGACACCACCTCTACGCTCATGGAAAGCCGGGCTGTTCCGAACATGGTGCTGGCCGATGGGCCTGCGGGCCTGCGGCTTTCCGCTCACTTCGTGGCGGACAAGGACGGTTCTCCCATTGAGGGCCTGGGCGACAGTGGCTTTGAAGCTCTGGGCGCTTTGATGAGCAGCGGTCCCAAGCCGGAGCGCTCCGCTGGCGCGGTGGATTACTACCAGTATTGCACGGCGATCCCTATTGCCACCCTGCTGGCCCAGACCTGGGACTTGGACGTGATCGAGGAGGCCGGAGATATAGTCGGCGGTGAAATGGAGTTGTTTGGCATCAATCTGTGGCTGGCTCCGGGCATGAACATCCACCGCAATCCACTCTGCGGTCGGAACTTCGAGTACTACTCCGAAGATCCTCTGGTGACCGGCTTGTGTGCCGCCGCCGAAACCCGCGGCGTACAGAAGCACCCTGGCTGCGGTGCCACCATAAAGCATTTCTGCATGAACAATTCTGAGGACAACCGCTATGGCCTGAACTGCCATGCAAGCGAGCGCGCCATTCGGGAGATTTATTTAAGGGGCTTTGAGATTGCGGTAAAGACCACCCAACCTCTGAGCCTGATGAGCTCTTATAATCTGGTCAACGACGAGCATGCCGCCAACAAATACGATACTTTGACCGCCATCCTGCGGGATGAGTGGGGCTTCAACGGCTTTGTCATGACCGACTGGGGCACCACCGGCATGGGCGATCCGAATCCCGGCCAAAAGTATCCCTTCTCCGACGCTGCCGGCTGTATCAAGGCCGGCAATGACCTGACCGAACCCGGCAATGAGGAGGATGTGGCCACCATAATCCGCTCGGTAGACGCCAAGGAGGGCGATGAGGGTGTGCGTTATCCCATCTCCAAGGCAGAGCTTCAGCTGTGTGCTTATCGCATTTTGAAAATCGTCGTGAAGTGTGTGGCCGATCCGCGCAGCGCTTGATCGCATAGTGGGGCAGAGGAGCTTTCCAAGGTGCTGCCATACCCGATGTTCTATAAGGTGATTCAACTATATACATATACACAATAAAATAAGTGCATTGTTTACGGCGTTCTGAAAAAAGGAACGCCGTTTTTTTTAGAATTTTTTTATAGTCTCTATTCTAATGATTGATTTGCTGATATAATAACAATATGACCTGTAAATGGAGGTAATTGTAATGGCAAAGCGTAAAATTCCTTATGGAGTTAGTGATTATCAAAAAATAAAAACAGAAAATTACGTTTATGTTGATAAAACAAAGTATATTGAAATATTGGAAAACCTAAATACAAGTTATCCTATATTTTTAAGACCAAGGAGATTTGGAAAATCATTATTTGTATCTACTCTGCAATATTATTATGATATAAATAGTCAGGACAGATTCCATGAGTTATTTGGGGATACTTATATTGGTTCTCATAAAACGGCGGCATCCAATAGCTACTATGTTATGAGATTTGATTTTTCAGGACTATCAATAGAGAATGAGGATCAATTGATTGCAACCTTTAGGAAATCAGTAGAAGACACAATTATTCAATTTGAGAATATGTACCAATTCGGTGTGGAATACGACAAGGATGAGTTACATCCAGCCAGATTAATTGGTACCTATTTGACAAAAATATATCCATTTACCCAAAAGAGGGTATATATCATGGTGGACGAATATGACCATTTTGCCAATGGTCTGTTACATGATAAAAAGGCTTTTGAAGGTATAACCGGAAAAGATGGATTTGTGAGGCAGTTCTATGAGATATTTAAATATCATGCAGGTCATGGCTGTATTGACAGGATTTTTATAACAGGAGTAACCTCATTGACCTTAGATAGTCTGACAAGCGGATTTAATATCGCAAAAAATATATCCATGATTCCCTATTTTAATGATATGGCCGGCTTTACAAAAGAAGAAACGCTTAATTTATTAAAGGAAGCTGAAATACCAGATGAGTTGGAAATAATACAATTATTGGAAAATAATTATAACGGATATTTATTTCATCAAGAGTCTGCGAATGAAAACAAAAGAGTTTTTAACAGCAATATGATACTCTATTTTTTGGACGAATACCAGATAAGGAATCGTATACCAGATAAATTAGTGGATTATAATATTAAGAGTGACTACTATAAGTTAACAAATATGTTTAATTTGCTTGAAAGCAAGGAGGAGAGACAGAAAATACTTGATGAAATAATCTCTGACAAGGGAATCAGCACAGATATTATTACTAACTTTAATTTTTCTGTTCCCTTTAAAGAAGAAGATTTTTTATCACTGCTCTTTTATCTTGGATTACTTACAATAAAGGGAAAAGGACATACTTTCGATGTGATATTGCAAACTCCCAATGCCGTGATAAGGGATGTTTATTATCAATACTATTCAAATTACCTGAATTTATCAACTAGAGAGAAAAGATCCGCTATATCAAATCTTGCATTAAAAAATGATTTTACAGAGCTGAATAAACTTATTGATGAGATTTTGGTGATGCATAGTAATGATGACTATAGGGGATTTAATGAAGCGAGACTAAAGTCTATTTTTATTTCCTGTTTTAGTGACCAGAATTTGTTTTTAGTAAAATCAGAATATCCTGTTGAAGGAAAGAAAATAGATATTGCACTGTTTGATCAGTATGGGAAAAGTGATGGAATAAAAAATAATTATTTAATAGAGATAAAATATATTAAAAAATCACAATCAGGGAAGGGAGCAATCGCATCTGTCCGCAAAGAAGCAGAAGAACAAATGCGAGCTTATCTAAATCTCAGGGAATTTAAAAATAATATGAGAGTAAAAGGGCTTATCTATGTTGTAGTGAAAGATAAGATTATACACTTTGAAGAGATAGACAGGTGAATAGTAATAAAAAAGATATCGCCCTGTTTCTCGGCACGGTATGTTTACAAGTACTATGATAGTAGGGTACAGATTGTAATAGAAAATTACGGAATCAATGATTCGAATTACAATGGGATCTGCAAAAGATTAAATGGAAAAGGAAGAAAAAAGAATGATAGCATTTCACAGTGATTATGCAGAAGGTGCTCATGAGAAGATATTAGAGGAGCTGCTTCGTACGAACATGGTGCAGACACCGGGATATGGAGAGGATGAATACTGTCTGGAAGCCGCCGGGATGATTCAGGATATCTGTGAATGTCCGGAAGCTGCCGTACATTTTCTGGTAGGAGGCACCCAGGCTAATCTGACCGTAATCAGTTCGTTTCTGCGCCCCCACCAGGGTGTTATATCAGCAGAGTGCGGACATATATCCGTACATGAAACAGGTGCAATTGAAGCCACCGGACATAAGGTACTGACGCTTAAGTCTGCTGACGGCAAGATAGATGCAGGGCAGATCAGGCAGTTATGTACAGCACATATCCAGGATGATTCCTATGAACATATGGTACAGCCCAAGATGGTTTATATTTCAAACCCGACAGAATATGGCATGCTCTATTCCAAAGAGGAGCTTACAAGGATATCGGAAATCTGCCGGGAGTATGGACTGTATCTATATATGGATGGTGCCAGACTGGGTTACGGGCTGACCGTGGAAAATAATTCACTGGGACTTAAGGAGATTGCCGCCTTATGTGATGCATTTACCATAGGAGGCACCAAATGCGGTGCTCTGTTCGGTGAAGCAGTAGTGATCAGTAATCCTGCGTTACAGGAGGATTTCCGCTATCTGATGAAGCAAAAGGGCGGTATGCTGGCAAAAGGGAGGCTTTTGGGAATACAGTTTAAGGCATTGTTCCGTGATGGCTTGTATTTTCATATCTGTAGACACGCCAACCGGCTGGCTATGATAATGAGGGGCGGATTTCTTGAAAAAGGCTGGGAGATGTATGTAAACAGCGATACCAATCAGCAGTTTGTAATCGTGCCTGATACGGTAATTGCCAGGATCAGTGAAAAATATACCTTTTCCTGCTTTGCCAAACTGGAGGGCAGCAGGAGTGTACTGCGCTTCTGTACCAGTTGGGCAACCCGTGAAAAGGATGTTCTGGAATTCCTGGAGGATCTAAGAGCCTGGTAAAACAAGTTGTGGAAAATAGGCTAATGAAATATGGGGGAAATTACTTCGTATATAAAATAAAATGTATAATATAGTTATATTAATATAGAGGAATGTTAAAAGCGTATTGATATAAGCATGACTCCCAGGGGCACTACAACTCATACAAAGTTTTCGTGAGGACTGTTTGTGCCGCCAGAGGCGGCATGCTCAGCACGCTGAGCTTGAGGTGGAGATGGGATATAAAAATGTAAAAAAAACAGCAATCTTGTTGGGATTGGTCAGTGTAATTGGATTATGTGGCTGCGATAGCAAAGAGCAGAAAATGGCACAGAAAGATACAGAAGTGATTGCAGAAAAAGTAATGCAAGAGGAAGCAGGGGAGAATATATATAGTGAGGTTATAACTTCTCTGAAGGAAGGGGAGTATTATACCTGTATAAGAATTGCAGGTTATGATCAGCCGATACTGTTTGTTACAGACGGAAGCTATACTTATAATGATGTGGAAGCAGCTATTTGGTGTGATGTATATTATATATGGGATGGAACTGCTATGAATCTGGGAAAAATTTCATCATCGGGAACAGCATATCCAATCAGCTATGATGATAAAGGGATATATACATCAGGCGGACATTATGCAATAAGATATGTGATTGACTGCGAGGCAAAAAAATTGGTGGCGGCAGAGTATGCGAATGAGACATTTGACTCTGATGCAAATGTAACATATGTATACTTTGATCTGGAAGATGGGGAAAGAGTAGTAGAAGATGGTTCCTATTTAGATGCTATGTTTGAAGCATTATCGGATGCGAAGGTTGTAAATTTTAAGTGTGTGTCTGAATAAATTGTGATTTTGTCAGAATAAGTATTGACCCTTACCTTGCGTAATCCCTTATAATAAATCCATCAAATATTTGCAATTTTACAAACGTGACAGCAGAAAGGAGCTAATATGGATGGAAAATATTATACTGCAGGAGAGATTGCAAAGCTTTCGGGTGTATCGGTCAGGACGATCCGTTTTTATGATTTGAAAGGTCTGTTAAAACCTGCAGCTTATTCAGAAAGCGGCTATCGGTATTATAACAGGGAATCTTTTGGTGTTTTACAGCAGATTATCATGTTCAAATATCTGGGATTTACGCTGGAGCAGATCGAAGGTATCCTTTCAGAAGATGAAAAGAACCCGATAAAGATGAAAGAGCGCCTTAAGCAGCAAAAAGACCTGTTGAATAAGAGAAAAAAAGTATTAGAGCAATTGATAGGAGCAATAGAGTTAGCAGAAAAATGCAATGAAGAAGCCGGATGGGATCATTTAATCAGGATATTGAACCTATTAACAGAGGAAGAGAAGATTGCAGAACAGTATAAGACGGATGAAAACCTGGAGCGGAGAATCCGAATTCACTCCTATAGTACCAATCCTTATGGATGGACCGAATGGGTATATGATCAGCTGGGATTAAAAGAAGGGATGAAGGTATTGGAGATCGGCTGTGGAAATGGACTTCTCTGGAGGAGTAACGCAGGCAGGCTGCCCAATGGTCTTCGTCTGTATCTGACGGATTATTCGGATGGAATGATTAACCAGACGAAAAATGTTTTTACCGGTTACCGGAAGGAACTTAAGGATAAGGGAGTAGAGGTATACTTTCAGGTGGAGGATGCTAACAATATTAGTTTGGAAGAATATGATTTTGATGTGATTATAGCGAATCATATGCTATATCATGTAGAAAAAAAGCAGAATTGCCTGAATGCCATACGGAAACGACTGAAAAGCGATGGAACCTTTTACTGCTCTACAGTAGGAGAAAATCATATGCAGGAATTGCATGATCTGTTAAAAGAGTTTAATGATGATATTGAAATTCCATTATCAAAAATTGCAAAGACCTTTTCTTTGCAAAATGGAGAGGCACAATTAAAGAAAGTATTTACGAATGTTGAGAAATATGAACATGATAGTAATTTGATAGTGGATGATGTGGATGCGATCTATGATTATGTGTATTCTTATCCGGGAAATGCTCCTTTTTTGTTAGAGAAAGGGGAAGACCTGTTCAGAGAAATGATATGGAAAAGGATAAGCGAGGAAGGAGCCATGCTTATTCATAAGGAAACAGGGATATTTGTATGCAGAGAATAGACAGTATAAATTCCGCGCAATAAAGATAATGGATGAAGAAGAAAATTGGATGTTACTATTCACAGCCAGTTCCGCGAAGTCAAAATTGTGCGGTTTTTGCAGAATTTTGCGAGGGCAGCAGGCGCCAAATCGCACGCTTTTCGCGATTTGTGTGCATCATGTTGCTATGAACAGCGTCAGCTGTGAATAGTAACAATTGGATAGTTATATAATCAGAAAAAAGTTTGACGTTTGTTAAACTTTTTTTTTATGACATGTTAAAGAATTGTTCAACTCTTTTCATATATCAGTTAAATGGTTGCAGTTAGAATAAAGGAAGATTATAAAACAACTGATAATAAAATAAGGAAGTGAGGAAAATTATGGATACGAAAAAGGATACAATGAAATTACTGGCGCAAAAGTCAAAGAAAAAGAAGGTAGTAATTATTGCAGTCGTACTGGTGCTTGCCCTGACCCTGGGAGTTGTTTTTCTGAACAGCAATGGAAGTGTGACAGCAAACGCAGCGGATATGGCAGGCACAGCAACCGATGAAGTGGCGATACGTTCCCTGGTTAAGAGTGTTGGCGCAACCGGTACGGTAATCAGCATCAATGCCAGAGATCTGACTGCCTCCCTGGCTAACATTGAAGTAAAGGAAGTATATGTCAGTGTAGGTGATGTGGTACGTGAAGGGGATCCATTAATTGCATTTGATACCGAAGATATTGAGGACAATCTGGAATCCGCTCAAAAATCACTTGGTACAACACAACAGAAGAACAGCATTACCGCCCAGGAAGATAACAGAAAGGTAAATGATGCCCAGCGTACGGAAAATTACCAGATCGAAACGGCACAGGCTAAATTGGATTCTGCATATAACGAATATATAAGAACCCAGGATGATTACAATAAGGCCAATGATACCCTGAACAGCCTTAAGAACAGTGAAAATGCAGCCTACAATGACTATAAGGCCAAGCTGGATGCACTGGAAGCGGCGCAGAAGAAACTGCCGACAGTATCAAGCGGTGACTATTCCGCAGCAGACCAGGAAGTGAAAACAGCAAAGACACTTTGTGATACGGCAGAAAGCTACTATAATGCACAGAAGACAGCCAGAGAGCAGCAGTCAGCCCAGGTAAGCAGCTATGCCACACAATACAACAATGCCTACTTAAGTTATGAATCCGCAATACGTGACTATAATAATACCGTGGCAGCACAGGCAAGTAATGTAACAAGTGCCATAAACAGTCAGAAATCCAACAGCATAACAACTAACACAGATACTGATAAAACACAGATAAAACAGTACGAACAGCAATTGGAAAAGGGTGTATTGACGGCTCCTTTCGGCGGAACAGTCACCACAGTAAATTTTGAAGTGGGAGATACCTATACTGCCGGAGCGTTGGTTACACTTCAGGATTGTACCGCGTATGAAATTGAAGCTGAAATCAGTGAATATGAAATCAGTGATGTCAGGCTGGGACAGCGGGTTTTGATTAAAACAAATGCTACCGGTTCAGAGGAACTGGAAGGGGAAGTAATCTTCATTTCACCCACAGCAACACAGTCCGCAGCTGCACAGTCCACAACAAGCGGTGATGTAACTTATACAGTACGGATAGCTCTTAACACCCAGAACGAAAAGCTGCGTCTGGATATGACAGCCAGCCTGAGCATTATCACTGAAAGCCATGATTCCGTATATACCGTACCATATAATGCCCTGAACCAGGATAATGAAGGCAATTACTTCATCAACGAAGTGGCAGAAGACGGAATCACGATCAAAGAAATTCCTGTAAATGTGATTATGGACAGCAATTACTATACAGAGATCGAATCTCCTGAAATTTATGACGGACAGAAGATCAGGCTCAATGAGACAACAGAAGAAAGCACAGATACCAATGCGATGTTTGACAGAGGAGGTGGATTCTAAAACCATGAACAAGGAAAAGAACAAGGTAATTACACTGGAACAAATCATTAAACGGTTTTATGTGGGCAAACCCAATGAACTGCAGATTTTGAACGGTATCTCCCTGGAGATAAACAGCGGAGAATTTGTATCCATAGTAGGCGCCTCCGGTTCCGGTAAGACCACCCTTATGAATTTGATCGGTCTGCTTGACCGGCCTACGGAGGGAAAGTACATCATAGACGGCGTGGATATTGACGAAGCCAATGACAAAGAACTTTCCTTCATCCGCAACCAGAAGATTGGCTTTGTATTCCAGACCTACAACCTGGTGCCCAAAACAAACGCCTTGAAAAATGTGGAGCTGCCCATGCTTTATGCCGGCGTATCCAAAAAGGAAAGAACCACCCGGGCAACAGAATTACTGGAGCTGGTTGGTATGCAGGACCGGATGAAGCATCTGCCGGAGGAATTGTCCGGCGGACAAAAACAAAGAGTAGCCATAGCCCGCTCCATGGCCAATTCCCCGGCTATCATCCTTGCGGATGAGCCAACAGGAGCGTTGGATTCCAAGACAGGAAGAGTGGTTATGGATTTATTCCACCAGTTACAGGAGGAGAAAGGCAAGACGATTCTTTTGATCACGCACTCCAATGAACTGGCTAATGAAACAGAACGTATTATCACCATCAAGGATGGAGATATAACGGGAGAACGGGCAGGAGGTGAAGGATATGACATTGCTAATTGAGAATATGAGACTGGCACTTTTCAGTCTTATGGCCAATAAATCAAGATCACTTCTTACCATGTTGGGCATCATTATCGGCATTGCTTCCGTAATTGCCATAATGACGGTAGGTAACTCTCTTACCATGTCAGTGTCCTCTTCCATGCAGTCAATGGGAGCCAATAATATTAACGTATCCGTACAGCGTGCGGAAGCGGAAGAGGATGAGAGAGAAAACGGCATCATTTTTGGCACTGTACAAAGCAGCGTGGAAATAACAGAAGATGATTATATTACAGATGAAATGATATATGCCCTGCTTACAGAATTTGAAGATTCCATCGCTGCTATATCCGTATCAGAATCTGTGGGTATGGTTACTGTGAAAGAGGGCAGATTCGAATCAACGATCAGTATTACCGGTGCAAGCCAGGGATACTTCGCAGCCAATGAAATCACCATGTTGGCCGGTAATTATTTTTCTTCCGATGATTCTGCCAAAGGCATGAATATGGCGCTGGTAACAGATCAATTTGTGGATGACCTTTATAAAATAGATTACCAGGATGCAGTTGGAAAGGATTTCAATGCGGAAGTAAACGGTAAGACAGAAACCTATACCATTATGGGCGTTTATGAATATGAAGACTCTGGGATGGGCAGTACATCTTCCACAACCTGCTATATCCCGTTGGTGACAGCAAAGAACTCCAACCACAGCAGGAACTATGCTTCCCTCAGTGTGGTATCCAAAATTGGTATTGATGCAGACGAACTGGCCGGTAAAATTGAAACATATCTGAATGGTTACTACCGGAGCAACCAGCATTTTACAGTAAGTGCATACAGTATGTCTTCCATGTTATCCACAATGGAAAGCATGATGTCCACCATAACCATGGCAATTTCAGTTATTGCAGGTATTGCACTGTTGGTAGGCGGTATTGGTGTGATGAATATCATGCTGGTATCCATCACAGAAAGAACCAGAGAGATTGGAACAAGAAAGGCTCTGGGAGCGCAAAACAGTTCTATCCGATTGCAATTCATAGTGGAGGCGATGATCATCTGTCTGATTGGCGGCCTGATCGGTGTCGTGTCGGGAATCGGCCTGGGAACGCTGCTGGCTTCCTTACTGGGATATCCGGCAAGCGC
>Ga0153940_1000414_pt1 | contig 22781 bp, 20 predicted proteins | sample TSNJ024MetaG_FD_104736 | JGI IMG/M metagenome (GOLD analysis project Ga0153940, IMG submission 104736) | Attine ant fungus gardens microbial communities from New Jersey, USA - TSNJ024 MetaG | ecosystem: Host-associated > Fungi > Mycelium > Unclassified | place: USA: New Jersey, Brendan T. Byrne...
CACCTTAATTGTCTGAGACAAGCAATCAAAAACCCGGCGTATTTATACGTTGAGGAATAATAGAGCCTTCTGCCCTGTTCGGGTAATGGATGGGGCTTAAAGAAAGGCAGGCGAAGGGAAATAATGGAAGAATTGGATGATTTTAAATCTCTCAAAATAACTAAAGCTCAACTACAAGACAAGATTGGAGAAAATCTGCATCGTGTCGAAATAGAAAAGCCTTTAATCGTTAATAACGTAGATGTAATTTTTGTTCTTGAAAAATGCAAAAATAATGAAATTAGTGTCAGCGATCTTGTTGACTGGGTTAATGTCGTTTGGTTTACTGATCTTTTCGACTATGCCGAAAAATACCAAGATTCCATTGCAAGTGTTATGTCGGAACTGGAAGAGTCAGACGAAGAAGGAAATGAGCTGACTGACGAAAAAATCAGGATATATATTGAAGCTCTTAATCACAACAAGGAGCTATAAGGCAAATCAACTAAACATCACGAGAATAAACGCGACAGAGGCGCGCGAGCAAGCTGTGCATAACTAAAGATTTTATCCACTATAACAACAAAGGCAGTGCCCATATTGTACCCGCAAGACCGTGGGGAAATTGAGATAGGAGGTAACGATGAAATATACGAAACTAATGTCGGTGCTTGACGATTGTTGCGATAAGCAAACCACAATCGTAATATACATGGATAATGGGTGCATTTTCAAAAGCACCGGAAACACAGGAGTGTTTGAGACCAATAATTCTTACGATATAACCGAAGAAGGATATTTAGAGTATTATGCCTGTGCGGTTGGTATAACTGAAATATTGCAAAATCCGGAAACGGATAATTTTAATCCGGAGTTTGGGGAGCTGAAAGTCGGAAACCTAATCGAAATTTCGGAATTCAATGAACCACTAAAAATCGAACTCGAAGATCATACCATTATCCGGGAAAAGGTATAAGTGAATAAGCTTTAATTAATCACCGACACACACAGGGCCGCGCCGAAAGTCAGCGCGGCCCTGTGTGATAACTTGTGGGGTGAGCCGGGGGTTTACCCTTCCCGCATAAGGGGCATGGACATACAACGCGGGCCGCCGCGGCCTTTGCCCATCTCCGAGCCGTTGATCTCGTGTACGATGACGCCGTTTTCGCGCAGCGCCCGGTTCGAAACCATGTTGCACTCGTAGGTCAATTCCCATGCGCGCATGAGCTTGTAAACTGAGAGGTGGTACTCTGAGAGTTTTCTCAAATAGTTTTTGATAACTGCTCATTTAAGGTGTATAATTTTGCGGAGACATAAGACATGTTCACCAAATGCCGAGTTGGTGTGACGTGGTGATATTGTTTGGTGTAAAGGTGGTGAGACTATGACCGGTCAAGTGGTAAAAATGACTGACAGCGTTCATGTAAAGCCGATTCTGAAATGGGCTGGTGGAAAAACTCAAATGTTGAATAACATTCTTCCTAAGATACCGACTTCATATGGTAAATATATTGAACCTTTTTTCGGTGGCGGAGCTTTGTTCTTTGCTTTACAACCTGAAAATGGAATTATTGCAGATAGCAATCCGGAATTGATCAGCATGTATCGCCAAATTGCCGACAATGTTGATGAAGTGATAGGATACTTAAGGGAATACGTGAACACAAAAGAGGCTTTTTATGTCGTGCGCGAGCAAAATTGGGCGCAACTTCCAAAACCCGAAGCCGCAGCTCGCACTATATTCTTAAACAAGACTTGTTTCAATGGCTTATTCCGCGTGAACAAAAAAGGCAATTTCAACGTACCGTATGGCAACTATCATAATCCCAGAATATGTGATGTCGAAATGCTTTATGGTGCGTCCTCTGTTCTGAAAAAGGCAAAGATTTTATGCGGTGATTATATGCTTGTTTTGGAACACTACGCTCGCCCGGATGATTTTGTATTTTTAGATCCACCGTATTTGCCTATTTCTGCGTATGCGGATTTTAAGCGATATACCAAAGAGCAATTTTATGAAGAAGACCATATTGAATTGGCCAAGCAGATTATGCGGCTTCATGAAATGGGATGCCATGTCATTCTGACAAACTCCAATCATCCATTAGTTCATGAGCTATATAGCCGATTTGTCATTGATGTAATCCAAACTAAACGGCATATTTCATGTCGTGGCGGTAGCCGAAGAGGTGAAGATGTAATTGTTACTATCCCGCCCAAAAGGAGTATGCAAATTAAGCTGGTGCCTAAACCGCTTCCCGCTCAAGTTTCTGCATACCCTTCTACTCGCTTTATGGGTTCAAAAAGTAAGCTGTTGTCGTCAATATGGTCAATCGCGTCTCAATTTGAGTTTGACACAATGGTTGATTTATTTGCCGGTTCGGGAATAGTTGGCTATATGTTCAAGACACAAGGAAAATCGGTAATCAGCAATGATTATATGTCAATGTCCGCGACGATTACAAAGGCAATGGTTGAAAATAACGCCGTCGTACTCAAGCGACAAGAAGCTGAATCTCTTTTGGTTCAGGACAAAGAATCTGACCACTTCGTCGCAACAACATTCAGAGCTCTTTATTACACAGATGCGGAAAATGATGTGATTGACACTTTAAGAACCAACATTGCGGCAATACGCGAGCCATATAAACGAGCCATTGCAATGTCAGCGTTAATCCGAGCCTGTATCAAGAAACGCCCGCGTGGTATTTTTACATATACAGGCGAGCGATATAATGACGGAAGAAAAGACCTCCAAAAGTCATTGGAGCAGCATTTTTTAGAAGCAATTGACGCTGTAAATCAGGCTGTGTTCGACAATGGGCGTGAGAATCGTTCAAGGCATGGCGACGCAATGCAAATTCGTGTTGAACGGCCTTGCTTGATGTATATAGATCCGCCTTATTACTCACCATTATCAGATAATGAATATGTCCGGAGATACCATTTTGTCGAGGGATTAGCTCGCGATTGGCAGGGAGTTGAGATTCAGCAACATACACAGACAAAAAAATTCAAATCATACCCAACTCCATTTTCGACAAAGAAGGGAGCAGCGGAAGCGTTTGATCTGCTGTTCGGTAAATTTGCAAATAACATTCTAATCGTATCGTACTCTTCTAATAGTTTACCCACACAGGATGAAATGCTTGCAATACTTGCAAAACACAAAAAACACGTTGAGGTTGTTCCCATGGAATATAAATATTCGTTTGGCAATCAAAAAAACGCTGATACCAATCGGAATAAAGTGCAAGAATACCTTTTTGTGGGATACTGAGGACGAGTTGCATGAACTTTTGGCAGCTGGGAAATACATCCGTAAGAAGCGCGCTGCGCATCAAAGACGGTTTGACAGCTTTATCAGCGTCTCCAATTCAAGGAAATATCCGCGGCTCTGAAGGGGATATTTCCTTTAGACGCCTGCTCGGCGAATGTGGCGTAGTAGCTCTTGGTGAAGATTCAACATATAGCGTAGGGAGAAAATGGCGATCAGCAATGGGAAAGCTCGGGTTTATTTACCCCGAAGTGAGACCTTCATGGGGGTTTCGGCAAGAAGACCTTGGCCCGCTTGACATGATAACGCCGGTTGGTTGGAGTTTAATACGATCTTCAACCGTAGCGTCAATGCAAGAATGTTTTCTAAGAGCAATGGCGACACCACTGTCTCACACCGAGAACGGCCAGACATTTTCGCCATTGCGTTGGACGTTAGCTATATTATTAGAGCTTGAAAATCGCGGAGAAGGGGCGGCCGTGAACTTTCTTGAAATGGCTTGTATTGTGCAGAGAACTGATCCGACCGATGGATTGGGGCAAACTGTTGATAATATCTTAGGGCTACGACATAGAAGGGATGTAGCAGGGCGAAAACAACTGTTTGATCGAGAAGTCTATGAGAGTGGTGCCGCTGAGATTGGCTGCGTACCGAACACATTTATAGACTATGCCGATATGAATATGCGCTATCTCAAGGCTACGGGCATGATCCAATCAAAGGGAAGAGGTATTGCGCTCATTTCCGAAAAGCGCACCTTGGCGGCAGAGCTTTCAACGGAATTATTATCGGATAGCCCCCTGCTTGAATTGTATCGCTCCCTTTGCAACGGAACTCGACTGCCTACTGATAATGCCGTGATAGCCTATCAAGCTCTTGAAGATTTACTGCGCCAGATCGGACGGTATGGAATAGAATATTCGATTGTCGGTAAAACGCTTGATACTTCGGCTCAAATTAATCAGGTTCGCTATGAAATAGAAGAACTAATTGCCGAGAAGAAAGAAGAGATATTTGCAGGACAACAACCAGAGCAATGGCAAGAAATTGCGGCATATATGGATTTGATTGCGGCCAGAAGAGACCATAAGCGACTTAGCAATGACGTTGAAATTCGTGTGCCTAAAACAGAGGCTCCGGCGTATTTGGAGTGGAGTTTGTGGAGAGCCTTTCTGGCTATTGATTCTCTTATAAATAAACCGCACGATGTGAGAAAGTTTAAAATTGATCAGGATTTTTTGCCGGTAAGCACAGCGCCTGGAAATGGACCTGATTTGATTGCGGAATTTGAAGATTGCGTTGTTGTTATTGAAGTCACATTGACAGAGAATTCCCGCCAGGAGGCAATGGAGGGAGAACCCGTTCGTCGTCATGTGGCTGATCTTATGATGCAATATAACAAGCCGGTCTATGGATTGTTTATCGCTAACCGAATTGACTCAAATACAGCCGAAACCTTTAGGATTGGCGTTTGGTATAGTCGGAATGACGAACGCATGGATTTGCATATCGTACCATTTACATTGGTGCAATTTAGCGGATTATTTAAGGCGCTCTTTTCGAGAAAAAATGCTACACCTCAAGTGATAATATCACTAATGATGGAGTGCGAAAGTCACAGAAAAAAATGTGATGCTCCAAGGTGGAAAGAAACTATTGAGGAGATTGTGAAGATGGTCATATCGTGAAAATAAATCATTTATCTGCGGAATTTGGAGATTGCCATGGTGAGGTAATGACCGCTAAGCGGATTCTGAAAGCGCTCGCGACGATTAAAGATGGGGAATTGGTCTATCGGGATATAGCATTTTAGTGCTCCGTGCCGCCGTTATTATTCCGGCGCGAGTTACCAAGGATGCCCTGGCTCTTTACTATGTTAAATCAGCGTATCGCGGTGCTTGGATACGACGACATTTCCAAGCGATACGATGCACGGCATTCAGCTTATCAAGCTGTCGTATAGAGGGGGCCTCCCAAATAATGAGAGGCCTCCTACTCGATGATACTTATGAGGTGAGTGGGGGTTTACCCTTCCCGCATAAGGGGCATGGACATGCAACGCGGGCCGCCGCGGCCTTTGCCCATCTCCGAGCCGTTGATCTCGTGTACGATGACGCCGTTTTCGCGCAGCGCCCGGTTCGAAACCATGTTGCACTCGTAGGTCACGACCTCGCCCGGCGCTATGGCCAGGGTGTTGGTGCCGTCGTTCCACTGGTCGCGCGCGGCTTCGATCGGGTCTCCGCCGCCCGTCTCAATGCAGCGGATGCGGTCCAGGCCCAGGTTTTTCTTGAGGGCGTCAAATATATCGGCGTATTCGGTTATGTTCGCGAGTGCGCCGTTGGGCTCGTAGGTCACTTCCCACGCGCGCATGAGCTTGTGAACGCCGGGATAAATCGTGAAGGCGTCGCGGTCGACCATCGTGAAGACGGTGTCCAGGTGCATGTAAGCGCGGAGCTTGGGGATGTCGAACGCCAGCACCTTGCACAAACCCAGCTCGGAGGCCAATTTCGCGCCCACCGCTTGAATTGTGCCCGCCGTGCTGCGCTGGCTGAAGCCGATTGCCACGCAGTCGTCGTTCAGCACCAGGAAATCGCCGCCCTCGATAACCTGAGGGTGTGAGTCCTTGCCGTTTTCTCCGAAGAGAATTTTAACGTCTTTAAAAAGCGGATGATGTTGAAAAATAGTCCTGGCGTAGAGCGGCTCTCTCTGGCGCGCGAGGAAGCGCATAGAACTCAGGATGACGCCGTTCCGCACGAAAAAGAATGGATCGCGTTGGAAATAAAGATTGGGAAGCGGACGTATGAAGAAGGAGTAATCGCCCTCCGCCGCGAGAACCAGGCTTTTCACATTGCCGATCCGCGCCGAGGCTTCTTTTTTGGTCATGCCTCCGACCAGCGTTTCCGCCACCTCGGGGGCGCTCATTTCCATGATAGTTTCCTTGAGGGCTGCCTTCAGGTTATTGTCGTGCGTCTCCAGGTCGAGCGCCCTGTCCAGCAGATCGGACCGAACGGAGGCGTCTTCTACAACCTTTGCGAGACACTCCTGAAAATAAACTACCTCGGCCCCCTTGCTTCGCAAAAGATCCGCGAAAGCGTCATGATCCTCCCTCGCGCGCTCTACCCACGGAATCTCGTCAAAGAGCAATTCATCCTTATTGTCGATTGTCAGTCGTTTCAGTTCTCGACCGGGTTTATGAAGAAAAACCCTTCGGAGCTTACCGATTTCCGAGCCTACGTAGACGTTTTTTTGCCCATCCATAACAATTCCCCCTTGCGACAAATTTTATAAACTTACCAATCTTCACGGGTCACTATTTCATGTAGATATTATACGACAGCCACACCGTATGACAAGCGCGAAAGGTGAACGGAGGAAGCGGAGGGGAATTTATCGGGAAATATAGAAAAAAATTTGCGTCATATAATTTATTGTGGTAAAATTTTTCTATTAAGGCGGGTGTTGTGCATGAACGTCCAAGATTTGCTGCGTGAATATCTTACGAAGACAAGGGGAGCCAAGAATCTCGTTGCGGCTTTTTTTCTCGCGAACTTTGATGATATCCCCATGTTGACGCTTGAAGAGGTCTCCCTAAGGGTAAAGGTCAGTCTTTCGACGATTACGCGAACGACGTCCGAGCTGGGATTTCACGGATTTCCGGATTTCCAGAGGCAGGTATGGGCTTCTGTAAAGGCGCGCCTTGCCCCTTCCGCGCGCATGGGATTGAAGGTTCCGGAGATGTCGGAGAACGTGTCTAACCAATCTTTTCAGCATGATATTGAAAACGTTGTACAGGCTTCGAACATGAATACGGAGAGCGCCATGAATCAAGCGGCTTCGCTGATTGCGGGGGCGTCGAGAGTGTATTTGCTGGGGATACGCACGGCGTCAACATTGAGCTCTTTCTTTTTCTACAGCCTTTCAAAAATACGCTCTCAAGTTTATGACTTGAATGCCGGCGGAACTTGTTTGATTGAACACTTTTTGGAGATGGCGGGTGACAGCGTTTTATTCGCCGCGTCGTTCCCGCGATACACCAAGTCCACGGTTGAGGCGGCGAGGGAGGTCTGCAAGAGGGGCGGCGGCGTGGTGTCGCTTACCGACTCGCCATCCTCTCCTTTGGTCCCGTATTCAAAAATCGCGTTATACGCTCCGTATGATTCCGTCAGTTATTTCAACTCCATGGTAGCTCCGCTGTCGGCGCTCAACGTCCTAGTCGTAAAGATCAACGCTATCCTCGGGCGGGCGGGGGAGAGTCATCTCGTCAAGTACGAGAACCTCATGGACGAATGGGGGGCGATTGTCGCGTCTCGAAACAAACAGAGTTGACGATTTTTCTATTCTATCTGAGGAGATGAATTTGCCGGATGAAGATAGGATTCATCGGATTCGGAGAGGCATCCTACTGTATTTCCAAGGGAATCAGGGAACAAAACGCCGTCGATATTTACGCTTATGATTCCTTGTGTTCAAGCTCCGAGCAAGGACGCGTTGTTAAAACGCGTGCCGAAGAATGCGGCGTCGAGCTTCTTAATTGCGCGAGTGAAGTGGCAGTGCAAGCTGATGTTTTGTTCGCGTCCGTGCCGTCTTCGAAGACTCTCGATGTTTGCGAAGAGGTGGCGGGTTCTCTGCGAAGCGGCCGGATTTACGCGGACGTCAGCGCTTCTACTCCCGCCACAAAAGAACAAATATGGTCAACGCTGAAATCCGGAGGGGTTCTGTTTGTGGACGCGGCTATGCTCGGTTCGCTTCCGCAAGATCTTCACCGTGTCCCGATCACCGCGAGCGGCAACGGAGCGAAGGCTTTTTACGATCTCATGACGCCTCTGGGAATGAGGATAACGCTCGCCGGAGAAAGGCCGGGCGCTGCCTCCGCTATCAAGTTGGTGCGCAGCATTTTCATGAAAGGCCTTGCCGCGTGCTTTTACGAGATGCTGCTGGCGGCGGATGCTTACGGAGTCTGCGACGAGGTCATCACCTCCGCCGCGGAATCACTTGATGGGATTCCCTTCGTTGAACACCTTAACCGATTGGTAACCGGCACATCAATTCACGCCGCTCGCCGGGCCGCGGAGCTGAAGGGTTCGGCGGCGATGCTGGAAGAATGCGGCCTGGACTCGTCGATGACAGAGGCTGCCATCTTAAAGCATGAACTGATCGGGAAATTTGGCTTTGCCGAAAGGTATGCCGGGCGAAAGCCGTCCGATTGGAGAGAGGTTATTCAATTAATGCAATCTTGCCGCGCTTTGGAGGGGAAGGCATGTCCGTAGGAAAGAGGATTTTTCTGCAGCGCGAAATGCCGGACATTGATTTGGTCAAAGCTTTTGGACGGATTCCGGCTTCTAATATCGCGGACGTCATGGAGCGGTCGTGCGCCATGAATCCGCGCATACGCCTGCTCAGCAACCCCAAGGCGCAGGTTACCACCGGCGTCGCGCTCACAGTAAAAAATCGCGCCGGTGATAATTTATTGCTGCATAAAGCCTTGAATATGGCCGGTGAGGGCGACTATATCATTGTCTCAAATGAAGGAGACAGCTCTCGTTCCCTTATCGGCGAGATCATGATGGCTTATCTGTATCGGGTTAAGAGAGCGGCGGGGATAGTTTTAGACGGTCCGATCCGTGATATTGACGAAATCGGCAAGTGGGATTTTCCGGTATATGGTACCGGCACTACTCCCGGGGGGCCGTATAAAGAAGGCCCCGGCGAGATCAACGTGCCTGTTTCATGCGGAGGAATCGGCGTTAATCCCGGCGACATCATTGTGGGTGATCCTGACGGCGTCATCGTTATTCCGCGGAAGGACGCGCCGCGAGTGCTGGAAGAAGCGCTTAAGTTTCAAGCGGCGGATGAAGCCAAGCTTGAAGCGGCGCGAAACGGTGCCTCCGACCGCTCGTGGGTGGAAAAATCGCTGACCGAGAAAGGTTACGAGATAGTTGACGATATTTACAAACCATGACGCGCCGAGCAGGATGGCGAGCATAAGAAGGGGTGTTGTGTTGTGATAAGAAGAGTTATGTTGTTTTGTTTAGGCATTGCGCTCATCATTTCCTCCCTTGTCGTGTGTTCAACAGGCGATGCGGCCTCGAAGGCAAGCTGGCCCCAAAAGACAGTTACAATCACCCTGCCGTACAACGCGGGAGGCGATACCGATATCTATGCAAGGCTTGTGGCAAAGAGGCTCAGCGAAAAATTCGGCAAGAATTTTATCGTAGTCAACATGCCGGGCGGGAGCGGCGTTATCGCGTCGAAGTTCATCATGGCGCAGAAGCCGGACGGGTATAATATTCTCTTCAATCACACAGCCTCCCTCGTGCAGGAGGTCACAGGAGTCGCCGATTTCTCATATACCAATGATTTTAAGAACGCCGGAACCGTTGCCCTTGACTCCACGTTTACGCTGGTCTGCCGGAAAAATTCGGGGTGGAAAAATCTTGAGGATATGATCGCCCACGCGAAAGCAAATCCGGGCAAGGTCACCTATTCTCAGGTATACGGCAGCGCTACGCATCTTGTCTCTTCTCAGATGGAAAGAACAATGGGTATCCGGATGAACAAAATCGACGTCGGCTCGGCTGCCGCGGACCGCACTGTCGCATTCTTGGGCGGACAAGTTGATCTGCTTGTGGCAAATTATATAAATGTGAAAGACTATATTGAAAAGGGCGACTTCATCCCCTTGGGTATTTGCGCGGAGAAGCCCGTCCCCTCGATTCCCGGCATAAAAACCTTCATTCAGCAGGGATACGAGGTTACAAACAGGAAGCTTTACGAGATGAAATTCCCAAAGGGCACCGACGACGCGATCGTTAAAACACTGGCCGCCGCCCTGAAGGAAATAACGAGCGACGAGAGCTTTGGCAGGGAGATAGAGAAATTTCACGCGCAGGCGTTTTATCGTTCTCCCGAACAGACCGGGAAAGAAGACCTCGCTGAAATAGAGGAAATCAAAGCGATAATGAGCAAAAAATAGCCGTGAAAAAGAGTGTGTTTGCGGGGAGGGCTTGGTATGAGCAATAAGACGCGGGATATATTGTGCGGGATCGTGTTTTTTACGCTGGGAGCCCTCATTTTCTCGGGCGCTCGCGCTATTTCTCCGATTATCGAAAACGAAGTGGGTTCCGGATTCGTCCCCAAGTTTGTCGCGGCAGTGCTGATGAGCCTGTCGGGTCTGCTGATCGCGCTTGCGCTCTACAGAAAAGACGCGGCAACAACGAAAGTAGGCGAAGATATCAGGGGCGGCATGTCGACGATCATGGCTCTTGCCGCCTATGTCCTGCTGTTTGACAAGCTTGGGTTTTTGATCTCTACCGCTCTCTATCTGTTCGCGCAGATCACGATTTTGAGCGACGAAAAGAACAGGAAACTGCCGCTGTTCGGGGTTGTTTCCGTAGTAACGCCGATCATAGTCTATTTCCTGTTTGTGAAAGGCTTCGGCCTGATGCTGCCCTCGGGCATTCTTCCGTTCTGAAGAGGTGTGGTCATGGTATTAGACGGAATATTACTGATATTGAACCCAGTCTGCTTAGGTCTGATTCTATTCGGCGTTCTGGTCGGCATCGTCTTCGGGGCCATGCCGGGACTCTCCGCCACAATGGCCGTGGTACTCTTTCTGCCCATGTCCTTCGGAATGCAGCCGATGAACGGCATCGCGCTTCTTGTCGGGCTTTATCTCGGCGGCATATCGGGCGGGCTTATCACCGCTATACTGCTCAAAATACCGGGGACGCCATCCTCGATTGCCACGGTTTTTGACGGCGGCCCCATGGCGGATAAGGGTGAAGCCGGAAAAGCGTTGGGCGCGGGCATTCTGTATTCGTTCCTTGGGGGGCTCTTCAGCATCTTTGCCTTGATTTTTATCTCGCCTTCTCTGGCAAGGATTACCCTCAAGTTCGCGCCCGCCGAATATTTTGCGATAGCCGTTTTCTCGTTAACGATTATCGCCAGTCTCTCCGGTAAATCCCTGGTGAAAGGGCTTTTGAGCGGGGTTTTCGGGATGGCGCTCTCGTTGGTGGGGATGGCGCCGCTGGACAGCTTCACGAGGTTTACCTTTGGCAACTATCAGCTGTTGTCGGGGTTTGACATCGTCGTAATACTGATCGGGGTCTTTGCCGTAAACGATATTATCGTCTCCGGCTTTGAGCGGAGGACTCTTGCGACAAAGATCACGAAGACGGAATTTAAGCTCAAGGGATTCGGCATTTCTTGGCCGGAATTTAAGCAGCAGGCGGGCAATATGATTCGCTCTTCATTGATTGGGATCGGTATCGGAATATTGCCCGGGATTGGCGGATCAACAGCCGGGTTGCTGGCCTATACCGCGACGAAAAACGCGTCAAAATATCCGGAAAAATTTGGGACCGGTGTGGTTGACGGAGTCATTGCGTCGGAAACCGCGAATAACGCGGTGATCGGAGGATCGCTGATTCCGCTTCTCACAATGGGGATCCCGGGAAACACGGTTACGGCGATATTCCTGGGCGGATTGATGATACACGGGATATCACCGGGGCCGTTGATCTTTGTCAAAAGCGGCGACATTATGTATGGCATCTTCACTGCCCTGATTGTCGCCAATATTTTCATGATTGTTTTTGAAACAGCCGGGCTTAAGTGGTTTGTCAGGTTGCTCGATATTCCCAAACACCTGCTTTTGCCCGTGATTATGGTGTTGTGCATTGTCGGTTCTTTCTCTTCGTCCAGCAGAATATTTGACGTCTGGAGCGTCGTCGCCTTCGGCTTGATTGGCGTGTTTTTCAAAAAAATGGGCATGCCCACGACGCCGTTGATTATTGGGGTCATACTTGGGCCGATGGCGGAAGAGAACCTGCGCAGAGCTTTGATGGCAAGCGGCGGGAACTGGTTCGTGTTCGTTACGCGTCCTATTTCCGCCGTATTCCTGGGGATTGCCGCGGTGTCCCTGTTTATGTCCTTGAAAAGGCATTGGGACTCATATAAAACAGCGCCGGCGGCGTGAGAAACTTGCCCGGCAAAGTGACGGCAAGACACGTCATGATGCCGGGCTTTTTTCGGCCTTGGCCAAACCGGAGGGCGGGTTTTCATGTTTGACCTGATAATACGCAACGGCACAGTGATTGATCCCGCTGTAGGTCCGCTTGGAAAGGCCGATATCGCGATCCGGCGGGGGAGAATCGTTCACGTGGGGTCGCTGCACGGCGCGGAAGCAGCCGATGTGATCGACGCGTCGGGGGCTCTTGTTACGCCCGGACTTGTCGATTTTCACTTGCACGCCGCGCCCCTGGCGGAGATCGGCGTTTCCGCCGAGACAGCTTGTTTTACCTCGGGAGTGACGACTGCCGTGGATTGCGGGAGCGCGGGCTGCGCAACTTATATGGGCCACAGAGGTTTTTTGCTTAGCGGCAAGCTCACCGTTAAGTGCTTTCTTCATGTTTGCTCCGCGGGTCTTGTTACGGGCCGTTATCATGAAAACCCCGATCCCGCTTGTTATGACCGCGAGAAGATAATTCGGTGTTTTGAGGACTTCCGCGGGGAACTTGTGGGCCTGAAAATCCGACAGGGCGCGGAGATTGTCGGCGCGCTTGGCTTGGAACCGCTTAAGGCGGCGATCCGTTTAGCGGAGGAGATTGGTGTTCCTGTTATGGTACACGGCTCCAACCCGCCCTGCCCGATGGAAGAAATTCTCCGCCTGCTTCGCCCCGGAGATATTCTCACCCACGCGTATCAGGATAGGGGAGGCTCGATACTGGACGAGTCGGGGCGTGTATCATCCGAAGCGCGCTTGGCACGGAGGCGTGGCGTAATATTCGACGTCGCCAACGCCAATATCCATTTTTCTTATCAAGTAGCCCGCGCGGCAATCGCGGACGGTTTTTTGCCCGACACGATAAGCACCGATTTAACCACGCGAAGCTTATACAAGAGGCCGAGGGTGTTTAATTTGTTACATGTTATGGCCAAGTATCGGAACATGGGGTTGAGTCTGGCGGATGTTTTGGAGAGATGTACGTCGCGCCCCGCGGAGCTGCTCGGAATGCGGGGTGTAATCGGCTCGCTGTCAGAGGGGGCAAGGGCTGATATCGCAATACTCAAAGAAATTGATCGGCCCGCGGAATTTGGAGACTGCCATGGTGAGATAATGACCGCTAACAGGATTCTGAAAGCGCTCGCGACGATTAAAGACGGAGAATTAATCTATCGGGATATAGAGTTTTAGCTCCGTGCGGCCGCTGTTATTTCGGAGGCGCGTCCCTCCCGACGGCGTAAATAAGATCGGCCTGAGCAACGGCGATGTCGTAGACGGCATTCACGTACTCCGCCTTGCTGTCGGTGAGGGCCATGCGAGAATCTAAGACGTCGAGGTTCGAGCTCATCCGGGCCTCGTAGCGCCGTATCGTTCGGCGGTAGTCCTCTTCCGCCTTCTTCGCCTGCTGCTCCGCCGTGTTCATGCGTAAGGCCGCTGAACTCAGATTTTTTTCAGCCCTCGCGATCTCTGATTCAATCTCCGCCCTCAAGTCGTCGATTCGGTGCAGTAGCTCGCGCGCGGAAGACGCGGCGTTCGACACCCGTGCCGCCGTCCGTCCGCTGTCGTAAAGCAACCACTCCATGTTCAGCGAAACATGCCAATTTTCGTTTTCCGCGGGGGAAAAGCGGCTGTCCTCGATTCCCGCGCTCATAGTCAGATCGACGCGGGGGAGAAGGGCGCTCGACGCGACGCGGATCAATTCGCTCGCGCGCCTTCTGTAATACTCGTACATCCTCAGCTCGGGGCGAAAAGCGTACGCGTCTCCCGCCGGGTTATTCGGAGGCGTATATCCGGGCGGGGTCAACCCCAACAACTCGGGAACATGTTCGCGCGAAAGCGGCGCTAAAATCTCATCTCGGGAAACCGGAACGCCTGTCGCGCGTTCCAGCGCAATATGGCTCACATCCAGCGCGTTCTTGGCGCGTAATTGATTCAATTCCTCCTGCGACACGGCCACCTGTATACGCAGAACATCACCCATGGGAACGAGGCCTCCGCGAAATAACGCCTCGGTCTCCCTCAAATGTTCGCGTGAGAGCGCGAGCGCCTCCTCACGGACCCGAAGCAGGGCGAACGCCCGCTGAACTTCGTGATAGCTCACTCTGACGGATTTCATTACATGTTGAGATGTACGAAGGGCGGCTTCTGTTTCTCCCGCAAGGGCGAACTCCGCCGCCCGCTTTTTCGCCGTAAGCGAACCGCCCGCATAGATTGTCTGTATGAACGCGAGTGTGGATGAATAAGTGTCACGGCGGCCCGCCGCGAAGCTTCCGTAGTAGGGTTCGTCCTTATCGCGCCGCGCGCTCAACCTTCCTATAAGGCTGGGCCCCAATTCCGCAGCCGCTTCGCGCTTTTCGGCGCGCAGCTGATTCACGCGTTCCGTCGCGGCGGCGATTGCATGGTTATGCCGGGCCGCGGTCTCCAAGAGTTTCATCAGCACGGGGTCTTCGAACCCGGACGAATACGAGCGCCCGGCCGACAGGATAATGACAATGAACGAAATCAGGACGCGCAGCATCATCTCTCCCGAAGAGCTTCGCCCGTGTATGTTTTGAATGTATCGAGGAAGAACTCGATGATTCGTTTCCGCCTTATTTTTATCTCGCCCGTCACTGGCATGCCCGGAATGAGAGGCACCTCGCGCTCTCCTACAACGTAATGATCCCGCGAAGACACGAGAAACGCTTGGTAGACCAGGCCTCGTTTAGGATGCTCTTTCGCCTCCGTCGCAACGGACTTAACCATGCCATTCAATGTACCGTATTTCTGAAAGCCGAACGTCTCGACTTTTATCTCGGCGTCCTGCCCGGCGTGAATAAAGCCGATATCTCGGTTATCCGCCCACACCTCGAACTCGACCCCCAATCCCTCGGGCACAACCAGCATGATGGGCTGCGCGGGGGTCAAAATCGCTCCGACCGTGTGTATTTCAAGCTGTTGGACAACTCCGTCGATGGGCGAGAGAATCCTGCTCAGCCTGTTTTTTTCCTCGGCTTTTGTCAGTTCTTCACGGACTGTTTGCAGACGTCTCTGGTCTTCAACAATCTGCGCGGAAATCTCGCTGTGCCGCGTTTCTCCGGCGTGTTTCAGCTCCGCTTCGGCCTCCGTAACCATATGACGATTTCTCCCGACCTCTTCTTCCTGCGCTTTGTGATCTTGCAGCGTCTCGATCTCCTGCCGCAGATAGCGCTGGGCTTCGAAGAGGGAGACGGTGCCGTCCTTTGCCAACTCCTCCGTCCGTTTTCTCTGCTCGGAGACGATCGGCAGGATCTTGCCGTATTTCTCTTGCCTCTTCTTTGCGGTCATAAGCGCCGATTTTGCCATTTTTATCTGTTGTTCGAAGGTTTCAATACGCGCGTTAAACTCGAGTATCCTGGTACGCGATAACTCCCGCTGATGGAGTATCTGTTCTTCCGTCCCTACGCCGGGCGGAGGGACGAACGTCTCTCCCCGGCGCTCGGCGTCAAGCCTTGCCAGGCTGAGCATGTAAAAATCGCGCTCCTTGCGCAGCAACGCCATATCCGCCTCCGTTACCACGGTGTCAAGCTCAATCAAGACATCACCGGCCTTCACAGCCGTACCGTTGGAAACGTTTAATTTGCGCACGATACCCTTATCCTCAGCCTGGATAATTTTTGTGTACCCCGAGGGTATCACCTTACCGGGCGCTACAGCCACCTCATCCACGTGACCGACGACCGACCATAAAATGGCTATCGGGAAAAACGCCGTCATAATCCAAAGCAACGCTCTGCCAATGGGAGAAGGCGGGCTCTCCGCAATCTCCAAGGCGGCCGGCAGAAACTCCAGCTCCGCGCTCTCCCAATTTCCTTTAGCTTTCTTCGCGCGGACGAGGGCGCTTAAACCGCCGGGCGTCTTCAAATCCTTACCCGGCAACGGGGCTCAAATCCCCGCTCAGGGTGCTCGCGTCAGGGTGACCGAGTAAATCCTGCTGTCTGTGGAGGAATCTGTATAACCCTTCACGCCGAAGCAATTCATCGTGCGTACCGCGTTCGGCGATCCGTCCCTTGTCCAGGACGATTATGAGGTCTGCTTCGCGCACGGCTGAAAGTCTGTGCGTTATGACAAATACGGTGCGTCCCTCGCCGATCTTTTTGAGATTGTGCTGGATGATTCGCTCGGACTCGTAGTCGAGCGAGCTGGTAGCCTCATCGAAAATCAAGATGCTTGGGTCGGTCATCAGCGTTCTGGCAATCGCTATTCTCTGGCGCTGCCCTCCGGAGAGCAAAGCTCCGCGCTCGCCCACCGGCGTGTCGTATCCATACGGAAGCCCGAGGATGAAATCATGCGCGCCTGCGAGCTTGGCCGAGGAAAAAACTTTTTCAAGCGGCGCGGCTGTGTGCGTGGCGGCAATATTATCACGTATCGTTCCGTTGAACAAAAAATCCTCCTGCTGAACCACGCCGATCTGCCTCCGCAGCCACACAGGATCTATCAAGGCAAGGTCTACCCCGTCTACGAGCAGGCGGCCATGCGACGGGAGATAGAAGCGCTGCATCAGCTTTATCAGCGTGCTCTTTCCCGAGCCGGAACGCCCGACAACCCCAATCATCATTCCCCGTTCGACAGTCAGGTCGATATCCTCGAGAATCGGCGAACCGTCGAGGCGGTACCGAAAACCGACGCGCTCAAACTCTACCCTGCCCTCAATCGCCCCAAGAGAGGCGCGCCCGGGGGTGTTGTCCGGTTCGGCGGGATAGTTGAGTACGTCGCCGAGCCGCTCGATAGAGACGCGCACCTGCTGAAAATCCTGCCAAAGCGTCGCCAGCCGCAGAATTGGCTCTGTCACGCGCCCGGACAGCATCTGAAAAGCAATCAATCCGCCGACGGTAAATTGCTCGTCCATTACCATATGCGCGCCAAACCACAGGATGGCCAGGCCCGAGGTTTTCTGAATAAGATGCGCCGCGCTGCCGGCGCACGAGTTCAAAAAGCCCGCGCTAAACGACGAACGCACATAGTTCGCCAGCAGCCCTTCCCATCGGTGATTCAGCTGAGGCTCGATGGCGAGGCTCTTTACCGTCTGAATCCCCGTCACAACCTCCACCAGATACGATTGCGATTCGGCGTTGCACGCGAATTTTTTGTTCAATCGTTCACGCAGAACCGGTGTGACCAGCAGCGAGAGGGCAATGAAAAACGGCATCGCGATCAACGAGATAAGGGTCAATTTGGGGCTGTACCAAAACATGAGAGCCACAAATACAACCGTGAAGATCAGGTCAAGCACCACCGTGAGCGCGGTGCCGGTGATAAACGACCGCACTGTCTCAAGCTCCCGAACGCGGGCTATCGTAGTTCCGACCGGACGCGCCTCGAAGAATGACATCGGCAGGGACAGCAGATGCCGGAACAGGCTCGCGCCGAGAATCACGTCAACGCGGTTGGTGGTGTGGCTGAACAAATATGTGCGCGCCGCTCCGAGTATCATCTCGAAGACATTTATAATGACCAGCCCGACCACGAGGACGTCCAGCGTAGTGAATCCTTTATGAACCAATACTTTGTCGATAATCACCTGAGAAAATAGGGGAGTAATCAAGCCGAAAGTCTGCAAAAAGAATGAACCAATGAAAACCTCGCCAAGGTGGCGTTTGAAGCGCAGAATGACAGGGAGAAACCAACGGATGCCGAATTTATTGTTCAGAGCTTCTATTGAAAAACGCCTGACAAGAGGGATAACATCGCCGCTCCAGCGTTCCGCGAGCTCTTCGAAGCTCCACACGACCGGTGTTTTATCACGCGGGTGAAAGACCAAAACCCGTCCGCCTGAAACCGACGGATCCGCGCCTTGTTCGGGTTTTTCCCACTCCGCGCGCAGCAGCACGTACACGTCTCCGTCATCGCAGAGCAGCAGCGTCGGGCGCGGCATTCTGTCAATCCGGTCGAGTGAAGTTTTCACGAGTTTTGCTTTTAGCCCGATCTTTTTCGCCGCGCGCAGAAGTGTGACGGCCATTTCACCCTCGTCGCGCGAAGGGAACGCGCGCAGAAGACCCTCAGGGTTTGTCGGCAACCCGGTAACATTTGCCGCCGTCGCGAGCGCAAGCAACGCGTATTCGACACGCGACGGCGGTGTATCATGAGGCGCGGAAGCGCCGGTTTGCTCGTGATTGTCTGTCATCGAACCGCCCTCACACAGCATCCGGATCATTGTGGCAGGGGGAGTCTGCGGAACCGCGGGAGAAGGAACCTCCAAGGCCTCCTGAGAAGGAGCCGCCAAGACCTTCGGAGAACGAACCGCCAAGCCCCCCGGAGAAAGGGCCGCCGGCCCGTTCGCCGTCAAACGCCAGCTCCGCGTCTCTGACTGCGCCTCCTAGCTGTGATTTCGCGAAATCGCTTTCCCCGAACGGGGAAGAAGGCTCCGCTAAATTACCGGCCAATGACTGAGAACCGCCAATACCAAAAGCGGATTCATCAATAGCGCCCAAAACGCTATCATGGCCGTATTTATTGCGGTCACTCGCCATCATGCCGGGATTCGCTTCTGAGTCATCAAGAGCTCCAAAACGCCCGCCGCCCTCGGGCAGGGCAAAATCCTCAAAGCGATCCCAGTTGGGATTAAATGACTTTGGCTTGCCGCCGGGAGTGGTTTCTTTTTTATTAATCTTATCGAGTGCTTTCCCTTTTATTTGCTCGTGTATTCTGTGCCAATTCTCCAAGCCTTTAGCAGGGTAGCCGCTGTAGGTGCCGGGGCCCGGCTTTGGCGGGATGTGGCCGCTGTAAATCTGACCAAGGTACTTTGGCTTACTTGGTTTCTTCGATCCCCAAAGAGTAAGAGGGAGGTCTTTGAAATCATCCCGATAATAATCAAGCTTCAAGTTTAATTGAGCGCCTATCTCAGGTAACGCAAGAGGTGCATACTTTAAAGAAGCTCCGCCCGTTCCAGGCGCAGCAAGAGCCGCGCCTGCTATCATCGCAAATGTCGCAGCATTTTCATAAGCGACTTCCTTCGCAATTAGGCCAAGCAACCCCAACTGGGACTTAGGGAAAGAATCAACCTCCTTCATTATGTCTTCAAGCGCACGATCAGAAATATTACCTCTCATTGCTTCCTGAAAATGATCCGGACTCTGGAGTCCCCACTTACGAATTTCCCTTTCTGACACCGAGCTCACAATCAACACCCCCATCTTGTATTTTTTAAATAGCGCAGGTTTTCCGTTGTTCAATTAATGATAAAGCTATATAACTACAGCAATCACGCGCCATTGCAGATAAGCGGTGAGTAAATATAAAAACATATAAATATATAATAATTCCTCTGCGGGGATAGACGCGATGAATCCAATCTTCTCGCGGGCAACGGTATTCTGTGCGCCACCTCGCGTCAGTTCACAATAATGGCAGGCTTTCTTAGATGCAAAATGAAAAGAATGCGCTACAATAACACCGCATAACAGAAGTAGAATTGCCCGCGCGACACCATTCACAGCAAAATAACATCTACGCACAAAAGCACTAATGGGAAAACCAAGTAATAGCTGACTTGGATCAAATATAAGACTTTTTTTATGAACCATTGTCCTTGTCAGTATTTTCATGTGCTGTTCTTCTGACATCGTATCGCATTTTGAAATAAATAACATGCTGAGGGCTATAGCCTGCGAAAATATTATCGATATTATGATTTCAATATGTAGAAACGGAAAAACAGAACCGGATTCTGAAATAGATGAAGCCGTCTTTATCATCTCTCTCACGATATCAAACCGAAACAAAAAGAATACCACGAAAAAGGCTTGAATGGATAACAATAGAATGGCTCCACCTACTATAACCAGAGCAGTCGACATTTTCCTCATTTTTTCGCTTAATTTGATCCCAAGCAATGTCTTTTCTATAATCCAATTCCTATCGAACATAAAACCGATAATATCAATAATTGAGATAGAAATAGTATATATCGCAGTCGCCTGACACCACAAAAAAACAGAGAACGGACTGAAGGGAGAGGGATTCAGCTTCAGCCAGCAGTAAAAGAAAAGAAAATAGATGACGGATGAAACAAGGACTGTTTTCACATACCGCTTAATATTCATAGCAAGCCTCTCTCATCAAAACACAAAGGATATCCAATTCAAACTTCAAATCGCCAGCTCGAAACAGAAACCCGAACGGGGAGGGCGTGGCGTGAGATGACCGCACTGCTGATTGTCCGCAACATAAATGGCGATTAGATAAATACATACACTCACATCCTTAGCCTTGCGACCCGTAAGGGTTCTCAACCATTTTATTCAGAGCCACACATAGCAAAGTTTCAAAGCTATGCTTGCAGCAAAATAGCAGAAATAATCATCGCTGTCAAATGCTACAAAAATATTAAAATATCGGTAGTTAATGCAGTTTAGCAATCAAGGGATAACATACGGAAATATATGATGTATTAATTGCTGTTTTCTCAATTCGTTTCGGAGAAAGCAGCCCGGCATTAATCAGTTTTTGTGGTTTTCAAATCCGGCATAAACGCCGGTGAAAACGATGGTTCTCTGTGCCTAGCTCGGCTCTGTATGTTTTGCGCCGCCGGTTTGATCGTGATTGTCTGTCATCGAACCGCCCTCACACAGCATCCGGGTCATTGTGGCAGGGGGAGTCTACGGAGCCGCGGGAGAAGGAACCTCCAAGGCCGCCGGATAAGGAGCCGCCAAGACCTTCGGAGAACGAACCCCCAAGACCGCCGGAGAAAGAGCCGCCGACTCGTTCGCCGTCAAACGCCAGTTCCGCGTCTCTGACTGCGCCTCCGAGCTGTGATTTCGCGAAATCGCTTTCCCCGAACGGGGAAGAAGGCTCCGCTAAACTATCGGCCAATGACTGAGAACCACCAAAACGCTATCATAGTTGTACCCGCCAAAGCCACCAATCACTCCGCCAATGGCAGTACCGCCTATGACACCAACTGTAGCACCAGCAGGGCCGCCAACGGCAAAGCCAACTGCACCGCCGACTTTGGCACCAGCTGCGCCTCCAGCCGTGGTTCCAGCCCAACCATAAAGTCCCTTTGTCGTGTCTGTTGCGGTTTCCACAAAGGTTGTCATTTTAATCATACCTCCTGTCTGCTTTTCGTCTAAATGCCTCTAGTCAACACCCAGTATTCGACATACCAAACGGTGAGAAAAAACACCGCGCCTAAAAAAACCATGCCGAATTTGTTATACCTTGCCAATGTGCAATAACCATTGAGCACTTCTTTATCCACGAAATCTCCTGAGGCGCTCAACTCGCCCATTGATGAACCTACCAACGCGTGATGCACATTTAAGCTGTCGCATATGTGGAACAAGAAACTGATGATAAAAGACAGGGCAACATATATTACGTACAATAACGGCTTTGACCCAGGGCAGTTCTCAACGGCAACCTTGACAAGCGGAAAACCGCAAATGAGAAGGTATATAGGAGCTGCTATCCAAATTCCTCCCTTCCCTTTCGCAATTTGCACCGAGCGATCAATTTCATCAAATTCGCAATGATTTTGAGCGCTGCTTTCTGCTGCGTCGCATCTGTTATGCAAAAGCGAATCTAATAGGTGACTCAAGCTGACAGAAGCAATAATTACCTGTGTGCACAAGGGTACTAAAAAGAAATACAGCATAAAGAAAAAGTATTCATATCTTGCTGATGATCGATCAAATAAATCAGGCAGAAATTTGTTATTATTAATAGCAACTAAAGCAATTATCCACATAATGATATCTGCGACCGGCGTTTGGCTTAAATCGAACCCCGCTTGACTTAAATTGAACCCGCGGAATAATCTGAACGTGAATCTATTAGTGAAGAACCACCTCTTATTTTGCTTTATGAACGCGAAATCACCAATACCGGCTAATACTCCGGCCGATAAAGAGAAAAACACGCTCACCATCGCAATAACCTGAGGCGGCACACTGTTCCTCAATAACACGATCACTGCAACTCCCAGATAAGCCCAGATAATGGTTGGCGCGAAGTAGTAATTCAGTAAAGACATACACTCACATCCTTAGCTTTGCGACCTATACGGGCTTCTCCCATTGCCCATAATTAATGTTGCGGCATAGTTTTAATACTCTATCTATGTAAAGCATAACGAGAAAATTTGGCGATGTCAATTACTTCAAAAAATCCAAAAAATATCCATTGTAATCAATATCGCCCCGTCATAGGATAATATTTAGAATGTCACGATAAAATATTCGTAGTTATTTCCGGCCTGTTTCTGATGGAGCGGACTCGGCATCAATCAGTTTTTTGTTGCTTTCACATCCGGAGTAAACGCCGGTGAAAACGATGGTTCTCTGTGCCTAGCTCGGCTCCGCACGTTTGGTGCCGCCGGTTTGATCGTGATTGTTTGTCATCGAACCGCCCTTACACGGCGTCCGGGTCATTGTGGCAGGGGGAGTCTCCGGGGCCGCGGGAGAAGGAACCTCCGAGTCCGCCGGAGAAGGAGTCGCCAATACCTTCGGAGAACGAACCCCCAAGACCGCCGGAGAAAGAGCCGCCGACTCGTTCGCCGTCAAA
>Ga0153940_1000422_pt1 | contig 22514 bp, 15 predicted proteins | sample TSNJ024MetaG_FD_104736 | JGI IMG/M metagenome (GOLD analysis project Ga0153940, IMG submission 104736) | Attine ant fungus gardens microbial communities from New Jersey, USA - TSNJ024 MetaG | ecosystem: Host-associated > Fungi > Mycelium > Unclassified | place: USA: New Jersey, Brendan T. Byrne...
ATCAAAAAAGGAGAAAAAAATAGCAAAAATTAACACTTTTTTATAAGAAAGGGCCCAGGGAGACGCGCAGCAAAAAGAAAAATAAAATAAAATTAAATAAAATTTACAAAAGTAAACAAGCTGAAAATCAATAAATTAAATAAACAATAACAGCAGTAAATATTAATTAACACTTTTTAATACAAAAGTTCAGCAAGTGTAAAGGTCAAATGCTAGTACCTAGTTGAATGAGTAATTCTTTGCACAACATAAATAAAACAAACAAAATCTATGAACAGAATAACAACAAAAATAGCATAAGCCTAATAGCATCTGCGCTAGCTTTAAAATAAAACTTAAAATTACAATGATCTCAGGTGTAATATGTTATAGCGGTTACAAGATAAGGGAAAGTAACATATATAATCTTATAATAGAATTATGTATAAATATCTACATAGGTTTATCACATGATATAAAATATCTAACTTCTTGCGGAAACATTAAGGAACACTTTAAAACCTATTAAATATATTTCGAGACAATGATCATCAAAGGCAGTCAAGCTTCTATTGAAATAAGTGCAGAGTTATAAAACTACCTAATAAGAAAAGGAGTAGCTTTAGATGGTTAAAAATATTCTCTGGGAGCTATCGATAGCTTAATAATGGAGCAAATCTTTCCACACGCTTTCTTAATATTTCTAACAGCCCTTTTTCAAGGTGAAAACTAACAGCCTGAAGTAAAAACTATATAAGTTATTAAGCCAATTTTATTATTTCACGTAAAAATTTTATAGTGCCTACCCAAAGTGACGAACCTTAGATATTTCTAAAAAAAGGTCCTCAAAAACAAAAAGAAAAAAGCTGTGCAGATCATAAGATGCGAATAAAGATAACTGCAATCATTCCTGTTAATATCTTAAATTCGCTATAGAGAATCACAATGACTCCTTATGAAACACCGCCTCATAATTCCAAGACTAGAAGCCAATCCTGTATGCTTATCAATCAAAGGCACCAAGCAGTCAAAGTTTCAAAAAACCACTTAAATCGCCCTTAAATATATACCCTCTGATCAATGTTAGTTCCCCGTTACTTTTTATCGTTCTAAACAAAAATAATTAGAAAAGGACAACAACCTCTTTCTCCAGCCAACTCAATTCAGCAATTGGGATTCTAAAATAATAAAATACCCGAAGTGAAGGATTGGATAGTCTTCAAAAAGCATATAAATTTCTAATAAATAGGCACAAAGAAACAGGGTCCCAAACCCAATTCACTCTAACTAAGAGTAGAGCAGACAAGAACCTCCTTTACAACAAAAATTTGAAGATCCCAGCCTTAATGGTATGTCTATCAAAGGCAAGATCTCGACACAGGTGGTAAAAGCAAAATACATTTCGTGAATGCCATTCCTGTAATTAAAATCGGGATCCCTTGGTTAAAGTCCTAAAATATCAATAAAACTTTAAAACCTCGCATGTGTTAATTATAAATTTTGGATTAAACTTAAGATTTAAGTAGTTGCGTAATATCTCCTTATTTTATAAAAGTTAATATTTAATATAATAATATAAATTAGTAAATTTTAACATTAATTTTATTTAATTACTGCCGTAGTTATTTTAATTATTTGTAAATAATCTTTAAATAAGTCTTTGGTTAATAGCGCAATTAATTATTCTTTTTAAATATTTTATTTTTAATATTTTAATAATTTAATTAAAGGTGTATCGCACTTTACCTTATTTTATAAATTAATAATTTATTTATATTTTATATAATAATTTTATTAAGTATGTGGATTAAATTGTAAGTAATTACAGAGCTAAAGAAATTTAAACATGAAATATGGAACTATAGTCAATAAATACTTGTATAACAAATCAAACAATATTAGTTAATATACAGTATACTTGAGATACTTAGAGTATAATTCTTAGCTTATTTTTATTAATTTTAATAGAGAATAGAAAAGCTAAAGTTATGACAATATTACTAAGATATGATAATATTTATTATTAAATTTAATTATAATTTACTATAGATATTTAGAATATTATTAATTATTAGTTTTTATTATTTTTTTATTTAGTTTTTAGAATTTTTAAATTTATTAAAAGAACTTCTTTTCAATGAATACGCGGATAATTCCTAATTTTACTTAATAAAGAATTTTATTTAATTTGTTTCAATAATTTACTTTATTATTTATTCTGTTTACTATCTTAATTATTTATATAATATATCTTTTGATTAATTTTAACTAATTTTCAATTACTTTATTTGAAATTATTTCGAGAAAGGGATTAAAGATACGGTTATCTAGCTAGAAGGTGCAATAACAATGAAAGATTAAAATATATGAATATAAAGAATATATATGTAAATATAAATTATGAAAACATAAAAAAATATCACAAACAGTAAAGATTACTGAGGTTAAATACTTTAATCATAATTAGTAAAGAATAGTAAGATTACTTGAATTTACTTATAATACCTAATTTACTAAAATTTTATTTATAATATACAAAGAATTTGTAGCTTGTTTTCAATACGGTGATTATACCACAAAGTATTATTTATTCTAATTTTTTTAATTCATTACGCAGAGAATACCAAAAATAACTCAGTTTTGATTACCTTTTTATTTTTCATTCGGGTGCTAATACCGAAAATAATTCATATTTTCTTAATTTATTAAAATTTAATCAAGTTTAATGAGACGCGCAGCCTTTAATTTCTTTAAAATATTTAAATTAATTTTTTATCCAAATTTTTAATAAGACGCGGAGTTTACCAATCTTTAAAATAAGTATTATTATTTAATAATTTTATTTAAATTTATATTTTGTATATGTATTAAATACGGAATTTTATGTAAATTAACTAACTTTAATAATTTTATTTATTAATTTAATTTTTAAATATTTTATTAGAATATTTCTTGAATACGCGCATAATACCTAATTTAACTATTTTAATATTTTTTATATATTAAATTTTTATTTATTACTTTCTTTTTTAATTAAGAGTTGGACTATACCAAAAATTTAGACAGGAAAAATAGCAAATTTAAGTACATAAATATTTTTATAAATTATTCTAAAATAGAATTTGATTTTCTACAAAGGATCCAGTAAATATAGTTAACGAGTATTTAGACACATTGATTTATGAAGATGTTGATATAAATAATAGTAAACCTCATATTGATATGATTTTATTGGTCAAAAATGTTTTTAATGAAAAAAAAGTTTTAATTAGATTTAATAAATTTTAGTAATAAAAAAAATATGAGTAATGAATTGAAAAAAATTAGTAAAATATCTGTGGATAAAAATAATATCAATAATACAAATGTGAGAAAAAATAGTTTAAATAATTATGATTTTATTTCAAATAAGAGAAAATATTATAATTTAATTAAATCTGTTGAAAAGGAGGAAAATAGATTAAGTTATAATAATAACAGGATCGATAACTCCGGTACATCAATAATTCAAATATTTAATTATATTACAACTAATCCTATGTATGTTAAAATCACTCAAATACTAAAATCATCAGTGGATAATCAAAGAGTTCTTACTAATAGAAATAAACAATTACAAATAGAAGAAACATTAAAATTTTTATGGAATGAAGAATTAAATAGTATGTTTCAAGGTAAAAAAAGTTTATTTAGTAATTATGTAGGAATTAATATATTAATGAGTAGTATCTCTAAATTAGACAAAGTTTTAAATTTATTTAAAAAGGATAAACGTTATTTGATGAATAAAACATACAGAAATCATATTATTTTGAGTCAAAATGGTATTATAGTTTCAATAGTTTAACTAATATTATTCCTCAGATGAAAAAATATAAATTAAATCAAAATACTGCTACATTATTTATGTAAAAAAAATTATTGGTATGGAATTACATAAAATTTTATTAAAAAATCAATGGTCTTTATATATCAATATTAATCATAAGAATTCTTCTTAAACATTTGAAAACTTAATTTATTCAATCCAATTAAATAATAATTATTATACAATAGAAAAAGGTTTATCTAAACTTGAGTTTAATGTTAGATTAAATGAAATACTAGGAATTATTTCTGATGATGTTTATTTTAAATTAGGTTGCGATTTATCTTAAATTATTTCTGAATATAGTCATTTATATGAATTTATTAATATTCCAATGAAGGATAACACTGTTCAAATAGCTATAGTTCCAGGTAAAATCTAGATGATCAAATAGTTAAATTATTATCTGTAGAATTAAATAATTTTCATAGGGGTTGAGACCGCCTAATTGGAATGTAAGTATAGACGAGAAAAAGAAATTTAAGAATAATGAATATGGTGGATATTTACTCAATAGAAAAAACAAAATAATTTTATTTATGTAAGCTACAAAATAATGGTAAAACTACACTAGATTACTTAAATTTTAATTATTTTATAATTTACTTAGGAAGTATTCCTTACACTATAAATTAAAAGTGATTAAATCACAGAATAAATTTAGTGAATGCTAATGAATCAGGTGTTTATAGTAATGATAAAATTTATGATATAATTAAATTATATTTGCATCCTAATACTATTAATCTTTTTTATTTTAAATATGGGGAAATTACTAAAATTCAAAAACACAATAGTCAGTTTTATAGTGATAAATCAGTGATAACTTTTGCTCTTATGTTTTAAGATTGAGCTCAATCTAGTGATGATGATAATATTTATTTTAATTACTTTATTGACTGAAGAGGAAGATTATATACTGATACTAAATATTTATCTGTTCAAGGTGGTAATTTAGCTAGATCATTATTAATGTTTAAAAATGGTTCTATCTTAAATGATAGAGGATTAGAGCATTTGAAAATTTATACTGCTAATTGTTATGGAGTAGATAAATTGTCTTATAATAAAAGATTAGAATGAACTAATAATAATTTAATTTTATCTGTGCCTAATATATTTAAGTATAGAATTTTTAGTTTCGATCAGAATGATACAAATTTGTATGATTTTGTAATGAAAGGGTTATTTTTAACTTGTTGTATTGAACATAAAAATTATGATTTAAATAAAAATAATTTTATTAGTAGATTACCAATATATTTATATGCCACATGTAGTGGTTTACAACATTTAAGTACAATAATAAATGATACCAACTTAGCTAAACATGTTAATATCAAAAAAAAAGTAATAAAGAAGATATAACTATGGTTGTTTATTCTCATATGATTTTTTTTAAGTAATAAAATACAAGAATATATTAAGATAGATAATTCTTTAGCTATATTAAAGAATATTAATATTACTAGAAGCTTTATTAAACCTGGTATTTTGACTATTTCTTATGGGGCTACTAGTAAAGGTATAGCCGACCAATTAAAACTAATCATTTTAAACAACTTGATTTAGTTAAAGGTAAAAAGCTTACATATATCTTTAAGAATAAAAGTTCAATAAAACTGATTAGGATCTTCTTATAACTGCTAAACAAATATTTGTTTTAGGTAAGGCTATTCATTATGTATTATAAAATGTTTTCCCTAATTTAATTTTACTTGTGTAATATTTGAAAAATATGAATAATTTACTTAAATATTTAAATTTTGTCTACTGTATGGCTAAGTCCTGCTGGTTTAATCAATTAAAAAATTATGCACCACTAAAAAAAAGAAATTTAGAAACATTTATATTAGGTAAACAAAAAACTGTTACTATCACAGAAATGGATAGAAATTTAACAGATCTTAGAAAACAAAATAATTCTATAGTACCTAATATTGTACACTCCTTTGATGCTAGTATTATAGCATTACTTCTTGAAAATATTTCTTCTAATTTTACACTTAATAAAATGAATTTAATAACAATTAAGGATTGTTTAGCAAAATTGCTAATGATATAGTTGAAATGATTTTTAAAGTCTTATTTTGTCTTATATAGCACTATCTGCCGATAAATCTTTTTTATACTTATCATAAATTTATTTTTAACTTTATTAAAAAACATAGGATTCATTATAGAATAAGTATTTACACCTGGTGGTAAAATTAATAGTTATGTTAAAACCGATGTAAGTAAATTACTAATACCTACACCTCCATCATTTTCTATTAATAAAAACTTAAGGTTTGATATTCTATCTTCTCAATACTTTATTAACTAAACTATATATTTAGTTTAAATTTTCTAATAAATTATTAGAGATTATTATAAATTATTTTCGATTAATGGCGAAGAATAAAAAAACCTCTATTATCCTAATAATACTGGATACTAAAGTAATTATATAAATATAGCAACTGAATACCCTTTAATAAAAAAAGCTAATTAAATTAAAATTAATTATAATAAGTGGCTCTTATTAATACCTATTAGTTAAACTAATAAAGTTAGTTACTATACTTTTTAATATAAAACTATTAAGTTAGTTATACCTTAGTGATTAGCTAAGGGTTTTGGATTAGTTTTTTATATAAACTATATTATTAAAGCGGCTATATATAATAGTAGGGTTTACTTTAGCCTTTTCCGCTTATTTCTTACGGTTGTTAAGTAAGGATTATTCAATTTAAAATTAAATAGTTAATATAATCTATACTTGTATAAATAATACAGTTTAGTTATATAAATGTTATTAAACAATTTTTATATATTATAAATTTTTATTATTTGACTAAATATAAGCATTATAAATTATTGTACCTCACCATCTATTACGCGATAAGGAACAGTTTCATAATTTAGCTCATTTTTCTTAATAACTTTATTAGTCATTATCTCAGGTTTTATAGTTAAGTTAATTGAATTTAGAGCTCCAGAACCTTTCTTAATATCTGTTAAAATTTTACTAGTATCTATGGTTACATTGTTTCCACGTAATAATTCTTTAAATTGGTTTTTGTTAAGTAATTTATTATCTAATCCTTTAAATTTAATAATGACAGTATCATCTTCCATAATTAAACAATATGCTTTATGAGAAATAGTATAAGCTCTTTTAGCAATACCTTTGAAAGAAAAATTACCTAAATCACTAAAAATAAATTTATTATCTAAAGAATATTTAGTAAATAAGCTATCAGTATCAGTATAATAAGTAGGATTATTAGGTATTTAAAAAAAAGGATTCATAATAATAGAAGCATGTGAAGTTATCATAGCCGATATTGTAATAGCTCTTACAACATAAGGAGCATCAAAGTTTGTTTTAATTTTTAATTTATTGTATTCATTTCTATTTAATTTTTTAAGTAATTCAGAAGGTGCTGTAGTATATTTAATATATTCAATATCATTACCAATATATATTCTATAAAAAAACTTTATGGATAAGAGATATATGATCATCTATACTAGATTGAACAAAATCAATAGTATAAGGTTCATATTTGAATCCAAATCTACCATATAAACTATTAAGTTTTAATTTAGCAGTAGATCGTTTGCTTTATTACCATCGCTATCTGCATTAATTTTACTATAGGTTTAAAAAAATTTATTAAATAATTTTGTTTATTTATACATTATATGTTCGTAATGTACCTCAACTTTAACAAATTGTGTCTCTCTAGCTTTCTTAAGAATTTCACTGCTATACCAACCTGTTCAATTACCTGTAGGGTATATTAAACCACCATCTTCTTTTCTAAAAGCTCAAATAGGAGCTCTGAGACCTTCGTTAGCAGGCACTTTCACACTCACATAACAGAAACCAAAATAATTATCAAGGTTATTGTCAGTACTCTTAATAAGATTACCTATAGGTAATTCCTTTAACATACAAAAAGGATATAGAGATACAACATTATATATATTTTTAGCATAATAAGAAAATACTTCAACTCTTCCTCCAAAATAAGCAATTTTAATGTAAAAATAATTAGGTTGTCTAGGAATATGTATTGGACACTTATTAATATCAAAATAATTAGTTAAAAAACTCTTTAACGACAAACTACTTAAAGTAGAAAACGCTAGTTATATTTATGTTAAATAAATCAAACATATTTTGACTAAATCTATCTACAATTTGATATAAGGCAACAATATCTTTTTTCATATACTTCATTAATTCTTCTTTCAAATTCCAATTTTTATTTTAAATCCATCTGCTATTTTTTTTTAGTCTATATCAGAGATATTATCATATTTTGTTTTAGCGGGTACTTTGCCTTTATAATTTATATTATATTTTTCAATAAACTATAAGGGAAATAAAGCTTCTGTGTTTTTATATCATTAGCTTTAATTAAATTTCTAATACTTAAAGGTTTTAATTTATAACTATCTTTAAATATAATCTTTTTATTTTATAAATATCTTTATTAGTTTTAGAATGTTTAGTCATTTTTATGACTTTATTTGATAAAGGTTTACCATCTTTAATTTGTAAATTAGTATTGCTGTAAAAATCAAATAATGTTTTAAGTATAAAAACAGAATCAAAAACACATAAATTATGTGTATACCAAGTATAAATTTTAAACTCAAACATATCATCAAAACAATTATTAAACATACTCTCTACTGAGTCATAATTACTAATAATATAATCTGTATAGATTTCTTTATTTTTCCACCATAAAAATACTGGGATAAAATGAGTATTGTTATCTAAAGCTGTTTCAATATCAAATGTACCATATTTATTATCTCTAACTAACTCCAATTTTAATGGCTCAACATTTTTACTTTTTATTTTAGTATCTATGTATTTGATTTTTTTATTTACATATTTAATTGTAGTATTTAAATTTATTATTAAAATTTTTATTTTTTCTTTTCCTTTACTTCCTGTAGTAGAAACATTTATATTAGTAAATCTAAATTATTATTTATCATGTTTATGAACTATACCTTTTAATTTGTTACTATTCATCTCAAGAATTAATAATTTAATTTCATTAAAATGATATAAACTACCACTATTTCCTGATTTATCAATGTATGTATCATCAATAAGACTACCAAAATATTTTAATAAATTACTATTAGGTAAACTGTTAAATAAGGCTTTTAATTTATTATTTTTTAAATTAAATAATTATTTTTTGTTATGATCATTACTTTTTTTCTATATTTTTTAAAAAAACTTTTCTTTTTTTTTTGAATAAATTCATAACTTTTGTATCGAAAGATACAGATCTTAATAATAATATTCTTAACCTCATACCTATTTCTAAATCATTATCATTTTCATCTACTTCAATATCTCCACTATTAACAAAAGACTTTTAACTAGTATATTACCATTTATTCTAGTAATAACTGCATTAATATTAAACTATTTATTAAATAAAAAATGTTTACCGTAAGTGATATATTCCTTATTTAAATTATCTTGTCCTATTACAGCTATATCATAAGTTACACCTGGTATTAAATCCTTATTAATATTTTTTATGATTCTAGTTTTTCAATCACAAATATTTTAAAATATTACGTATTCGGAATAAGCTGGATATAACTTACCTTTTCCAAATTTAAATTTTTAATTTTATTTACCCTTTGACTAACCCTTGTTAGGGGTTAATATGACTTACCTAACTTAAAGTCTAAAAAATCACGTAAACTCATAATTGGTGTACCCTTATTAGTTGAATAAAACTTATTATTTTTAATATTAATACTTTTTATTCTATATTTAAATTAAGGCCTGATTTTAAAAATTTATAACCTTTATTATATGTATCGTAAGCAAATAATGTAAAATTTCTTTTTTGTATTTTCATTTTTGATCAATTATTAATTAACCATTAAGAAAAATTTTATTTATACTGTTATAATCCTTATCACAGTTTGTAGCAAACCTTAGCAAGCAGCATAGAATATATCTAGATATTAAGTTTTATTAGAATAGTGTGAAACAAATTTAATTAACTTAGTTTTATATTATATATATTTTATACTTTAATTTTAATTTAAGAATGATAGGGGGTTTTAATTTAAAAACAAATGTAAAGATTGGTAAATATACCACTTAATGTAAAAATTAAATGCGAGATTAAATAAAATTTGATAGTGGGTTTTTTAAAGAAAAAACATGTAAAGATTTCCTAATAAACTGGTTAGTACTAAAATTAAATGCACTATTAAATATAATTTAATTACTTTTTTATTAATATTATTTCTTATTTGAATTAATTTCAGTATTCTAGGATACTTTTCTAAAAAGGTTAATTTATTAATAATATTTTCACTTAACATTATATTTAATACAGTAACGAAAGAAGATAATATTAAACCATCTATAGTTATATTTGTTAAACAAACAATTTTATCCGGACCTAAACTATCCAAATAATCACTATATTTATTGTATAAAGTAACTAAATATTCACCAATATCTAATTTTTCAATTTCATCAAAAGCTTCATTCATTTTTTCAAATGACTTATCTTTTTGAGATTTATTAAAATCACTGGGATCTTGGTTATATTTAGCTTCAGCTTTTTTATACTCCTCGGCAGCCTCTCGGCATCTACCTAAAGTAGCCTTATTTTTAACATTATTAGCTTGCTCTTCAATAAGTCTAACATATTCTCTTCTTTCTGCTTCCTCCATTTTACTTTTTTCTTCATTGATTTGTTCTAAAATCTTACTTCTATGGTCATTTCAAACCTGTCTTCTATAACTATCCATAGATACAGCATATATAATTAATCCTAAACCATGTTGTTTTACTAATTCTAAGAATTTTTTCATTTTTATGTGTTTTTTAAAAAAATTTTACTTAGTATTGAGCAAGAATAAGGATTAACTAAATGAAAAGAAAAATGTTGAAATTTATTTATTGTTTTAAATTGAAGCATTATTTAATTAATAATAGTTTCATCACATTCTATCTTAAAACTTATAGCTAGTATTTAAATATTACCTAACTAAAAAGTTTCATTAGGTTCGATATATTATATAAATTTTGGTTTATATATATAAAATATATTACTGCTTTAGTAGCAGTTTCAATTTACATAATAAGATTTTTAAAAACTTTTAAAGGCATTGCCTATTTAGAAATAATCCAAAATCGAACAAAAATTAAAAATTGTATTTTTAACCAGGACTAGAATAGCTTAAAATATATTAACCTATAATTATATTAGTTTTTTATAATTTATATCTTAATACATTATTCTTATATACTAATTTAGTTTAAAGATTAAAAAATTAATCATAAATAAAATAAAAAAAGTTTTTTTATAAATAAACTTAAAAACATACCTAATTAATAAGTATGCTTCTTAGTATTTGATTCCTATAAATTATAGAATAAGATATATTATATATATATTAAACAAAAGTACCGAATGATGTAAGGCCTAGCACAATATATTCATATAAAATAAATATTAATAAATTAAGCGTTACTACTAGAGAGGAGATAAATTTGGTCTTTTTAGGAGTCCTGGTTGTATTTTGTAAATTTTGTATAACTTTTTTAAAAAAGTTTTTTATACTTTGTAGTATTTTATATTGATTTATTTATGAAACTTATTTTTGGGTTTATTATTTTGGTTTGGCTTTTAGGAAATTAATTATTGTAAATTTAACATAGTAAGGTAGTACCAGTATTTATTTTTATATTAGATATGGGGGTTAATTTTATGCCTGTGTACTCAATGTTATGTTATTTATATATAAATTATAGGAATTTATTTTATGCTATTTTGTTAATTTTATAAAAGGGTTGCACTGAGTTTTTCTATTTTTAACTTGACTCTGTATAGCTTAAGTTTGGAGTTATCGTTATAATGTTTTGCTTCATACTTGACATAGGGACGTTAAGTCTTTATATTAGGTTATACTGTTAGGTTCGTATCGTAGCAAATTAACAAAAGTTGTATCTCTGTTGTCATATTTTAGTTCAAATTACTGTTGATTTTTTTGTTTTTTACTCTAGACAAATTTATTCTTAAAATTGTAAGTTCTTTTGTTAAAATGAAAAATTCATTGCTATATAAGATTCAAACGTAGAATATTGTATGATCAAGATAGTGCCTGTTTGGTGTTGTAGTAACGCTTAATTTAAGAATATTATGGTTGTTTAACCTGGTAGTAGAACGAGTATACTCGACATAAAAATGAATACCTTGTTTTAGATGTGTTTAGCAAAAAACTCAAAAATTAATTTCGCTCCGCTTCTTTGATAAGATTAAAATTGAATAGGTATAAATACCATAACTTTATGTGATTGAAAAGTAAAATTTAGAAAATAACTTCGACCCTCTTGATCAAAAGGATCAGTATAAGGCCTAAAAACCAAAGAGTGACAACTGGCAGACCTAAAAAAGGAGCTCCCGCAATATAAAGCTTGAGTTACCAGTGTAATCAAAGTTAAAATATTCCCGGTAATAATTAAATATATTAGAAGAATTAGCTATATAAAGATATAAATATTTAGACATAACCCAGTAGGGCACAAAGTAAGAAAACCTCGTTTATTTATTAAAAACAAAAAGGGTAAAATAGATAGGCTTCAACCGCTGCGCTACATATAAAAATAGTATGAACCACACATACGCTAAACCTCTATGTATATCTGCGTTCGTTCACTACATTTTTTGAGAAAGAGAAAACGGTAACTTCAACTTTTTCTAAAAACGCTATTAATACAGTGGGGATTTAAGTAATTTCATTAAAATTAAAATAGCTATTAAAAAATAATACCTTCTAACATAACAAAGAATAGTTCACTATTTTCAAAATAGTTAATAATTTTTATTAGTTTTTACTGGTAAACTATTTACATTAATAAATAATTTATATAATATTATTCCTAATAAAAAAAGCTTTAAATGCACTATACTAGGACTAAGTCATTTATACATTTCAATTTTATATTTAATTAATGAAACAATTATTTTTAATTTATTTAACATAAACTATATTTATTATTTCTTTTTACTGTTTATAATTAATTTAGTTATATTATTATATTAGTTTTTTTGACTCAATTTAGTAATATATAATCTTATTACTTGTGTAAATGTAAATGAAGGTAATATATATTTTGAGAAAAGGAAGATTATAGAAAATAATACAACAAATGCAAATACTAATTGATTAAAGAAATAAAATGGTATTAATTGTGGCATTAGAAACTGTTTTTAATTTAAGGGTTCTAGATAATTTTGTATTTTTATAATGTAAGAACTATCTCTGCTAATTCATGCTTATATAGAAAAAGCATATATAGAAAATGAACTATATTTTGTAATTTTGATAATATAACTATATATATATTGAGATATTAAGGCTATCTGGTTATTTTATATAATAATTAAGAGTTTTTTATTTTAAGACTTGAAAACATCAAAAAATGAGTTGAAGATTTAGCCAACAGCTTCATATTTTATTATGCTTATTTTTTATTTCTTAGTAAATCTTTTTATATTTTTGAAAAAGGTAGCTGTATAAACATATTACTTGAAATGTTTTGTGAGCTATTTGATTTCAAGAAAAAAGATAGAACAATAGAATAATTTTAAGGATCTATAAGATTAGCATTGAGTATTATTTTATAGAAAACCCCAAACCAAACCTATTTTTTTACGTTAAATAAAAATTAAATTTTAGCTAATTTTATTGATAATAGCAGATTAATTATGGATGATTTTCTACACATTTCTAATTTAACAAAATTTTGTTTTCTTTTTCTAGATCTAGAATAATACCAAAAATTACTTTGATTTAAATTGAATATATTTGATTAGATTTGCAGCTAGACTCAAAAGCTATTTTTATTAAAAACTAATTGCAATCAAATTTTACACAGTAGTAATTTACGAGTAGCCAGGCTCGAACTGACAATATCAACTTGGAAGGCAGAGATTATACCAATTTAACTATACTCGCGTTTAAGCTAAGGGAGAACCTTTTGTTATTACTATATTTATGTTTTTAGCTGTTTATCAACAATAGCCTTAACTTTATTTTTAAATTATTTTTATATTCTTGTTCTCTTTTAATATAATCATTATTTATGTATATATAAATAAAATAATTATTTACTTTCAGATAAGTTTAATTTTAAATAGCTTTGTTTAAGCTAAAAAAGCAGCATTAATGATAACTCTACAAGTAAGTTACAACAAATTTACCTCCCATAATAACTAATATAACTTATAGCTTAAATATATATATAAATTATATTTATCTTTATCTATTAATCCAATACCAATAAATAGCTGTTGTAAACAAAGTAACATTATTCTATACTCAAATAATCCTTATCTCAGATTTTATCTTAAAAACTCTAAATCTCTAATTATTTTATTATCTTTTTCAATAAGAATAGAATTAAAATAGAAAACCCTATGCATAATTATTCAACAGTTAACTGATTACCCCTTTTCATTTTCACTACAATTTATGTGAACAAAAATAAATTAAAATAAATAAAATTAATAAATAATGTAAATAAATCTAAGGAAGTAAAGGGATAAAAAAAGATTTATAACTTGTCATAAAATCCCACAATAATAAAATATATATAAAATATATTATTTCCATCGGTCAAATTGTTACAAATTATTAACAAATTTTTAAAATAAAAAAGGTCTCAAAATACAAACAGTAAAAGTTAAAACTTACTTTGTTCAGTAGCGTAAACTTTGAATATAAAGCTATCATATAAAGTATGTACTATAATTATGGAATAATTTAACGTAAAATAACTCAATTATCTATATAAATAAAGCATAATCTTAAAAATAACTATTAAAGCAATAAAAACATATAATAAAAATCCATATTCCAAAAAGTATTATCAAAAATGATATAAACAAAATTTGTGATACAAGCAGGAAATAAATCCTGAAAACAAAATAACGTGAATAAAAAATTACAAAATTTCCAAAAATTAAACAAATTAAAAATTAATTAAGTCTTATAATGTGGCCCCCAAAACTCTTTATCTCATTCAACTGTTACTAATTTAATTAAAACAAAAATTCCAATATTCATCCATAATATAAAAAATATAATACCAACTTCACAAAATAATAAACAATATGGAATAATGTACAAAAAATTTTAATTATAAAATAATTTGGCTAATATTAATATAGTAGGGCTCAGGCTTACCCTGCCCTCAGAACCATACGTGATACTTTATCATCCTCCGGCTCGCCGTCTAAATCTTCAAAAGGGGTTTGTTTTATAAGTTAATTGAAATAGTTACGAATAACTTTCATGTCTGCGTAATTAAGATCTCTTCTATGTAATAAATCATGGTGGTAAGCACATAGGGGAACTTGTTTCCGTTTGTATGCTCCGACCCACTGTGCATAAGTGTTATTACCAGTTCTTATTCTTCCTCTTACATCTTTTACTTTTCTAATGTGATGCATTTCTACTTGATTAGTAGATTGACATAATGCACATTTTTGTGTAGGGTAGATTTTTTTAAGTTTAGAGAATCAGGATATTCTTAGATTGTCACCTGGCTTTTTGGCTTTGAGGCCTCTTAAATTGTGTTATACTTTAAGTTCAAATGGCATGCTTAATTTAACACCTGTTTCAGGATCTGCTAGTTTTTTGTCAAATTTTCTGAATGTTTGTCTTTTTGTTCTTACTTTGTATTTCACCCCAATGTGAGGGCGCAGGACATTTGTAGAAACATGAAAATGCTTCATAAACTGGAAAGATTAGCGGCAAAGCTGTAAAATTGGAGTAGTTAAGTGATACGGTGGTTGTAAAAGGTTACTATTTCGTAATGTGATAAGTTAATTAGGTCTTTTCTTGCGGTAGCTGTAGGCATTTCATTAAAATCAGTCTTAATATATTTGTTGATTTTAAGTTTGGCAATAAGGTCCTTGATAGGTATTTCTATTTTCATTCTCATACGGTATTTAGCAGGATTTCCTGCTTTATTTTTGGATAAACCGGCTTTAGTGGCCGAGATTCTTTTGCACCACGCACCGAGGAATTTGAAGCCATCTTTGGTGGCGGTGATTATGGTTTTATCCTTATGCAGCTCTAATCCACATTTTTTGTTTAGAATATCCGCAACTTGGTGTTTTATGTGTTTAGCTTCGTTTATAGACCCGATTACTAGTATGACAAAATCGTCAGCGTATCTTAAATACATGAGACGTTTGAAGTTGGAATCAAAAGGGTCCAGACTTGGATGATATCTTCTTGTGGCCGCTAGCTTTTTAATTTCGGAAGATCCTTTTTTATTTTTTACGTAGGGTTTGCATTCGAGATGTGATAGCGTCATATTCTTTATTTTTGGCTCTTTTTGCTCCTTTATTGAAGGATTTCTTGATGTCTTCCATCTTTTGATCTAATTTATTTAATACTATGTTCACTAATACTGGGCTAAATATGATACCTTGACCTTAAGAGGTTTTGTTGTGTTTCCCGGTGTCAGGCTCAATGTAACCTACAGTAAGGGATTTTCTAATTAATTGTAGAGTTTTGTCGCATGCCATATTGGACTCTATACATTTTATAATAATTTGATGAGGGATTCTGTCAAAACATTTTGAAATATCACCCTTTATCACTCATTGATATGCAGATCCATTTCGATATAGTTGATATAGTGCTTGTTGTAAAGATTTTCCGGCTCTAAAACCATATAAGCTGTATGATAATTTATCTTCTCAAATAGCTTCCATTAGTGTAGTTAGTGCTTTTTGTACAAATTTTTATATGGGGTTTCCCACACTCAGTGGTCTAACTTATTTGTTGGCTGGTTTGGGAGTCATTACTTTTATGGAGGGAGAGAGTTTTAATTTACCTGTTTTGATCTCTTGGGCTATATTTTCGAACCAACTTAGATTTATTCCATCCAATGTTTCGTTAATTACACCTTTAGACATGTTTCCTGCTTTGCTTTTATTTCAAGGCTTTTAAAAATAAGGGGTTACCCAGGATATTGATTATTCCATTGTATTTACCGTGTTTACTCATATATTTGTTTAATTCATTCTTTGTCCACGAACTAACGGACAAACCTTTTTGTATAATTGGGTTATTCGATTTGCTGCCTTTAGATAGGTTAAGTAATTCGATGTCTTTCATGTTAGAGTCACGGTTTTCCTGAATGAACGATTTTCGACTGTTTTCCTTTGCTTTAACGCTACTATGAAAACTCCGTCCCCGCATTATATATAATTTATAATTATAGGCGGTTAGATCCCGGGGTTGCTGTGTGCATATGTTTGAATTGGTACTTTTAGGACTTTGCGCACTTTGCTCTTCTAGATTGAAGTAAGTATAGGGTTTTGGCCAATTATTGTAGTTCGCTCTACCTATAATAACATTTAGGTTCCCTATTAAATGCAGCGATATTCTGCTTAAACAATTAGGCCATCCTGACCCACTTTGTACGTATCAAATTTGTTATCCTGTCCATAACTACTCCCACTAACAGAAATATCAGAAAGGGGCACTCCTATCTTAATTCTGCTTTTGTAATCTGCTATGCCGTCTGAGTAGTTGTTACCTGTCTCTGGAGCAATTACCCGTGGCAGATATCTTAAACTCCTTAATTATAATCGTAGGAGGATAAGGCCAAATATACCTGATAGTATAAAATAAACCATTGTTGTGATTCTATATACCTCCTCTGCACACGCCTCGCCCGGCGCACAATCAAATGATTGTAATTCTATACTTAAATACATACTTAATAAATCATAACTACTTAATAATAAAGAACTTCCTAATATACTAAATAAATCTATTAAATAATAATTTTTAAATTCTGGAGTAATACTTAAATATTATAAATATATAATAATCTTTATTAGAACTTATAGAGTTACTTGTAATAAAATTATTAAAATCAAATTGCTACACATATAATACAATTACTTTAATTACCCTAAAAACAAATTATATAAAATAATACCAAAATCCCACAAATTATCAAGATATAAAATAATTATATCAAATAAAGTTTACTTCTAAAAATTGTAAAAACAAGACAAAATCTCATTCAAAATTAACACATCCAAATTAACAAAAGTTTTCTTTATTTTTTATTTTTTATTTTTTTTATTTAAGCTAACCTCAATGTTAAGTTCAGCATTAAGACTATTTTTTATACATTTAAAACCAAAATATTAAAACTAATTAAACACTAAAAATAAATAGTATAACAGATTACACATAAAATAAAACCTCCAAAATAATAAACTACTTTAATTTCTCAAAGTTATAATTAAGCACAAAGTGTTTACCAACCTTCGTTAAACTACCAAAATTAGAATCCGTTACAAACTAACAAACAGTACACTAAAATATAGTAAAATTAATTAAATCAAATGGTACAAAACAAACTATTAAATTTGGTGATAATGTACAAAAGTGCTTAAAAATATAACTCTAAATCAATAAAAATATATAAAAGATAAAATTATCTTAACTAATTCGATCAACAAATTCTCAATCTAAAGCTTCAAACACTAAAACTTTAAAATAATATATAGTTTTATTGGAGCTAGAAGTAAGAAAATTTATCAAATTTGTTAAAACTTGATTTTTAAAAACAGTTTCAAAAATGAAATTCGCTGTTAAATTCTCTTTTTACTCTTACCTAAAAGTTTTGTACTCTTAACATCCTTTTAGTAAAACTATATCTCCTTCTAATAATGTTTAAAAGTCTTAAATAAACTCAACATCAAAATTATTTATCTCAACTAGTTTATAAAATTCTCAAAAAAACAAACACAAAATAAAACTATCAAGAAAGAATACTCAAAAATTAATAAAAACAAAAACAAATATAAAATATAAATTAGGCAACTCGCTAAAATAAAATTGTAAAATTTGTACAAACATGAATTTAAAAACCCTCCTCAAATATATAGTCTCAAAAGTTAAAGTTTAAATAAACCCTAAAATTTATTTTCCAATGGTAACTATAAAACTATATGTTCTAATTAAAAGTAATTTATCAAATAAAATATAAGTAAATAAATACTATAACTCAATATCTATTTATAAATAAGGCAAGTTAATAGCATAAAATAAAACATAAACTTAGTTCAAATTGGTAAACATTATACTCTCAAGGCTCCTTTTAAAAAGAAAGTATATGTCCTTCTACTAAAATTATTACATTTTCTAAAAACAATCATAAACTAAAAAATTAAAACAAATACTAACTTAAAATTATTTTGAATAAAATTTGGAATAATCTAAAATTAAATAAATACTCACACTAAAATTAATTAAACACTAAAAATAAAAAATAGTATAAAAAATATATAGAAAATACTGTAAAAATACACATAAAACTAAAACCTTAAAATTAAATAAAATATGATAAAAATAACAGAGTACCTAAAACTATACTTGATATTTTAAAACAATTAATTAATAAAATTATAAAATTATAAACATAATAATCACTTATAAATTAGTAAATTGATAAACAAATCATAAATAAATTATAATATTAATTAAAAAGTAAGCTCCGCTTTTAAACTAGTAAATAAAAAACTTTGTAACTGAAAGATCTTAAGAAATTAGATGCGCGTCCTATTAAAACATTAGTAAGTTTAGATATTATAATTAAACTTTAATAAATAACTCCTTAAAGTTAAAGGGCTTTTACGATTTTAAAAAGATCATAAAGTTTATTTCTCAAGAAAGGTTGTTAATTTAATGGTATAGGCAATCCATTCAGTAACGCAGATCTTTCTTTTTTTATAGGAGTTAGTATATCGCTTTCGTTTCAGACTTATCGCGTATATTCATTAAGGAAAGCTGTCGTATTTACCGTGCTGTCCTGAGTTATTACTAACTTTTTATAAGTAGTTACTATCTGAGGATAAAACGAGTCTCTCTTATGACGTTTTTCAATTTGTTCAAAGTTTATGACACGAACCTTATTTATTATTTAATAGAGACGAGGCTGAAAAGGTAGAACTGTTTAAGATGGTTCATTTTAGCTCTTCACCGGAGATAGTTATTATTTTTTGTGAAGATGTAGCTCGGAGTGAGGTAGTTGGACTATACTTTATTGACTTGTAGATCCCTTATTTCCTCATAGTTCATAATGAAGCCCTGCTCTATTCTATGTTGTCTAAGTTCATTTCACCATTGTAAATTCGAGATATTTAAAAAACCCGTGATATTTTTTGGTGATTCATATATACTTTATACTGGTGAACTCGGATTTTTTGTTTACTCTTATTCGTGACCTTGCTTTATTACTCTACCCCTTTTTAATTGGAATGGTTTGGTGCTAGCATTCGTGTAATATCCACTTTTGGAGTACCTTGAATTTGGCTACTTTAATTAAGGCTATACCCATTATCTTATTATCCCTAGAAATTTTATCCTCCTTTTGCTGTTCACATCTTTTCTTATTCATTTACTTTTGCTTCAATTTACGCTTTTCATACTTAACGTTCCGCATGAAACGGTTCATTGCTGTAAAATATTCCTTTTGTGGCTAATTTATCACTATTAGTGTCTCGTTTTTGTTTGTTTCTGTAATAGGATTTTATTGTAAGATTCGAGAGAATTGGTGATAGGAAAAACCTTGACTTACACCGTGATAGTAGCAGTAAGGTTTTTTGAATAAGTCCCACGATAATTGTGGAAAGTTCATATCGGATAGATACCTGTATCATAATAGATGATATCTCAAAACTCTATTGATTTTCACTCACTTTCCTTTTTTAACCAAAAGACATACTAATTGACATTTTTAATAAACAAGTCTTCTTAATCTAACTCCTTTCTTCTGTTTAAAAGCAACTATATCTCCTTATTATTTAAGACATAAAATTATTTACTAATATTTATATTGAATATATTTATAATTATGAATATTTTATTAGATCAAAATTATATTATTTATAGTGATAATACTTAAAGTATAAACATTAATTTTTATTTTGTTCTACTTGGTTTTAATTTAGTTAAAAAAGCAGCACCCATCACTTATCATAAATGATAATAATCTAATGTTTGACTCTCAACATTTTTCTCTCAAGAATCTTAGTATTTCAATAGCATATAAAAAAAAATATGAACCAAATGTGGTATATATGAATCAAGTTCCAACATATATTTAAATAAAATTTAGGCAACTAATAAAAGAAAAATGATAAAATTTACACCTTCCTCAACGAAATACACGTAGGAAACCAAAGTTTATAACTAACATTCTTCAACTGCTCAAGCTTTAAGCGGAATCCTTAAGTTATATAATAGATACTGTTCGACTGTATGTTTTAAAAAAGCTACAATATAAAACACTAAGACTGTCATCAAAGTATAAGAAGGAGTACACCTACGAAGATAGCAATATAAAGTGAACGGTAATCCTGAAAAGAGGTAGACAGTTTAAACCCACACATCGTTTAAATCTACACAAGACCCTGGGACTCGTTTAAGAAAATCATTAAAAAACTCCTTGAATTAAGATTTTCCTCTTAAATAAGAACCCAAACCTAATATTCAATTGATTGAGTAATGTTCACCTCGACCAATATATCCATTGAGTAATAGAATAGTCCAACATCTTGGTTAATAAAGACATGAATTTCCAATAACAAGTAACTGAACCCTTCAATAATTATAAAAAACAAGGTAGCAATACAAATGGATACCGCTGCACAAATAGCAAACTGCTAAGTTAAAATTCTGTCTTACCCGTCTATTTCAAGAAAAAACAAAATGGATAATAAATATCCAACATATTTAGCTAAGTTAACAATAGAATTCTCTTAACACTGGAGAAGCTTCTAAGAAGTACTAATATGTAAATTTCTAATATTACTAACCATAAACAAGATAAGGATTCATAGATTTTTGTTAACGTAAAGAAAAGCTCGTATCAAGCAAAGGAGTTTAAGAGTAAGCCAAACTAATCCCCACACCCGAGATAAACCATTTTTATAAATCCCCTGTTCACCCCACTCACCGTACCTGATAAATTTTATCCAACAGGAAATAATAAACTTACCCCTAATAATCTTCATTAATCTCATAATTAAATACATATAATAATCTAAATCCTAATTATATAAATATAATAAATATTATTAATATAATAAATATAAATATATATAAATATATACTTAATAAAAACTATTATAAAATAATTAATAAAATTATTAAAATAATTAAATTATAACAAATAACAATATAAAAATAATTAATATTAAATAAAATAAATAATTATTAAAAACTAATAAAAAAATATGAAAACAAAATAGATAGTTATATATAAAATACTAAACTAAACCTAATCTAAATAAATTCTAAGTATTTCAATTATAATGTTTTTAAAAATAAATAATATTGTTTGTTTACTAATTTATTACTTTATTTCCATATATTCAATTATGGTTCTTTTGTTTGTTGTTTTGATTAAATTAAACCCACCCCCTCCCCCTTTATCTCTCTAAAAGCTTCCAAGAATACCAGATATTCTAAAAGTGTATTAAATAAATTAATATGTTAGACACTATCATTAACAGAAATAATTAAAAAAAGTATTTAAATTGTAGCTCTTTGGCAAGGGATGGGG
>Ga0153940_1000424_pt1 | contig 22480 bp, 21 predicted proteins | sample TSNJ024MetaG_FD_104736 | JGI IMG/M metagenome (GOLD analysis project Ga0153940, IMG submission 104736) | Attine ant fungus gardens microbial communities from New Jersey, USA - TSNJ024 MetaG | ecosystem: Host-associated > Fungi > Mycelium > Unclassified | place: USA: New Jersey, Brendan T. Byrne...
CTTGCCGAGTTCAAACGATGGTATGCGAACTGTGGGATAGAATTCTTTTATAAAGGTAACTATGGTAGACGCTGTCAAATTTCTTGAATGCGCTAGGAAGAAGATTATCGGAAAGCCGTGTGAAGGAGAACCTCATGCACGGTTTGAAGTGGCAGGCGATGGAAACGCTATAGCGCGCCATTGCTTGACCCTACCCGAGTGCACCCGGATAGTGGGAAGCACATAGCTGAACAGCAAGGGTGTCCATCGAGAGGTGGAATCTGAAGGAAGCTGTAGGTTATGGAAAGCTGCACATTATGCAAAGTCCATAGCTAAAAACCCCACATTTCGCGAAAAAACAATTGATTTACTTTTCATAATCCAGCACGATTTTGTTGTAACTATTAACAAATCCACTAAGGAGGTAAATCAATTGGAAAATTTAACATTGCAACAGCTCGTAACCAAGACACAGGAATCTCTGGCTCAAGTAGGGGCTTCCGATTATTACAAAAGCGTATTTAAAACTGTCACAAGGCAGCTATTGCTTTACGCAAAAGACAAAGAACAAGGGGTATCGGTCTTATCGAAACGAAACGGCAGGGGCTTGGCAGGGCGAATATCATCTATGTCAAAGACTTTACTTCATAGCCGTGATTGGATTTTCCAACAACGGTTTTTCCCGTTCTGACCGGATAGGATAGATATTATTCACAGGCGCAAAAGCATTGTCAAGGGTCAAGACAAGCGGCTGCGCCGCCCTTGACAACGCTTTTGTCCTGCGCTGCTCGGCAATCAAGCAAGGTAAATAGAAGCAAGTGTTGCTCCACTTAAAATATTGACTAACAAAACATCATTTTTCCCCCAAGGAGGGATTTCTTCAATTATTTGACGATATTTTAACTTTGCTTTTTTCATTACTGGTTTTGTGTCTTCAACATTCAACATGAGCAAGTTGTTTTGAAAACTCTTTTCAAACACTTTCCACATCACCATGGGCATAAAGAAATATTTCATATAGTTGTACCTCCTCAAGTTTATTCTATAAGTATATTATACTTTTATTCAATAAGTGGAACAAGTAGAATAAGCAAGAAATTATTTTTTTTACTTTGATGCTGCCACTGTCCTTCAAAGATAGGAAGTGAGATAATTATGGAACCAAACTTATAATCCGTAAAATATGACAATAGCATTTCCATAGCCTTTGTCGGCATTAATGGATAAATGTTCGGGAATGCCTTATTTATTACATAACTCGTTTTTGTGCAAGATACTTTTCTGCTTCATTGATCAACTCCGCATCACCCGGCATGCGTGGAATGAGCCGCCCAGCCAGAACAATTTCGCTCATAAATTTTGTTTGTATCCGTTGCGTAATGGCACAGCTTTCTTCCAATGACAGGAGTTTTTCTCCCACAATACAGCGTTTTATCAATCCTATTGCGCCGTATGCCTGAAAGTCGATGCAATACAGCAGCTCTTCAAGAGGGATATTCAGATGATAAACTTCCAAAAGCATGCCATAAGCGAATGCAAATGACTCTTTCATGGACGTAAGCGCCCTCACTTCGAGGTTATTCTGAAAAAGGATCCTGTATAAATCCTCCAGTTCAAGGATTCCCTTATACCATGACTCAATTTCCGCAAACATCCATTGCGGAAACAGCAGATTGCGCAGATCAATATTACGGCTGGCCGAATTGGAACGCTCATGCTCCTGAATACAGGCCAGAAGAATGTCGTCTACAGATTCATAGTGGGCGCGGACTGTTTGCCGAGCAACACCCGCCGCATCCGATATACCGGAAATATTTATTTTGTGATAATCCATGCGATGGACCATACCTTCAAATGCTGACAATATCAATTTCTGAGTGCGCTGCACCCTTTGATCTTTACTCTTCATAAGACACCCCCTATAGTTTATTTGGTTTTGATCTCTCATCTCCCGCCCATTCTGACTCCCAAACTTTAGTAACGGCTATTCTGTTGAAGTTCAAGTTGAGACCATTTTTCTCTTCTATTTTTTTAACATTATATCATTAAATGTTAAAGATGTAAATTAAATCATTGAATTTTATTGATTTTAATTAACATATGTTATATAATTTGTATAAGAGTTGCAATGTCACTATAAGCTTGTCTATGTAAAAAGGAAAGGAAGGATATCATGAATAAGGGCCAGCAGTATTTCCCCAGAATATTTGAAAAAGGTTATATCCGAGGCAGGGAGGTTAAAAACCGTATTGTCATGCCAGCGCTTGCCGGGAGCGTGGGAATCCCGGACGGTATGCTTGGAGACGATAAAATCGCCTACTATACGGAACGGGCTAAATACGGCGTGGGCATCATCACCACCGAGGCAATGATTGTCAGCCGGGATACCGGGATGAGCCTCGCCAACATGGAACGCTTTACCGATATCCGCAACGATTTCCAGTTGGAAAAGCTGGCACACAGCATCCACAGGTATGATTCCTTGATATTCGCCCAATTGCTCCATGCCGGTCGGGAGGCGATGGTTCATCCGGAGTTCAACCGGGAACTGCTTGCGCCTAGCGCCATACCGGAATGCGATTGGATGGGCACTCCGCGTGCATTGACCCATGATGAGATCATTGCGCTAGAGGAAGATTTTCTGAACGCCGCACTCATCTGCGCCAAAGCGGGGCTAGATGGCGTTGAGCTGCACGGCGCCCACGGATATCTTATCAACCAGTTCATGAGCCCCCGTGCCAATCAGCGTACCGATGAATATGGCGGCAGCTTTGAAAACCGCATGCGCTTTGCCACGAACATATTCAAGAAGATTCGAGCGGCGGTTCCCGACAAATTTATCATCGGTATTCGTATTAATGGGGACGATTGCATCGAAGGCGGCATTACCAATGCCGATGCAGTGGAAATGGCTAAATATTTGGAGAATCTGGGCTTTGACTACCTCAACGTCTCCTGCGGCACTTATTCCGCAGGCATGCATGTGGATCCGTCCCAGATGCCGCCGCTATGGAAAAACTCCTATATACTTCCTGTCAAGCAGGCCGTGTCCATTCCCGTATTCGCCGTCAATACGGTAAAAACGCCCGCCATTGCGGAACAGTCCCTAGAAAGCGGCGCCGGCGATTTTGTCTGCATTGGCCGCGGGCTTATAGCCGAGCCGGAGTTCGTAGAAAAAGCGCGCAGCGGACGAGCCAACGAGGTACATAACTGCCTGGGCTGCAACCATTGTCTGTTCCAATTTGGCCGCAATGTATGGAGGACCCATTGCAGTGTGAACCCGAGAAACGGGCTGGAACAGTGGTACGCCAATATGGAAATCAACGGGGCGGAACGTAACGCCGTTGTTATTGGGGGCGGTCCCGGCGGCATGATGTCCGCAAAAACGCTTGCCGAAAAGGGATATGCCGTTACGCTTTATGATAAAAATCATGAATTAGGCGGTGCGCTGCGGATTGGGACAAAAGCCTCCGGCAGAGAGAAAATGGTTTGGCTGGCTGACAGCTGGGAAGCTGCGCTACGGCGGCTTGGCGTTAAAATCGAGGCGAATACGGAAATTAAGGATGTTGCTGCCCTTAAAGCCCTGAACCCCTATATTGTAGTTATGGCAACCGGCGCTGTCCCAGTTATCCCTGATATCCCGGGAATCTCCCTGCCCAACGTGGTACTCGCCCATGACATCCTGAACGAAAAGGTTAATGTTCAAAACAGCAAAGTCGCCATTATCGGTTCCGGCATGACTGGCTTGGAGACGGCGGAATATCTGGTGAAGGCCGGTAATCAGGTGGTTTTCTATGACATGCTGGACGAAATTGCCAAAGGTGCGGAAATGGTGAATAAGATGTATTTTGTCGGGATGCTGGAACAATGCGGGGTTCAGTTTAACCTTCTGCATAAGCTTAAGGAAATTCGCAAGAAAGAGGTGGTGTTTGACGACCTGAAAAACGGCGGCGAGAAAGCTAATCCCACTGATACCGTCGTCTTGTCACTTGGCGTTAAACCAAACGCTTCGCTAAAGGATGCCCTGGAAGAATATTTCGATAATGTCATCGTTATCGGCGACGCTAACGGTGGCAGCCTTATTGCTGACGCAACATTTGAGGCTTACAACAAGATGTGGGATTTACGTTAAGTATTCAAACTTTAGCGATCTCCATACAGCAGAACTGGGCGATTATATCTCCATTCGTGGTGTTAAATATGTATTTCGGGTTAATATACATAGTGTGCCTCTTGGCTACGCCAACTCAACAGCCGAGAGGCATGCCCTCATGAGAAAAGCCGGTACGTTATACTCAGATTTTACTATTACTGTATATTGCAGTGGCTCACGACCTGCAATCTCCCGCAAGCAAACAGGACATCTTCTATTCTAGTTTTCGTATAAGGCAGCTATATCATGTATTCTACGCTTCATTTCTGCGCGGATATGTAATGGCTCCAAACACTCGCATTTATCCCCAAAACTGAAAAGAATATTGTAGTAGTATTCGTTCTCTATGAAAGGAAAACTGACAATGTAATGCTCATTGCCATCAGGCGAAAAATGTTCATAAGGGCAAAAATCAAGTACCCTGTCCATGACAGATTTATGAATACGGATTTTGATTGTATTTTGCATAGTTGCCATAATATCCGCAAAATCAAGCGTCGGTTTTTGATAATCTCGTGGCGTAAAAGATTCCTGTAGCATTTGTAGATTTGATATGCGTGATATTTTAAATAAGCGAAAATCATTTCTTTTAAGACAATATCCTTGCCAATACCAATGACTATCCTTCAATACAAGCTGATACGGCTCGGCTATTCGCACAGTTTTATTTCCGTAGCGGTCTGTATATTCAAAAGAAAGCAATTTGCTTTCAAGCAAAGATGTCTTAATAATTTCTAAATACGCTTGAATATTTCTGTTGCCTATCCACGGACTTAAATCTATGCAAATCTGATTTGCTTTCACTTCAATGTCTTTTGCTCTGTCGGCGGGGATAAAGCTCTTAACTTTTGCAAGGGCGTTTACCAGTTCATCCCCTCTAATCATCATCGAAAGATTGGAAAGCCCCATCAGGATAGCAGAAAGGTCCGCAGTCGAAAAAACTTTTTTATCAATCTTGTATTTCTGCATGATTTCAAAGCCGCCGCCAACTCCCGGTGCAGAACAAACAGGAATGCCCGCCATGTTTATAGTGTCTATGTCGCGGTAGATTGTACGGGGTGAAACTTCAAACGTATCTGCTAACTCCCGTGCACCGATCCGCTGTTTATCAAGGAGTATCACAATAATGCTAACAAGCCTGTCAATTTTCATCTGATAGACGCCTTTCAATTTTTCAAAATTTCTTTTTGTCATTATAAATTATTGCCATACTGTTGTCAACAATTGATGGTATAATGGAACTATCATTCTATTAGGAGGAAGCATTATGCTGAAAAAAACTTTAGTGGTAATAGATATTCAAAATGATATAACAAAAAATTACAAGGAGATCATTGACAACATAAATCAATCAATTGATTGGGCAGTTAATCATGATATTCATGTTGTTTATATTAGGCATGAAAACTTATCAGACGGCACGAGGACTTTTAAACCCAATACGCGCGGCTCTGAATTGGCTCCAGATTTAAAAATAGTATCAAAAAATATTTTTACAAAATACAAACAAAACGCATTAAGCAGTGAGGAGTTCACAAACTTTATTAGTAAAAATGAAATATGTGAGTTCTACCTGACAGGAGCAGATGCGATTGCTTGTGTTAAATCAACCTGCTATAACTTGCTAAAGGGAAATTATAAAGTTAATGTCTTATCAGACTGTATTACTAGCTATGATAAAAGAAAAATTGACGAAATGCTGCGCTATTATGAAAGTAAAGGCGGTAAAATCATTAGTTTAAATGACACGCAAAGCCCTCTGCAGGCGCCGTAATAGCCACCTTCAGCGTTATGACCGTGCTGCCACTTAATTTTTTATGTATCGTATCGCACGCCATCATGTCTGTCAATCCGCTCGGAGCGTCGCAGCAGGTATTCCACACGGCTTGCCAGAAAGGCGGCATCTGCGAAATGGGATTTCGAGAGGGACTCGTCAAAGCCGGGTCCGAACCCCGATAGGATGCTGCGCTCCGAATCGCAATCGGCTGCGAACAGGATGGGGATGTCGCTCTTTTCACGCAATTCCTGGCAAAAACTATAGCCTTTGACACCGGAAAATTCATGCCCAAGGATCAGCAAGCTAGGATTTTCTTCCTCCAACAGCCCCCGCCCAGCCTCTAGATTGTTTGCGTCCAGCACCCTGTAACCCTCCATCGTCAGCGCCGTCTTATTCTTTATGCGTGCAATGACGTCGCTCTCGATCATCAGTATTTTGATTTTGACAAGCTTTTCTGTCGGTGCGTCCTTGCGGTACGGCAGCCATGCGCACACCGCAACCGAGTCATTCCACTCATGCCACTCCACACGGCCACCACAACGCTCGGCGATTTCTTGCACCGCATCCAAACGAAAAATTGATGCGGCGTTCCGATCATCGGTCTCTCTCCATCTCCAGCAAGAGCAATCCATCACCACGTCACAGTCCCGTACTCTGATGGTAAAAGCGATCAGGCTATCTTTTTCATCTACATTTTTCGACAGGCTGATGGCATCGTCCAGCATCACGGCCGCCGCCTCACACAGAAGGTCCGCAATGGACAGGCCGGAGTGCAGGTCGTACAGGCTGTATAATACAGGGATATTCCCCGCCAATGCACGGACGTACCGCTCGTGCAGCGTCAGCAGCAAAGACTGTTCCATTTCTCCGCATTTCTCATTTTTAACAGGCATCTGTTATTCTTCCTCTCTGGGGTGTCCAAAACCGCCATCGCTCTAGTTAAAGCCGAAAGTGCCAGGATAATCGCTCATCGCCGGTTTCTCGTGGTTTTCACCTTCTATATTCGGGTCATGATACCTACGGATTGCTACGCACTTCGTGGTATCATTATAACATACACATACGAAAAAACTGCGAAGGTTACAGAATTGTCACCTTCGCATCCACCTATATTCACCATTGATCTTGTTAGTTCAATACTGCAATCCCAATATTCAAATAGGTGGCAAAGAGAATCCAAATTAGATAAGGGATCATCAGGTATCCAACCGCTTTATTGATTTTATAAAACCACACCGTTGTAATTGATACCCAAATATCTAATAAGATAATAATTACCACAGCTATCCAATACCACTCAAAACGAAAGAATACAATCGGCCAGAGGAAATTGACAAGCAGCTGTATCCAATAAAAAGTAGTTGCTTTTTTGCGTTCAAGTGTTTGTGGTGTTTGGTAAATGATATATGCTGCAATACTCATCAGAAGATAAAGCACAGGCCAAATGACACCGAAAAGCCATCCCGGCGGTGACAGCGGCGGTTTGATAAACGATGTGTAGATTTCTCCTGTGTTGCCAGATAACAAGCTGCCGATCACGCCAACAAGCTCGGTAATAAGGATCATTGTAAGAAGCTGAAACCAATTAATCTTTTTCATAATAAAATGCACCTCCACACTAATATATATGTGGAGGTCGATTGGTTTATTTGTTTATAAAGCTAATATAAGGCTGATATTATCCAAGTGATTCCGTACTTATCTTTAACACTGCCACTAATCCCGCCAGTTTCAGTTAACATTAGTTGATCATCATTGTATACCTATTTATCTAATAGGTCAACGGATAATTTTCCAGTGTGCAACATTGGAGATATAATCCCCGAATTTTTACTTAATAATTGTTTGGAAGCAGCTGTAACTTCAGTAAATTATAACACAGACAAAAACGAAAGAACAGAATCAAATATTTAGCGGAGGGGTTGTTTCACGAAATGAAATGATGCTTAGGTGAAATTGTGTTATAATCGGTTGTAAGAAGGCTGGGGCAAATGAAGGCAACAGTGATGGCGAAGATGTGAAAATTATTATTTTGGTTTAGACTGAGGTGATTTAAAATGGCAGAAAACAGATTGTTCCAAATGGTTTATCTATTGTTGGAAAGAGGAAACATGACTGCTCCTGAATTGGCGAAGCGTTTTGAAGTGTCAGTACGGACTATATATAGAGATATTGATATATTAAGCGCCGCCGGCATTCCTGTCTATACAGCGCAGGGCAAAGGCGGCGGTATCTTCATTCAAGAGAACTTTGTATTAAATAAGTCGTTGATTTCCGAGCAAGAGCAGATGCAAATACTTATGGCATTGCAAGGACTAAGCATTGTTGACGCTGAAAATACAAGTATCTTACTTTCTAAACTGAGTGGTATTTTCCAAAAACAAAATGTGAATTGGATAGAAGTAGATTTTTCAGATTGGAAAAAGGAAGATCATAGTGATGGCGTCTTTGAACAACTGAAAAGCGCAATATTTCAAAATAAAAAGGTATCCTTCACTTATTATAGTGTTAAAGGAGAAAAGACAAAAAGGGTGGTTGAACCGCTCAAACTTGTTTTTAAAAAAATGAATTGGTTTTTATATGGATATTGCAATACACGCGAAGATTACCGCCTTTTCAAGTTGACACGAATTAGAGAATTGGAACTGACTTCAATCAGCTATACCCGATCTATGCCATCACAAATTTTTCAGAACTCAAAAGAATATAAAGAACGCTTTATTCTCGTGACATTGAAATTTGACAAAGAAATGGCATATCGAGTTTATGATGAATTTTTAAATGAGACTATTTACATCGATGAAGATGGTAACTTTTTAGTAGAAGCAAATATGCCATATAACGAGAAATTATTCAACTACCTTTTTTCGTTTGGTGATAAAGTTGAGGTGATCACACCGAAAAACTTACGTGAGGAAATACACTCTCGTCTGAAAAAAATCCAGAACAAATATATAACATGACACAGGGTTGCAAGTTTCAGATGTTACAATGAGTACAAACAGGTCACCAAATTATTGGGAGGATTACAGATGAATAAAAAGATTATTACGGGTTTTAAGCCACAGGGCGGAAAACATTGTATTACTAATTCTTTAAAACAGATATTTCATTATTATGGACATCCCTTGTCCGAAGAAATGTTGTTTGGCATCGGGGAAGGATTGGACTTCACATATATTGGGCTTTCTGCTGCCCCTATGGTGTCGGGGCGGTCAAAGGTCATAGCATTTGAAGAGACGCTTTTTGCACGGCTTGGCATAAAAGTAAAGATTAGGCAAAATAAGGATTATCATAAGATTTTTGAAATTACAAAGCAAATGATTGACAACAATCAGCCTGTCTTGGTTTATGTGGATATGCCATTTCTTCGTTACTTAGGGATGGATGAAGATAGTCATTTTGGAGGCCATGCTGTGGTACTATTCGGTTATGATGATGAACAAGAACATTTCTACGTAAGTGACCGAGATCATTCAGATTATCCGATACAAACGCCGTCAGGGCCAATCCATGAAGAATATCATTTGGTGGATTATGCACAAATGAGGTTAGCACGAAGCAGCAACTTCAGACCTTTTCCAGCAAATAATAAATATGCGGAATTTGATTTCTCAAATCTCTCAACTGCTCAAGGTATAAGCAATCCTGTTCTTATGGCTTCAATTACTCATGTGTGTGAAAAAATGTTAAATCCGCCAGCCAACCTAAAAGGCGTTAATGGCATTTTAAAGTTTTCTAAAGAGATCAGAAAATGGAGTAAATTTGATGTTGAAAAACTAAAAAGAGCCGGCGTTACCAATTATTTTCAAATCAATGCCAACGGCGGTACAGGCGGCGGTCTCTTTCGGAAAATGTATGGCACCTTCTTGGTTGAGGCTGGCGAAATACTTCAAAACAACTCAATCGTCCAAATCGGCGAAGAATTTGTTATGCTAGCGAACGACTGGGATAACGTCGCTGATACTATGTGGAAACTTTCTGAAACATGTGATTTAAAAATATTAGATATCATGTCTAATGGCATTCAGACATTATACAACAAAGAAAAACGGTTACTGATAAATCTGCAAAGTCTTTTACGGTATTAACGGTAAAGCTGAGATCGGATACCGCAATCTGCGACTGATCAGAACTGCCGCAGGGCAGATGTTATGTCATATCATCCCGAAGCGCATCGATAATATTTTCTTTTCTGATTTTGCCTGTGGCATACAGCATTGTGATAAATATCACAAAGAACACGCCAAGCATACTGATTATGGTACTGCTCCATGGAAAAGTAAAATCAATAGTTGCACCGCCGATGACCATTCCCTTATAAATCAGCCAGGAAAGAATCCCTGCGATCGGCAGTCCGAACAACAATGACCGCAGCCCGTATAGGAAGCACTCAAAACGCATCATCTTATTGAAATCGCGGTCGGACATCCCCACCGAGCGGAGCATGGCAAGTTCACGTCGTCGCAACTTGATATTGGTTGAAATCGTGTTGAACACGTTCGCAATCGCTATCAGTGTAATCATAGCAATAAAAACAACGGTAAACAGATTCACAATGAACTGGATGTTGCGGCTATCCTCCAGTAACGCATAGGTGTTGATTAAAGTATAGTCGGAGGTAATGCTTGTGCTATCAACCATCATCTGCATTTGCGCTGTTGACTGCGAGGGGTTCTTTGACTGAAATGTAAATCCTTTGACCTTGACATCTGCCAGTGCCTCGGATGGGGCAAGCTTCTCCTTGAGTGACCAAGGAGCTATTACCCGAAAGAAGTAGGGCTCCGGGGATGCGCCTGAATATGCAGGGGTATCCGGCGGCACAGTCGCGACACAGGTAATGCTTATACTTTGCCCCTGTTCCATATTTAGTTCGCCCTTCTCTTCGGGAATGGCGCTAACATTCACAGAAGAACTCGTGAACATATCACCAAGCTGGCTGACATCTGACGCTTGATTGCTGTTGTCCTCCATTTTGGCGACAGCAATCAGCTTCGCATTTTCCCCGATATACTCCTTGGCAGGCAACCTCAAACCATCGATGATTTGAAGATAGGTATCATCGTCGAGGAATTGAATCCCCATTGGCAGATTCACCATTTCATCCAGCAAACGTTCGCCTGTGGATTCCCAATACCCGTCGGTAAGCTCGCCTGCTTGGACAGCGCACCAATATCCGATAATCGCCTGATAGGAACTTTTTGTAACACCTTCGGCAGTTTTCAGTTTATCGTAAAGCTCAAGCATTTCGCTATCAGCCATGTCCTGAGCATTAAAACTGATGTCATAATCAGTAACCACCTTTGCTCGTTCCGATGTCTTTTTTAAATCCGTTACAAAAGCACTGGTTGACACAAACAACACAACACTCAATGCAAGCGACAGAATAATGCTGCGATAACGTCGCTTGTTTCTCTTAAAGTTTTTTAACGCAAGGTGTTCTTCCAGACCACAAATGCGTTCTGTAAATCTTGATGTTCTTATGCCTTTAGCTTCAACCTTAACCTCGTTAGTTTGGCGGATACATTCCATCACAGGTGTTTTGGCTGCTTTCTTTGCCGGAATATAGGCCGAGATCAGAATGGTGATCATACTGATAACCGCAGCCGCAACAAGGGCAGGAACGGATATCTCCAAGGTCAACACTACATTGCCATATAGAATGTTCGCAAACCTCTTTGCCACAAAGGAGAGCACGAGCTTGATACTTGGAATACCAATTAAAATGCCGATCGGAATACCAATGACACCAATGCAAAGCCCCTCAAACAGTACAGAATTGCGCAGCTGTTTTTCCGTAGCGCCCACCGACATGAGAATCCCAAACTGGTGCATGCGTTCATTTAATGAGATATTGAAGGAATTATAGATTAGAAACACCGATCCAAGCATGACTAAGGCTATCAAAAGACCGCCAATTGAATAGAGCAGCGCATTAAACACCGTATCATCCGAAATACCCATAAAGCGTAGCACCTCATCGTTTAGGGCATAATCGTGACCTGCGGCTATACTCCCTGTGTAAGAGCGAGTCTGGCTCGGCTTCTCCAACTTGACAAATGCGCTAAAACTGTCTGTCGTAACGGCTGCGTCTTTCGCTGTAATCAATGTGTATCCAGGTGCGGAGCGTTCTTCAAATGCAGGTCTTTGGCAAATGCCGACAACTGTATAGGTTTTCTCTGCCGCAGATCGCAGCACTTCCTCCTGGGAACAATACAGATCGTGCTGGTTAAGTGTTTCGCCTTCAACCTGCCGGGTTCCGACTGCAAGCGTAAGGGTATCGCCCTCCGAGATTTTAACCCCGCCATTTGACGCAACGTGTGCCGGAACAAGGATTTCATTGCTGTTCTCCGGCAATCTGCCCGAAAGCAGCTCGACCGGCAGTGTATCGAAGGTTTCTTTGTTAAACCCGGCGATGAACAAATATGGTTTGTCAGGATTTTGCCCACCTTCAAGCGTTGCGTAGCCGATATTTTCAAAGGAGGCGACATTTGCCACTCTGCTGTCGCTAGCCTGTTCATGCACAAAAGCGGCATCCGCATCCAAAAACGTGACGTGCCAATCGCCGTATTTCACTATCGCTCCATTTACCATATAGGATTGCAGGGAAACAGCAAAAGTGGCAACCGCCGTAATTAAAGCCGCCGACAGGGCAACGCCGATAATTGTCACGAGCGTTCGTGCGCGGCTTTTTTTCAATCCTTGTAAGGCAACTTTATTAAAAATGTTCATGATCGCGCCACCTGCCTCTCATCTCGCACCACTTTTCCATCTGCGATGGTAATAATGCGGTCTGCTTGCAAGGCAATATTTTCCTCATGGGTGACGAGGAGCAGGGTCTGGCCATATTTTCTATTACTTTCTTTCAACAGTTTGATGATTTCATGTCCATTACGGCTATCCAAGCTGCCAGTAGGCTCATCAGCCAGCATAACTGCGGGGGCGTTCATCAAAGCGCGGCCGATGGCAACGCGCTGTTGCTGGCCACCCGAAAGCTGGTTGGGCAGATGCTTCTTTCGCTCTTGCAGCCCAAGTAAATTCAGCAGGCCATTAAGCCGTTCTTTGTTCACTTTCCGCTTATCCATCAAGATCGGGAGCGTGATATTTTCCGCCACATTCAGAGTGGGAATGAGGTTGTGAAACTGATAAATCAGCCCAACCTGCCGCCTCCTAAAAATTGCCAGTTTTTCATTGCTCCCCTCATAGACATCCTGCCCATCTAAATAAACCTTTCCGCTTGTCGGCACATCCACGCCTGCAATGGCGTGAAGCAATGTGGATTTACCGGAACCAGAGGAACCGATGATTGCGGTAAAATCTCCTTTTTCAATAGTAAGAGAAACATGGTCAAGCGCAACGACTTGATTATCACCCTTGCCGTAGACCTTACATAGATTTTCAACTTTTAAAAACTCCATTATGTGAGCCTCCTTTTTATGTTCTACTCATATAATAGAACTTTTCTCTTACATCTTCGTGACTTTTCGGTGAGAGATCCGTCACTTTAGGAAACGGAGCACAAATATCGCACCGCCCTGCGGATGATTTTTAGCGGTAATCGTTCCGCCTAGCCGAGTTATAATCATCTTGCTAAGGGCCAATCCGATTCCGTATCCGGTAGCGCCATCCTTTTCTCCACGATAAAACCGCTCAAACAAGTGAGGTAAATCTTTTTTCGCAAAACCTGCGCCATTGTCGCGGAAGGCGATCTCGGTAAACAGTGTTGTGTCTTTACAAACAATCATCATTTTCCCGTCATCGCCTGCGCTTTCTGTGCAATTTTTGAGGATATTTTGAATAGCTTCTGAAAGCCAACCTGCATCGCCCAAAATCTCTATCCCTTTCGGCACGTCTATTTGTAAATCAATATTGTGCAGCTCCATCGGAATCAAAAGTGGGCGAAGTGAGTTATAAATTAAGCTATTGACATCAATTTGCTCACTTTTGAAAACAACAATGCCCGCATCAAGACGGGATAGCTTAAGCAGGGAATCCAGCAACCACTCCATCTGCGCAAACAATTCCTCTGCTTCCTTAAGCCATGCCTTCCGTTTGTTTTCATCAGACTCACTCTCTAGCAAGGACAGAATCAGATTCGTGGATGTAAGCGGGGTACGGAGCTGGTGAGCGATGTCAGCCAGTGAATCGGCAAGATGTTCTTTTTCTTTTTTTAATGCGCCATTTTGCTCCCGAATCCGGAGTGTCATTTTTGTTATCTCGCTTTGTAGGATGGCAAGCTCTCCCTCATCCGATTCATTGATATACAGGCAATCGGCATTATGTAACACGAGATCAATCTGCTCTGAAATCTTTGCAATGCTTTTGTACCGGTCTTTCGTAAATGCGAAAAATACCACTAGAAGGACAGCACTAGAAGTGAGTGACAGCATTCCCGCTACTGGGTGGAGGACAAAGCCTATCGTGGCAAAGATAGCGGTTATTCCAGAAAGTAGAACAGCAAACTGGCGAACCTCTCTATTCCGAAACATTGCTACCTCCCAATCGATACCCGATTCCGCGAACAGTCAAAATGATTTGTGGACTAGCCGGGTCATCCTCGATTTTCTTGCGCAGGCGTTTGATGTAAACGGTCAAGGTATTGTTATTGACAAACTCACCTGCTGCATCCCACAATTCGCCTAGCAGCCTGTCCCTTGTGATGACCCTATTAATATTGTTAATAAATACCAGCAGCAAGCGATATTCTAGCGCAGAAAGAAACACTTCTTTGCCCTCTTTTTTCACAATGCCACTGGTCGTATCTACTAAAAGTCCACAGATTTCATAAATCGAAACTAAACGTCCGCTTTTTCGCAGAGCAGTTTTAATTCGCGCAATCAATTCACGGGGTCGAAATGGTTTTATGATATAGTCGTCTGCGCCCATGTTCAGCCCAGTGACAACACTTGCTTCCTCGCCGGATGCTGTCAAGAAGAGAACCGGAATGTCTTGTGTTTCCTTGAGTTCTGTGCAAACTGTAAAACCGTTTCCATCAGGCAGCGAAATATCAATCAGTGCTAAATCAAATTTATCCTTAGCAAGCGTCACAAGAGCATCACCCTGCGTAGTCGTGTGGGTCATTGTAAATCCCTCTGATTGGAGCAATAGCATGAGGTTCTTAGCGATTGTCTTATCATCTTCTACCAAAAATATTCGTTTAGTTATGTAATCCATATTGGTACCTCCACAAAGCATAGTATAGCCCTTTAACTCAAATAGTGCAACGTACAAAAACTGTTTGATACATTATCAAGCTTTTCGAATCAGGACGATAGTGGAATTGTTTTATTTGGCTTGGATGAAGCAACAGACTTTTCTATAGTTGGCGTATACGATGCCCATAATCTACAGAAGAGGCAGTGCCTCCTCTTAAGTATTGCTATTCTATTAAAATTCAAAGCCTAACAAATTATCATTTTCTGACAAGGTGATAACACTATTTTTTTCTACCATATTAATATCTGTTTCATAATCTCCAAGCTGATATTTATTTATCGCAATGATTATTTGTTTATTTGATTCTTCTGCAATTTTGTTTAATTGACTTAACATTCCAGCTACTTGACGAGGGTCAATACCGTTAAAACAGGAAGAATCTTGAATCATGATTTCTTGATACGTATTATATCTACATATTAAAAAATCCATCAGATTCTTTTTAACTTCACCAACGCCCTCACCAGTATCACCTTTTAATGTGAACTCAAAAACAATTGGTCTGCTTCTTAACTGTTTCGATCTAACTTTTATATCAAAATAAGAGTTTACATCATTATCATAATTTGCTTGATTAAAACTATTGGTTAAATCGGTGTCTTCTGCTTCAATAAAGTTATCTATTTCTTTTACCTGCGATAATTTACCTTGTTTATATTTTAAACCTCTCAAATCTGAGTTATATTTTTCGTATAATTCAATTGATTCTTGATAAACTTCATTTGTAGAGATTATTGCACCAATTTTATAAATATCAGAGGAAAGAGCTTCAATGTTATCATTTAACGATTTCATTTCTATTTGAATCGCATCTTTTTTTAGATTTAAAAATACTTTTCTTTCTTCATACACTTTTCTATGGAATTCCTCAGCATTTTCAACCACATCAAGCTTACTAATAATATCCTCTATTTCGACCTTTATTTCACTCAAATCATTTACATCTATTTTTTCAATTTAAGAACTGTATTGGTCTCTGTCTTGGTTCCTCTCCCCCTGCATATCTGGATTTAATGTTGAATAGCACAAGGGCATCCTTGACATCAATATCGAATGCTAAACATAACGGAAAACTCATTAAAGCAAATCAAGGCTCTCTACCCATGTAGCCAAAACATTTTCAGATAGCCTGCCATTTAGCAATTTGCCTTCTTTCCATGTAGCCGTGCCGGAAACGGAAGGCTGTAACTTTTCTATAGTCTTGCCAAGTCCACTGCCACCAGATGTTGCGAACGGAACGATGGTCTTTCCTGAAAAATCATAGCTTTCCAAAAAGGTGTTAATTATAGTTGGAGCTACATACCACCAAATTGGGAAGCCCACAAAAACAACATCATATGCCGCAATATTGGCATCCTTATCAGCAATCACGGGACGGTATGATTGGTCGTTCATTTCTATAGAGCTGCGGGACTGTTTGTTGTTCCAGTTCAAATCAGCATTAGTGTACGGTACTTTCGGTTTGATTTCATAAAGGTCGGCACTAGCTGTCTCTGTCAGTGTCTTTGCAAGTGCAGCTGTCACACCGGTTGCTGAAAAATAAGCTACTATTTTTTTACTCATGATTAATCCCTCCAACTAAAATTAAATACATACTATAGAATATGCTCACGTTCCTTTATGTAATAGCAATAATTCTACCATTGGTTAATCGCATATAAAGTTGCAAGTCGGACTTGTTTTAGCAATTCTTCCGAAAGAGCTTGTACTCATTGCGCATCCCTTTTTCATGTGCCATGTAAGGAGGACTGTCGTTCCAAGAACCCATTGCACCAAAAACATCGGCGATACCGGCAGCCACAAAAAGATACAGGTTTTCTTCAGGAATTTCTGGAAGAGGCAAATTATACCCTATATCGGTATAACCTGAAGAGCCTGACAGGATATCAAGTGCCTTTTGAAATACTATGGCAAACTTATTACAATCAATCCTGCATGCCAATTCTTTTATTTTGATCAAGACATCCTTGAACGCTTCCGTATTATTTTCAAAATGTGGCTTTTCCGAAGGGGGGTTTTTCCATTCTTGTTCTGTATAAAGAATATTCCACATTTTTTGCACAGAGTCAAATTCCTATTGTGCGGTAAAGTAAGTAACTTTTTCTCCATAAAAACACACGAGAGAACTTTCTGTCATGTTCGAGAAGCCAAGAATAGCGCAATCTTTGACAGCAACAGCTGAAAATCAACGCTGCGAACAGCTTCGCCCCAGTATATTATATAAATTTATCTTTCCTGTATTGGCTCCTGTTTCGGTAATTTCGGTAATTCTATCCGAAACATACGGCAATAGTCTTTTTGGGATTCAACCTCACATTCAGCAATCAGTTGAATAAAAGCCTTATCGCTTGGATTTTCGCTACGCTGCACCGCCTGCAACGCGCCGATATATTCCATTCGCAATATCGGAGGGATAGATACGATCTGATACCCTTTATTTACAAGTATCAGATTCATCAAAAGCCTTGCGGTGCGACCGTTGCCATCCGTAAACGGATGAATGTCCACAAGCCGCCTGTGGGCGAATGCAGCCAGCATAACAGGATGCAGGCTGTCCTTTTTCCCGTTTAGTTCCGTCACAAATTCTTTCATAAGCTGTGGCACTTCATCTGCCGTTGGCGGCAGGTATTCCGTACCCGTGATAATCACCTGATAGGTGCGGTATTTCCCCGCATTTTCAATATTCAAACTACTGTAAAATAGCTTATGCAGATTCAAAATTATATCTTCGGAAAAAACAAGGTTTTCGGTCCGTGCGATTTCCAGCATGAAATCATAAGCACTAGCGTGTCCCGTCGCCTCATAACAGTCTTTCAGCGGTTTACCGCCTACAGTTATACCATCCTCCAAGAGAATTTTTGTCTCACTGATCGTCAGCGTATTGCCTTCCAGCGCATTTGAGCTGTACGTCAGACCAATGCGGTAATAGCCATCAAGTTCCTTGATTTCTTCTCTTGTAAGAGGTCTGCGGCTGTCAATCGCCGCTTTATATTCATCAATCTTTTTTAACAGGGCTGTGGGTTCCATTAATTTTCCTCCATCCATATTACCGGGAATATTCTCAAATGCTTTGTATGTACCGCTTTTTAAAATAAAATCAGGTTCTTTACCGAGCGCGGCAGCAACCTTGATAAGAAAATCAAGCGTAGGGTTTTGTATTCTGCGTTCAAAGTGGCTCAGATTGGAACGCTGAATAGAAAACCTTTTATAGCATCCTACCGTATCTTTACATAGGATTCCGTATTATCCAAGAAAATGCCCTTCTAACATTTTCATTGTATCATATATGGTTTGTAAATCCAATGAGACAATTCGGTAATTCTGTATTCGGATAAACGAATTAAAATTGTATGCTATACTGTTCTCATCCCAGTTTCACGCCATTGGAGCGAGTACAGAATGCCATTGGGCGCAGGATAATTTCAAAATATAATATCCTCAATGATGTGAGGCTTGCAAAGCATTACAGGTGGAAAGTTCGTTTGGTGAGTGCCAGTGAAGCGCAGCCATGATATTGAAAAAATATTCCAGACCTTGATAGTATGCACGTTTTTTTGAAAATTTCTACTGCTTTATCGCCGTAATTCTGTGTATACTATACTACTTCTTTATCCGGTCATCCCAAAGCGGTGTATAAATCACCTTGGGAGTCTAATGAGCCAACGAGAAGCACCTTTTTCCCTGCGTGACAAGCCCGATACCGAGATTAGCCGTTGGCTAATCATAGAAAGAGCGTCATTATTGGTTGTGTACGAACCACTCGTTATAAACATAATGAGCAGTTGTGAAACTATAAAAGGCTTTGCATAATTATGGGAATAGGAATTGCAAATTGAGATTACTCACCTTTTTCTTTAGTAATTTTTTCTTCAAGTATTTCCCATGTAATCTCATTTCTAATATATATCCCTGCCTTATTTCTCGCTCGCCCATTAGTTCCATTTTTAATGATTTTTTGAGCCTTTTTAGAAATTTCTGCTACATCAAATCCTGCTGCTTCTGCAATCCAAAGCAATAGCTCAGGACACAACAATTTCTTGTAACACTTGCATGCATCACTGTTTTTATCCATTCTTGGATAATATGACTTAAGCAAATGCCACTTTTGATTTGGCTCAGCAATTTCAACATCTCTTTTTATCCCTTCATTTTTCGCATTTCTAATATATCCGTGCTCTTTTTGCATATATCCGTCTTTTATAAAAGAATCTGATACTGGATAATGTTTCTGCTTGTCATCAAAGAAAGTACAAAATTCTTCTAAGGTCAAATTGCCACCCCCCCATATAGTTTCTATCCGTCTCACGATTTGCAATATCGCCAATATTGATTCTTAACTGCGATTCCCATTATCTTTGTAATAAACACAATGGGAAGTTCAAGGGTCTTTACAGAAGCTATCTCATATGGATTAGACAAACTTAAAGCCTGATTTAATTCTATCTAGCTCAGGTTGTTCGTCTCTCATTATTTCGGAAGCGATGTTTTTGTATTGCGCCAACATTGCTTTAGGGTTTTGATTCGAATCGAAGGAATGCAGAGTATTATCAATGGCTTCATAGAAAACATATCCATCAAAAATTTTCGGCGACTTGTTGATAATCTCTGGACGGCTGTTGAGTAGAGATTTTACATTGTCTACAGAACCGTGTAATAATCCTCTTATTTTTTTTAAAAATCCCAAATAAACTCTTATAATACATATGTTGAATTCTGCCAAAGATAAAGTTAAGGAAATAAAAGGATAATCTGAATACTTCTCCAATATATCAACTCTTATATCTTTCATTTGCTTTTTTATGCTAGAATTTAAATTGAAATGCGGATTCGACAATATGTGATTTATGTCAAAGCAATATTTATTGTCATAATCCATAGTAACCGGAAGATGCCCGTGCTGGGCATAATCTCTCAATCTAAGCAATAATCGGTAATGAAAGTTTGCATCATATTCTTTAGCTAAGCAGTTTTCTTTGAAATCTTGATATATCTTCGTGTTTTGCATTTTTAAAAAGTTTTCAATAGACTCTATCAATGTTTTCCCTGCACTGATAAAACTAATTGTAAGTGCATTAATTGCTACACTATCGCTTGTATTAAAGTCATATTCAATATTTCGCTCAATGTTGCCGGAACTAAATAGAGTGTATTGATGTCGCATGTTCATTATGTTAAAACGAAATATCTGAAATATTCCATCTATTTCCTGTATGTGTCTAGTAAGTTCAACAAAATGTTTTATCATAGCCAACTCTTCGTCATTTAAATCAGCAGCATATAACTTATTTATATCTACGTTTAAGTGTTCCTTATGAAAAGTAAATTCCGTTCTCATGGTCTATCTTTTTCACCTCACATTTCAAAACGATTGTTTCTTAATTATAGCCAAACCACGTCCAATGCTTACTTCCGATTATTGCTAAAATCAGTCTGACTGTCATAAACATAATGGGAAATTCACATTTCGCATCCAATTGCTAAGTTTATGGATAATATGAACTGTAGGACAAGAAAAAACTATATTTACTTAGATATCCAAGATCTAATCTTGCTTATGTTTACAATGGTTGTTAGAAATCTTGTTTTTCTATCTAATCAGTTTATAGATTAGCGAAAGGTTTGATTATTCTCGTTAGCTACGAAAAAATTACAGGTTGTTCATTATAAAACTAAACAATATCTTCTCATCGAAATCCATAGGTTCCGAGTTATATATGTGTGTAACATTCATCAACGGCACTTCTTTTTCTAATTCGTCTAATTGAAATGCAAATGGTTCAGGTATGCGTGGTTTACGAAATAAACCCGAATTAGTATTAATAATGAATAACCACTTTCCATATAATTCATCTTTTTGCTCAAGCAGTAAAAGATTGTATCCTTGTCCACTACTTGCATATAATCCACCCCACGCTAATATCCTATCATTTTTATAGTGTGGTATTTCAACCCTACTGATAATTCTGTTTCCATAAGGAGAATTATTATAATAATCATCACGCACAATTGCTCCCAAATCGTTTACTCTGCGTTGCCTTACAAAGTCTTCTTTGAGTATGGGCTGTATATGGATTTTAATTGTTTTTCCTGACGGCAGACGTATAGATGTAGTAATGTCATGTGTTGAGTGAGATAAAGAAATTTTACCGCTCTGTGATTTCATATTAAAATTATCAATTAACGCAACCAAAGGGGCAATAATATCATTTTGGTACTGATATGATACTTTTTTACAAAACGCATCTATCTCATTCACTCGTTTTAATCGCTTACTTTCTTCTGCTTTTATTTCACTGTCCCTTGCAAGTTGAATATTTAGCATATTATCTACAATACCGTTGTCGGAGTTGCTTGGCATATTAAGATTAGATAGAGCTGTTAAAATTTCACTCCACTCTTTAAACCGCTTATCTGTTCTTTTTTCAAGCATTTTCATTATTATACTCGACAGCGCAGGGGTAATGTTTTTGTTAAATGAATTTATAGCTTTTGGAACATCATACATATGAGCTTTTTGGTATACACCATAATAATCTTTGTCATTGGTAATATCATAAGGATATAATAAAGTGGCTAATTCATAAAACACGATACCCATCGAATATATATCCATTTGTTTTGTGTTCTTGGTGTAATCCCATGCTTCTGGAGACATATACGGGTATGTTCCACCACCTTTAAACGACATTGTTCTTGTCTGTTCACATGCCAATTTGCACAACCCAAAATCGGTAATTTTCAATAAATCCCCCTGAATCAAGATATTATCAGGTTTTATATCTCTATGTACCAGTTTAGAATTAATCGCAGCCATTCCGTTCACTAATTGCAAAAACAGTTTCGTCAATTCATCATTTGAAAAGGACTGTTTTGACTGTTTCCTTGCTTTCAGAAGTTCTGATAATGAGCCATTTTCAGCATATTCCATTATGATATACGGTGGTAGCTCTGGAAATTTATTACCATCATGAGTATAGACATATTTTATTACATTTGGTGAAGAAACTTGTGCTGCCATTTTAATCTCGTTCGTAAGAGCCCTAAACTCGTCATCATCTCGAAAATCTGATAACAGTGTTTTTATGGCATATTTAATGTCATTTTTTTTATTTTTGGCCAACCATACTGCACCGAACCCACCTTTGCCTATCTGTTCAATCACTTCATAATCAGATTCATCATCAGTGAATATTGTTCCTTTAGTTATTATCATAATTATTCTTACTCCCTGTTGTCGGGTAAGGGAATCACTTTGCAGTCATTCCCTCCCCAAAGAACGGAACGTGCGGCTTTCACCGCATTCCGCTCACGCATCTATAACGCATAATAATTTATCTGCGCAGCTCGATTGGAAC
>Ga0153940_1000425_pt1 | contig 22457 bp, 19 predicted proteins | sample TSNJ024MetaG_FD_104736 | JGI IMG/M metagenome (GOLD analysis project Ga0153940, IMG submission 104736) | Attine ant fungus gardens microbial communities from New Jersey, USA - TSNJ024 MetaG | ecosystem: Host-associated > Fungi > Mycelium > Unclassified | place: USA: New Jersey, Brendan T. Byrne...
GCTTCTGGTTTACAAAACTTGCATTTCGAGTACAAAAGTGGCGTTTCGTTTACAAATATTCAATTGTCATTTACAAAGATGGCTTTTTGATTTACAAAGTAGCATCTCGTCTTACATGTGACTGGATACACAGGCACTTAGGGCGTTAATGGCGGGTCTGCGAAGGAAAATAGAAAAAAATCCGGCTAAACCACGATATATCATGACCGAAATCGGCGTTGGATATAGGCTCGTAGATGAGTAAAATAATAGCATTTTGCCTCTTTGGAAAATTCCAAAGAGGTTTTTTCATTCTCACAAGATTCTCACACAGATTGGTCATTTCTCACGCCGTCTTCACAGTGTTTCTGCTATTATAAAGAGCAGAGAAGTCTATCTATCCAAAGTTAGTTAACTCACATCCATGAATTTGCCCTCACCTCTTGACCACAATGGTCGGTTACCTGGGATATGCTTTTTTTATCATTTACATCGGGAGTATTATGAATCTGCCGGAATGGATGGTGAAATTATCGCCCTTCGGATACATTCCCCAACTGCCTATGTACGATTTCAATGCGGCGGGGCTTGTCGTGCTAACGTTACTTGCGGCGGCGATGTTTGTAGTTGGATTTATTGGGTATCGAAAAAGGGATATGAAATTCTCGTCATAAGCCGTGTTTCCATAGATTAAATTTTGTAAATAAAAACATATCTATTCTTATCATCTAACATCTCGATTTTAGGGATGTTTTTTTGCTTCTCACAGCTTTCTCACACGGATGAGCCACTTCTCACACCACCCTCACAGCATCTTTGCTATCATTGGTATGTAATAGACAAACAAGAATTAGGAGGGATTCATACTATGAACCAGCATATATCGGAAGATAAAGACAGTGAGTCAATATCCTCATGCCCGGAACCGCACAACCTTATAGGCGAACTGCTTCAAAAGAAAGGCGACCATATTTCCGCAATGAAGCATTTTCGAGCGGCGTGGGCGCTTGAACCGACCTATATTCCGGTACGTTACAACCTTCACGTATTTGCATCCTTCTATACAGACGGAAAATGCGCCTATGATGAGAGTGATTGTCCTATAGACGAAAAATGACTACGGTTATTTTATTGAACACGACAGCCATGGTATTGGTCATGTCATAAGGAGGAATAGAGCATGAAGCTATTTACAAGCAAAAAGAACAGAGGCCATATCATTATCATCGGCTGCGGACGCTTAGGCGCAAATCTTGCCAACACGCTGTCTGATGATGAGAAAAGCATTGTGATTATAGACAAAAACAAAGATTCCTTTCGCAAACTCTCGTCATCTTTCGGAGGGATTATACTTACAGGTGACGCAACAGAAATATCCGTATTGATCGAAGCGGAAATTGAAAAGGCAACGGCGGTTATTTCAGTTACTAACAATGATAATACAAACATCATGGTAGCACAGCTTGCCAAGGAATTATTTCAAATCGGTCAGGTCGTAGCGAGGCTTTACGATCCCGAACGGGAGTGTGTGTATCGTGAATTTAACATTGACACAATATGCCCTGCTGTTTTGTCCACAAAGGAAATCGACAAGTTGTTGGACGCATCGGAAGAAATGGAGGGTGTAGTATGAAAAAAAGAGTTGTTTTAATTGGAGGCTTTCATAAAACAAAATCGCTGGCTACTTCACTGATAAAGAAAGGCTATTATGTGACTGCTATTAATAATAATATGCAGAATTGCCAATCGCTGGCTGAGATAGATAAGCTCACAGTGTTTAACGGGGACGGTTCAAAGCCCTTCATTCTGGAGGATGCAAACGCATATAACGCCGACATCGCCATTGTGCTCACTGAAAGAGACGACGACAATCTTGTGATATGTCAACTGTGTAAAAAAAGATTTCATGTTAAAAAGACGGTAGCGTTGATTTCCGACCCCAAAAAGACGGAGTTTTTCTATCGGATGGGGATAGACTCCGTTGTGTGTGCTATTTCAGCCATTGCCGGTATCATTGAGCAACAGGCCTTTTTGGACGAAATGGCAACATTGGTGCCGGTTGGTGAAGGGCGTATAAGAATCGCACAGGTTCCAATATCCCAAACAGCACCGGCTGTGGATAAGAAACTATGGAAATTAAGCTTGCCGAAAGAGGTCACTATCGGATGTGTATTGCGCGGTGATAAAAGCATGATTCCGCGCGGCGATACGCGGATACTTGCCGGAGATATATTGGTGATTATATCATCCGACGAACATGAAATGACAGCGTTGAAGGAGCTGACGGGGCGGTGAAATATTTGAGAAAACTTTTATATGACAGTAGTAATTACGGAAAACTAATACTGCTCATTGGAATACTTATCGCGGTTCCACTTGTAATATTGCCGTTTTGTCCGGAAGAAACAAAATATATATCCGCATTTTTGCTTCCATCAGTGATTTCCATTGTTTTGGGTGTTGCTGTATGTATATTAGTTCCGCGAAAGGAAGAAGGTGTTACCGGATGGCAGTCACCTTTGCAAAGAGGCAGTCTGCCTGTTATGTTTGCTTGGTGTTTTTCTTTTCTTGTTGGTGCTTTCCCATTTGTTCTATCGGGACAGTTAAGCTTTCTTCATGCTTTTTTTGAATCAGTCAGCGGATGGACAACCACCGGCCTTACTGTTGTAGATGTGGCTGTTATGCCGCGTATTTTTTTGTTTCATCGCAGCTTTATGCAATTTTGCGGCGGATTGGGATTTATCATCATGATCGTCATGCTTGTTCAGGGAAAGCAGTCCATGAACCTCTATAATGCGGAAGGACACCCAGACCGGATAATGCCAAGCCTTAAGCGGACTGCAAGGACAATTTTTTCATTGTATACCGGTTTTTTTTTATTGGGAACATTGCTTTACCGGATATTTGGAATGGGATTGTTTGATGCCGTTTGCCATACCATGTCTGCATTATCCACAGCCGGTTTTACAACGCAGGCAAACAGTATCGGGGAATACGGCAGCCTGCCGATAGAAATTATTACAATCGTACTTATGTTGATAGGGTCAACAAATTTTGCGATCCTTCTTTTGCTTGTGAAACGTAAATTCCGAAGAATGATTCGTGTAAGTGAATTTCGTTTCTCGATTGGGTTGCTGCTTGTTTTTGTACCGTTAACGGCGTTCTCGCTGATTAAAGAAATGAATATGGGCATCGGTGAAAGTTTTATCGAAGCATTATTTGGGGTTGTGACTACATTTTCAACAACGGGATATTCCACAATGAATTATGCACAGTGGCCGCCTTTCGCAGTAGGACTTTTGAATCTGCTCATGATTATTGGCGGAGGCGCTGGTTCTACGGCTGGCGGTATCAAATTATCACGCACCTATCTGCTGATTCAAATCACCCGTGAAAATATACGTAAACGGCTTTCTCCGGCACGGCATATAACAGCGCCTTCTTATTACAGGGTACAGGGAAAAACACCGATTGATGACGTTCTTATCAAGGATACAGTTGGATTTATCGCTTGCTATATGGGTGTTTTCATAATTGGAACGCTCTTATTGACATTGACTTCCGGCAGTTCGCTCTTTGAAGCTGTGTTTGAGTTTGCATCCGCGTTCGGTACTGTTGGAATTTCAAACGGGCTAACGAATGCAGATGCTACTGGAGGTACGCTGATCGTTCAAATGGTAGGGATGATACTTGGCAGACTTGAGATATTTATTGTGTTCATCGGAGTTTATTCAGGTGTGCATGCCCTTAAGCAACAGATTCAAAAAAGAGTGACGTATAAATATGACAAGAAGCTGCTTAATATATTGCTATAATGCTACCCTATCCATTCTGGATAATCCTATCATGACGCAGTAAATCAAGAAAAATCGGGGCTTAAGAGGTATAGCACATTATTAAGGGAGGGGATCGGAAAATAATAGTTTCCCGCCTCTTGATTTTAGGTTTATCAGGCCCTATAATGAAACGAGTAGCTAAAATGAAGGAGGGGCATTATGCAGAGTTTCAGACAATACAATCCAACCGAGATCATATTTGGTAAAGATACAGAAAAAGAAGTGGGCCGGGAAGTGAAGAAATGGGGCGGCAGCAGGGTGATGCTGGTCTATGGTCAGGGCAGTGCCGTAAAGAGCGGTCTGATCGACCGGGTCAAAACAGCTCTGAGTGAAGAAGGGGTCACCTATGTGGAAATCAGCGGCGTACAGCCCAATCCGCGCTTAAGCCTGGCTGAAGAAGGGGTGCAGAAAGCGGTAGATTTTGGCGTTGATTTTGTTCTGGCGGTCGGCGGCGGCAGCGCGATCGATACGGCTAAGGGAATTGCCCATGGTGCTGCTAACCCGGGTAACGGGTTATGGGATATCTGGACCGGTAAGGTTCCGCTGACAAGATCACTGCCGGTGGGGTCTATATTAACTATTTCGGCAGCCGGCAGTGAGACCAGTGATTCGGCAGTTCTGACCAATGAGGCGCTGGGAAAGAAAGCGGGGATCAATACTGCATTTAACCGTCCGGCATTTGCCATTATGAACCCGGAATTAACCTATACGCTGCCTAAATATCAGGTTGCCTGTGGAGCGGTAGACATCATGATGCATACGCTGGAACGCTATTTTATCCCTGACCAGAGCAATGAGATGACCGATGAGATAGCTGAGGGACTGCTGCGGACAGTGATTAAAAATGGTACCACGGCGTACCGCGATTCAACCGATTATAATGCCATGAGTGAACTGATGTGGTGCGGGAGTCTGTCCCATAACGATATTACCGGGCTGGGACGGGCGAAAGATTTTTGTGTACATAAGTTTGGTCATGCTCTGGGGGCGAAATTTGACAAAGCTCATGGAGCAACTTTGTCAGCGGTGTGGGGTTCCTGGGCGAAGTATGTGTATAAAGAGGACATTGCACGTTTCCGGCACTATGGTCAAAGGGTCTGGGGTCTGCAGATCAAAGATGCCGAAGAAGCGGCACTGGCAGCGATTGAAAAGACGGTTGCATACTTTAAGTCATTAGATATGCCGACCAGCCTGCCGGAGCTGCTGGGCGAAGCTCAGAGTGATGAGGTGCTTAACCGGCTGGCCCTGGATGCAACGATGAATAATACAATAAAGTTATCAAAAATAAAAGAATTGGATGCAAGTGATGTTTACGAGATATACAAAGAAGCAAACAACTGATACATTGAATGTAGATTGGAGAAGCTTTTACCGCCAGGTATTAATACTAGTCATACCGATGGCGTTACAGAATCTGATAAATGTGGGCGTGACAGCGGCCGATGTGGTGATGCTGGGAAGTGTGGGAGAAACGGTTCTGTCAGGCTCTTCCCTGGCCGGGCAGGTGCAGTTCATCATGAACCTGTTCTTCTTCGGTCTGACATCGGGGGCAACGGTGCTGACGGCGCAGTATTGGGGAAAGGGTGATATCAGAACAATTGAAAAGGTTCTGGGAATAGGGTTGGCGGCCGGAATGGCGGTAGCAGTGGTATTTACTGCGGCAGCAATGCTGATCCCGGGAGCTTTGATGCGGATATTCACCGACGATCCGGAGATCATTGCCGAGGGGGTTAAATATCTGCAGATCGTAGGCTGGTCTTATTTGCTGATGGCGGTCACGCAGGTATATCTGAATATTGTCAGAAGCATTGAGCGGGTAGTGATAGCAACGGTGGTGTTCAGTATATCACTGATGGTCAATATCACCCTCAACTGGATTTTGATCTTTGGTAAATTAGGTTTCCCGGCCTTGGGGATTGAGGGTGCCGCTATTGCGACTCTGATCGCCAGGGCGGTAGAAGTGCTGATCGTCATCTGGTATGCAGCATTTAAGAATAAGGTGGTACGGATCCGGCTGCGGGATGTATGCCGGTTTGATAAAACACTGTTAAAGGATTTTGCGCAGTTTTCCGCTCCGGTTATCATTAATGAATTGATGTGGGGACTGGGGATGGCTGCTTATGCGGCTATTATCGGACGACTCGGCAGTGCTGCCGTGGCGGCTAATTCGGTCGCTCAGGTGGCAAGACAACTGGCAATGGTTGTGGTCTTTGGGATTGCCAATGCAACGGCCATTTATCTGGGCAAGACGATCGGGGAGAAGAAAGAGCAGCTGGCGAAAGCCTATGCCAGGCGGTTCGTTTGGCTGAGCCTTGTTTTTGGTGTGCTGGGCGCCGGGGGGATTTTGCTTTCGATTCCAATTGTGACTGCGAATCTGGCATTAAGTGTACAAGCGCTATACTATCTTAAAGCCATGTTTATAATCATGGCGGTTTATAGTATCGGTCAGGCGCTGAATGCCACTATTATCGTGGGGATATTCCGTTCCGGCGGGGATACCAGGATCGGACTGGTAATGGATGTTGGCTCGATGTGGTGCGGCTCGATTATCTTCGGGCTGCTGGCGGCATTTGTGTTTAAGGCACCGGTTCCGGTCGTGTACCTTTGTCTGATGAGTGATGAATTTATCAAAGTGCCTTTTTCGCTGAAGCGGTTTATGAGCTATAAATGGTTAAATAATGTGACCAGAGAAATAGAAAAAATTTAAATTCAAAAAAGTAAGGAGAGATGAACATGAAAACAGTAGCAACAGAAAAAGCACCAAAAGCATTAGGACCTTATTCTCAGGGGTATATCCACAATGGAATATTTTATTCGGCAGGACAGATACCGATCGATCCGGCAGTAAACGAAGTGGAAGCAGATACGATTGAAGGACAGACCGAGCAGGTGTGCAAGAATCTGGCAGCAGTGCTGGAAGCAGCGGGCACTTCTTTTGACAAGGTGATCAAGACCACCTGTTTCCTGAGTGATATGGGTAATTTTGCAGCATTTAACGAAGTATATGCGAAATACTTTACTTCTAAGCCGGCCAGAAGCTGTGTGGCAGTGAAGACCCTGCCGAAGAATGTGCTCTGTGAAGTGGAACTGATCGCAGCGGTAGAAGAATAGTTTAACCTCCTGTTAGTAAACTCCCCGCTTCTTAATGAAGCGGGGAGTTTTCGAGTAAGCAGCGAAGCGGATTACGAGTATCCGATTTAACAAAAATGTATAGTTTGTAAAAAATCACCATTGCCAAACGGATGTTCGCATGATATAATGAATACAAACATTTGTTCGGAGGCGGAGATATGAACATTGCAGAGAAGATGTCGGTCCGGGATAAATTGAATATCTTATCAGATGCAGCCAAGTATGATGTAGCCTGTACTTCCAGCGGAACATCACGCAGCGGTGACGGATCCGGGATGGGTAATTGTGAGCAGAGCGGTATCTGTCATAGTTTTTCAGCAGATGGACGCTGTATCTCGCTGCTGAAGGTTTTATTTACCAATGAGTGTGTGTTTGACTGTAAGTATTGCGTCAACCGGGCGTCAAATGATGTGCCGCGGGCGTCTTTTACCCCGGACGAAGTGTGTACACTGGTGATGGAGTTCTATCGGCGGAATTATATTGAAGGCTTATTTTTAAGTTCCGGGGTGATGAAGAATCCCAGCTATACGATGGAGCTTATTTATGCAACCCTGCATAAGCTCAGAACTGAATGTAACTTTCAGGGATATATTCATGTCAAAGCCATTCCCGGCGCATCTCAGGAGTTGATCGCTAAGGTTGGTTTCCTGGCTGACAGGATGAGTGTCAATCTGGAATTGCCTACGGCGGAAGGGTTGAAACTGCTGGCTCCCCATAAGACCCGCAAGAGTATCCTGACACCGATGCGGCTGGTTCAGAACCGGGCACTTGAGAATAAACAGGAAATTGCGGTCTATCGCAATGCCCCTCGGTTCGTACCGGCCGGTCAGAGCACTCAGATGATCATCGGGGCGACGCCGGAGAGCGACTATCAGATTATGAATGTGGCCGAATCGCTCTATCAGAAGTTTGATCTGAAGCGGGTCTTTTATTCGGCTTTTATTCATATAAATGATGACAAGAATCTGCCGGCCAAACGGGGTGAAGGTCCGCCGCTTTTACGGGAACACCGCCTGTATCAGGCCGATTGGCTGCTGCGGTATTATGAGTTTGAAGCGGCGGAATTGTTATCCGAAGAGAACCCCAATTTCAATGTCCTGCTGGATCCCAAGTGCAACTGGGCGTTAAAGCATCTGGAATGCTTTCCGGTGGAAGTGAACCGGGCTGATTACCACACTCTTTTGCGGGTTCCGGGGATCGGTTATAAGTCGGCTTCCCGGATCGTCAAAGCCAGAAGACTGGGGACACTGGACTTTCCAGATCTGAAGAAGATGGGTGTGGTGTTGAAACGGGCACTTTATTTTCTGACCTGCAGTGGTAAGATGATGTATCCGACCAGGATAGAGGAAGATTACATTACCAGGAATTTGCTGGATGTGAAAGAAAAGCTTCCGGGTGGAATTGCGGGAATGAGTTATAAGCAACTGTCTCTTTTTGATGATATGAATTTCCGCAAAGAGCAGTTTATTATCCATGAAGGCATGAAGAAGGCGCCGATTGAGCGGATGTTGGGGTGAGTCGGATGAAGAAGGTATTTATATGCAATGATAATGTTACCAGTATCTTCTCGGCGGTCTATGATGCATGGAAAGAAGAGCGTGATGAGGGCAGTGTCGGCATTGTGCTGCGGGGGAATATGGAACAGGAGCTGTTCTGTGAATATATTGAAAGTAAAGAATATGAGAAAAAAGCGATTGCGGTTGAACGGATGATCCAAAGAAATCTGGGGTTGGATGTATATCTGGATATTTACCAGGCCGTACTGGCTCACGATAAAGATAAGGGCAATGCGATCCTTGGGACCCTGCTGGCAGCCCGTCAGCTGCCTGACAGTACCAAGATCATGAATCATCTGAGTCATCCCAGTGTGGAAAAGGTGTTTGAACTCAGCCGGCGGGTCGGCGGGGAAGCACATCAGTTTAAAGGATTTCTGCGATTCAGGGAACTGGAGAATGGGGTCCTGTTTGCGCAAATCGAGCCAAAGAGTCAGGTACTGACCTGTATTGCCGGACATTTCAGCGATCGGCTGCCGCTGGAGAACTTTATGATCTATGACCGGTCCCATAAGATGTTTGTTGTCCATGAAGCCCGGCATCAATGGGTGCTGGTACTGGATGAAGAGGCCGATATGGAGAAAATGAACAGAGTATCAGCATCACAAATCGAATATGAACGGCTATGGAAAGGATTTTGTGAGAGCATATCGATCAAAGAAAGAGAAAATCTGCTCCTTCAAAGACAGAACCTGCCTCTTAGATACCGAAAAAATGTAGTGGAATTTGGACAATAAATCACTATATAATGTAGTGAAAATTGTCATAATGTGAATTGACTTTTACTGGCTCAAATGTCATAATGTGCACTGATATGGTTAACTATATTAATTGTATTGAATACCATAGAGTTAGAAAGGAGCGTTGATGATGGAACATAAAAAGAGAATTAAATTATCAGCCACGGAAGATGTAAAGGAATTTGTAGAGTCAGCCAGCCGATGTGATTTTGACATTGACGTATTTTATAATAGAGTGATTGTGGATGCAAAATCTATTTTAGGGGTGCTGAGTCTGGATCTGTCCAAGAAACTGACCGTAATGTACGGCGGAGTCAATTCGGATTTTGAAATGACGCTGCATAAATTCCAAACAGCGTAAACATCAGACAAGAGCGGGGACGGCCGGATAATGTGAATTTGGATAACATTGTCCGGCCGGTCCCTTTTGATTTGAGAATATGATATAATAATACCATCACTTGACAAAGTAATGGTACAGTATTTGATTTAAACAACGAGGTTATTTAATGGAAACGGTCAAAATATCAGTGCGTAATCTCGTAGAATTCATTCTGCGGGAAGGTGATATAGATAATCGGACAACCAGCGGGCCCGATAAAGAGGCCATGCAGTTAGGCGGCAGAATTCATCGCAAGATTCAGAGGCAGATGGGTTCTGATTATAGTGCTGAAGTTTCGCTGGGGATCCTGATTCCATGTGAGGGATTCGATCTTAAGATTGAAGGCCGGGCGGATGGCATTATAGAAGAAGAGAGTGGTGCGGTCATCGATGAGATTAAAGGGGTTCTGCGTGAAGTTAGATTTATAGAAGATCCTATTGGTGTTCACTTGGCACAGGCCAAGTGCTATGCTTATATGTTTGCCAAGCAGGAAGGATTGAAGGAGATCAGTGTGCAGATGACCTATTGCCAGATGGAGACGGAGGAAATCAAAAGGTTCCGCGAATCTTATCCCTTTGATGAATTGGAAGAATGGTTTCTGGCAGTAGTAAAACAGTATGAGAAATGGGCACGGTTTGAGTTGGAGTGGAAAGAGACCAGGAACCAATCAATAAAAGGAGTGGATTTCCCGTTCGCATATCGGGAGGGCCAAAAAGAACTGGTGGTTTCGGTGTATAAGACCATCCTGCGGCAGAAGGGTTTATTTATTCAGGCACCGACCGGAGTAGGGAAGACGATCGCTGCGGTATTTCCGGCGGTGAAAGCGGTAGGTGAGAGATTGGGCGAGAAAATATTCTATCTCACCGCCAAAACGATCACCAGGACTGTCGCAAGCAATGCATTTGAGACGCTGAAGCAGCAGGCTCTCCGGTTTAAGGTGATTGTTTTGACGGCAAAAGATAAAATATGCTTTTGCGAAGAGACTGATTGTAATCCGGAATATTGCCCTTATGCCAAGGGCCATTATGACCGGGTCAATGATGCGATCTATGAGATGATCACGACGACGGATGATATGAGCCGGGAAGCATTGGAAGCCCAGGCTGAGAAATATAGCGTCTGTCCCCATGAAATGGCATTGGATATCTCTATGTGGGCAGATGCGGTGATCTGTGACTATAATTATGTCTTTGATCCGGTGGCCCGGCTAAAGCGTTATTTTTATGAGGGAAATAAGGGGGATTATATCTTCCTGATCGATGAGGCTCATAACCTGGTGGAGAGGGGCCGGGAGATGTACAGTGCCGCCATCTATAAAGAAGATATATTACGGATCAAACGTCTGGTCAGGAATGAAGATGCAAAGCTGGCCCGCCGGCTGGAGGAGAGCAACAAGCTGCTGTTGACCCTGAAGCGGGAATGTGAGACCTATCAGATTCAAAACAGTGCGTCTCACGCCGCCCTGAAGCTTATGAATGTGATGGCTGAGATGGAGCGGTTTCTGGAAGAATGTCAAAATCAGGATGTTCGTCAGGAAGTACTCAATTTTTATTTTGATATTCGGATGTTTATCAATATTCATGAGCGGGTGGATGAAAACTACGTGATCTATACAGAATTGGAGAAGGATGGCCGTTTTAAACTCAAGTTGTTCTGCGTGAATCCGGCGGTCAATCTCCAGGAATGTCTGGACCAGGGAAACAGCACGGTATTCTTTTCAGCTACCCTGCTCCCGATCGACTATTATAAAACCCTGCTGAGTACAGAAAAAGATAACTATGCCATCTATGCCGAATCACCGTTTGACCAGAAGCAGCGTCTGCTCCTGCTGGGAAATGATGTGAGTACCAGGTATACACAGCGCAGTGATGATATGTATGAACGTTTTGCCGCCTATATCTGGGAGAGTTTACAGGCCAGAAAGGGTAATTATATCGTCTTTTTTCCTTCCTATCGTTTTATGGCCGACGTGCATAGTTGTTTTATGGAACGGGTCAGGCGGGAAGAAGCCCTGGAAGATATTGAGTGTATTCTGCAGTCTCAGTATATGAGCGAAGAAGCCCGGGAGATATTTCTTGAAAATTTTGAAGAAGAACGGGATTACAGTCTGGTTGGCTTTTGCGTGATGGGCGGTATTTTCGCAGAAGGGATTGATCTGGTAGAAGATAAGCTGATCGGTGCCATTATCGTCGGAACCGGTCTGCCACAGGTATGCTGTGAACGGGAAATCCTGAAGCAGCATTTCGATGAGCGGGGGATGCCCGGATTTGACTTCTCATATCTGTACCCCGGTATGAATAAAGTGCTGCAGGCAGCCGGCCGGGTGATCAGAACCGATGCGGACCGGGGGATGATATTGCTGCTTGATGAGCGGTTTATGGGTAACCGTTACCGGGAAGTATTTCCCCGGGAATGGAATGATATCAATAACTGCCGGATCGATACGTTAAGAGCGCGGCTTGAGAAATTCTGGTCGGCAAGTGAACATATCCTGCCGGATTAGAAGTAATTCAGAAACTCCTCAATTGCTTTGGTCATCGGTATATGCTCGTTATATGCCAGGACCAGTTCGCGTTCGGGCAGATGTTCTTCGGTTTCAACGATAAACAGGTCTTTGGTGTATTTCAGACAGTAATCCGGTATAAATGCGATACCCAGACCGATACGGGCGAGGTCGATGAGCAGGTCGTTGCTGCTCAGTTCTATTTCAGGTACCAGGTCTAATTGATGCTGTTGAAAGAGGTTGTGGAGGAACTCACTGGTGGTACTTTGCTTACTGAGCATTAGCAGGGGAAACTCCAACAGTTCGTGGAAGGTTAATTTTTTCCCTTTGATCTCTTCGAATTCTTTGCTGGCTATGAATACGTCTTTGAAGTTCCGGATCTTCTTTACAGAACTCAGATTGCGCAGATGGGAATTGGGGAAATTGGTCACGCTGATATCAACCTGTCCGGATTCCAGTAACTCTACGCATCCGATGGAAGTGGCATTGGTCACTTTAATATGGATGTGCGGGAATGCCTTGTGAAATTTTTCCAGGTATGGTACTAAAAAGTACCGACAGATAGTGTCGCTGGCTCCGATGCGGATCTGTCCGCCGGAAGATGAGGCTTCCATGATCTGAGCTTCGCCGCGTTTGATCAGATTCATCGCCGGCTCGATATGCCGGAGCAGGATTTCGCCTTCAGGTGTCAGCCGGACCTTTTTGGTACTGCGGATAAATAAGGTCTGATCTAATTTTTTTTCTAATGCTTTGATTGATTGGCTGACAGCGGACTGTGAAATGAAAAGCTGCTTGGAAGCTTCAGAAAAGCTTAAAGTTGCAGCAACGTGATAGAACACTTTATATAACTCATAGTTAATATCCATTATTAGTTCTCCTTATAAAAGCTAATTTACATTATAAACGGAATTTGTCGGAATGGCAAGAAGAAAGGCGCATTATGAAAATATTAAATCAGATAACCGCTGTCGTTGCCGTAATTGCAGGAATCTTTATCCTGTTGATCACCAGTGTAGAGATTGCAGCGTACAGTAATTTTTCTTATTATCAGAAAGAATATGAAAAATATCATGTAACTGCGGAGTTGGATATGGAAATGGATGATGTGATGTATGTTACAGAAGAGATGATGGCCTATTTGAAAGGCCAGCGGGACGAGCTCAGTGTTATTACCACCGTCGAAGGGCAGGAACAGGATTTCTTTAATGAACAGGATCGAATTCATATGTATGATGTGCAGCAGCTGTTTATCGGCGGCATGCGGCTTAGAGTTGCAGCGATTATCATGCTGGTGCTGTGTATTGGGATTTTGATCGGAACCAAAAGGCAGTGGGGTAAGATGCTGTGCCGGACCTTCTGGATATGTCTGGGTGCCTTTTTTGCGGCTTTGGGGATGTTAGCCTATCTGTTTTCCCGGGATTTTACAAAGCATTTTACTATTTTTCATGAGATTTTCTTTGATAATGACCTCTGGATATTTGATCCGGCGACCGATTATATGATCCGGATGCTGCCCGAAGGTTTTTTCTATGACATGGCAGCGCGAATCGTTATCATCTTCGGAGTTGGCCTTGTATTATTGCTGGCGGGCAGTATTGCAGCCTATCGAACTATTATAAGGAGAATTGATAAAAAAGTTTAAATATATTAATTATACTTATTAAACAGCATATGATACACTGTAAAAAAAGCGGGCAGCTACATTCAAAAAACGGAGGAAATTATGGGTAATGTAAAACGCGTTTATGTGGAAAAGCGACCGGAATTTGCGGTCCAGGCAAAGGAACTGCTGCAGGAGTCCAGGAGTTATCTGGGAATTGACCGGCTTACAGGTGTCAGAGTGCTGATTAGATATGATATTGAGAATCTCTCAGCGGCCACATACCAGACGGCATGCAACGGTGTATTTGCCGAACCGCCGGTGGATTTAATATATGAGGAATCGTTCCCATCGGGTGAAAATGACCGGATCTTCGCGGTGGAATATCTTCCAGGGCAGTTCGACCAGCGTGCTGATTCGGCAGTTCAGTGTGTTCAGTTTATTAAAGAAGATGAAGAACCGGCGATTAAAACAGCGACGACTTATGTTTTATCCGGAGATTTTTCTGATACTGAATTCGCGGCCTTGAAAGCATACTGCGTTAATCCGGTGGATTCACGGGAAACAGGAATGGAGAAGCCGGATACGCTGGTTGTGAAATTTGAAGAACCGGATGATGTGATCATCCTGGTTGGGTTTAAAGATATGTCTGAAGCCGATTTAAAAGGGTTATATGATTCGCTGGGATTGGCGATGACCTTTAAAGATTTTCTGCATATTCAGAATTATTTCCAGGGAGAAGAGAGGCGCGATCCATCCATGACAGAGATTCGTGTTCTCGACACTTATTGGTCTGATCATTGCCGTCATACTACCTTTTCTACCGAGCTTAAACAGGTTCATTTCGGCGAGGGTGACTACAGGGAAGCGATGGAAGCGGCCTATAAAAGATATTTGGCAGATCACAGCGAGATATTTAAGGGCCGGGCAGATAAATTTATATGCCTCATGGATCTGGCGCTGATGGCTATGCGTAAGCTTAAGAAGGAAGGCCGGCTTGACGATCAGGAAGAGTCAGAAGAGATTAATGCCTGCAGTATTGTAGTGCCGATCGAAGTGGACGGTGTGGAAGAAGAGTGGCTGGTCAATTTCAAGAATGAGACTCATAATCATCCCACCGAGATTGAGCCCTTTGGCGGCGCGGCCACCTGTTTGGGCGGAGCCATCCGCGATCCGTTATCAGGGCGTACTTATGTATATCAAGCCATGCGGGTGACCGGTGCAGCCGACCCCACCGTTTCGGTAGCGGAGACCATGAAAGGGAAACTGCCGCAGAAGAAACTGGTGACTGAAGCGGCGCATGGATACAGTTCTTATGGCAATCAGATCGGCCTGGCCACCGGTATAGTAAAGGAGATTTACCATCCCGATTACGTGGCTAAACGAATGGAAATCGGTGCAGTATTGGGAGCAGCTCCGCGGCGGGCGGTGATTAGAGAGACATCTGAGCCGGGTGATATTATCATCCTGCTGGGCGGCCGCACCGGGCGCGACGGCTGCGGCGGTGCAACCGGATCATCCAAGGTGCATACCGAAGAGTCGATTGAAACCTGTGGTGCCGAAGTGCAGAAAGGCAATCCTCCGACTGAACGTAAAATTCAGCGTCTATTCCGTAGAGAAGAAGTAAGTAAGTTGATTAAGAAATGTAATGATTTCGGAGCCGGAGGCGTTTCGGTAGCAATCGGAGAACTGGCTGACGGCTTGAAAGTGGATTTGGATAAGGTACCTAAAAAATATGCCGGTTTGGATGGAACAGAAATTGCCATCTCCGAATCTCAGGAGCGGATGGCGGTGGTCATCGCGCCGCAGGATGTAAAGCAGTTTCTGGATTATGCAAAAGAAGAGAATCTGGAAGCGGTAGAAGTGGCGGTAGTGACTGAGGAAGCGCGTCTGGTGCTGAACTGGAGAGGAAAGGCTATCGTTGATCTGTCAAGGGCGTTTCTGGATACCAACGGAGCCCATCAGGAAACCGACGTGTTCGTAGAAATGCCAGACAGTAAGGAAAGCATTTTTATAAAAGCAGAAGTGAATGATGTCAAAGCAAAGTGGCTGGAAATGCTGAGTGATCTGAATGTATGTTCACAAAAAGGACTGGTAGAACGGTTTGACGGTTCGATCGGAGCGGCCTCGGTGTATATGCCCCATGGCGGACAGTATCAACTGACCGAAACCCAGAGTATGATTGCCAGGCTTCCGGTGCTGACCGGCAAGTGTGACACAGTCAGTATGATGAGTTTTGGTTTTGATCCATATTTATCATCATGGAGTCCTTATCATGGAGCGATTTATGCAATCGTAGAGTCGGTTGCGAAAATCGCGGCTTCCGGCGGAGATTACCGTAGGATACGGTTTACCTTCCAGGAATATTTCCGCCGCATGTCAGCGGAGCCCCGGCGATGGAGTCAGCCATTTGCCGCTCTTCTGGGAGCTTATGATGCGCAGATGGGCTTTGGCCTGCCTTCAATTGGCGGGAAGGACAGCATGTCCGGAACCTTCCGGGAAATAGATGTACCGCCGACACTGGTATCATTTGCTGTCGATATTGCCACAATTCAGGATATCATTACGCCGGAACTGAAGAAGGCCGGTAATAAGCTGGTCTGGCTGCAGATTGAGAAGGATGCGAATGATCTGCCGGTATATCAGAAAGTAATGGAACAGTATGGTAAACTTACAGAGGATATAAGAAATGGAAAAGTTTTATCTGCCTATGCTCTTGACCGCCATGGCATTGCTGCTGCGGCTAGTAAGATGGCATTTGGCAATAAGCTGGGTGTGGAATTGACGGATGATATTGCAGCCAAAGTGTTGTTTGCACCATTGTGGGGTGATATTATCGCCGAAGTTCCGGCCGGTCAGGTTGCTGCATTGTCCGCGGATTACACTGTGATCGGAGAAGTGGCGGCAGAACCAAAGCTGGTTTATGGCGATACCGAAATTTTGCTGGAAGATGCTCTGCAGACATGGAGCGGTACGCTGGAGAGTGTGTTCCCGACCCGGTCAGGAGACGAGGGCAAGAAGTTTCATTTGGCAGAGCCGCAGCCTTATCATGCGGCAGAGGTTCATATCTGTACCTATAAGATTGGAACCCCGACGGTATTTATTCCGGTATTTCCGGGAACTAACTGCGAGTATGACAGCGCCCGAGCATTTCAGCGCGCGGGTGCTAAGACGGTCACCAAAGTATTTAAGAATCTCAATGCAGCCGATATCCGGGATTCGATAGCAGAGTTTGAAAAAGCCATTGCAGGATCGCAGATAATCATGTTCCCCGGCGGCTTTAGTGCAGGGGATGAACCGGATGGTTCAGCGAAATTCTTTGCAACGGCATTTCAGAATGCCAGGTTAAAAGAAGTGGTGGAAAAGCTGTTGAATGAGAGAGATGGGCTGGTGCTTGGCATATGTAATGGATTCCAGACACTGGTGAAACTCGGCTTGCTTCCTTATGGCAGGATTTCCGGTCAGACGCAGGATTCACCGACCCTTACCTATAATACTATCGGCCGTCATATTTCAAAGATGGTGTATACTAAGGTGATGACGGACAAGTCTCCGTGGCTTGCAAAAGCAGAATTAGGCAAAGTATACACAAATCCGGCATCTCATGGTGAAGGGCGCTTTGTAGGCAGTAAAGAGTGGCTGCAGAAATTGTTTACCAATGGGCAGGTGGCCGCCTGCTATGTGGATCCGCACGGTAATGCGGCTTCATTTGAAACCGATGACGAATGGAATCCCAATGGTTCATATATGGCTGTCGAGGGTATTATCAGTCCCGATGGCAGGGTACTAGGTAAGATGGCTCATTCAGAACGCCGGGGCGACGGAGTGGCGATTAACATTTACGGGGAACAGGATTTGAAGTTGTTTGAAGCCGGAGTTGAGTATTTCAAATAGATATAAAAATTTGCAAGAAATATTGACAGATACTGCAAAATCCTTTAAAGTAGTAAAGGAAAGAAACGTCATCAGCCGGGTGGCTCATAAGTTCCCTGGCTGATTTTCGTTTTAAATAAAAGGTCTATTGTATATTAAGGAGGAATTAGTTATGTCTTACGTTGATGAAGTAATCGAGCGTGTTGTTACCAAGAACCCGGCGGAACCAGAGTTCCATCAGGCGGTAAAAGAGGTACTGGAATCATTAAGAGTAGTGATTGAAGCAAATGAAGAAGAGTATCGCAGAGAGGCTCTCTTAGAGCGCATTACCGAACCGGAAAGACAGTTTAAATTCCGTGTACCCTGGGTAGATGATAAAGGTCAGGTTCAGGTTAATACCGGTTACCGTGTCCAGTTTAATGGTGCGATCGGACCATATAAAGGCGGCTTGCGTCTGCATCCGTCGGTAAATCTGGGAATTATTAAGTTCCTTGGTTTTGAGCAGGTATTAAAGAATTCTCTGACCGGCTTGCCGATTGGCGGCGGTAAAGGCGGGTCTGATTTTGATCCGAAGGGCAAATCTGACCGCGAGATCATGGCGTTTTGTCAGAGTTTTATGACCGAGCTTTGCAAATATATCGGTGCCGATACCGATGTTCCGGCTGGTGATATCGGAACCGGTGCCAGGGAGATCGGGTATATGTTTGGGCAGTATAAGCGCATTCGCGGCGTGTACGAAGGTGTGCTGACCGGAAAAGGCTTGAGTTACGGCGGCTCTTTAGTCAGAACCGAAGCTACCGGATATGGTTTGCTGTATTTAACTCAGGAAATGCTGAAAATGAACGGTCATGACATCAGCGGTAAGACGGTCGCGGTGTCCGGTTCCGGAAATGTTGCCATTTATGCAACTGAAAAAGCATACCAGTTAGGTGCTAAAGTAGTAACTATGAGTGATTCTGCCGGCTGGGTCTACGATGCTGATGGAATTGATCTGGATGCGATTAAAGAGATTAAAGAAGTAAAAAGGGCAAGATTGACCGAATATAAGAAGTACCGTCCGAATTCTGAATATCATGAGGGGCGGGGCGTCTGGTCGGTAAAAGTGGATATCGCCCTGCCTTGTGCAACGCAGAATGAATTGCTGATCGAAGATGCCAAAGCGCTGGCTGCAAATGGCTGTATTGCAGTTGCGGAAGGTGCCAACATGCCGGCGACAATAGAGGCGACTGAATATCTGCAGGCAAATAATGTGTTGTTTGCTCCCGGTAAGGCGGCTAATGCCGGTGGTGTTGCGACGTCGGCACTGGAGATGTCCCAGAATAGCGAACGTTTGAGCTGGTCATTTGAAGAAGTGGATACAAAGCTTAAAAATATCATGGTAAACATCTGCCATAATATTTCAGCGGCAGCTGAAAGATATGATGCGAAAGGTAATTATGTACTGGGAGCTAATATTGCCGGTTTTGAAAAGGTAGTAGAAGCAATGAACGCCCAGGGAGTAGTGTAAAAGTTGAAATCGACCCTAAACAATTTTTCTAAAAGAACCAGCTGTCAGAATGATGGTTGGTTTTTTATTTAATGTATAATTTAAATCAAGATAAAAAAACAGACATAATATAATAAATCTGATATACTACTTTTAACATGAAAGAGAGAAGCAATATTATGTCTTGCACCAAACACACTTTTTCAGTAGAGTCTAAAGCCAAAGTTGTAAAATATGCACTTGATTTAGCGAAAGATAAGGAATAATTATGGTAAAGGTAGCAATCTGTGATGATGAAATACATACAACATCATTTATTGAGAATTTAATAATGGACTTGAGCCAGCAAATTAAAATTCAAGTTGAAATAGATGTTTTTTTTGATGGTTCAACTTTTATTGATCAGATTAAAGCGGGAGAAAGGTATGACCTAATTTATCTTGATATTGAAATGAGGTTACTAAATGGGGTCGAGACGGCGTTTGCACTTAGAACTTATGATAAAAACGCCTTATTAATTTACGTGACAGGTCATGAAAGCTATGCCAAAGAGGTTTTTGAGGTTTCTGCATTTAGGTTTATTACAAAACCAGTTGAGGAGGAGATATTTGCTAAGTATTTTCATGAGGTAATTAAAAAAATTATAGATGAGCCTTTTTATTTTAAGTATAAATATAATAAAATATACTATAGAGTGCCACTTAATGAAATTGTTTATTTTGAAAGTGATAAAAGAGTAACGTATATAGTAGATTACAAAAATCAGAAGTCTAAATGTTATATAAAGTTAAACAACATTGAAAAAGATTTGGTTTATAAGAATCTACACTTTTTTAGAGTACATCAATCATATCTGGTTAATCCTAAATATATTTATATGTATAAATATGATTCATTAGAACTGAATAATGGAACTAAAATAATGATTAGTGAAAAAAGAAGAAAATTAATCAGTGAATTATACTGCAGACTTAAAGGTGATGAGATAATTGGTTGAAATATTTGATTTTGTTTTAGGGATGTTATCAATTTTGCTGTGTGTTTTGGCTATAAATGTTTATTTTGGTATATTCTTTGAGCGAAAGGAATGTACCCCAAAAGTATATTTTGTATGGCTGGTATATTTATTACGGCAATTAATTTCTTTAAATGGGAGTTTTCGGCCTGTAGTAAATATAGCTTTGAATATAATTCTGTTTGTATTAATTGCTTGTGTTCAATTTAAAGGTGATTTGTTTCAAAAAGTGGTTTATGCTGTTACGCTAATTACATTTTATTTATTAATAGAATTTACTACTGCATTGATATTAATGTATATAGATTTTTATGATAATGTTGATATAGCTGTAGGATCAATTATTTCAAATTGTTGTATTTTAATTATAATGTTAGTATTAAAGAAATTCTATAAAAAAGAGAGTATTAGGAAGTTACCTTTTAAGTATAATTTATTATTGTTATTAGTGCCGGCTGGCAGTATATATATATTATACAACATCTTTATGCTTTGTTTTAATAACACATATTCTATAGACCAGATTATGATTTCTTTTTTTCTTATTTTTGTAATAAACATTATAATTTTTAATTTATATTTACGTTTATCTGAAGAATTACAATTAAGAATGAAAAATGTGGTATATGAGAATCAAATTATTCTGAATAGTAAGTATATAATTGAAAAGGAGAGAATATTTAATGAGTTAAGAACTTCAAAGCACGATATGAAACACCATCTTTCAACATTAATTGAGATATTAAAAAGAAATGATATAGATCAAGCGGTTGGTTATATAGAAAATATATTTGAAAAGAATGAATTGAAAGATTATACTTTTGTGGAGAGTGGTAATATTATAGTTGATTCTTTAATTAATTCAAAATATGCAATTGCTATCGCAAATGCAATTGATTTTAGTGGTGAAATACAAGTGCCGGTTTCTTTACCTTATAAGGCAACTGATTTGTGTATCGTTTTAGGAAATATACTTGACAATGCATTGGAAGCTTCGGAAAAATTACCTGTTGGTGATAGATATATTAAATTATTTGTTAAATATAGAATGGAAGAATTAGTGATTGTATGTGTTAATTCATTCAATGGCAGCGTTAAGCTTGATGAAAGTGGTTTGTTTATGACGACAAAAAAGGATAATGATCAACATGGCATAGGGATTGCATCAGTGAAAAAAATTGCGAAAAAATATGCAGGTAATGTTTTGTACGAATGTACAGATAATGAGTTTATGGTCAAAATATTATTATTGAAACAGTAAAAGTTACATGATGAACCCAATTATATTACATGGTTTGGTATGTAACTGTTAATTGGTGTATAAATTATCTGTTACATAATTTATAAATAGGCTCAATATTTAGTTAAGGAGGATTATGTTATTATGAAACAAACAAAAAACAAATTAGGTAAAACTGTTGCGAGTTTGGCATATTCTGTTAGTAAAATGTCAGCTAACAGCAGATGTGTTTGCATTTACCACCAGACTAATAAGCCGGAAGGGCTTAAGGCGTTGGCTAAATTTAAATCAACTAAATAAACAAACGCTGAAGGCCATCAATGATGGCTTTTAGTGTATTTATAGTCTGGAGAGGAGGAGCAGACATGGAAAAGTTAGCTGAGTATGTGGTCAGGAGTCTTATCAGAAAAAATATTATTAAAGAACATCGTGAAATATATCAGTATGGATTTCAAGTTGGGGTGGAGTTAACTGCATGGGGATTTACATGTCTGATGATATCGTTTATTTGGAAAATGCAGTGGTATTGTATATATGTGTTAATGATTTTTTTTCTTCTTAGATCATATACAGGAGGATTACATTTTAAAAATTATAAAACGTGCTATTTTTTTTCTTGTTTTACAGTAATGTTAATACTATATTTGGGCAGAAATATTAACCTGCCTTATTGGCCCATAGTTTTCGTTAATATTATTTTGATGTTTGGCATTTATAATTTATCAAGGGCTAATGCTAAAATTATGAATGAAGTAGTGGAAGAGAGAGCGTTTTATTTAAAGAAGTTAATATTTAACTGCGTTTTGCTAACTATAGGAACCTTGATGTTGTCTATTTTCTGGAACAAGTTTCTATATGCATATATGTTGTGGACATTGTTAGTTATAATACTATCAGCTAAAATTAAGTAGAGTATTGCAGAGAGATAGGTTTAGCAATCTGGATTATGAAGATCATCTTTTGGTGATCTTTTTTATTCTGCAAAGATTTTTAAATAGTAAGTGACGCATAACAATGCGTCCAGAATTAACAAAAGCATTTCTTCTCCAAAGCATGGAGTGAAATGCTCTACATTTCTATATATGATTAGAAGTGCATAATTCCTTTACCGGAGCAGA
>Ga0153940_1000426_pt1 | contig 22429 bp, 17 predicted proteins | sample TSNJ024MetaG_FD_104736 | JGI IMG/M metagenome (GOLD analysis project Ga0153940, IMG submission 104736) | Attine ant fungus gardens microbial communities from New Jersey, USA - TSNJ024 MetaG | ecosystem: Host-associated > Fungi > Mycelium > Unclassified | place: USA: New Jersey, Brendan T. Byrne...
TATTTATTATGTCTATATTTTAGTAAACTGGAACAACAAAGTAATGTATGTTGGGGTAACAAATAATCTTGAACGTAGAATATATGAACATAAAAATAAATTGATTGATGGCTTTACAAAAAATATAACATTAATAAGCTTGTATATTTTGATGATACAGCAGATGTGAGATCAGCAATTGAAAGAGAAAAACAAATTAAAGGTTGGACAAGAATAAAGAAAAATGAATCAGTCAAAACGATGAATCCCAATTGGGAAGATTTATCCGAAAAATGGAATTAAAAAGATTCTTCGCTCCGCTCAGAATGACAGCAGAAGAGTACCCATTATTTTTATCTACACCCGAGACCGCCTGTTTAAACACGCATATGTTCGATAATGCACGAATGAATGCGTGTTTTTAATTGAAAACTAATTTATTTCATGCAATACAAGGTAAAACACGCATAAATAAATAATAAAACGCAACAAATAGTATTGACATATGCTGGTTTATGCGGTATTATGATGGTGTGAATTAAAAGGAGGAGAAAAGATGGGAAAAATAGTTTACTCTCCCTCTATTATGTGCGGTGATTTAGTGAATTTAGAGGATAGTATTAAGGAAATTGAGAAGGCTGGTATTGATTCATTACATATTGATATTATTGATGGAGTTTTTAGTCCAAGTATGCCATTAGGTATTGAAACAGTGAAACGGATTCGGGAAATCACAGATTTGAACATGGATATCCATATCATGTCCACGAATAATGAATTCTTCATACAAATGATAATGGATATAGGAATAGAAAGTGTCACATTCCACTACGAAACCAGCCTGCATGTAGACCGTTATATTAATTTAATTAAAAGATCAGGTGCAAAAGCGGGCATTGCGCTGAATCCGGCTACCTCATTATCTTTGCTGGAATACATTTTGCCTCAGGTAGATAGAGTGTGCCTGATGCTGATCAATCCGGGATTTGCTGCCGATCAAAATGAAACGCAGGTTTCCTATGCTAAGACAAAGGTTCATAATCTAAAAAAACTGATCACAGACTTAAATTTAGATGTTGAGATCCAAGTGGATGGACGTGTGTCTTTGGATACAATTCCCGGCTTGATCGAAGCTGGGGCGGATAACCTTGTTTTAGGCAGTAAAAGTTTATTTTTCAAAGGAAATACGTTACAGGAAAACAAAAAGCTATTGGATCAGGTTGTGGAACAAGGTTTAATTAGCAGGAGGCAGAACCTATGAATTATAAAAAAACGGAAAAGAGAATTTCAGAAGAAGTATCTAGAGTCATGGACACGATTTCAGAAGAACAAGTTCAGGAACTGTTTGAGAAGATTAATAAGGCAGATAAAGTATTCTTTGTGGGTGTTGGAAGAGTATTGTTATCTTTGGAGGCAATCGCGAAACGTCTTGCTCATCTGGGCGTGTTTACCGTAGTTGTTGGTCAGATAACAGAACCGGCAATTACAAAAGATGACTTATTAATCGTAGGTTCCGGCAGTGGAGAAAGTGCTTTTCCATTGGCAATTGCTAAAAAGGCAAGACAATTTGGGGCGATAGTCGCTCATATCGGATCCAATCCAAACAGTTCTATGAAAGCGTATACAGATTATTTTGTCAGAATCCCGGTACAGACGAAACTTAATCTAGAAAATGAAATCCCATCAATTCAGCCGATGTCCAGTCTTTTTGAACAATGTCTCTTATTATTGGGGGATACGATTGCATTAATGATGATTGAGGATGAGGAGATAGACATACATGGATTATGGCGGTTCCATGCTAATTTAGAATAATCCCATATCCGGTGTTGATTGCCGTCATTTACATATATGACCAATAGAGTAAAACTTAATTCAGAGGGAGCTTTTGACGCCCACTGGATAAAATTATTAATAAATATCAAGAGGAGGTAAGCAGTATGAGTAAATGGATGAATTTAGAAGAAAAGGTGGTCATTGTTACAGGTGGAGCATCCGGTATTGGAATGAAAATAGCGGAAAACCTTTACCATAACAATGCAAAGGTCGTTGTTTGTGATCTGAATGAAAATGAGAATGTTAAGAATTATGCAGACTTGTTTATTCAATGTAATATTACATTAAAAGACAGTGTTGAAAATATGGTCGCTGTCGTAAAAGAAAAATTCGGAAGAATTGATGCACTTGTAAATAATGCAGGAGTTAACAGACCACGTCTGCTGGTAGATTTTTATGAAAAAAATAAGAATTATGAAGCAACAGAAGAGGATTTTGATTTTATTACAAATGTGAATCAAAAGGGGCCATTTTTATGTACACAGGCAGTTGTCCGGGAAATGATCTGCAAAAAGAAGGGCATTATTGTAAATGTTTCTTCGGAGGCCGGAGTGGAAGGTTCTGCTGGTCAAAGCTTATATTCCGCAACAAAAGCAGCTTTAAATGGTTTTACACGATCATGGGCAAAAGAATTAGGAGGATTTAATATCCGTGTTGTGGGAATAGCTCCAGGTATCAATAAACGGACCAATATGAATAATGATGAAAATTATGCTGCACTGGCATATACAAGAGGTCTTGATCCCAATAACATCGATGATGATTATACTGGCTCAATTCCATTGCGAAGAGCGGGGGAACATGAAGAACTGGCTGATTTAGTGTCATATCTCGTATCTGACCATTCCAGCTATATTAGCGGGACAACAATCAATATTTCAGGTGGTAAATCCAGATAATAAATGTAGTTGAGAAATCAATGAAGCATCATTTTAAAACTTGTACTGTAAAAAAAGAGAAAGTTGGGGGACTGTGATGGCTAAGATAGCAAATGAAAACAAAAAAATGTTAGTGAAAGTGCAAAGATTTGGTAATTTTTTAAGTGGAATGGTTATGCCCAATCTTGGTGTCTTTGTGGCGTGGGGGATTTTGACCGCATTGTTTATACCAACAGGGTGGTTTCCAAATGAATATTTAGGTGAGTTGGTTGGGCCGGTATTGACGTATTGTATGCCATTGCTGATTGGATATACCGGAGGAAAAATGGTTCATGGCACACGTGGCGGAGCGATTGGTGCATTAGTGACCATGGGGGTGATTGTTGGTGCTGATGTAACAATGTTAAGTGGTGCTATGCTGGCAGGGCCGGCAGCTGCATGGTGTATGAAAAAAGTTGATCAAATGCTGGACGGGAAATTCAAACCTGGATTTGAAATGCTGATCAGTAATTTTTCTATGGGAATCGTAGGATTACTATTAATTATCATTGGTTATGCAGCGATCGGACCGGTCATGGAAGGAATTTTAACCGTATTATCTTTAGGCGTCAACGCGGTTTTGGAGCGTGGTTTACTTCCGCTGGTAGCAATTTTTGTGTCACCTGCTCAGGTTTTGTTTCTGAACAATGCGATCAATCATGGGATCATGGCTCCCCTTGGGCTGGCGCAAGTGGCAGAAGCCGGAAAATCTATTCTGTTTTTAGTTGACCCTAACCCGGGGCCTTCAGTTGGAACCCTGTTGGCAGTTTGTATGTTTGGAAAAGGTCAGGCTAAGAAAACAGCACCGATGGCGGCATTGATTGCCGGCGTTGGAGGAATCGGTGAAGTGTATTTTCCATTTGTTTTGATGAAGCCGGTTCTTGTTTTTGCAACAATGGGTGGTATGGCAACTTCGTTAGGTTTATTCCAGTTATTAGGAGGAGGAACCGTTGCAACTCCATCGCCGGGAAGCATTTTTGCAATGCTGATGCTGACTCCAAAGGGAGCTATGCTTGGAAATCTAGTTGGTTTTTTTGCTGGAATGGCTGTTTCGTTTGTGATTGGAACATTCCTGCTGAAAATGGATAAAACCCCGGACGATGAGACCGAACTTGCTGATGGAAGTCTTGAAGAACGTGCACATTATAATAAAGCCGTTTTAAGCGCAGATATAAATAATGTTACGATTAACAAAATCATCGTTGCTTGTGATGCAGGAATGGGGTCTAGTGCAATGGGGGCTTCGATTTTGAAAACAAAGCTGAAAAAAGCAATGTTGGATGTTGAAATAAGTAATACAAAAATTGAAGAAATTCCAAAAGATGTTGATTTGGTCATTACCCATACGCAGTTAGTGGAAAGAGCCAAAAAGCTCCATGATGACGGTAGGATTAAATTCATGACAATCACGAATTTTATGGAAGGCGATCAGTATAATGAAATTGTCGAATATGTAAAACGAGTGAAATCTGGAGATGATCCGTATATTGCTAAGATTGAAGAGGCATCGGAAATAGTGAATAATAGTATTTTGACGGCGGATAATATTGAGCTTAACAAGAGTTTTGGATCGAAGGAAGAAGCCATTCATGCGGCGGGGGAAATATTGGTACGTGAAGGATATGTTAGAAAAGCTTATATTGATTTTATGCAGGAACGTGAAAAAATACTTTCCGTTTATATGGGTAATCATGTTGCAATTCCTCATGGATCAAATGGTTCGGAGTCGGAAATCCTGAAAACAGGAGTTTCAGTGATACAGGTTCCTCAGGGGGTTAAATTTGGTGATGATATAGCTTATGTAGTGTTTGGCATTGCTGGAAAAGGAGATGATCATATTACGATATTAGCTAAGATTGCTGAATTTTGCTCGGAAAAGGAAAATGTGCTAAAGATAAAAAATGCGAAATCAGTGGGAGAAATTATGAGTATGATGGCTTTAAAAGATTGATTGTTTAACATGTGGGGTGCCCGGGTTTTGGTAGTATATAAGTTTTGTTTGGATACTTGGAACCGTCTTTTTCTACATTTTTCTGTTTTTTCTCTTTACAATATAAAATTGGCAGACTATAATTATAATACGGAGGGAAAATTTAGTAAAAGGAGGAATTACAATGTCAGATGAGAAAATGAAAACAGCAGCATCTTCCTGGGTTCCAAAGGATTTGGATATGGAAGCGTCACAAAAAGGGAATGCAGCATTATTTGCCGAGCGGATTCAAAAAGTGGATACTGCCATTGCCTTAAAAGAAAGTAACAGTATACCAGTAACCCCCTTTGTCAGTACGTTGCCATACGTCTTGGATGGAACCAGTTTTAAAGCGACGATGTATGACTATCCAAGAGCGAGTCAGGCGCTTATTAATTACTATCAGGAATTTCAGCCTGATGCTACGATGCACACAGCCTTTACCAGCGGGCGTGCCAATGAGATAGCGCAATCAAGTATGATTGACTGGCCGGGACGTCCCGGTACAAGGGTTCCGGATTCTTCTACCCATCAGGTGATTGAACAGGAATATATGTCACCGGAAGAATATCCTGAGATTTTAAAAGACTTTACAGGATTCATGTTACGCAAATATCTTCCCCGGGCTTATCCGGCGCTAAAAGGTTTGGCCGATATTCGTTTTGTTCCATCGATTGTACTTAATACAACACCAATGGCATCGCTTTATTCAGTTCAGGCTCAAGAAGCATTTGCAACGTTGGCTGAGATTGGAAAAGAAGATGCAAAAGCAGCGGCTGCGTCAAAAGAAGTAGCGGATAAACTGGCTGAAATGGGTTTTCCTCCGTTTATGACCGGAGCTGGAGAGGCTCCGTTTGATATTATCGGTGATTATTATCGGGGAACGTTAGGTGCCCTGACCGATCAATTGGAATATGAGGATGAGTTAGCGGCGATGTGTGATATGCTGGCGGATATCCAGATTGAATCATACGCATATTTTAATGTTGTGCCGCTACCGGTAAAACGCGTTTTCTTCCCGCTGCATAAAGGTATGGATGGTTTTATGAGCCCGCAGCAATATGAGAAATTGTACTGGAAGCCCCTGAAAAAGATTATGATGGCATTGATTGAAATGGGAGTCACACCATTTATATACACCGAAGGCAAATATAATACCAGGCTGGAACAATTAGCAGACGTACCCAAAGGAAAGGTTATCTATCATTTCGAAACAGTAGATATGAAAGAAGCGAAACGGGTTCTGGGCGATGTGGCCTGTATCAGTGGAAATCTTCCGATTTATCTGCTGGAATATGGTAAAAAAGAACAGGTTGTGGATTATATCAAGGATTTAATCGATACTTGTGCACCAGGCGGCGGATACATATTTGACACAAATGCAGGAATTGATAATGCAAAACGGGAAAACATCGAAGCAATGTTTGATACTTTGCATACTTATGGGAGGAAATAGCGTAATATTATTGGGAACCGGAATTGAGATAGCATCTTAAAAGCTGATTAGTTATAAGTAGTGGAGGGGATAAACCCCTCCATTACTTGTGTGCTTCTCTTGTGATGGCTCTGTTAATGTAATTACGAAAAATCATGTTTTACCTTAAAATCATAATTCCGACACATTTGAGTGATATATTTAAAAAATAAGAAAGATTCAAAGGAGGTTTTTACTATGAAACAAACTGTTAACCGATATATCGCTGTTTGTATAGCGTTTGCTATAGTCTTATCTCTTGCGGGATGCGGCAAAAAGTCAGAAAATAGTAACAGCAATGACGAATCAAGTCAAAGCTATGTCAGCAATGACGGCAGCGTGATCTTTTCACAGTCCGGCGGATTATATGAACAAGAATTTTTGCTAAAGCTTTCAACTAACGTTGAAAACGGCGTCATACGCTATACTCTGGATGGAAGCGATCCCACAAGCGAATCGACACAGTATAGCAAGGAATTAACTATTGCCGATAGAACCAGTGAGGACAACCTGCTTTCCGCGATTGTTATCGGCGGATCAAATGGCGGTCTGCCCGGCGGAGGGGATGGACCTAATAATGACGACGGCAACATGCCAGGGGACGGGGACAAAGGTGGAAAGATAAAACCGAATGCTGTCACCCAGGATATAACGGAAGAAAATATACTGGCGCTTGCCGCGGGTGGTGGTGGAAATAGCACTTCATCTGCCCCGGCTGAAAATGTGTTCAAGGGAACCGTGGTCAAAGCAGCCGTGTTTTCAGCAAGCGGAGAGATATTGTCCGGCATTTCTTCCCAATCCTACTTTGTCAGCGAGGATATATTCACACGATATGGTAATCTGCCGTTTGTGTCCATTGTTACCGATGCGGACAATTTTTATGACAGCGAAAGCGGCATCTATGCCAACTATAACCAATCCGGTTCCGATTGGGAACGCCCGGTTTATTTTGAAATGTTCGAGGCAGATGGCACATCTGTCATTTCTCAAAGTATGGGGGTTCGTATTAACGGCGGCACCACACGCTCATTAGCGCAAAAAGCCCTGCGTTTTTATTCCAGAGCCAGTTATGACGAGGAAAACTCAAGTATCGATTATGAACTATTTGAGGGGCTGACTAAATCCTACAGCGATGATATTCTTACTTCTTTCAAGCGGATAATCCTGCGTTCAAGCGGCAACGATAATTCCGGTTCTTTGTTCCGGGACGCACTTATGCAGTCGCTGGTTAGTGATCTGAACGTAGATACACAAGCATCCCGCCCCTGTATTGCCTTTGTCAACGGTGAGTTTTGGGGCATATACAACATCCGTGAACGCTATGACGATCACTATTTCGCGAATCATTACGACATTGATAAGGATAACGTAGCTGTTTTGGAAATTGCCAGTAACAACAGCACGCCTGAAGTCAACGAGGGGGATGAAAGCGACCTTGCCTTTTACAATGAAATGCGTGACTTCTTTGACAGCAGTTCCCTGACAAGCGATGAAAACTATAAAAAGGCTCAGGAATATCTGGATATAGACAACTTTATTGATTATTATATCACCAATATTTATTCCGGCAACACGGACTGGCCGGGAAACAACAACGTGTTCTGGCGATATAAAACCGACAACGGCGGTTATGACAGTACGGCCGTTTGGTATATGGACGGCAGGTTCCGTTGGGTCATTAAGGACATGGATTGGGGCTTTGGCTTGCAAACAACCCAGTCGAACAATACCCTGCTGCACGCGCTGAACGAAAGCAGCTCGTCTTCAGGCGAAGGACGGAATCAGGGCGGCGGCATGGGCTTCACATCCGCTGAGAGCACGCTGTTCTTCAGCAAGCTTTTAGAAAATGAGGAGTTCAAAGCGACATTCATCAACCGTTTTTGCGATATCATGAATACCAATTACGATGTGGATACGGTAGTCGCCGCTATTGACGCGATGAAAGCCGAAATTGAACCGGCAATTTCCGAGCAGGCCAACCGCTATCCCAGCTCGGTGTCCAGCGTTAGCTCGTGGGAAACAAGCATAAACAAAATGATTCAATTCGCCCAGGAACGCACAGGCTATATGCAAGGCTTTTTACAGAGCAGATTTTCCTTGTCCGACATAGTAAACGTGACTTTGAATACCGACAGCGGGTCCGGATATATCCGCATCAACGACACCGATATTACAGCCGGAGCGAGAGGTGTAACCGACGCTTCCTCGTGGAGCGGAGGTTATTTTGCCGGAACTACGCAGACATTTACCGCTGTCGTGCTTGACGGACACACATTTGTAAAATTTATTGTGACTGATACCGCGAGTGGTACAGTAACAGAATATACCGATAGCACGATAAATGTAACATTAGGCAGCGGCGGAACTGTCGTACAGGCTGTTTTTAAGTAGGATCAACTTTAAGAAAAGGTACAGTACACTAGTCATCGGATAAATCCTGATAAATCTTTTTGATTGTTTCCAGGGCTGCAGTTTCTGCCTGCCTATAGTAATCCAGAAAAACCGCACCCTCCCTTGTCAACCTTGATCCTTTGGCACCGAGTCGCTCAATCAGAGGAAACCCCAGATGTTCTTCCGTTTCTTTTATTTTTTTCCAGGCCTTACTGTACGCCATGCCGATATGTTTGGCAGCTTGATTTAAAGAGGCGTATTCTTCAATCCCGGTAAGTAATTGAGCAACGCCTTTGCCAAACGAAAAGTCGGTGGGACTGTCTGTTTTTTTGACCCGTATTCTAATAGAAAAATTATAGTTTTCCATATGTAATATCCTCAATTGAAATTGATTACAAATTAGAGAAAAAATTAACATTATTCTCAAAATAGAATAATGAAAAACCCAAAAGAACGACAAATGATGTTGTGTTTATACAGAGTTCTATTTATAATCAAAATATAGAATAAAGTTAATAATTGTCATTTGCATCGCGGTTTATCTTGTCCGTGACCTGTTAATTCAACTATTTTTTGGGAGGCTGATTCGGAAAGAAACACGATTTCCGAAGGAGTGCCGTCAAGTGTCTCGCCAACTAATCTCAATGTATTGTGATTCTCTATCAGTGTGAGAGGAAGGTCGCGTCTGATAATTTGACCGGAATCACGGTCAACTGCATGAAGTGTAACAAAGTCGGCATTAATCCGGTCAAGATCAGGGTTATCAAAAAGGGTATCAGTGGCGCGATTCAGCACGTCAAGAATTTGATCCTTCATCAGAAGCCAATTATTCTTGTCGCTAAGGTCACTATTTAAGATGATTGTTGAAATCGTTTTTGCGAGTTCTTGCTGTGAAAAGGACTGATTCATTGCAGCACCTCCTGAATTTTCAAATAGGCTTCAAAGTGTAGATGACATTATATTAACACAATATTCGTTTAAGCCCTATAGTTTTTCTTGAAAATTTAGAAAAGGAGGATTTTATGATTAAAAAAGCATTAATTATTAATGGAATGGAGCAGACTATTGTTGTAGACGGTGAGAAAAGTCTTGCGAGTGTGCTTCGGGAACAACTTCTTTTAACTGGCTGCAAAGTTGGCTGTGGGGAAGGGCATTGTGGTGCCTGTAACGTCATTGTTGACGGAAAGGTTACCCGCTCCTGCGTAACGAAAATGAGCAGGGTCAGAGATTATGCCAAGATAGAGACGATCGAGGGCATTGGGACGGTAGCTGACCTTCATCCGCTGCAAGTTGCATGGATGGCTCATGGGTGTGCACAATGTGGATTTTGCAGTCCGGGATTTATTATGACGGCTAAAGTGCTGTTGGCGGAAAATCCCGATCCAAGCCGTGCAGAGGTACGAGACTGGTTCCAGAAGAACCGAAATCTTTGCCGCTGTACCGGCTATAAACCGTTAGTAACTGCAGTTATGGATGCGGCAAAAGTTATGCGCGGTGAAATGAAAAAAGAAGAACTTCTTTATAAACCGGTCGGAAATAAAATTTTGGGAACAACATATCAGCGCCCATCGGCGACAGCAAAAGTAACCGGAAAATGGGATTTTGGTGCAGATGATGCGCTGAAGATGCCGTCGGAGACATTAAGACTTGCTTTGGTTCAGGCTGAGGTTTCTCATGCGAATATTAAAAATATAGATACTTCAGAAGCTGAAAAGATGCCGGGTGTGTATCAGATCATTACGCACAAAGATGTACCTGGAAAGAATCGGATTTCCGGTCTTATCACCTTCCCTACCAACAAAGGAGACGGATGGGATCGACCAATTATTTGTGACGAGAAGGTATTTCAATTCGGCGATGCCCTGGCTGTTGTAGCAGCAGATACACAGGAGCATGCTAAGGCGGCGGCAGCAAAAGTGAAAGTGGATCTTGAGATTTTGCCGGCGTATATGAGTGTACCGGAAGCGATAGCGGCAGATGCAATTGAGATTCATCCGGGCACTCCTAATATTTATTTTGAAACAAATTGTATTAAAGGAGATGATACAAAATCATACTTTGATGAGGCAAAGCATGTTGTTGATGTAGAATCTTTTTGTTCCCGTCAGCCGCATCTTGTTCTTGAACCGGATTGCGGTTATGCATATATTGATGAAAATGGTGCGGTCACAGTACATTCAAAATCCATCGGAATCCATTTGCATCATGCGATGATCTGTGAAGGAATCGGAGTTACTCCGGATAAACTTCGTCTGGTTCAAAATCATGCCGGCGGAACCTTCGGATATAAGTTTTCGCCTACCAACGAAGCAATCCTGGGTGTCTGTGCATTAGTCACAGGAAAACCGGTTTCACTTGTCTTTAATATGTACCAACAGATTACATATACAGGAAAGCGCTCACCTGGATTTATGCATATTAAAATGGCTGCAGATCAAGATGGAAATATTACGGCTCTTGAAGGTGATAACTATATTGACCATGGACCATATTCGGAGTTCGGAGATTTGCTGACGCTGCGTCTTTCCCAATTTGTGGGAGCAGGATATGATATTAAGAATATTAAAAATAAAAGCAGAACGGTCTGTACCAATCATGCGTGGGGTTCTGCATTCCGGGCATATGGATCACCGCAATCCTATATGGGTTCAGAGATAGCGATAGATGTGCTGGCAGCACAGATGAATGTGGATCCGTTTGAATTGCGTGCTCAGAACTGTTATAAAGAATCACAAGGCTCGACAACTCCGACCGGCTGTAAGCCGGAGGTATATTGCTTAGAAAAGATGTATGAAATGGCAAGGCCGCTGTACCAGGCTGCTAAAAAGCGGGTAGAAGAAAAAAATGCAGCATCGGATGGAAGGATTAAGTATGGAATCGGTGTTTCGTAGGGGATTTATGGCTGCGGACTGGATGGGCAGGATTCATCTGAGACGGCAGTTGAGCTTACCGGGGATGGCGTAACAGTTTATGCTTCATGGGAAGATCATGGGCAGGGAGCAGATTCCGGAACGCTTACAAGTGCACATGAGACACTTCGCCAGGCAGGATTTACCCCAGAACAGATAAAATTAGTGATGAATGATACCGGCTTAACACCGAATACCGGTCCGGCCGGTGGAAGCCGCAGTACTGTCATGGCAGGAAATGCTATTCGCGTTGGTTGTGAAATGCTTCTGCATGCAATGAAGAAGCCGGATGGTACTTATCGGACATATGATGAAATGGTGGCCGAAAACATTCCGCTTAAGTATGATGGGAAGTGGGTTGCAACCACATGCAGCGACTGTGATCTGGAAACATCCCAGGGAGCACCGTTTAGTAACTATATGTATGAGATTTTCCTTCCGGAAGTGGCAGTAGATACAGAAACGGGAAAGGTAATAGTGGAAAAATTCACAACTGTTGGGGACTTTGGAACGATTATGAATAAATTGGTCGTTGACGGACAGATATATGGAGGTTTGGCTCAGGGAATAGGTCTTGCGCTTTCGGAGGATTTTGAAGATCTTGATAAGCATACTTCATTAATGAAATGTGGTATTCCGTATATTAAAGATATTCCGGATGATATTGAGATCCACTATCTGGAAACGTATCGTGAAACAGGACCTTATGGAGCTTCAGGGGTAGGAGAAGGACCGCTTACCGCACCTCATCCGGCGATTTTGAATGCTATTTTTAATGCTACGGGTGCACGTATTACGAAAGTTCCGGCGGTTTCGGAAGTGGTTTTGGAGGCGTTGAAAGGATAAAGTGTTGTTAGATGTCGGAGGACGCCACTGGGGGAGACGAGGTGCTTTCCGCAAACCCGGGCAACGCACTTGTCGAACTAACGGCTAACTCCGGCTAAAGGGCTCAGGAAAGCCTTCGCCCTTAAGTCTGCGTAAGCCGTGGATTTCGCCAATTGCTAAGGGCGCCCTCTAACGTTTGCGGAAAGCACCTCGTCTCCCCCAGCGGCTGGGATTGGCATTTGGTACTTAGGGTTTATGGAGAAACGTAGAGGCTGACTCTTTTTGGGATAATTTGAGTCAGTCTCTTTTGGATATTCTTGATGGGAAGTGGGATGATGATTATGAGGCCATCTGAGAAGAAAGAGAAGAAGTTTTATCATATGAAGCAAGCGTTTGATCAAAAAGAGCTTCATGAAAGAGAGGGGATCTGTACGCGGCTTGAACCTCCGGGATGTCAGGCGGGCTGTCCGATTCATGTGGATGTTAGAGCGCTTATGGAAGCTGTTTCAAAAGAAGAATATGACAAAGGGTATGCGATTATAAAATCGGCATTTCCTTTTGTAAATTTAATTGCGCAAAAATGTGGGGCGCCGTGTTTAGGTGGGTGCGTGTTAAAGGATAAGGGGAGTATTCAGATAAATACGATTGAAAAGGCTTGTGTGGCATATGGGAGAGATAAACCTAAGTCAAAGTTTTTGTTGGCGCGGAAGAATAAAAAGGCGGCTGTGTTTGGGGCGGACTTGTTTGCGCTGGCGTGTTGTGCTGAGTTGGGGGAGAAGGGGTATGAAGTTCACTTATATGGTGCCGATCCACATCATATTTTATTAGCGCTTGGGCTTTCTGAGGCAGAAGTGATGGCAGATATGGCGGTTTTTGATTCGCTTAGAGTGAACTTTATGGGAGATGTTCCGATCAAGGAGGAGTTGTTGAATCAGAAAATAGCAGAATATGCGGCAGTCTGTATATCTTATGATATGTGCGTATTTTTTCAAGATGTAGAACTTCCGGAAAGTGTCTTTGTTGGTAAGGCGGCGGCAGCGTTTATAGATACGATTTGTGCTGCAAAAAGTCTTTCTTTGGATGCCGACCGGTTTATGCAGGGAGTTCAGACGGAACAGGGGCGGCAGCATGAAGGGGCTTATGAGACTGCATTGTATGTTTCTCCGAATGAGATCAGGGGAGCAAAGGTGTATGAAAATGCTTTGGATGGAGTTCTTGATCAAAAGGCAGTGATTAAGGAGGCGGCCCGATGTATTCAATGTGAATGTACGGAGTGTATCAAAGGGTGTGCTTTTCTAAAGCATTATAAAAGTGACCCAAGAAAAACAATACGTGAAATTTATAATAATGCATCTATTGTAATGGGGGATCATCATGCAAACCATATGATTAATTCCTGTTCGGAATGCGGACAATGTGCATATACTTGTCCAAATGGATTTGATCTGAGTGAAATTTGCAGAAGAGCCAGGCAGGCGATGGTAGAAACCGGGAAAATGCCGCCTTCTGCCCATGAATTTGCACTTCTGGATATGAGTTTCAGTAATCGGGAGGCATTTTTGGCATTGCCCCAGCCGGGCTTTGAAACATGTAAATATGCCTTTTTTCCCGGCTGTCAAGCGATGGCAATTGCGCCTGCTATTATTGAATTGACATATCGGGATTTGTGTGAAAGACTAGAAGGGGGTGTGGCACTTGTCCTGGGGTGCTGCGGCGCGATTGCGGATTGGGCCGGAAACGGAGCCTTCTTTGATGACACTGTCGCTAAAATTGTGGATGCCTGGGAGGTACTAAAGAAACCGGAAATGATTGTTTCTTGTCCAAGCTGTATGAAAGTATTTTCACAATATACAAATATTGGGGCAACCGGAATCTGGGATGTTTTAAATGAGATTGGACTGCCAGAGGATATGAAGCTGGAATCAGGTGATTTCATCATCCATGATTCATGTGGTGCAAGGGGAAATGAAAAGATTCAGGATGCGGTAAGGCAATTGATCAGAGCCACCGGCAGGGAGGTGGAAGAAGCTGCTTACACGCGGGATGAAACCCCTTGCTGCGGATATGGCGGGCTTACGGCATATGCAAATCCTGAACTGGCGGTAAAAATGTCGGAGTTTTTTGTGGAAGATACAAGGAAAAGCTATGTCTCCTACTGTATGGCTTGTAAAGACCGATTTAGTAAGGCAGGTGCTGACTCCATGCATATATTGGAACTTGTTTATGGAAGAGATGAAACAAAACCGCCAAATTTAAGTGAGAGACGAAACAACAGATTACAGTTGAAAGCAAACTTGCTAAAAACTATTTGGGGAGAAGAGGTTAAAATGAAAGCGTACGATTTTAACGTTCATGTGGATGAAGCGCTGATGCAGCAAATGGATGAGCGGATGATCTTAATAGATGATATTTATCAGGTTTTTGAGTCCATGCGTGAGTCGGGAAATGCAGTACTTGAAGTGGAAACGGGATTCTTAAGTACTTCTGCCCGCATTGGAAACGTTACATTCTGGGTCAAATATCAAGAGACTGCAGACGGGTATCATTTAATCGGTGCCTATAGCCATCGGATGACTGTGGAGGTGTAATCTTGGAAAAGGTATATTATTCAACTGATATAAAGGGAGGATTGATCTGCCGGAAATGCAAGGTTCCTCTTGAAAAAAGTCCGGCACGTTTTTCCTATATGGGAAATGCTTTTCCGGTAGAGCTTCCGGTCTGCCCCAAGTGTAAGTTTGTATATGTGCCGGAAGAACTGGCGCTGGGACGTGTCTTAAGTGTGGAAAAGTCATTGGAGGATAAATGATGGACACACATCCAGGGGGAAAGGAAGTCACTTTAAAGCTTTTAAAGCTTGCAAAAATAGAGGCAGGTAAAACGATGATCGACTTAGGGGCAGGAAGTGGTGAGAGTGTTTTCTTGCTTAAAGAGAAAGGGTTCGATGTGACGGGCATCGATTTTATAAATCCGGAAAGTCCTGTCATCAAAGGGGATATGTGTGCCTTGGATTATGAGCGGGAAAGCTTTGATGCCGCTCTGGCCGAGTGTAGTTTTTCTGTTTGCGGGGATTTATCCGCAGCTATTGCTGAAAGTGCAAGGATTTTAAAAATCGGCGGAAAGCTGTTGATTTCAGATGTGTTTTACCGGGAGGTGGTGCCCGAAAAGCCTATGTTCCCAAATGCTGTTACCATAGAGAGGTTCAAAAATCGGGTACAGGAAAATGGATTTCAAGTATTCTTTTTTGAAGATATATCGGAAGTATTGAAAGAGTATTACATAGAATCTGTCTGGAAGGGTGTAAACAGTTTGAGCCGAGAGGAAGCAAGAAGTCTTAAAGGCTCTAAAATAGGGTATTTTATGATGATCTGTATAAAACAAATACCGATGAAGTGAAAGGGGAGTGAAGATATATGGAACTGTTCGACAGAATGCTGGAGCTGTCACAGCAGGGATTTTTTTGTTCGCAAATAATGATTCTGCTTGCGCTTGAAGGAGAAGGGAAGGAAAATCCGGATTTGGTGCGTGCTCTGGGAGGTTTGACTGGCGGGCTTGGTTTTAGCGGCAAGATCTGCGGCGCTCTGACAGGGGGATGTTGTTTGATCGCTTATTTTGCAGGACAGGGGGAGCCGGATGAAATGCCGGATCAGCATTGCAATGAGATGATTCAGAGTCTGGTAACGTGGTTTGAAAAAGAATATGGGACAACCTATGGTGGGTGTGATTGTAAGGATATACTAGAAGATGATCCGGCAAATAAAATTATCCGATGTCCACAGGTTGTAGAGGCTGTTTATACATATGTGATGGAAGAACTAATAAAATATGAAATTATTTGATTTTGAAAGAAGATAAGACGCCCACCTCTATAGGTGATGCCAAGGCGTACTTGAATAGATAATGAATCCGCGAAATGATGCCAGTGCACTAGGAGCTTTGGAGCTCCTAGACAGGAGGAATCGGTGTGAGTAGTTTGGAAAATTTAATTTATATGAACAATGCAGCGACATCGTACCCCAAACCGGAATGTGTAAAAGATGCGGTAAGAGATGCGATCGATAACATTCCGGGAGCTGCAAATCGGGGAGGCATTGCAGATTTTAATGTATTTGATGCTGTGCGGCAAAGACTGGCTCGGCTGATGAATATAGGTGCGCCTGAACAAATTGCTCTGGGAGCAAATGCAACATGGGCTTTGAATCTGGCGATTTTTGGATTTCCATTTGAAAAAGGAGATACGGTAGTGACATCAAAAATAGAGCATAACTCTGTTTTGCGGCCACTATTTGAATTAGAAAAAAATGGAATCATCAATGTAATATATGTTGATTGTGATTCTTATGGCAGAATAGATGCTCAGGCTTATGAGGCGGCTATCAGACAACATCAGCCAAAACTGACTGTTTTTTCCCATGCATCAAATGTAACAGGGGCTTTAAATGATGCTAAGACACTTTGTAAGATGAGCAGGGATTATGGCTCAAAGGTTTTAGTAGATTGTTCACAAAGCCTTGGTTGGGTCAAGGTGGATGTAAAAGAAACAGGTGCAGATATGATTGCATTTACAGGACATAAATATTTATTAGGACCTCAGGGAACCGGCGGCCTTTATGTTTCTTCCGCGGTGAGTTTGAAACCTCATTTGGTGGGGGGGACAGGCATACATAGTGATTTAGAGACAATGCCCGAAGAAATGCCCATTCATTTAGAGGCTGGAACAGGGAACGAACCTTCTTTTCACGGGCTGCTGGCAGCACTTGACTGGGCTTTTGAGCATCCGCTTGATCAAGAGGCAGAACGCAGAAAGCTTGAATCAGTAAAAGCAAATTTGATGAAACTGGGTGTGCGGGTAATCAATCCGCAGGGGGAATGCACACCGGTAGTTTCGTTCAATATAGATGGAATGATGCCGGAGGATGTAGCTGATATTTTGATGGGAAGCTATGATATTATCTGCAGACATGGCCTGCATTGTGCACCAAAAATATTTGATTGTTTGAAGGAACCCAGAGGGACGGTACGGATAAGTCTGTCACGTTTTACAACCGCTGAAGAAATAGAGAGGCTGCTTGATGCCGTTGCTGATATTAAGGAGACACAAAATGAAGTTTGACGTGATAAAAACAGAGAATTGTTTTTCGAATACACAGACTTATGAATATCGTTTACCAATAAGAAATCAAGAATTTTTAAAATTTCTACAGTCATTTTCGATCAAAAAAAATGAAAAGCTAAGACGGCCTGCATTTTCAGCAACTGACTTAGACGGTGTTCATATAAAAGGAATTTTGAAAGATAATATATGTAAAGTAAGTTTTCCCGACATGACATGGGAAGTCTTAAAAATAGAATTTGAGCATTTTATAGATTCTCTGGTGAATGAAGTGATTTCTCTGACAGAAAGTGTCTGTCCGGAATGTCTGGCTGTGATTTCCGCACAGATTATTTCCCGGGAAGATGGTATTTATCTGGAAAAAGAGTGCAAAGAACATGGTCGGTTTTCTGTTTTGATATGGGATTCTGACAAAGAAAGTTATTTGCACTGGGGCGCCGGAGAAGTGATAAAAGATACCATTACAAATGCGAGAGAGTGTAAAAAGGGGTGCCCGTTTGATTGTGGTTTATGTGAGCAGCATGTGAGAAATGGCTGCTGTGTGTTATTGGAATTGACAACACGCTGTAATTTAAATTGTCCGGTATGTTTTGCCAATGCCGGAAAAGATAAAAGCGATATTACGCTTACTGAAATTGAAAGGCTTTATGATTTGCTCCTGGCTTCGGGAGGTCCTTTTAATATACAGCTTTCGGGCGGGGAGCCAACGATGCGTGACGATTTGCCTGATATCATACAATTGGGGAAACAAAAAGGATTCTCTTTTTTTCAGCTTAATACAAATGGAATTCGGATTGCCTGTGAGCCGGAGTATATTCATGAACTGAAGGATGCCGGCTTGGATTGTGTGTTTTTACAATTTGACGGAATGCAGGAAGAACCGTATCAAACGCTGCGCGGGAAGGAATTATTAGAAGAAAAACAAAAAGCAATTGCTCATTGCAAGAAGGCAGGGATTGGTGTTGTACTGGTTCCGACAATTGCCAGAGGGATAAATCTTTCCGAAATAGGTGCTATTTTGCAATTTGCAGAACGTAACATGCCTTACATAAGAGGAGTACACTTCCAGCCCCTTAGTCATTTTGGAAGATGTGAGTTAAAACAGCCTCAAAAAAGAATTACAATACCGGAAATGCTTGCAGAAATTGAAAAGCAGACGGATGGGGTTATGAAAGCGGAAGATTTTGTAGGAGGACAGGCAGAAAATCCATATTGCTCTTTTCATGCCAATTACTATAAGTTAGACGGAAAGTTAAGAAAGATTGGGAGAGAGAAAAGTACATGCTGCGGTGCTGATTCAAAGCAGTCACAGGAATTTGTAGCCAGAAAGTGGACCATAAAGTCTGCTCAGATACCTGAAGAGGCAACCGATGGGTTTGCAGTTTTTTTAAGAGAAATAGAGGAAAACTCCCTTGCTGTTTCCGGGATGTTATTTCAAGATGCGTGGACACTTGATTTAAATCGGCTGAAAAGATGTTATATTTGTGAGGCAGATATAGAACGTGGAATGGTTCCTTTTTGTGCCTATAATCTTTCTTCGGTTTCCGGAAGACAGCTGTATAGGGGGTAAGGTTAGGTGAGCACTCTCGGAAGTTTTAATAGTTACGGAGGTAAGAATGCAGATTTCAAAAATTGACACTTGGATCAGAGCGACAGAAGGACTTTGTGGACTTTCACGTAAGCAGATAGAAGAATTACAGCTTGAAAAACTTAATTTTATTTTGGCAAAAGAAAAGACGAGAAATGGATTTTATAAATATTTGCCACAGCAGATCAGCGACTTGGAAGAACTTTGTACACTGCCTTTTTCGGATAGTACCGGGCTCGCCAAACATGGGTTACAGATGGTGTTGGTCTCGCAATCTAAAATCTCAAAGGTGGCAACAGAGATGACTTCCGGAACAACAGGAGCGGCCAAGCGGTTGTTTTATACGCAATATGACAGGGAAAGAACCAAAAGTTTTTTTGCAGCGGGATTATCGGAACTGGTTATGCCTGGTGAAAAGGTACTTGTTTGTATGCCTTCTGCGGGAGCGGGGGGGCTTTTGGAGTTAATCTGTGATGCGGTCACAAGCTTGGGAGCGATTCCGATTGCTTTTGGAATAGGGAGGAGTTATGAAGCATTTTTTGAAATCAACAGCCGCGAAGCGCCGGATTACTTTATTGGTATGCCGGTGCCATTTTTGTCGGTATTGAGATATGCTTCTTTTTTAGGAATAAAAATGTCTGTAAAAAAGGCCCTGTTAAGTGCGGATGCCTGTGCGGCATCTGTTTTTTCCGCGATTGAGGGGTTTATATCAGAGCAGCCGTTTATTCACTATGGACTAAGAGAAGGGGGGCTTGGCGGGGCAGTGAACTGTCAGGCTTTTGACGGAATGCATGTAAGAGAAAATGATATATTGGTTGAAATTGTGGATAGGGATGGAAATAGAGTGAAGGATGGAGAGTTTGGGGAACTTGTTATTACGACAATCGGAATGGAGGCGATGCCGGTTATCCGTTATAAGACAGGAGATAAAACGAGAATATTGCCTGGAGAATGCAGATGTAAAAGTCAGTTGAAGCGGCTTGATCGTGTTGTGAGAATTGGGGAGGAAAGTGCGATTGTGGATTTAGATGAGATATTATTTGCATTTCCGGGAGTAGTTGATTATAAAGCATGCAAGTCTCGGGAACAATTAAAAATTGAAATAGCGGCGGGTGGTGAATTTGATTGTGATGAGATTATTGCAAAGTTGAATGGATATGGCTTTTCACAGGAAATAAGGATGGGGATTCATGTGCTTGATGTAGTGGATATGCCTTATTATTTGGGGAAGAGAAGAATTTTATGCAATGATGTTTAAGGATTGATAGCTGTGAGAACCTTGTGTTGCGGTCACTATCATGTCAATAAGACGATTGACCGTTTGCGGTTCATGTTTTCGGACATCCGGGAATTTGAATAGATGTTAAACAAGGTTACTATTCACTCCGTGACCAGCAACACGCTTCGCGATGCACAGAAATTATGCATACTGCATAATTTCGCGCGTTGTATGTCTCGCGATTTCCGTGCATAATGCACGGAAACACCTCGCGGAATAGTCGCAGTGTGAACTGTAACTAAACAAGAACATCTGATGACAGACAATTGATAGTACGGGGAGTTTATGATATAATCCAAAGTAGAATCGAGGTGAAAATCCAATGCAATGTTTATTTATGCACAAAAATGTTGCCGTACTGAAAATGGAGCTGGACCAAAGCACCGGCACGATCAGCGGTATAGGAGAAATATACGCACCCGAACACCTGCCTGTCGGCGTTGTAGCCGATAAGGGCGTTCCCGACCGCGCCTCACTTAACGGATGGTGGACTACACGGGCAATCCCGGCCAGCCGTTCCGGTTTGCGCGACGCGCTGGAGATCATGGGAATCCCATCGCCGCAGATACTGCTTGCAAAATGTTATGGATTAAGCCTTTCCGACCAGTATTGGATTTGCCCGGAAAACTCAGAATTAAAATGGAAGGATATAAATTTCTTTGAAAATCCTTTTTCAGAGGACGTCGGCAACATTTTATTCGGAAATGTCCCCGACAGCGCGGCGTTCAGTCTGTTTTCGCCGGACAATACCTCTGACGGCTGGCTACGGAAAAAATGGAAGATTATTGATAACAAACGCTGTCTGATCAAGGGCGGAAGCGGCGCTACACAGCAAGAGCCGTACAATGAAGTCCTTGCCTCCGCAATTATGCGACGGCTTGGTATTTTGCACATTCCCTATACGCTGACGATGCAAGACGAATATCCCTACTGCGTGTGCGAGGACTTTATCACACCGGAAACCGAGTTGGTTTCGGCGTGGCATATTGCGCAAACGCAAAAAAAACAAAACCATATTTCACCCTACCGACATTACCTTAGCTGCTGTGAAACGCTTGGAATCCAAGATGTGCGTGACAGTCTTGACCGGATGCTGGCAGTAGACTACATGATTGTCAACGAGGATCGGCATTACAATAATTTCGGTGCGGTGCGAAACGCCGACACGCTGGAATGGATCGGCGCGGCTCCGCTTTTCGATTGCGGGACATCCATGTGGCTTTCACAACCGCCGTCTATGATCCGCCCCGCCGCAAAGCTGCCAAGCAAGCCGTTTAAGACAGATCATGAGGAACAGATCAAGCTGATTAATTCGTTTGAATGGCTGGATATATCGGCTCTGCGCGGAATTGACGAGGAATTTCGTGAGATTTTACATGGCTCCGTGTTTATTGACGAGATGCGGCGGGATACGCTTTGCTACGGACTGCGTAAGCGTGTGGAGATGCTGGAGTTGCACATCCGGGGACGGCAGGCTCCAATGAAGGAACCACTGCCCCGAAAACGGTACAAGAACGAACAGGAAAGATAAAATCTATCGAACAGACATATGGGACGCTTCTCGAAAGGGGAGTGTCTTTTTTGTTTTCTGAGCGGTAATGCCTACTATAAGGATACCGAATACGGAGAAATCCGGCTTGCAATGTAAAGCGGTACGATGATAATGTTGCCGCTTTTATAAAAGAAAAGACGGATGCTGGGAAGAATGGAATATTCGAGGAAGAAAACATAGATGAACGCAATCCGCATCCCTGATTGGGAATGCGGGTTTTCGTTTTGACAGGAATAAAAATAATTCCGGGGTAAACAGACAATTAAAAAGCACCAACCAGGCTTTTCTGGTTGGTGCGATGTTATTCTATCTATTATGTCACCTATCGCCATCTTCCGTACATTACGAAAACAAAATCCGACAAAAATTTCTTGCGTCATATACACTGTGGTCAGTTTACCATAAAAGTATTTGTATGTCAATTCCTACACCAAAAATTATGCATATGAAAAATGTGGTAAGAAAACAAGCGGTTTTATGACCGGACAAGGCGGGATATACCATCTCACAACAGTATGGCTATGTGTTTGGAACAGAGCTTGACTGGTTGTATGAATTTTAACAAAATTTTTTAGACCGTCAAATAAACCGTCAAAAACA
>Ga0153940_1000429_pt1 | contig 22359 bp, 38 predicted proteins | sample TSNJ024MetaG_FD_104736 | JGI IMG/M metagenome (GOLD analysis project Ga0153940, IMG submission 104736) | Attine ant fungus gardens microbial communities from New Jersey, USA - TSNJ024 MetaG | ecosystem: Host-associated > Fungi > Mycelium > Unclassified | place: USA: New Jersey, Brendan T. Byrne...
CGCGCCGAGGGCGCGTATGACATCCTCGCGCGTGAAAGATCCGTCCCGCGGCGTCACCACCGCCATGGAGGCCGCGTCCGCGAGGGCCGCGTCTCCGCCGAGGCTCGCGTATTCACCGAGATAGAAAGACCCTTCGCGGCACTCGATAACGGCGGGCAGCTCAACGGTCAGCTCCGCGGCAAACGCGCATCCCTCCGAGAGGAGCAGCGCGATCGCCGCGAGCATCGCCGAAATGAGTTTTTTATGTGCGTTTCCCGCCCGCCGCATGAGTTTAACCCTAACGCCTCAGGTTGTTCGCGATCCGAAGCAGCTCGTCCGCGGTGGTAATAGTCTTCGAGTTAGCCTCGTAAGCTCGCTGCGCCACGATCATCTCGACCATCTCCTCGACGACCTGTACATTCGACATCTCGAGCGTATACTGCTCCAGCGTTCCCATCCCCTCATCGCCCGGATTGGCGATGATCGGGTCGCCGGAGGACTCGGTCTCGATGAACAGGTTCTTGCCCATCGCCTTCAAACCCGCGGGGTTGATAAAGCGCGCGAGTTCGATCTGCCCGATTTCCTCCGCGTCAACTTCGCCCGGCATTCTGACCGTCACAACGCCCGTCGAGCTGACGGAGAATTCAAGCGCGTCGTCGGGCACGACGATCGGCGGCTCGATCAAATAACCGTCGTGGTTAACGACCTGCCCGTTGGCGTCGATCTTCCAGTTGCTGTCGCGCGTGTAAGAGATCGTCCCGTCCGGCATCATCACTTGATAAAAACCCTCTCCTGTGATGGCGATGTCGGTAGGGTTATCCGTCACTTGCAGCGAGCCCTGGCCGAACATGCGCGTCGTGCCCGCCACGCGGACGCCGAGGCCGACTTGAATCCCGGTCGGAATCATCGAGTCCGGGTCAACCGGTGTGCCCGGCTCGCGATTGATCTGATAGAGCAAGTCCTGGAAATCTGTCCTGATTTTTTTAAACCCGGACGTATTGACGTTCGCCAGGTTGTTGGCGACAACGTCCAAGTGCGTCTGCTGTGCGATCATTCCGCTTGCTCCGGACCAGAGTGAACGAAGCATTTTTATCTACCCCTTTTCTGTCTCAAGTATCTAGCTCGGTTTTCCGACCGACGTGTACAGCCTGCCGGAAAGTTCATCTTGTATCGTCATCGCGCGGCCCGCCGCTTCGTACGCGCGGTTGGCCTCGATCATGCGAACCATCTCGAGAACGACTTCTACATTTGAACGCTCAAGGGCGTTTGAGACAAAGTTTGGATTTTCGGCGTCCACAGGCGCGCCGGACTGTTCGGTCTCGGCGAGAAGAGATTTGCCCACGTGGCGGAGATAGGTCGGGTTTTCAAAATCTACGACGCGGAGCTGTCCGGCGGCCTCTCCGTCCGCGAAGATCTGGCCCGTGTCGGATATGCTGTAGCGAGTGGCCTCGCCCAGCTCGATGCGCCCCTCCGCGCCCAAGACGAACTGCCCTTCGTGCGTCACGAGCTGCCCGTCGGGGCTGCGCTGGAAGTGGCCCGACCGCGTGTAGAACGTGTTGCCGTTGCCGTCCTCGACTACGAAGAAGCCCGATCCGTTGATCATAACGTCAAACGGGTTCTCCGTGGTCTGCACCGATCCGAGATGCGTGCTCATGACGGTTTCGCTCATGACGTTCGCGAAAGGCATCGTGCCCACAGCCGAGCGGCCGCGGGCATATGGATAAAACTTACGATCGCCCAACTCTTCGTTGAGCGCCTCGTCGACGATGTGATAGCGCTCGACGCGATCCATCAGGACCTCGGGGAATGATTTATTTGTCGCGACGCGCACCTTGTAGCCCGATGTATCGACGTTCGCCAGGTTGTTGCCGACGACGTCCAGCATTTTTTCCTGCACGAGCATGGCCGAGGTTGCCGCGTAGATTCCCCTGAACATAGTTTTCGTCCCCCTGATGTGGTCGCTTTGCCGTTAGCGCCTTCTGCCCCCTTTCCGGATGGCCGAAAGCACCGTGCCCGATTCTTTAAGCTTGTCCAGCTCGAGCAGCGCCTTGCCCGTTCCGAGCGCCACGCACTCCATCGGGCAATCCGCGACAACCGTCTCGATCTCTGTCTGTTCGGTGATAAGCTGCGGCAGTCCCCTGAGGAGAGCGCCGCCGCCCGTGAGGATAACTCCCCTGTCAATAATATCGGCTGCCAACTCGGGCGGCGTTAGCTCAAGAACGCTGCGAATTCCGCCGATTATCGTGCCGACCGATTCTTCTATTGCCTTCGCGACGTCGGTGCTGGTAATCGTGATCTGTTTCGGCAGGCCTTGAATAAGGTCTCTTCCGCGTATCTCGACCGAAAGCTCGTCGCCTCGGGGGAAGCACGTGCCGATGCGCACCTTCAAGTCTTCCGAGGTTTGCTCTCCGATCGCCAGATTGAACTGCCTTCTTACATATCGGATGATTGCCTCGTCGAATTTATCCCCGCCCACGCGGAGGGATTCGGCGACGACTATTCCGCCCAGCGATATCACCGCCACGTCCGTAGTTCCCCCGCCGATGTCCACGATCAGGTTCCCGTGCGGCTCACCGATATCGAGGCCCGCCCCGATCGCGGCGGCCATGGGCTCCTCTATGAGGTAAGCTTCCTTCGCGCCCACCTCAAGAGAAGCCTCAAGAACCGCGCGCCTCTCGACGTCAGTCGCGCCCGATGGGACGCAGATCATCACGCGATGGCGCATTATTCTCTCCAGCCCCGCGGTTACTTTTTTGATAAACAGGCGGAGCATGACCTCGGTCATGGAGTAGTCCGCAATGACGCCGTCTTTGAGCGGGCGCACGGCCGTCACGTTCCCCGGCGTCCTGCCCAGCATCAGCTTCGCGTCGTCGCCTACCGCGAGTATTTTCCCCGTGTTCTGATCCATCGCCACGACCGACGGCTCGCGAAGTACGACGCCTTTATCTTTGATGAATATCAGAACGGTCGCAGTTCCGAGATCAATGCCTATATCTTTTCCCCACACAGGGCAACACCCTTTCTGTAAAGCTTTCATATTCGTCACGGCGACTTAAGCGCCGATAATCACTCTCGCGTTAGCCATTATAAATGATACAACGAGTTTTTGCGGAACGAATTACAAGGAAAACCCGCGATCATCAGGGTTGCCATTCGAGGCGGAAGGGATAGCGGACTCTCCAGAAAAAAAGTCCGGATGGGCTTGTGGTTCCGGCGCTCGCCGTCCGGTCGAGCTCGCCGCTCAGGAGGCCTGTCAGCCACGCGGCGTCACGCTTGCCCTTGGCGATTTCTATCAGGTTGCCTACCGCGATGCGGATCATATTGGTAAGAAAGGCGTTGCCCTCGATCCGAAAGACGACGAGATTACCTCGCCGCGTCAGCCTCGCGCGCGACACGCTGCGCACTGTGTTCTCGGGGCAATCTTCCTTGCGGCAAAACGCGCGGAAGTCGTGCGTCCCCTCGAGAGCTTTCGCCGCTTCCGCCGCGGCGCTCCAATCATACTTGCCCGGCAACAGGCGGACATACGGCTTGATATGAGGGCAGCACGCGCTCGCGTTCCGGATAAAATAACGATATTCACGGCAGACGGCGCTTCGCCTTGCGTGAAACGCGGCCGTCGTCTCCGCGGCGCGCAGCACGGAGACGCCGGCGGGCAGATGCGCGTTCAGCGCGAGCGCCAGACGCCGCGGCTCCCATTTTTTTTCGAGCGCCAGGCTCGCCACCTGAGCGCGGGCGTGGACGCCGGCGTCCGTTCGCCCCGCGCCGCAGACGCGGACGCGCTCGCCGAGCGCCCCGAGCGCGCGCTCCATGGCGTCCTGAACGCCCCGTCCGTCGGATTGCGACTGCCAGCCGCCGAAAGCGCCCCCGTCATAAGAGATTTCCAGCGCGTAAGGATTCATGAGAACATAACCGGAAATACCACGCGGTCAAAAAAGAAAACCAGCGCGATATACGCCAGCAGCATTAAGACCGCCCCGCTGTCGCGCGCGCACCACACCAGCGGATTTAAGCGCGAGCGCTTCTTGCCCGCGACGTAGCAGCGCGATTCCATAGCTGTCGCCAGGTTCTCCGCGCGTTGAAAGACCAGCACGAAGAGCGGTATCAGCACCGGTATAAAGCTCCGCGCGCGTTTGATCACGCTGCCCGTTTCAAAGTCCGCACCTCTGGACAGCTGCGCTTTTAAAATCCTGTCCGTCTCCTCAAAAAGTGTCGGGATAAAACGCAGCGCGATGGTCATCATCATCGCCATCTCAGAGGCGGGAAATCTTAGCTTCGCCAGCGGCGAGAGCAATCGCTCAAGCCCGTCAGAAAAAGCCATCGGGCTCGTGGTCATCATGAGCATACCGGCGAAAATCACGAGGAAAAAGAGCCGCATCCCCATGCTGAACGCAACCGTCAGCCCCTCCTGAGTGACGCGAAAAAAACCGATTCGAAATATTTCATTCCCCGGCGTCCAGAAGACATTCAACACGGCGGTGATCGCCACGAGAACCCAAACCGAACGCGCCGAACGCAGTATGACGCGAAGCTTTGTCTTTGAAAGCAGGGACAATATACCCAGAAGCGCCGCCCACAGCGCGAAGTCCGCGGGGGAACTCGCCATAAAAAGCCCGGTCAGCAGAATAAACGTACAGACGATTTTGCAGCGCGGATCGAGGGCGTGAATGAAGGAGTCTCCGGGCACGAACTGGCCCAGCGTCATGTTCGTCAACAGACTCATCCGCGGGCCTCCTCAAGACGAGCGAGCACCTCGGGCAAGCCGCTCGTAAGATTTATCCTTACGCCGCGAGCCCGCAAGCCCGCGCAAAAACGCACCAGCGGCGGAATCAGCAATCCGCGCACAGGATTATCGAGCAGATACGAGGCGATCTCCTCGGGCGTTCCGGATGTTACGCAGCGTCCGTTCTCCAGCACCAAAATTCGGCTGCTCTCCGTCAGCGCCGACTGTAAATCGTGCGTAATCTGAACGACCCCCAACCCCGAATCGCGAATCCTGCCCAACAGCGACGACAACTCGCGGATACCGGTGGCGTCAAGCCCCGCTGTGGGCTCGTCCAGCACGAGATAATCCGGGCGCATGGCGATTATTGACGCCAGCGCCACCCGTCTTCGCTGCCCTCCGGAGAGCGCGAAGGGGTTGTTCTCAAGCAAAGCGGTATCCAAACCGACAGCCCCCGCCGCGTCGAGTACAGATCGCTCGAGATCGTCGCCCGAGACGCCCCAGTTGCTCGGGGCGAAGGCGATCTCCTCCCGCACGGTCTCGGCGAAAAATTGCTGCTCCGGATATTGAAATACCAGCCCTACTTTTCTGCGCACGGTGCGCAGCTCCTTCGACTTCTCCCGGGACTTAATTCCGTCGACGGTCACGGAACCGGACTGCGGAAGCAACAGCGCGTTCATATGCTGCGCCAGCGTCGATTTTCCGCTGCCTGTGTGTCCGACGATGGCAATCCACTCTCCGCGCTCGACCGTAAAGGAGATATCCGAGAGAGCCTCGTAGGCGGCTGATGTGCCGCTGTTATAGGTATAGCTTACGTTTTGTATTTCTATAGGCATAGCGACTCCAGCATTTTTTCAACCGTAGGGAGAATGCCCCCCGCAATAAAGCCGTGTGACGCAAGCTCGCGATAGAGCGCGACTTCCGGCGGAATCTCGAAATTCCATCTCGCGTACTCTCCCGAGAAAAAATCCACGGGCAACCCGTCCCACGCGACCTTGCCCTTGTCGATCACGACGATACGGCTCGCCGCAATCGCCTCTTCCATGCGGTGGGTAATCTGAATGATTGTCAAACCGCGCTTGTTCAGCTCGCCGAGGCAGCGAAGAAACGAGTCGCGACCTTCGGGGTCGAGCATGGAGGTCGATTCGTCGAGTATCAACGCTTTCGGATTAAGCGCGAGCGCCCCCGCAAGCGCCAGGCGCTGCTTCTGCCCTCCAGAAAGAGAGTGAGACGCGGCTCTGCGCTTGTCCGACAGCCCAACGAGCGCGAGAGATTTATCCACGCGCGCTCTTATTTCGTCAGACGACAAGCCCAGATTCTCGGGGCCGAAGGCGACGTCTTCCCCGACAATCGAGGCGACAATCTGATCCTCCGGGTTTTGGAAGACCAGCGCGACATTGGCGCGTATTTCCTCGGCAAACGCGTGATCCGTCGTATCGTGTCCGAGTACAGCGCAAACGCCCCGCGTTGGAAGAAGCAGGGCGTTGCATAGTTTTGCCAATGTGGATTTGCCTGAGCCGTTCGCACCCACCAGAGCCACCCATTCTTCCTGCGCTACCTCGAGATCCGCCCCGCGCAGAGCGGGAGAGGATGCCCCCGGATAGGAGTAATAGACTCCTCTCAGGGAGAATATGGGTTTTTGCGGCATTGTACTATTCGACGAGTTCGATGACCGCCATCGGAGACGCGTCTCCAACCCTGTTTCCAAGCTTGACAATGCGCGTATAGCCTCCGTTGCGCTCCGCGTAACGCGGCGCAAGGCTGTCAAAAAGTGTATTTACCGCCGCTTTGTGCGGCATGCGCGATATCACCAGACGGCGGTCGGCAACAGTGCCGGCCTTCGCTTTCGTAATCAATTTCTCCGCCACGCGGCGCAGTTCTTTCGCTCTCGTGACTGTGGTCGTGATGCTGCCCTCTACAAACAGGCTTGCGGCAAGATTGCCCAACATTGCGCGTCTGTGAGAGCCATAGCGTCCAAGCCGCCTAAGGTTCATACGGTGTCTCATACGAGTCTGCCCTCCTTGTTTCTCCTATTCTTTTATTTAACGAAGAAACGCTCTTCTTCCGGCTCGTCGTCAAGCTCGCCGGACAGCGTCAGATCAAATTTCGTCAGTTTCTCCTCGATTTCACGGAGAGAAATCTTGCCGAGGTTGCGGATCTTAAGCAGATCCCCGCGCGAACGCGATACAAGCTCGCCGATGTAATGAACGCCTCCGCGCATCAGGCAGTTCTCGCTGCGCACGGAGAGCTCCAGGTCACGCACTGGACGCGCGTAAGCCGGGTTGTCGCCAAGCTTGAAGAAGTTCTTGGGCGTGGCTTCGGTCGTCGCTTTCTCCGGCGGCTTCGGCGTCTCCTGCCCCTTCAATTCGGCTATGAGCGCCGGATCATCGGGAGAGAGCGCCAGCGCGATGGATAGGAAGTAATCCTTCAATATCACCGAAGCCTGCTGAACCGCTTCTTCCGGGGTCACCACGCCGTTCGTCCAAACCTCCATCACCAGCCGGTCATAGTCCGTCCTCTGCCCGAGCCGTTTGTCATGCACTTCGTACTTAACGCGCTTGGCGGGCGAGAAGATCGCGTCGACCAACAGAGCGTCGACGGGAAGATAAACGGGACGCGGACGATCCAGCGAGGCGTAGCCGGTTCCGGACTCCACGTAAAAATCCATCGATAACCGCGCGCCCGCCTCAAGGTGGCAGATCAGCGCGTCGGGATCCGGAAACTCGATCTCGCTGTCCGGTTGAATGTCGGACGCGGTCACAGTTTTCGGCCCCTCGACCTCCAAATGCAAAATCCGGAATTCCGAAGAATACGACCTGACCGGAACATGCTTGATATTCAGCAGCAGCTCGATCATATCCTCTTTTACGCCGCGAACGGTCGTGAACTCATGCAGCACGCCGTCAACCCGTATGGCGGTAATTGCGGCTCCGGAGATCGAGGACAGGAGGACCCGGCGAAGCGCATTCCCCAAGGTTACGCCATATCCCCGCTCGAGGGGTTCAATGGCAATTCTGCCATACGAAGCGGCGCTTTCCTCTACAATTATTTCATAGCGGGCATGTTCCAAAGTTCCCCCACCTTTCAGTTTCGCACCGTTATACGCGGCGTCTCTTTGGAGGGCGACAGCCGTTATGCGGAATGGGCGTCGCGTCCTGTATAACATTTACCTGCAAACCCGCGGCCTGCAGCGAACGGATCGCGGACTCGCGTCCGGGGCCGGGGCCCCTGACGATGACGTCTATCTCAACAACTCCGTGATCCTGCGCGACCTTCGCCGCCTGCGCGGCGGACATCTGCGCCGCGTAAGGGGTAGATTTTCTGGTTCCTTTAAACCCCACATTGCCGCCGGACGCCCATGACAGCGCGTTGCCCTGCTTGTCGGTAAGCGTTACGATCGTGTTGTTGAATGTTGAATATATGTGAGCTACGCCATAACTGACGTGCTTCTTCTCTTTTCTCTTGCCTCTGCGTTGCACTCGCTTAGCCACCTGATTTCCCCCTTTTCCTTTATGATCTGATTACTTGGTGACCTTCTTCTTGCCGGCGACGGTACGCTTCGGGCCCTTGCGGGTGCGGGCGTTCGTCTTGGTATGCTGGCCGCGCACCGGAAGCCCGAGGCGATGACGCAAGCCGCGGTAACACCCGATATCCATCAGACGTTTGATGTTCATACTGATCTCTCTGCGAAGGTCGCCCTCTACCTTGTAATTATTTTCCAGTTCTGCGCGAAGCTTCTGAGCGTCTTCATCGGTCAGGTTCTTCACTCTGGTATTGGGATCTATCCCCGTTGCCTCGAGAATTTTCTTCGACGTCGGCAGACCTACGCCAAAAATATAGGTCAGCCCGATTTCAATCCGTTTCTCTCTCGGCAGGTCAACTCCGGCTATACGTGCCATCCACCGCTACCTCCTTGCACCCTGGCGCTGTTTATGTCTCGGGTTTCGGCTGCAAATCACTCGCACGACCCCGTGACGCTTGATAATTCTACAGTATTCGCAAACGGTCTTCACCGATGGCCTTACTTTCATACCCCCAAAACCTCCTTATCAATCTGCCGCGAAACCTATTTATACCTATATACGATCCGGCCTCTGGTCAGATCATACGGTGTTAGCTGAAGCAGAACGCGGTCGCCCGGCAGGATGCGGATGAAATGCATTCTCATTTTCCCGGAAACGTGGGCCAAAATCTTATGCCCGTTCTCGAGTTCTACCCGGAACATCGCGTTCGGCAACGGTTCCACGACCTTACCTTTCACTTCTATTACGTCGTCTTTGGACATGCGAGCAATCTGACCTCCTCAAGTACAAGCTGCGATATTGTCGTGATCCCCATGGGCGCGCAGAAAATCCGTCAACCACCCGTCGTCGAGGATTTCTCCCCTGGCAAGCCGCCCTCTGATCTCCTCGAACGCGCAATTCGTTCTTTGAAGATGGCGGATGTTCTTCCGCTTGGGGTGTTTAGCCGAGATATCCTTCCCGTTGGCGATCAAAATCCTCGCGTCCCTCGGGTCTCTCCCGACTACCACACACGCGGAGCCTGCGTATTTGCCGCGCTTTACAATTACCAAGCTGCCTACGGGGAAAAGCCTGTCATTATCACAACTTATTCCCATGGCGTCAAGATTTCAACACCATCCTCGGTAACTAGGACGGTGTGCTCGAAATGGGCCGCGTCAGAGCCGTCGACCGTGACCACTGTCCATCCGTTTCCAAGGCTTTTGACCGGTTCTTTCCCGCTCATAACCATCGGCTCGATGCAAAACGTCAGGCCATGTTTCAGCGTCAAGCCCGTTCCCGTTCTGCCGTGGTTTGGCACTTGCGGCGGCTCGTGGAGCCGTTTTCCGATCCCATGCCCCGCATAGTCCCGCACAAGGCCGTACCCTTCGGCGATCACCCACGCCTCAATCGCGTGCCCGATATCGCCGATCGTATTCCCCGGCAGCGTTTGCTCGATCCCGATGCGCAGAGCTTTGTACGTAACATCGAGCAGCTTGCGCCGCTGCTGAGAAATCTCGCCGACCGCGTATGTGCGCGCCGCGTCGCCAAAATAACCGTCGACCACAGCGCCCACATCAATACTGATGATATCTCCCTCTTGCAGCACTCGTTCCGCGCCGGGAATACCATGCACGACTTCTTCGTTGATAGAGGCGCAGATAGATCCCGGAAAGGGATGTCTTATACCCTGCACCCGGTAGCCCTTGAACGCAGCTTTTGCGGACTCGCGCGAAAGCAGTTCTTCCGTGGCTTTGTCGAGCGACAGCGTATCTACGCCGGGCCTAATCATCTCTTCCATCAGCTTGTGGACGTCCGCCACAACAACCCCCGCCCGCCTCATTTTAGCGACTTCATGGGGTTTTTTCAGAGTGATCATACTTAACCGTTGCTCCTCATGGCGTTCAGCAGTTTTAAAACAGCATCTTTTGGCCCTGTCGCGTCAACGCGCTTTAAAAGCTGCTTCTTGTCGTAATACTGAATCAGCGGCGCGGTCTGCTCGTGATAGATATTAAGGCGGCTCCGTATGATGGACTCGTCGTCGTCATCACGCCGGATCACTTTACCTCCGCAGATATCGCAAACGCCCTCTGTTTTAACCGGGCGCGTTATCACGTTGTAGATCTCGCCGCAGGATGTGCAAACACGTCTGCTCGTCAACCTCCGCAGAACTTCCTCGTCTGAAATCTCAAGCAGTGCCACGGCATTCATGACCATCGACATTTTCTGCAAAATCATGTCGAGAGCCTCGGCCTGCTGAGGCGTCCTGGGAAAACCGTCCAGCAAAAAGCCGTCTTTACAGTCCGGCGCGGCAAGCCTCTCCCCGACCATCTCGATGATGAGACCATCCGGGACGAGCTTGCCCGCATCCATATAAGACTTCGCGGACAAACCGAGCTTCGTGCTGTTACGCACGTTTTCCCTGAGAATATCCCCTGTTGAAATATGGGCGATGCCATATTCCGCTTTGATGCTGGCGGCTTGTGTTCCCTTACCGGCACCCGGTGGGCCTATCAATATTATGCGCATGGCGACCTCCTTGTCCGAAGACATCCCGCAGCGTTTACAGCAACCCGCCGCTTTTAGTGCGGCGCTTCAGGATACCTTCGTAATGTCTCATCAGCATCTGCCCCTCGATTTGGTGCACAGTGTCGAGAGCAACGCCAACCACGATCAAGACGGCGGTACCTCCAAAGTAGAAGGTCTTAATCCGGAGGACGCCGGACATAAATGTCGGCACAAGAGCAATCACAGCGAGCGCTACCGCGCCCCCAAGGGTAATCCGGTTCATGACTTTTTCGATGTAATCCGTTGTGGGCTTCCCGGGCCTGATCCCCAATATGAAACCGCCGTACTTCTTCATGTTGTTCGACAGCTCAGACGGATTGAAGACCACAGCCGTGTAGAAATACGAGAAAAACCCGATCATCAGCACATAAAGGATCATGTAGATGGGGCTCGATGGGGAAAACGCCCACCTGAGCCACTCCGCAAAAGATCCGCTGAAAAAGCTCGCGATCGTATACGGAAAAAGCAAAATAGACGAGGCGAAAATGATCGGGATAACGCCCGAAGTATTCACCCTGAGCGGAATAAACGTGCTCTGTCCTCCGTATACTTTGTTTCCGACCATACGCTTGGCGTACTGAACCGGCAGGCGGCGCTGCCCTTCCTGCAAAAGAACGCATCCGGCGATGACAAACACCATCACCAGAAGGGCCAGTATCAACACGATAAAGTTGACCTCTCCCAGCCTGGCGAGCTTAAATGTCTGCGCTATCGCCTCAGGCAGGCGGGCGACGATACCCGCGTATATCAACAGAGAGATGCCGTTGCCGATACCATGGTCGGACATGACCTCTCCCAGCCACATGACGACGATCGCCCCGGTAGTCACCGTAGCTATGACGATCAGCATCGCCATGTACCCTCCGGAGAAAATACCGAGGTTTTTTAGCCATGTCGTCATGCCCACAGCCTGAACCAACGCAAAAAATATTGTCCCGAACCTGGTGTATTGGACGATTTTCTTGCGCCCTTCCTCGCCCTCGTTCTTCTGCATTTTCTCCAAAGCGGGGAAAATAACGACGAGGAGCTGCATGACAATGCTGGAGTTGATATAAGGCGCGACTCCGAGAGCAAAAATGCTGAAACGCCGCAGCGCGCCTCCGGCAAACAGGTCGAGAAAGCCCAGAACCCCTCCCTGCGCGAAGAGCTTTGACATCGCGTCCGCGTCAATTCCGGGCGTCGGAATATGGGCTCCAAGCCTGTATACAAACAGGGCCACAATCACGAAGAGAATACGCCTCTTAAGATCAGGCAGACGAAAGGCATCCCGGAACGCGTCGATCACGCTAGATCACCTCGGCCTTTCCACCTGCCGCTTCGATCTTGGTCTTCGCCGACGCGCTGAAAGCCTCGGCCTTAATGGTAAGACTCTTCGTAATGTCGCCGTCGCCCAGAATTTTAACGGGCTGCGACAGGGTTGATATCAGACGGCATGAGAGGAGCGCTTCGTTTGTGACCGTGTCGCCGGCACCGAAGCGTTCTTCTATGTCTTTGATATTGACTGTTTGATACCGGACCGCGTGCCGGAAATTGCTGAATCCTCTTTTGGGGATTCTGCGCGCAAGAGGCATCTGTCCGCCTTCGAAAACAAGGCTGACGCTTCGTCCCGCGCGCGCCTTCTGTCCTTTATGGCCTTTTCCGGCGGTTTTGCCCTTACCGCTGCCGATCCCAATGCCGAGTCGTTTTGGCTTGCGCCTCGATCCAGGGACCGGAGATAATTCATGGAGATTCATCAGGACACACCCCCTACTTCGTTTCTTCCCACTCAACCAGATGCCGGACCGATTCGACCATACCACGCACCTGCGGTGTGTTCTCATGCTCCACCGTCTGGTTGAGTTTATGCAAACCCAACGCCCTGATTGTGCGAGCCTGTTTACCCGGGCGACCGATCGCGCTCTTTTTCCATGTGACTATCAGCTTAGACATCAGACACGCCTCCTACGCCGTCGCGGCGGCGCGATTTTCCTTGCCGCGCAGACGACGAACTTCCTCGGGCGTGCGAAGGCCCTTGACCGCCTCAAAGGTAGCGTACGCCACGTTGATCGGGTTTGAGGTGCGCCCGATAACCTTGGTAAGCACGTCCTTGACGCCGCCCAGCTCCATGATGGCGCGAACGACCGCTCCGGCGATAACTCCGGTACCGGGGGACGCGGGCCTGATCAACACCTCGGCCGCGCCGAATTTCCCCTGAATCGGATGCGGAATCGTATGTCCTACCTTCTTGAGATCGATCATGTTCTTTTTCGCGTGCTCGATCCCCTTGCGGACGGCTTCGGAAATTTCACGGGCCTTGCCCATGCCGACTCCAACCTGGTCAATTCCGTCGCCCACAACGACAAGAACGCTGAACCTGAAGCGCTTGCCGCCTTTGACAACCTTGCTTACGCGATTTATAGAGACCACGCGCTCGGTAAGCTCCATCCCCCTGCTGCTGTAATTTTTCGTTGGTTGATTCTGCGTCGCCACGTCTTTTCCCTCCCTAGAACTTCAGGCCGGCTTCGCGAGCCGCATCGGCCAGCGCTTTAAGCCGCCCAAGAAAGATGTGGCCTCCGCGGTCAAAAACGACCGTGTTTACGCCCTGCGCCAGCGCTCTCTCGGCTATCAGTTTTCCTACGCTCTTTGCAGCATCTTGGTCACCGCCATGCTTGATCGCTCCGGTGAGAGATTTATCGAGCGTCGAGGCGGAAAAAAGCGTTTTGCCGGCTTCGTCGTCGATAATCTGAGCATAAATATGCTTCAGGCTGCGAAACACGCAAAGGCGCGGGCGTTCAGGCGTACCCGATACACGCTTGCGCAAGCGGCGGTGGCGAAATTCGCGCATTTCATTTCTACTGCGGCTTTTAATCATATCCGTTCACCTCGCCCACTTACTTGCCGCCGGCTTTGCCGGCCTTGCGGATAACATATTCGCCTGCATAGCGAATACCCTTACCCTTGTACGGCTCGGGCGGCCTGTGCTCGCGGATATTAGCCGCAACCTGGCCAACCAGCTGCCTGTCAATGCCTCTCACAATCACCTTCGTCGGTCCGTCCACAGCGAGCTCGATACCCTCGGGTGGTTGGACTTCGATTGGATGCGAGTAGCCGACGGAAAGCACAAGGGTCTTGCCCTGCATCTGCGCGCGATAGCCGACTCCGATGATTTCAAGAACGCGCTCAAAACCCTGGCTGACGCCGACAACCATGTTGTTCAGGATAGCCCTCGTCATGCCGTGAGCGGCGCGCACGCTTTTCTCGTCGTTGGCGCGCGTTACGACTATCTGCTCATCCTCCAGCGCGACGGAGATATTCGGCATGATGCCAAAACAGAGCAAGCCTTTTGCTCCCTTTACCGTCACTCCATTTCCTGCGATTGCTACCTCTACACCCTTTGGCAGAGCGATAGGTTTACGTCCAATGCGCGACATATTCTATCTCCCCCTACCAGATGTAGCACATGACTTCGCCGCCGAGGCCGCGCTTGCGCGCCTCCGCGTCGGTCATCAGGCCGCCGGATGTTGAAATAACAGCGATTCCAAGCCCGCCCATCACCTTGGGCACGTCTTCTTTATGAACGTAGATGCGCCTTCCGGGCTTGCTGATGCGCCTCAGTCCCTGAATGACCCTCTCCCTGCCCGCGCCGTAGCTCATGTAAACGCGAAGCGTCGGCACAGGCAGTTTGGGATCCGTGACAGTCTTATAGTTGCGGATATAGCCCTCATCCTTCAGAATGCGAGCAATCTCAAGACGCAACTTGCTCATCGGCATATCGACCATCTCGTGATACACAGTATTCGCGTTGCGAATACGTGTCAGCATATCGGCTACAGGATCGGTGACATGCATCCTATATGATCCTCCCTTCCCACTGCCTACCAGCTAGACTTGACAACGCCGGGAATTTTCCCCTCGCGAGCCAAGCTCCGGAAACAGCAGCGGCACATATTGAACATCCGCATATATCCCCTCGGACGACCGCATAGGGGGCAGCGGTTGTACTTTCTGACTTTGAACTTGGGTTCTTTGAGAACCTTATTCCGCAAACTCTTTCGCGCCATAATTATGCTCCTCTCTTACTTGCTGAAAGGCATTCCGAGCTCGGAGAGAAGCGCAAATGACTCCTCGTCCGTGCGTGCGGTGGTAACAAACGTAATGTTCATACCGCGCATACGAATGACCTTATCGTATTCGATCTCAGGAAAGAGGAGCTGCTCACGAAGGCCGAGGTTATAGTTGCCTCTGCCGTCAAAGCCGCGCTTCGCCACACCCTGGAAGTCCTTGATACGCGGCAGCGCAATACTGATCAGCCTGTCGGCGAACTCCCACATTTTCGTGCTGCGAAGGGTGACAAAGCACGCTACGGGCATCCCCTCCCGCACTTTAAAACCCGCCACCGAGGTCTTCGCCCTCTTCATCATGGGGCGCTGTCCTGAGATAGTGGTAAGCTCGCTTATTGAGGCTTCCATATATTTCATGTCTACTTTCGCCTCGCTGACCCCGATGTTGATGACAATTTTTTTAAGCCTGGGGACTTCCATGATGCTCTTGTACCCAAACTGCGTCTTCAAACGGGAGACGACTTCGGCGTTAAATTTTTCCTGGAGACGTGGCGTCATCTTCGTCTCTCCTCCCTAAACCTTGTCGACAACTTCGCCGCATTTTTTGCACAAGCGAACCTTTTTGCCACTGTCAAGGAATGCCCGGGATATACGCGTCGGTTTTCCGCAGGCCGGACAGACCAACATCGCTTTGGAAGCGTTAAAGGGCGCTTCCTTTTTGATCAGTCCGCCCTTGGGGTTCTTTTGCGTCGGGCGCGTACTCCTCGTAACCATATTTACATTTTCAACGATAATCAGTTCGCGCGCCACATCACGGTGAAGGATCGTTCCTTCTTTTCCCTTGTCCTTGCCTGAGATGACATAGACGCGGTCGCCTTTGCGCAGTCGCATTTTAGACATATTCAAAAGCCCTCCTTATACAACCTCGGGGGCCAGAGAAACAATACGCATGTATTTTTTCTCTCTGAGCTCTCGGGCTACCGGGCCAAAAATGCGGGTTCCCTTCGGATCCCCATTGTTGTCGATCAACACCGCGGCGTTGTCGTCGAAGCGCACATAGGAACCGTCCTTGCGGCGAATTTCCTTGCGCGTACGGACAATCACGGCCTTGATTACATCACCCTTGCTGACATTGCTGTTCGGAAGGGCTTCTTTTACAGACGCGACGATGACGTCTCCGACGGAGCCAACCTTGCGGAAGCTGCCGCCCTTCACCTGTATGCAAAGGATCTTCTTGGCGCCGGAATTGTCAGCTACATTGAGAACTGTGCGCAACTGAATCATTTCCTACGCCTCCTCATCCGGCGAGCCGCCCATAATCGGAGCGCGCTCGAGAATCTCCGCAACCTTCCAACGCTTGTGACGGCTCAAGGGGCGGGTCTCCTCGATCAGGATGCGGTCCCCGGGCCTGCAGTCGTTGGATTCGTCATGCGCCATATATTTCTTCACTCGCAGAACGGGCTTGCCATACAGCGGGTGTTTGGACATGCGGTCGACGCGAACGACGACCGTCTTGTTCATTTTATCGCTTACAACGATGCCTGTTCTGACTTTACGATGAGGGGTACGTTCCTCCATCGCCAATTACCCCCTTACTCCGGTGCGTTCCATTGCGATTTCTTTCTCACGCAGAACTGTGAGAACCCGCGCAATTGTGCGTCGGACTTCCTTGATTCGGCTGGTGTTCGCCAACTGACCGATTGCGTTCTGAAACCTCAGGTTAAACAACTCTTCCTTATACTGGCGATGTTTTTCGCGCAATTCTTCCAGCGTCAGTTCGCGGAGTTCTTTGGGATCCATGCTAATCACCTATTCCATCTCGAGCTAACAGCTTCACCTTGATGGGAAGCTTGAAAGAGGCTGTACGAAAAGCTGCTTCGGCCACTTCGCGCGGGACACCCTCGATTTCGAACATTACGCGCCCGCGTTTTACCGCTGCCGTCCAATACTCCACGTTACCCTTTCCCTTGCCCATACGCGTTTCCAAAGGTTTCTCCGTCACGGGGCGATCGGGGAAGATTCTGATCCAGATTTTGCCGCCCTTCTTCATTTTACGGGATATCGCAACGCGAACCGCTTCGATTTGGCGCGCGGTAATCCAGCCATTTTCCAAAGCCTGCAAACCGTATTCGCCAAAATCAACCTTGGTGGCGCCTTTCGAAATACCCCGCAGCGGGGTGAGGTGCGGCTTGCGATATTTGACTCTTTTCGGCGCAAGCATCCGCGCTACCTCCTCTCCTGCTTCGCGGCAGGCGCTTCGGAGTCGAGCACAAGGGAGCGTTCCATAACTTCACCCTTATAGATCCAAACTTTAACACCGATGACGCCATAAATCGTATGGGCTTCCGCAAAGCCATATGCTATATCGGCCCTGAGTGTCGACAGAGGAAGCTGACCTTCGAGGTACCACTCGGTTCTCGCTATCTCAGCTCCGCCCAGACGACCGCCGCACTGAACCTTAATGCCCTTAGCCCCGGATTTCATCGCGCGGAAAATCGACTGTTTCATCGCGCGCCGGAAGCTTATTCTGCGCTCAAGAGCGGAAGCGACGCCCTCCGCGACGACCTGCGCGTCGCTGTCGGGGTTTTTGATCTCTTGGATGTTGATCATGATGCGGCTGCCGGTCATCGACTGCAGTTCATCACGAATAGCCTGTATTTCGGTACCGCCCTTACCGATCACGACCCCAGGACGCGCGGTAAAAACGGTAAAACGCATAACGTTGCCTATTCTCTCGATTTCAATCCTGCTGATACCGGCGTTTGCCCAACGTTTCTTGAGCCACTTGCGCAGCCCGAGATCGGCATGCAGGTTCTTGGCGTAGTTTTTGCCGTACGCGTACCACCGCGACTCCCAGTCATAGATAACACCTAGGCGATAACCAACCGGGTGAACTTTCTGACCCACCGTCACCCCTCCTTATTTCTCTGCCACAGAGACAGTGATATGGCTCGTGTGATGCCTGAAAGCGTGAGCGCGGCCGTGCGAAACGGGGCGGAATCTTTTCATGTAAGCGCCCTGATCCGCGGTTGCCGTCACCACCACAAGCTTATCAATATCCAGGCCAAGATTGTGCTCGGCGTTTGCCACAGCACTCTTCAGCGTCTTCTCGATGTATCTGGCGCTCCGGTTCGGGGTATACTTCAAAATCACCATGGCTTCAGAAGCTTTTTTGCCCCTGATCAACGCAAGAACCTGCCGCGCTTTAACCGTGGATATACGAACCTGCCACGCCATTGCCTTCGCTTCCATATTCATCCCCTCCTACTTCTTGACCTTGGAGGAGCGTTCCTGACCGGCGTGCCCGCCGAATTTGCGCGTGGGCGCGAATTCTCCGAGCTTGTGTCCGATCATGTTATCGCTAATATACACCGGTATATGGATCTTGCCGTTGTGAACCGCAATCGTGTGGCCGATCATCTCGGGTGTAATACTCGAGCGGCGCGCCCAGGATTTGATAACCCTTTTCTTGCCGGATTCGTTCATATCCTCAATGCGGCGGAGCAGCTTAGCATCCACATACGGCCCTTTTTTCAGTGAACGAGCCATGCTCTAATACCTCCTATGCCCCAGACTACTTACTGCGCCTGCGGACGATAAACTTATCCGACGGCTTGCGTTTACGGGTTCTGTAACCCTTCGCCGGAGTACCCCAGGGAGAGACGGGGTGCTTGTTCGACTTGCTGCGCCCTTCTCCGCCGCCCATGGGATGATCTACCGGGTTCATGACCATACCGCGGACATGCGGACGGATACCCTTCCAACGAGTACGCCCCGCCTTGCCGTAGACAATATTCTCGTGCTCTTCGTTTCCGACCTGCCCGATGGTTGCGGTGCATTCAAGCAGAACCAGGCGAAGCTCGCTGGAGGGCATACGTACAAAAGCGTACTTTCCCTCTTTGGCCATAAGCTGCGCGGAGGTTCCCGCGGAGCGGACAACTACGCCGCCGCGGCCGGGCTCGAGCTCGATATTGTGAATGACCGTGCCATCCGGAATATCCTTGAGCTTCAACGCGTTGCCGGGCTTGATGTCCGCCTGGGGCCCCGCCATAACGCGCTCGCCAACAGTGAGTCCGGACGGCGCCAGAATATAGCGCTTCTCTCCGTCCACGTAGTGGATGAGAGCGATTCTCGCGGAGCGGTTGGGATCATACTCAATCGCCGCGACGCGTCCGGGCACACCCAGCTTGTCGCGTTTGAAATCGATGATCCGATAAAGCGTCCTCGCTCCGCCGCCGCGGTGGCGCATGGTAATCCTTCCGGTGTTGTTGCGTCCGCCGCTGTGCTTGAGCGACTCAACCAAGCTGCGCTCCGGCTTGCTCTTCGTAATCTCGGAAAAATCGGGACCCGTCATAAAGCGGCGGCCTGGCGTGGTGGGACGATATTTTTTTATACCCATTCGTCAATTCCCTCCTAAATCAGGCGCCGGCGCCTTCGAAGAACTGGATGCGCTCGCCGGGGAGAAGCGTGACAATTGCTTTTTTCCACGAGCGCGAGCGTCCAATGTAACGCCCCAGCCTTTTCGGTTTTGAGCGCACCTTGATCGTGTGAACGCTCGAAACCTTAACCTTAAACACTTCCTCGACGGCCTTGCGAATTTCGATTTTATTCGCTTGCGGCAAAACCTCGAACGTATATTTGTTTTGAGCCATCAGCCTGCTGCTTTTTTCCGTAATAACAGGGCGAATCAAAATATCGTGCGGGACGGCGATCATGCTCCGAACACCTCCTCGAGTTTCTTTACCGCTTCGGGAGTCGCAATGAGCTTCCCGTGGTTGAGAAGGTCGTACACATTGATGCTGTCAACATGAAGCACCCTGGCACCAGGAATGTTGCCGGCAGACTTGCTCACGGCAGCGTTGCTCTCGTGCAGCAGGAAAAGCGGCTTGCGAACGCCTTCGAGCTTATCCAGAAAAGCAATCATAGTCTTCGTCTTCGGCGCGTCCAAGGCAAACCTGTCCACAACAACCATATTGTTTTCCTGCACCTTGAGCGAGAGAGCGCTCTTAAGCGCAAGCCTGCGAACCTTCTTATTGACTTTCTGATGATAATCTCTCGGGTGCGGGCCATGCGCCACTCCGCCGCCAACCCAGAGAGGGGATCTCGAGCTGCCTGCTCTTGCCCTTCCGGTGTGTTTCTGCCTCCAGGGCTTGCGTCCGCCGCCTCTGACATCTCCGCGGTCCTTGGTGTTGTGCGTACCCACGCGCATATTCGCGAGGTGAGCCACCACAACCTGGTGCATGGCGGACACGTGAACAGGAGCGCCGAAAACGTTCCCGGAGAGCTCAAACTCTCCCAGGATATCGCCGTTGAAGTTAACTTGATTTACGACTGGCATCTGTTTTCGCCTCCTCTGTCCTACGCCGTTTTGTACACGAGCACGAGCTGATTATTAGCGCCCGGCACGGAACCACGGACCAGGATCAGGTTGTTCTCCGTATCCACGGCAAATACTGTGAGACCTTTTGTGGTCACTTTGTCCCCGCCCATGCGCCCGGCCATTTTCTTGCCCTTGAAGATATGCCCGGGATAGCTGTTTGCTCCGCTTGAGCCGGGTTTTCTGTGAACCTTCGAAGCGCCGTGGCTCGCGGGGCCGCCGCTGAAATGGTGGCGTTTCATGCCGCCCGCGTATCCCTTGCCTTTGCTGACGCCCTGAACATCGACTTTTTCGCCGTCGCTGAAAAGCTCAACGGTGACCTCTTGGCCAACGGAGTAGGCCGACACGTCGTCAACCCGAAACTCCCGAAGCCAGCGTTTCGGCGCAACGCCCTGCTTCTCGAAATATCCTTTATCGGCCTTGTTAAGATGATTCGGCTTCACTCCATCGAAACCGAGCTGAACGGCCATGTAGTTGTTTTTTTCCGGGGTACGAATCTCGACCACGGGACAGGGACCGGCTTCGATAATCGTTACAGGAACAGCCTTGCCCTCGGAATCGAAGACCTGGGTCATGCCCACTTTCTTCCCCAGAATGCCCATGCTCATACCTTTTCACTCCTTTCAGACCAAGCGCTTAAAGCTAAAGCTTGATCTGTATGTCGACACCAGAAGGAAGGTTGAGCTGCATAAGAGCCTCCATCGTCTTCTGCGTCGGATCGATAATGTCGATCAGGCGTTTATGAGTCCGCACTTCGTACTGTTCTCTCGCATCCTTATCTTTATGAGGAGACTTGAGAATCGTAAATTTTCTGTTTTCCGTCGGCAGAGGGATGGGCCCAAAAACCTTTGCTCCCGTTCTGCCGGCTGTGTCTGCTATCTGAACGGCCGAGGCATCCAGAACTCTATGATCGAACGCTTTCAGTTTGATGCGAATGTTTTTCGCCAATAGAATCCCCTCCAGGGATGAAACTACTCGATAATCTCGGTAACGACGCCGGCGCCGACCGTGCGGCCGCCTTCGCGAACCGCGAAACGAAGTCCGGGCTCCATCGCTATCGGCGCAATCAGGTTCACTTCAAACGTGCTGTTGTCGCCGGGCATGACCATCTCCACGCCATCCGCAAGCTTAATCTCACCCGTAACGTCCGTCGTGCGGAAGTAGAACTGCGGCTTGTAACCCGTGAAAAACGGCGTGTGCCGACCGCCCTCGTCCTTCTTGAGCACGTAAACCTCGCCCTTGAAGTGCTTGTGCGGCTTGATGCTGCCCGGCTTCGCCAAAACCTGACCGCGCTCAACGTCGTCCTTGCCCGTGCCGCGGAGAAGAACCCCTACGTTGTCGCCCGCCTCGGCGTCGTCCAGAATCTTCCGGAACATCTCGAGGCTCGTCGCCACCGTCTTCTGCGTGTCGCGGATTCCTATGATCTCAACTTCGTCCGCAGGCTTGATAATACCGCGCTCGACGCGACCCGTCACAACCGTGCCGCGGCCCGTGATCGTGAACACGTCCTCGATCGGCATCAGAAACGGCTTCTCAACCTCGCGGACAGGCGAGGGGATATAGTCGTCGCAAGCCTGCATCAGATCGGAAATGCTCTGCGTCCACTCGTTGTCAGTGTCGGACTCAAGAGCCTTCAGAGCAGAACCGCGAATGATCGGAATATCGTCGCCCGGGAACTCGTACTTCGAAAGAAGATCGCGAATCTCCATCTCGACCAGATCCAAAAGCTCGGGGTCGTCTACCGCGTCGCACTTGTTCATGAACACCACCAGCGCCGGAACGTTGACCTGCCTCGCCAGAAGAACGTGCTCGCGGGTCTGGGGCATCGGGCCGTCCGTCGCGGATACGACCAGAATCGCGCCGTCCATCTGCGCCGCGCCGGTGATCATGTTCTTGATGTAGTCCGCGTGGCCGGGGCAGTCAATGTGCGCGTAGTGGCGCGCGGGCGTCTGGTACTCAACGTGCGCGATATTAATCGTAATACCGCGCTCGCGCTCCTCGGGAGCCTTGTCGATCATGTCAAACGGTGTGAAATCCGCTCCGCCGTGACGCGCCAGCGTCTTCGTGATCGCCGCCGTCAGAGTCGTCTTGCCATGGTCGATGTGACCGATCGTTCCTATGTTCAAGTGGGGCTTGTTTCTTTCGAACTTCGCTTTTGCCATCTCTCTTGCCTCC
>Ga0153940_1000430_pt1 | contig 22351 bp, 19 predicted proteins | sample TSNJ024MetaG_FD_104736 | JGI IMG/M metagenome (GOLD analysis project Ga0153940, IMG submission 104736) | Attine ant fungus gardens microbial communities from New Jersey, USA - TSNJ024 MetaG | ecosystem: Host-associated > Fungi > Mycelium > Unclassified | place: USA: New Jersey, Brendan T. Byrne...
AACCGATACTTATCATCTATCAAAGATCGCATTGCCAAATTTTGGCGATTAATGTCAACGGCGTTAAAACCAAATGAACTATTTAAAAATATTTGTGTAATTAATTTTTAGAAACTATATAAGAAAAAATAATCTGATAATGAAACAATTTTATTTTTTATATAAAAAAGAGAATTTATCGACATTATTCAGATTGAAACCCACAATTATTATTTTCTCACTTTTAATTAGAGTCAGTACTCCCAAAAAGAATATTGATTAAATGATTTTACAAACATGTACAAGAATTATGAAGAATAATTATATAAAAAAAGGAATTATAGGACTTTGCTTAGCAAGTATAACGGCTATTTCGGCAGAGGCAAGCCTCTCGGTTCAATTAGTCAATAGCATAGTATTGTCACAAGACAATACTACCGTTAAAAAGGACGATCCTTACAAAAGTAACCGTCCTGCGGTAGACAAACGATTATTCCAGTCCAAAGCTGTAGAAAATGAGATAGTACGCGTTAAAAAACTATTGAAAAACGCCAAACTGGCATGGATGTTCGAGAATTGTTTTCCTAACACGCTGGATACAACTGTCCGTTACCGGAAAACAGACGGGAAAGACGACACGGTGGTTTATACAGGAGATATTCATGCTATGTGGTTGCGCGACTCGGGAGCACAGGTTTGGCTATATGTACAGCTTGCAAATCAAGACCCTGAACTGAAGGCTATGCTGGCAGGTACAATCCGCCGCCAGTTCAAATGCATTATCATCGATCCGTATGCAAATGCGTTTCTTGATCCGCACGATCCGAACCCGGATCACCAATGGATGTCGGACTTAACGAATATGAAGCCGGAACTGCATGAGCGTAAATGGGAAATAGATTCGCTATGTTATCCGTTGCGTCTGGCTTATCATTACTGGAAGACTACAGAGGATACTTCTGTATTTGATGAAGAATGGCTACAGGCGATAACTCTGATCCTGCAAACATTCAAGGAGCAACAACGTAAAGACGGTGTAGGGCCTTACAAGTTTCAACGTAAGACCGAACGCCAGCTGGATACGATGAACAATGACGGATATGGCAATCCTGTAAATCCTGTCGGGCTGATTGCTTCATGTTTCCGTCCATCCGATGACGCTACTACTTTCCTTTTTCTTGTTCCGTCTAATTTCTTCGCTGTTACTTCATTGAGAAAGGCTGCTGAGATACTGACGGCTGTAAATAAGGAAACTGAACTGGCTAAAGAATGTACAGACCTTGCTCAGGAAGTAGAAACCGCCCTGAAGAAGTATGCGGTTTATAATCACCCTGAGTATGGGAAAATATATGCTTTCGAAGTAGATGGTTTTGGTAATCAGTATCTGATGGATGATTCTAATGCCCCAAGCTTATTATCATCCGCTTATCTGGGAGATGTCGATATAAACGACCCTATTTATCAGAATACACGTAAATTTGTGTGGAGCGAAAGCAATCCTTACTTCTTCAAAGGCAGTGCCGGAGAAGGTATTGGCGGGCCTCATATCGGTTATGACATGGTATGGCCAATGAGTATCATGATGAAAGCCTTTACCAGTCAGGATGATAAAGAAATACAGGCGTGTGTGAAAATGCTGTTGGAGACGGATGCCGATACGGGATTTATACACGAATCTTTTCACAAAGACGATCCTAAGAAATTTACCCGTTCGTGGTTTGCATGGCAGAATACACTGTTTGGTGAACTGATACTTAAACTGGTAAATGAAGGTAAAACAGATTTGCTGAATGATATAAAATAAATATATTAAGGTATTTATGGAGAATCGTACAACTTTAAAAGTTGTACGATTTTTTCATTTATCTCTGTGATTATATTGGAATCTGAGAAACAGGATTGCTTTGTTTGTTGTAATCGTTATCGAATGATTTTTCTTGCTATGCAACACACGGACGGGACGTCCGCGCGAGCAAGGGATATGGTTTTGTAAACCGTGTCTTGCTAAAAAAATTACCCTACGAGTACATATACTGCAAATCTGCGTGAGCGAGGGTTTATTTCTTCAAAAGAACTTTATCTATATATTGCTTTTAGCCGATAGCTCTTTGAAAGATCTGGAAGGATTTAAAAATTTAATGTTTAAGAATTTAAAGATTGGGAAAAAGTAAAAAAGCAGGAAAAGTTGTCAGGTTTACATACGCTACGCTCCTGTGACCGTTGGTTGTCAGGTTTTAACAAGTCGTGAGTTTTAAGTAATATGAGATACGAGTAGACAAGACACGAGATACGAGTTATTAACTGATGACTGATAACTGTTTACTGAAAAGGTTGTTACCTTTTTAATAGTTACGGGTTGGCTGACGCCCTGTTTTGTTTCACGCAAAGACGCAAAGGCGCAAAGTTTTTACATCTTACGGGTTGTTTATTGCTAACTGTTTACTGAAAAGTTGTCAGATATGTCAGATTTTAACATTATACAGTTAATGAATGAAAAAAAACATAACACGTACAAATAAAGAAATGAAAGGTGGCAGAAGAAAAATATGTAAAAGTTTTATTGGTTACTTAAAATGTTCAATTTCATTAGTCATTTTCTCGCAATGGCAGAATTCAAATAAATTTGATTCTGCCCTCATTGCTTAACGAAAATGTTCTTTTAAACTCAACTGATTAGCATATTTCATATACATTGACAAACTCTTTTTTCTACCTTTGCATCAAACCATTTATTTTTTTAATCATGATACTCATTCATAAGGCAACAATTATAAATGAAGGAACATCTTTCATCGGTTCGGTATTGATAGAAAACAATGTTATTGCGGAGATATTCAGGACAGAAGAGATTCCTGACCGGCTCTTAAACAACGCAACGGTTATTGACGGCAGGGAATTATGGCTGATGCCCGGAGTAATAGACGATCAGGTACATTTCCGCGAACCGGGATTAACCCATAAGGGAGATATTGCCAGTGAAAGCCGTGCCGCTATTGCCGGAGGGGTTACCTCTTTTATGGAAATGCCTAATACAAAGCCGCAAACTACAACAATTGAACTCCTTGAGCAGAAATTTGAATTAGCTGCCGAAAAGTCATTCGCGAACTACTCTTTCTATATGGGGGCCACAAATGATAATATTGCAGAGCTGAAAAAGGTCGATCCTAAAGAAGTATGCGGGGTAAAGGTTTTTATGGGTTCTTCGACAGGGAATATGCTTGTGGATGACAAAATGGTCTTGCAATCCATCTTTGCCGAAGTGGATATGCTCATTGCCACCCATTGCGAAAAGGAAGAAATAATACGGGAAAATTTGGCTAAATATAAAGCCGAGTTCGGAGAAGATATACCAATTCATTATCATCCGCTTATCCGTAGCGCCGAAGCCTGCTATCGCTCGTCTGCCGAAGCTGTGGAACTGGCTGATAAATATCAGACCCGTTTGCATATTTTGCACCTTTCCACCGAGAAAGAAATAAGTTTATTCGATATAAAACCCCTTACGGAGAAGAAGATCACCGGGGAAGTTTGTGTTCACCATCTCTGGTTTTCGGATGAAGATTATTCCAGATACGGCGCGCGTATAAAATGGAATCCTGCGGTGAAAACCAGACAGGACAGGGGTGCTCTGATGCAGGGACTACTGAAGAATAAACTGGATGTAATCGCGACCGACCACGCTCCCCATTTGTTGGAAGAAAAACAGGGCGGCGCATTGAAAGCCGCGTCGGGAGGACCTTTGGTTCAGCATTCGCTGCAAATGATGCTTGAGTTGGCCAAGAAAGGCAAAATAACAAAAGAGCAAGTGGTGAATAAAATGTGTCATGCGCCTGCCACCATGTTCAGGATAGATAAGCGGGGATATATCCGTAAAGGATATTTTGCCGATTTGGTATTGGTGAATCCCAATAAACCTTATACTGTCACTAGAGATAATATCCTGTATAAATGTAAATGGGCTCCACTCGAAGGGGAGACATTCTCCACTTCGATAGAGAAAACATTCCTGAACGGAAAGATTGCCTTTGAAAATGGCGTGGTTTATGACATGAGAGGAGAAAGATTACATTTCGACAGATAGGATATTTACTGCAATTATAAACTTTTAGCCATCAGGGATTGTTTCTCTATATAAAGTATGAACAAATCAAATTAAAAGATTTATGAAGAGAACTATTACACGAGCCGTTTTATTGGCAGCGGTTCTGGCATTTACACAATTCAGTGCAATCGAGGCTTGTACCCGGATAGTCTATCACGGACTCAACAATACGGTACTGACCGCAAGAACTATGGACTGGAAAGAGGATAGCAGGAGTAACCTGTGGATTTTCCCCAGAGGTATGGAACGGAACGGTGAAGTAGGCAGCAACCCTTTGAAGTGGAAATCGAAGTATGGAAGTGTAATCACTTCCGCTTACGACATTGCCAGTACAGACGGTATGAACGAAAAAGGACTCGTAGCCAATTTACTCTGGCTCGCCGAATCTGCATATCCGGAATGGGACCAAAAGAAGCCGGGTTTGTCGATAGCCGCATGGGTGCAATATATGCTCGATAATTTTGCCACTGTGAATGAAGCTGTAGCTTATATGGAACAAGGTGCATTCGAAGTAGTGTCGGATATGATGCCCGATGGTTCCAGAATGGCTACTCTTCACCTGTCCCTGTCAGATTCGGATGGTGATAGCGCTATTTTTGAATATATAAACGGAAAGCTGGTGATACACCACGATAAATCCTATCAGGTGATGACGAATTCGCCCGTATTCGACCAGCAACTGGCATTGAATGAATACTGGAAAAGTATTGGGGGCCTGACTTTTCTTCCGGGGACTAACCGTGCCGCCGACAGGTTTGTAAGAGCTTCTTATTATATAAACGTAATTCCGAAAGTAGATGATACCAGACTGGCTGTTGCCAGCGTATTCAGCGTTATACGCAACGCTTCGGTTCCTTTTGGGATAAGTACACCTGACGAACCGAATATTTCATCTACCAGATGGAGAACAGTAGCAGACCAGAAGCATAAAGTATATTATTTTGAGTCTGCTTTATATCCGAATGTTTTCTGGGTAGATTTTAATAATGTCGATTTTTCGGAGAAATCCCCTGTAAGAAAACTGGATTTGGTCGGAGGTAAAACTTATGCAGGAAATACCGCTGATAATTTTGTAACATCCGAACCTTTTAGGTTTCAGGGAGTAGAGTAATACATTTTCATAATGGTAAAAATATGGAGGAAGATTTAAACAGGTCCTTAGAATTCGTCTACTTTAAGCTTTTTTCTGTAATTATCTAAAGTAGCTTGTAATTCCTGGCTTATTCTTTCATATCCTTTTTTACCATAGAGATTATGCAGTTCATTCGGATCATTCTTAAGATCGAATAACTCGTTGCAATTGATGTCCTCATCATTTTTGGTTTCACCTTTACCATAAAAATGGATGAGTTTATACCTGTCCGTTCTGACACCATCGTGACGGCGGACATTGTGGATTGCCGGATAATCGTAATAGTGGTAGTATAAATCTTTTCTCCAGTCTTCAGGCGTTTTTCCGCTAAACAAAGATTCGAGAGATACACCGCTCATCTCGGCCGGTTTCTCTATTCCTGCTAAAGACAGGTATGTAGGTGCAAAATCTATATTCTGAACCAGAGCGTCAGTCTTTGTGCCTGCTTCGATAGCTTTGGGATAACGTATGATAAGCGGAGTTCTGAATGATTCCTCATACATGAAACGCTTGTCAAACCATCCATGTTCTCCCATATAAAAACCCTGATCCGAGGTATAGACGATAATGGTATTATCCATCAGTCCTTCTTTTTCAAGATAATCTATCAGGCGTCCGACTTCATCGTCAATTGATTTTATGCAGCGAAGATAATCTTTGATATAGCGCTGATATTTCCAATTAAGCAGATCGTCTCCGGATAGGTTACTGTTGATAAATTCCATATTCTTGGGATGGTAGGCGTTTTCCCAGGCTTCGCGTTGTGCAGGAGTCATTTGATTCATCGCCTGTTGTAAGCCACCGTCACTCCACTCTTTATTATATGGGGCAGTATTTCTCAATTCATTCAGTTTAAGGTCATAAATGAATGTCATTGTCTTGTCGATCGTCATATCCTGGGTTTTAGCCGCAGAACAACGACTTTCGTAATCGTCATAGAATGTTTCGGGCTTTGGAAACTCTACATCTTCATACAGATCATAATACTTGGCTTCCGGCATCCAGTTTCTGTGTGGAGCTTTATGATGCACTAAAAGGGCAAAAGGCTTGTTTTTATCTCTGCTTTCTATGAATTCTATGGAATGGGTAGTGATAAGGTTGGTTGCATAACCCTCTTCACGCACATATTTACCTTGAGACTCCTTCGTCTTGAAACTGGGATTGTAATAATCTCCCTGATCGTTCAATACATAATAATAATTGAATCCTTTTGGCTCGCATTGCATATGCCATTTTCCGACAACTCCGGTCTGATAACCTGCCTGAGTTAATAATTCGGAAAAGAAGATCTTAGTTGTATCAATGCCTGCTCCCAGTTGGCGTTGTCCGTTCTGATGGCTGTATAAACCAGTCATAAGGCATGCCCGGCTGGGGGTTGATAGAGAATTCTCCACAAAGGCTTGCCGGAATAGCATTCCTTCATTTGCCAAACGGTCTATATTGGGAGTGGCAGCTATTTTCGAGAGTGGATGCCCGTATGCACTGATTGTCTGGAACGAATGATCGTCCGTCATTATATGTATGATATTGGGGCGGGATTTATTTTGTTCCTGTTGCCCATAGCTATACGGATTGAGTATCGATACGGGGATAATTACCAGGCTGATCCTCTTTAAATTTGTCATATAGTATCAAGTATTTAGGTTAATTAATACACTAAAATTAATAAGAAAAAATTGAATGATAAAACAAATATTACAATTCCGCCTAAAACAAACAGGTGAAAAGGAAGCTCTGAACCTTTTAAGTCCGATGCTTTTAAAAAAAAATGTCCCCTTTGCAGGAGACACTTTTTAAGGAAAATATCTTGTGTTTTATTACTCCCACTCGATAGTGGCAGGAGGTTTTGATGAAATATCATAAACAACACGGTTTACACCCTTTACTTTGTTGATAATTTCATTCGATACCTTAGCCAGAAATTCATATGGCAAATGTGCCCAATCGGCAGTCATCGCATCCGTAGAAGTCACGGCACGCAAAGCTACTGTATTTTCATAGGTGCGTTCATCTCCCATTACGCCTACAGATTTGATAGGAAGGAGAATGGCTCCCGCCTGCCATACTTTATCATAGAACCCTTGTTCGCGAAGCATACGGATAAAGATATCGTCGGCATTCTGTACTATTTCTACTTTTTCCGGAGTTATATCTCCCAATATACGGATACCAAGCCCCGGCCCGGGGAATGGATGGCGTTTTATCAGGTTTTCTTTCATACCCAGTTCCAATCCTACACGGCGTACTTCGTCTTTAAACAGCAGGCGTAGCGGCTCTACCAGTTTCAGGTTCATTTTCTCAGGTAATCCTCCCACATTGTGGTGCGATTTGATGACATGGCCTGTGATAGAAAGCGACTCGATAATATCGGGATAAATAGTTCCCTGTCCCAGCCATTTTATATCTTTCAGCTTATGTGCTTCTTCATCGAAGACATCTATAAAGCCTTTGCCTATAATTTTACGTTTCTGTTCCGGGTCGGTCACACCGGCCAGTTCTTTGTAGAAACGCTCTTTGGCGTCTATGCCTATCACATTCAGTCCGAGATGTTCATAATCTCTCAATACATTTTCAAATTCGTTTTTGCGAAGTAATCCGTGATCTACAAATACGCAGGTCAGGTTCTTTCCGATAGCCTTATTCAGCAAAACCGCAGTAACCGAAGAGTCTACACCTCCCGAAAGAGCAAGGATTACCTTATCGTCTCCAAGCATTCCTTTCAGTTCGTCCACTGTGGAATCGATGAAAGAAGCAGGGCTCCATCCTCTTTTCGAATGGCAGATATTAAGGAAATTACTTAAAAGGCGTGTGCCGTCTGTAGTATGGTAAACTTCAGGATGAAATTGTACGGCCCATGTTTCCTCTCCTTTTATTTTATATGCTGCTGCCGGTACATCAGCTGTGCTGGCTACTATTTCGAAATTCTCCGGCACTACTGTGATAGAGTCTCCGTGAGACATCCATACCTGAGTACCTTCAGATATTCCGTCAAACAGGGCAACGCCGGACTTAATCTTTGTCAGATGTGCCCGTCCGTATTCGCGGGAATCGCTTTTTTCCACTTTTCCCCCCGAGGTATAGGCAAGGTATTGTGCTCCGTAACAAATGCCCAATATCGGATATTTACCTCTTATCTGGCTGATGTCGGGTTTAAATGCCGTGGCATCGTTTACCGAAAAAGGACTTCCCGACAGGATTACGCCTTTTACGCTTTTGTCATCGAAAGGAAACTTGTTGTAGGGGATAATTTCGCAGTAGGTATTTAATTCTCTGATTCTGCGACCAATCAATTGGGTGGTTTGTGACCCGAAATCGAGGATAATGATTTTCTCTTGCATAAAAATAACAAGTATAAGTTATTGTTTTTAATGCGCACAAAGATACATTATTTTTCTGATATTTTGTTTATCAGGATATGTCATTTAACACGAATTTCTGTGGGTTATCCTGTCATAAGTATAATCTTCGTCATCATTATTCGTCGGGGCAGGAGTGACCTGAATCCACTTTACCCTGTGGAGGCTTAGGATGTATTCCCGTTGCAGCCTGTATTACAAATAAAGCCTGTCATCCCGACAGGCTTTATTGAAACTTTACACAAAGCATAACCGGAGAGTTATCACCAACAAACAATAGATAACTTTCCCGCCGCGCACATGCGACTAAGGGAGTTTCCGGCTAAAATACTCACTATGACTAAGTTAAATACGTTTAAGAGCGTATTTTCATAGTTTATTTTTTCATTTTTTGCCTGTAATATTATACTTTCATCTTTCTGAAAATCAATGATTCGGGCAAAATTTCATCCAGTCCGTTTTTTTAAGATTCTCCGGGTTACGCGGGAGATACCGCTGATGGTAAAGCTAGTCAGGGTCCGGGCAGTGGTTGTTGCAGCTTTTGCCGGCCGGGTGTCGAGCGCTCGGAAGGTGATCTCTCGGCCAGTCGCGTTGAGGTTTACCCCTGATTGCTGCTCTTCGGAGCATCCTGTAAGTACAATGGCTGCGGCAAGCAATAAGGGCGCGCCTGTCAGCTTAGAAAAAATCGCTGTTTTTCCCATTTGAAATAATCTGATTATTTATTCATACTAGTATATTCATTCATTGACTGAATATAAAACATGACAAGAATACGACTCAATTTTGTAGATTTTTTGAATTTTAAGTAATCCGGATAATTTATTGCCGCATGTCATCGGCTCGCCGAAGGTTGTTTCCGTCCGGAGGGAGGGTTCCCGGCATACCTGAAGAAAAGGGATGCTTCGTTATCCGGCATAATAAAATGTGATATCGTTAACTGCTGACTGTTCACTGATATATCTGTTACCTTTTGAAAAAGACAGTAACTTGCAATCCGGTTGTATATAAGGTGTTTACCCCCCGATCTTCGGATCTGTAATCCGATGAAACCGAGGATAATTTTGAGTAGAGAACTTATGTCGAAATAGTGCTAGTAAATTGTCGATAATTTATCATTTTTAATTATATTTAACTTGTATATTTGTATTCGTGAATTAAACCTAAAAAATAAGAATGAGGGATGAACTGTTTCATATCTTGTGTTTCACAATTAGAAATAACAGTTAATCGATTACATATCGAAAACGTTAACCCTTTAAAATTTAACATTTTAGATTTGTTTTTGTGCGCAAATAAACTAGAGAGAGAGAGAGAGAGAGAGAGAGAGAGAGAGAGAGAGAGTAATCAAGTCTTACCTAAAGATATACAACTCGAATTATTACTATTCGGGTTTTTTACTATGTATATATATGATAAAAAAGACCTTGTCTTCTGTATTCCATTCAGAAGGTAGGAGGTCTGTTGCGTCGTGTCGTTATGTTTAGGGCAGATACAGATTTTACAGATTCAGAAACGATTTATCCGGTAATTTCTTCTTTATTATTATTAATGGGTAACCTCAAATTTTTTTATTATGAATGTTTACTTAAAAGAAAACAGAATTAGTAAGAGTATATTTAAAGTACTGCTATTGTGCGGTATCTTATTATGCTCTCATGCCTTTGCTCAGGCTCAAACAGTAAGGGGTGTCGTTAAAGACACAAATAATGAGCCTATTATTGGAGCAAGTGTCACCGTGAAAGGAACGACTAATGGTACCTTGACGGACATAGATGGGAAATATACTATATCGGCAGGTACAAATTCGGTATTGGTCTTTTCCTTTGTCGGTTATAAGTCACAGGAAGTAACTGTAACCTCATCGGTAATTGATGTGGCCCTTCAGGAGGACGCCCTTCAGCTGGATGAAGTTGTAGTAACAGCTTTGGGTATTAGAAAAGAATCAAAAGCGCTGGGCTATTCGGTTAGTACAATAAGTGCAGGCGATTTAACGAAAGCAGCTGCGCCTACTTTAGGTTCCGCTCTTTATGGAAAAGCAGCCGGTGTGCGTATCCAGACAGCCCCGGGCGGTATGGCGGGTGCTATTTCCATTAAAATCCGCGGTCTGAATTCCCTGAACCTGACCAATATGCCCCTGGTCGTGGTGGATGGTGTACCTATCCATAACGGTGATGCCAACCTGAGCGGTTACTGGGATAATCAGCGGATATCGTCTAATGGTTTGGCAGATATCAATCCCGAAGATATTGAAAGCCTGTCTATACTGAAAGGTGCCGCGGCCTCTGCCTTGTATGGTTCGGAGGCGACCAACGGTGTTGTGATGATTACGACCAAAACAGGTAAGGGTTCTACGGGCTTGGGCGTGGACTTCAATGCCAGTCTGACATGGGATCCGGTGGCTTATATGCCCCAATATCAGACTAAATATGGCCCGGGAGTTAATGGGTATCAACGCACTGCGGCAAACGGACTCGATGAAGAAGGATGGAGGATTAATGGCTGGGATGACAGACATGGCGTAAACCACAGAAGAGCGTCTTCAACGACAAGGTATTGGGGGCCGAAATACGATGGTAAAGATGTGCTCTATTATGACGGAACAGTACGCAAATACTCTCCGATAAATGATAATCCGTGGTCGGAAACATTTCGTACAGGCTTTACCCAACAATATAACTTGGCTGTTACAAACGCTACTGAAAAAGGCAATCTCCGCTTTTCTTATACTTATCTAGACAATTTGCCTACGCAGTATAATTCCACGTTTCATAAGCATAATTTTAACCTGACAGGTAATTATAACGTAACGAAAAATATTTCAGTCGGTTACGGTGTTAATTATATAATACAGGATCAAAAAAATCCGCCTTACCGCCTCAGCCGTACATTGACTAACTTTGGCGGTATGGCAGGGCCTTTCGATGACGTTAAGTACCTGCGCGAGCATACAAGAACAAGTTTGGGATACCTGAACCGGATTTATTCTGATGAAGCTAATCAACTTACTCCGGATGAAGGATTCGAATGGACTCCGGCTCCTTATGCATTGGTGGAGGAATATTTCTGGAATATCCTGAGTAAGGAATATCTTAAAAATACCAACCGCTTGTTGGCAAATGTTACTCCAAGCTGGCAAATAGTAAAGGGTCTTACCCTGAAAGGGCGTATAGCGACGGATTATACTGCCGAAAAGATCGAGCAAAAAGAACAGGCAAGCAACTCTCCTATGATCAACAAAAATGTAGGATACTATATGGCGCGTAACAATCGCTACGAGATTTTCTATGGCGATATTATGCTGAATTATGAAACCAACCTGACTGATAAGTTGGGCATGAACGCTATGGTCGGCTGGCAGGGACGTACGGAAAATGAATTCGACACCTGGGCGAATACCAATGAAGGCCTCTCGGTAGAAAACTGGTTTCACCTGAATGCCAGCAATGCTTCGAAATCCTCGGATATGACTAAAATGAGCCTGTTGAAGACCGCGTATTTCGGAACATTAAACCTGTCGTACAACAACTGGGCTTATCTGGAAGGAACACTTCGTCAGGAAAAAGTTTCCACGCTGGCACCCAAGAAGAATGTATTTTATTTCCCATCCGCGAGTGGAAGTATATTGTACTCCGAATTATTTAAGGATAAAATGCCTTCGTGGTACGATTATGGAAAGATCCGTGCGTCTTACGGCGTTGTGGGTAATCCTCCACCGGCATATTACGCTGCTCAGGCTTATACGCAAAAGTCAGTTGCCGGATGGATATATAATAGTGTCGATCCTGCAGTGGGCAATTACAACCTCCGCAACGAGAAGAAATTCGAGTGGGAATTTGGATTGGAAAGTAAATTCTTCAACAATCGCTTAGGTTTCGAGCTTTCTTATTATACCAATAAAATACAGGATATGATCTTGGAGGCGACCATGCCTGCGTCTTCCGGTGGTACAAGTCTCAAGATGAATATCGGCGACATGAAGAACAGGGGAGTTGAGCTTTCCCTATACGGCACACCGGTTCTGACACGTGACCTGAGATGGGATGTGCGCGCCAATTTTGCATGGAACAAAAATACCGTGGTCAGGCTGGCGGAAGGTATCGACCAGATGACACATACAAACTGGGATAATGGTTCCGCGTACCTTTATTCAAAGTTAGGAGAACCGGCCGGAGATATATATGCTTTGGCGCCTAAGCAAGATGATAAAGGTAATTATATTATCCGCGAAGACGGTTTCTATCAACTGACCGATAAACCGGTTAAAGTGGGAAATGCCATGCCGAAGATGGTCGGAGGTTTCGCTACTACTTTCTCATATAAGAATTTCGTGCTCGATGCTTCGTTCGATTACCGCATAGGCGGTGCGGTAATGAATATGCCTTACCAGTATATGATGGGACAGGGAGCGATTAAAGAAAGCCTGGATTATCATGATGGAGAAGGTAAAGGGCTGACCTATTACTTCGATGCCAATCGTAATGTAGTTCCTTTCACAGGTTCTGCAGGCCCTAACGGAGAGCGGATTTATGATAACGGTGTGATATTGCAAGGTGTTAAAGCGGATGGAAGCGCTAATACGACGATGATTCCGGGTGATAAGTTGGCATATTGGACTTACAACTGGGGCGGTTATGATCCTACGGATGTAACTTATTATTCTCATGGCGTATTTGATAATACCTATGTAAAATGTCGCGAATTGTCAATAGGTTATAATCTTCCGAAGTCTGTACTTACCAAAGTTAAGTGTAAGAGTTTGATGGTATCCGTATTTGGACGCAACCTGTTCTATGTTTACAAGAACATGCCGATGCTGGATGCCGAAGCAGCCGACGGTACAAATTGGATAACACAGACCAGCCTGGGCGGTTCTACTACGACAACCCGTTCGGTAGGTATTTCGTTACGAGCCAGCTTCTAGTTTTTTAATTAATAAAAAAAGGAACAATATGAAAAAAATATATTTATTTCTCATTGTATTGGTTGCGGCGCTTACATTTTATTCCTGCGCCGACAGCGAGTATTCGGATAAATATCCTGATCCGAAATTGACTACCAAGGCATACTGCGACAAACTGATGACGGGAGTGTTTTATACAGGACGGACATATACTTTTAACTCCTATTGGCGTATGTACACTTGGGATAATACTGTTACGGGGAAGTATGCCCAGACACTCGGGTTTATGAATTCGCAAGGCTCCCTTTATTCGGCTAACGACAGCTACGCTAACGACCGTTGGGTACATTTCTATAATACACTGACCCAATTTCGTGTACTTCAGAATGTCTATGAAGGGTTAAGCGACAGCGAAAAAGATACATATAGAATATTCAAGAATTTGTCCGAAGTATTTGTTTACGATCATTTATCGCAGATAGTGGATACTTTCGGCGACGCGCCGTTCAAAGAGGCCGGATTTCTTGCTATTACCGGTGATGTGGCCGGCAGCTATCCGGCATATGATAAGGCTACGGACATATATACTACGATGCTCGACCGTCTGGGCGAACTTTATACAGATATACATAATTTAAAAAATAATTTGGACAAGCAAGCCTCTGCATCTCTGCCTATCCAGGATTTCATCAATTACGGCGATCTGGATAAATGGGAAAGGTATTGTAATTCGCTTCGCCTGCGCCTTGCCGTACGGGTGGCTTCACAAGGAGACTTATCTGCCAAAGGGAAGCAGGTGATAGCTGAAATCCTGGGTGGTGGCTATCCCCTCGTATCTAGCCTGAACGAAACTATTAAACTGGATTCCAATGATAAAGACACCGGAGTTTTTTTCAATCCGGATGATCTTCGGACAGGCTATATTGACCAGAGCCGTGCATCACAAGCCATGTTAGATGCATTGACTAAGGCTGTTTCGGGAGAAAATGACCCGCGCCTGCCTATCATGTATTCCAAGAACGCGGCAGGAGAATATAAAGGGCTGTCTACTCACGAAACGTATGCCGAACAAGAGGTAAACACCGCGAAGCCGGAATCAGAGCGCGTATATTCGCGTATCGACTCTACTACAGTGATGTACAATACACAGTTTATAAGTCCGATCTTCACGGCAGCTGAAGTAGATTTCCTGAAAGCGGAAGCGTATCAGAAAGGATGGGCCAGCGGCGATGCAAAAGCGGCTTTTGTTGACGGGATTCTACACTCCGCACAGTTCTATTTCGAAGAGAACGCAATTAGTCCGAGCAAAGCCGGGACAAAGATGGACATGCCGGCAGAGTCGGTTATTAAGGCTTATGCAGAAAAGGTATGGGATGTCGCCTCTAACAAAGAAGAAGCTATCATTACTCAGAAATGGCTGAATTTTGGTTATATGCAGCCGTTCCAGGCTTGGAATGAAGTGCGTCGTACAGGATACCCTCAGTTATATTATCCGGAAGATCAGTCGGCTCAATTATTGAAAACATTACCTTTCCGGGTTCGTTATCCGGATTCCGAGAGAAGTAATAACGCAAAAAATTATGATGCACAGATACAGGCTATGGGTGGAACAGATAATGCCTATATAAAATTGTTTTGGGCGAAATAATACGATAGATTGCAAATGCTCTGAAATTTAGAAATAATCTTAAGTTATATAGTGGGTTCACACAAACATTAAATTTAAGACACTGAAAAACTCCAGATCTTTATTAGGTCTGGAGTTTTTATTTTTTTTACACTGTTGATAATAGTGTAAATATAAGGTATTTACATAATGTTCGGAGTTATCGTGTAACAGCAGTCAGTTAATAACTGATATTGTGTCATGTTTTATACAAAAAGAATAACATAAAGAATTCTCATTTTTCTTAAAAAAAAATCTGTTCATTTGTAACACTTCTTTTTTTATTGCGTACATATAATTAAAGGAAAGTGTTTAATGCCATATTCAGCAGAGTTAACTATCAGTTGTTATTATGCTTAGGGCGTCAGTAAACAGATATGAGACCTAAATAGAAAGGGTAACAGGATTAGTAAATGATAAGTTTCGACTCAGGTATAATCGAGCAGTGCAGGAAAGGCGAACGCAGGGCGCAAATGCAGATGTATACAACCTTTTACAAAAGGGTTTACAACACATGCTTTCGCATACTCCGTGACTCTGCCGAGGCTGAAGATACGATGCAGGATGCTTTTCTGAAAGCTTTTTCAGGACTGGATAATTACAATGACTCTGTTCCTTTCGAGGCCTGGCTGGTGCGAATAGCTATTAACACGTCCATTGACAGGCTGAGGAGGAGAAACATGGAGATGACAGAGTTGCATGATAATATGAATTATGACATTGCCGACACGGACGACAATGCCGATTGGGAGCAAATAATGGAGAAAGTAGGTCAGGTGAAATCAGCTATAGATAAATTACCGGAATCGAGCCGTCTGGTTATAAATTTGTATCTGATAGAGGGTTATGACCATGAAGAGATCGCTGAAATACTAAACATAGCACCGGGTACAGCCCGTATACAATATATGAGAGCAAAACAAAGATTAATCGAACTTATCTGAAAGGAGAGAGAGATGAAAGATAGAAAAGAATACATAGAAAAGAATAGAGAACTATTTGACGATAAAGAGCCATCGGTAGGTCATATGGAGCGATTCGAAGCATTGCTTAACAGGCAAACCGAGATTCAGGAAGCTGAAAAGAAGCCTGCTAAAAGAGTAAAACTGATAAGCTTTATCTCTATTGCTGCATCCATTGCGATATTAATTGGAGTAGTGGTCAGATTTTACGCGCCGCAAAGCATAGAAGTGGCCCCGTCAACAGAAAGTTCCATTGCAACTGATGAATTCAGGGCGACAAACGATTACTATAATCAGCAGATGGAGGAGCAGATTGCGGATATCATGTGCAAACTGGCCTATACCGATACCGAAAATCAAGCACAGCTGACTCGTGATATAGAGAAGATAATGAGCAACAATACAGCCTTTGTGGATGAGATGTCAAAAAATGAGAATCAGGAAATGGCAATACGCTATCTGGTGAAACACTATAAAACAAATATACAAAAACTGGAAAGTATAAACGAAAAATTAGGTAAATACACAAAATGCTAAAAATGTACACACGATGAAGAAGAATATATTATTAACGTTTTTATGTTGCCTTACCCTCTTTCATACATTTGCGAATGAAAGTGCAGGTAATCAGCCTCAGGACTCTGTCAAAGTATTCAAAAAGAAACTGAACCTCGATTTAGATAAGGTATTGGATGGAATAGACATAGACTCAAGCCAGTTTATGGAATTAAACGACTTCAACATCAATATAAACACAGACTCTATCACTGCACTGGCTATGAACGCTGCAAAAGAGGGTATTAAAACAGCAAAGTCAAGTCTCAGGAATCTCAATGTTGACGGGAAAGGATACACCGCTTATGCCTTTAGTTATGATAATAAGGGAACCAGGCAACGTGCTGAAGGTACACCTACCCGTATAGAAAAGAAGAGCTTTTCGAATATATCCGAGATCGAATTCTTCCATAAATACGGAAATATAATAGTAAAGGAATCAAATTCGAGTCAGATAGATCTGGAGATACAATATTTCGATAAGAGGGATCAATCCGCTTCATGTAATATTGCAACAAGCAATAAGCTTCTTTCCATCACTACGAATAATACCGGCAGGAGTAATTCGAAACCTCAGATTAATTATATAATAGCTGTTCCTAAAAATATATCGCTGAATATTAATCTGGACTATGGCGATGTGAAATTGGATAAACTAAACGGAAGTTTCGACGCGAACCTTTCGTACAGTGATCTCTCCGCACAAGCCTTAAATAAGGCTGCTTCTGTAAAAGCACGGTATAGTGATGTGAAAATAGGAGAAGCACAGGATATTAGTATATCAGGGTCCTATTCGGATTTCAGAATAGAGAAGGCAAAAAGAGTGGAGTCGTCTGGTAACTATAACGATTGCCGGTTCAATAACGTACAAACCCTTGTGATTCCTAAATCCTCCTCATACGGTGATATGAAGATAGGTACTATCGGTAGTATGACAGGGCAGCTGATGTATGCAGATATAATTATAGATAACCTGCTGTCTGATATCGACATTCGCAGTTCTTATGGCGATGTCACGATTAAGGGAATGTCGCCTAAAGTGAAAACGATAAATGTAAAAGGCAGTTACTGCGATGTTGCAATAGGCCTTCCGCTGAATATTTCAGCTACATTCGATGCCAGCCTTGTATACGGAGATCTCAACATATCGAAAAAGTATGCTGTAAAATATACCGAATCCATCGAAAAGAGTAATAAGGTGACTAAGAAAGGCCAGATAGGAAGCGGTACGCCTACTGCAACTATAGTAGTGTCTAATAATTATGCAGATATTGATATAAGGTAAGCAAAAGAAGGTATTTAATGCAATATTATTTATACATAACTAACTATTGCTGTTTTTAGATACGAAAGTAATAAATAGGTCTGCGACCTTAAAAATAGAAAGAACTATGAAAGTAAAAAGTATTATCCTGTTAGCCGTGTGTTGTGTGGTATCTTTAGGTATATCGGCACAAGTTGTAAAAGAAAAGAAACCGGTAAGTTCATTTAACAAGATTGCCGTAAGTGGAGGTATAGATATTTATTTTACCCAAAGTGGCTCGCATTCATTGGAGATTGAAACCGACGCGGAGAATATGCCGAAAATTGAAGTAACAGTAAGCAATGGCAATCTCCAACTGAAGCGGAAAGACGGCGAGCGTTTTAAAAGAAACTCAAAGATATATGCTTATGTTTCTGCCCCTGCATTAGATGCGATAGCCATATCGGGTGGTTCGGATTTCAATGCGAAAGAATTGAATAATAAAGGAGCGTTGTCTATCGCGGCATCAGGCGGTGCGGATATAGAGATAGACCGGTTGAATGTAAATGAGGCAAATTTTGCTTTCTCCGGAGGTTCCGACTGTGATATTAGGGATTTAAGAGCGAATAAGTTCAAGATAGCAGCATCAGGCGGAAGCGATTCAAATATAAATATCGGCAGTGCAGATGAAGTAAGCCTTTCCGTTAGTGGCGGAGCCGATGTAGAACTATCGGGAAAGACGAAGGTTATCTCTGTTAGTTGCAGTGGTGGAGCCGATGTTGATATCAAGAAACTGACATACGAAACTATCAATGCCCACAAGTCGGGTGGAGGTAGCATAAGTAAGTAATAGATTTGTGATAAGAATAGAGGTGTACCCGAAAGTACACCTCTATTTTCTTTTACTTCGAACGAGACCGCTTCTTAATTCGTCTTGAACTTATACTGAACTTTGGCTAAATCTTCATTAGCCTTTTCAATTTTACTTTTCAAGGTTTCTTTGTAAGCGATCAGTTTCTTATGCAAGTCTTCATCTCCCGTAGCTATCATTTGCAGGGCAAGGATAGCTGCATTCTGGGAACCATTGATACCCACTGTGGCAACAGGTATTCCCGGAGGCATTTGCACGATAGCCAGCAATGCATCCATTCCGTCGAGCGAAGCATCGATAGGCACTCCGATAACCGGAATAGATGTCATAGAAGCTATAACACCCGGGAGATGGGCGGCCATACCGGCTGCCGCGATAATTACTTTAATTCCGCGTTTGTGAGCTGCTTTAGCGAAAGCCTCTACACGTTCGGGAGTACGGTGTGCCGACAAAGCGTTTATTTCGAATGGAATCTCCATTTCATCGAAGAACTTTGCGGCTTTTTCCATTACGGGAAGATCGGATGTACTTCCCATAATTATACTTACGATAGGTTTCATTTAATTATTTACCAATTAGTTTTTTGTAATCCGCCGCCGAAAGCAAGCTGTCCAACTGGGCGGCATCGCTTACAGCAATTTTAATAATCCAGCCTTTTCCGTATGGATCTTCGTTAATCAATTCAGGCTTGTCTTCCAGATCGGCATTTACTTCGAGTACTTCTCCGGATACAGGCATCAACAGGTCGGAAACGGTCTTTACAGCTTCTACACTGCCGAATACTCCGTCTTTGTCGATTGTTTCCCCTTCGGTAGTAACATCTACATAAACGATTTCACCCAGTTCGCTTTGAGCAAATTCTGTAATACCAACTACAGCTTTATCACCGTCAACTTTGATCCACTCGTGATCTTTTGAATACTTCAGATTTTCAGGAAAATTCATAATTTCTTTATTTATGCATTAATAAATTATAAGTTCTTAATAAACATGATAACACCCCAATATGCCCCGATCAGTACACACAGGTATGAAACAACAAGGCCGACTAAAAAGCCCGTATATACTTGTCCCGGAGTGTGCCGTTGAAGCGTCAGCCGGGATACGCCCAAACACCCTGCTAAGATAAACAAAATGATGAACAAAATGAATGGATTCAGCCCTTTAACGTTGTAACAAACCGACAAAGTGCAACCGATCAGTCCTCCAATTCCCATCATATGTGCGCTGATCTTCCAATATTTAGTTGTGATGGCAGCTATAACGATCAGAACGAGAGGTGCAGCCAGCACACCGATAAACCATGCATATAATCCGGCCGATACAAAGTAATAGATCAGTAAGCAGTAAGAACAGAACGCCGCGACAAAGGGGATCAACCTGTCATTTCTGTTTTTCAGGTCATAATCTTTTATCAGCCCGGCTTTTCTCAAAAAGTATATGCTACTCGCCGGAATCACGCATGTAAGGAAAAATACGGGAGTGATAAACCGTATAAACTGCCCGGCAAAGATCAACCTGAAATCCGTATACAAAAACAAAAGTGAGACACCATACACTCCCATAAAAAAGGGATGCAGGATAATAGATATTATCCGTGCAGGAAGTGGCTCTTTTTCTTTTGGTGGTTCATATGAGAACGGCGATTTACCGGAGGCGGACTCATCCCCGGCATTCGCGGGATTGTTTCTTATCTCCGGCACATTGTCTATTTCTTCTATCATATTTCCTTTCTTAATCGGGCAACAGGCAAGTTCATCTGTTCCCGGTATTTAGCTACAGTACGGCGGGCAATTATATATCCCTTCTCTTTCAGTATCTCTGAAAGCCTGTCGTCTGTAAGCGGTTTCTTCTTGTCTTCGTGTTCGATACATTCTTTTAATATGGCTTTCACTTCACGGGAAGAAATTTCTTCGCCTGTGTCAGTCTGCATTGACTCTGAGAAGAAGTATTTAAGCGGGTAAATCCCGAAATTAGTCTGCACATATTTACTGTTGCTCACCCGTGATATGGTGGATATATCGTATCCTGTACGTTGAGCCACATCTTTCAGTATCATTGGTTTTAGCTGGGCTTCGTCTCCTGTAAGGAAGAAGTCGTACTGCATATCCATTATAGCCTGCATAGTGCGCTGAAGTGTATCCTGTCTCTGTTTGATGGCGTCGATGAACCAACGGGCGGAATCCAGCTTCTGCTTTACGAATAAAACAGCATTCTTGCTATCGGCAGACATGCTTTCCTTATTATCGGCATACCCTTTGAGCAGGTCGGAATATTCGCGGCTTACTTTCAGGTCGGGGATATTACGGTTATTCATGCTTAACAGAAGTTCACCGTTATATGTTTCTATGATAAAATCGGGAACAATAGTACTCAACGTAATGGACATGGAATCTCCCCAGTTATTCCCCGGTTTAGGGTTTAGAGTAGTGATTTCCTGTATTGCACCTTTTAGCCCGGTCTCATCAATATCCAGTTGTCTTATGATTTTATCATAATGCCTTTTGGAGAATTCTTCGAAGTAGCCGGAAATTATCTTTATAGCTGATTCCGTATTGTCTGATTTTTCTTTTCGCGTCAATTGCAAAAGGAGACATTCCTGTAGATTCCGGGCGCCTATACCTGCCGGCTCGAAGTCCTGGATCGTATTCAGGATTTCTTCGAGTTTAGAAACCGGAATATCCAGGTTCTGCTGGAAAATAAGGTCGTCTGAGATTGCAGAAAGAGACCTGTCCAGATAACCGTTTTCATCAATGTTTCCAATAATATATTCGGCTACTTTTTCATCATCCTTCTCCAATTCACATTCGCCCAATTGCTCTATCAGGTATTCGTGCAGGGAAGCTGCTACCGAGAACGGTATTTCGTCTTGTTTACCGGAAGCTTGTCTATTACTGTCCCGCAATTGATAATCAGGAATCTCTTCTTCATTCATATAGTCACCTAAAGTCAAATCTTCCTGCGATATATTTCCATCGTCTTCCGAATTGTACTCATCATCGAAATCCGATGAGTCATCTGTCGCTTCAAGACCTTCTTCAAGAGCCGGATTATCTTCGAGCTCTTGCTTTATTCGCTCTTCCAGCTCAATAACAGGCAGCTCGGTTAATTTAATAACCTGCATCTGAAGAGGTGAAAGCTTCTGCTGCTGCTTGAGTTGTAAGGACTGTTTTAGAGCCATAAAGTACCTGATAAAATTCTATTAAGACAAAGATAATAATAAAAACAATATTTAAACGTAATGGTTCAGCTATTGAATAACATAAGAATTGTAAAGTTTTTCCTTCAGTCTCCCGGCGGTCAGATTCACGAAGATCTATGAGTTTTTGATTGTATAAAGGAATCCGGGGTGACTCGGGTATTTTGTTAAAATCTGACATATCTGACAACTTTTCAGTAAACAGTTAGCAATAAACAACCCGTAAGATGTAAAAACTTTGCGCCTTTGCGCCTTTGCGTCTTTGCGTGAAACAAAATAAGGCGTCAGCCAACCCGTAACTATTAAAAAGGTAACAACCTTTTCAGTAAACAGTTATCAGTCATCAGTTAATAACTCGTATCTCGTGTCTTGTCTACTCGTATCTC
>Ga0153940_1000432_pt1 | contig 22256 bp, 18 predicted proteins | sample TSNJ024MetaG_FD_104736 | JGI IMG/M metagenome (GOLD analysis project Ga0153940, IMG submission 104736) | Attine ant fungus gardens microbial communities from New Jersey, USA - TSNJ024 MetaG | ecosystem: Host-associated > Fungi > Mycelium > Unclassified | place: USA: New Jersey, Brendan T. Byrne...
AGATGCCGGTTATACACAACGAATAGACTTGTTTTGACTTGTTGAATTCGAGGAATGAGGGTTTAACCAGCTACAGTTCAAAATGGATGAGACTCTTGGCGTTATGAGAAGTAGCCTATAGTAAGTTTGGGTATCCATCGTTTTCGCCGCAGTTCCGGTCAAATCAATCATCGGGGCAACATCTAAAATTTTTGCGGCGATCCCTGTCCCTGTTGCTATTGGGTCACCATCATTTATAGTGCCTGTACCGATATCGTTGCTAGTTGCGAGAGCGATCCCCGTCCATGCAAAATTTTCTGTTCCTGTTAAAACAGGGGTAACAGTCGCTGTTTTATCGCCAGTGACATAGGTACCCCCATTGTACATAGTGAGTTTTTGCAGCGGAACAGTGTTTAGAGGAACGAGTTTGGGAGTAACTTTGACTGTTACGGTTACTTCTTCTGGTGTGCCTGATGATTCTATAAGAAGTATCAGTTTCAAAGTTTCCGTGTCCCTAAACCCTGTTGTGCCAGTTCTTTCGAGCACAACTGTTTCGTCAGAAGAAAATGCTCCACCTGTCATAGTCACTGCTGTTCCCTGGGATGTCAAAGCCCATCCGGTTGGAGGTAACACAAGGTCGAAATCGACATCACCGGTTAGATTAGTGGTGAATGCAACGTTTAGATCGAATTTAACAGTGATTTTCCCTGTAGTGGTTGGTACAAAAAATACATCAGTCGATACAATCGCTGCGGCAGTTGTATTTCCATCAAATTCAAACGCACCGTTATTCTCATCGCCAGCGATCTGCGTATTACGAATTGTGACCGTTCCCGCCCACGCGCTCCCAAAGCTCAGCATTACGACAAGCACTGCGAGCATTAATGTCCAAATTGTTTTCTTGCCTATTCTCATATTTACATACCTCCAGCCGTTGAATCATCGCGAGGCCATCCATGGGCTCGCCGTCCTTTGGGCGTGTTTACACGCCCGTGCCTGTGCGCGCTTTAAAGATGCTTAAAGATAAAGATGCGGCTTTATCAAACAGCTCTCCCGTTCTCACCCCCGTGTAACGTCAACAGGACGTTATAAAAAAAGTGGCGGAAATTATTGATATGCGTCCGAAGGATTTTGTTCCGGACAATTAAGTTGGCTGAATTGGACAATAGCAGAATGTGACCGGTATCTTTGACGGGCGTCTGCCGAGCGTCGGGCGTGTAAGCGGGGAACAGCTGCCGGCAAGGTTTTATCAACGCGTGATCGCCGGTAAAACGCGCCTAAAAATCAAAAGCAGAATTAATTTACGCGCGAGGATTCAGGCTTGGAAAGCGCACGGGAATGGGTGTCGAAGATATTTAACGCGATTTAGCATATATCATCTTGTGTTTATGCATAATACATATTACTAATAGCGGGATAATAATACGATTTTCCATACAAAAAATGATTTGACTTATGAGTCACATTCTGCATGAGTCCTGTTCGCGGGGGTAAAAATATGCGGCATAAATAATTTCTAATCACTGCAACGCTTTTAAATATGCCTTAAGCTTTCCGGGATGAAAAAGGGCGCGGGGGACAAAAGCTCCCGCACGCGCCCGAAATGACGGGTATAACTAAAATACGGCTCGTCCGGCTGAGGCGTCACTCTTCGTAGAACACTTTGGCGTTCTTATCCACCTCGCCGATGCCGAGATAGCGGGCTTTATAGTCCTTGAGAAGCGTCAAAAATTTCGGCGACAGCAGAGCCAAGGCCAAGATGTTTACGAAGATCGGCGTCGCCGTGGACGCGTCCGAGAAGAGCCATATCGTCGTGCCGGGGTATTCCAGATACACCGCGAGCATCACAAGGCCCAGGCCCGGCAGCGGATATATCCATTTATACGCGGTCAGGATGAGCCGCTTGAGCCTCCGCTCGCCGACCAGATAGCGCATGACAACCTCCATCTGAGCGTACAGCCCTGAGGACGTCGTGATACCGAAGATAAAGACGCTGAAAGCCAGAATGATGCGCCCCGCGCTTCCGATGCCGGTCTCAAAAGCCAGGAGCGTCAGCTCCGCGCCCGAGGCTCCGGACGACCACTGCCCCGTCACCATAATCACCAAACAGGTGATAGAACAGATGATAAACGTATCGACGAATACCTCAAAGATGCCCATCAATCCCTGCTTGACAGGGTGATTGACCCTGGCGGAGGCGTGAATCATCGGGGCGGAGCCCCAGCCGGCCTCGTTGCTGAAAACCGAGCGCGCCATGCCTGTTTTGATGGCCAGCTGAAACGCCGCACCTGCGAAGCCTCCGAACGCAGCCGTCCCCGTGAACGCGCTCCCGAAGACGAGCGCGAGCGACGACGGCAACGCCTCGATGTTTCTGAATATGATAAAAAGACCCGCCGCGAGATAGAAGACGCACATGAACGGGACGAGCTTGTTGGCGATTCTGCCCAGCCCCGGTAAACCGCCGACGATCATGACGTACAGCATCACGGTGAAGAAAATGCCGACGGGCATCATGCCGATGCCGAAGGTCGTCGCGACGGCCTCTGATACTGTGTATGTCTGGATGTTCAGCACAAAACCCGTTAGAAATCCGAAGGCAAAAAGCGCCGACAACGCCTTTGCCAACCCTCCCAGCTTCATCTCAACGCCGATGCCTTTTTTCATGTAATAATTCGGCCCGCCGTAGGCTTCTCCGTTAGGCAGCTTGGAACGGTAATAGACCGCCAGCGTGATCTCGACCATCTTGATCAGCATTCCGAAAAGACCCGCGACCCACATCCAAAATACCGCCCCGGGGCCGCCCAACGCCACCGCCGCCGCGACGCCGCCGATGTTGCCCACACCAACGGTCGTGCCGATCGCGATGCTGGTCGCCTCGAGCGGGGAGATGACGCCCGTATCCCCCTCCTCTTTGTCCAGTCCGAAAATTTTACGACAAGCCGCTTTCATAGCCGTTCCAAAGAAAGTAATTTGAAAAAAACCTGTTCGCGCGGAAAAATACACTCCGATGGCCAAAATAGTCGCCACCATCGGCAAACCCCACATGTACTCCCAAATTAACAACTCCATGAAAGCCTGCAGATCCATTGCCTTCCCTCCTTCATTATTAATGCCCTGTATGCCGCCGATACGCGCCAAAGAGATGAGGCTTTCAGTCTATCATATTATTATTATTGTGTTGCAATATGCAAAGCGCGAACGCAATGTCAACGATCGCGTTCGCGTGAAAAAATCAAAAATTTGCGGGCTTAGTCGCGCCTCACTCCCTCTCGAGCGCTCTCGACAGGCAGGTGGGGCCGCCGCCGCCCTTCCAGGTGATGTCTTCCGCCGGAAATTCGTGGACTTCGCAGCCTGCCGCGCGGAGGCCTTCGGCAGTCTTGGGGTTGCCCTTCGCGAGTACGACGACGCGCGGGGCTACCGCGAGCACGTTCGGGCCGAAGGTGTCGTATTCGGAATCCGGAACCTCGACAAACTTGAAGCCGCGGCGAGTTAACTCCTCCCGGAAAGGAATCGGCATCTGCTTGGAGTACACGACCGCCAGATCCTTATCAACCGGGCTGATGAACGACATGATGTGCAGGCACTCGTCCGGCCCGTTCCAGTACGGCAAGCCGTAGGAGAGCACTTCGAAGTCGCTCCCGGCCAGCTCGCGCATCCGCGCGGCGCCATCCGCGTTGGTGCGGAAGCTGTGCGCCATCGCGAGCGTGTTCTCGTCGAGCCACACAGAGTCGCCGCCCTCGTGCGTCGCGGGCGCTTCTACGCGGCCAAGGACAGGAATCCCCTCCTGCTTGAAATACCGCTCCATCGCCGCCGCCTCGCCTCTGCGCTGAGGTTTGCCCATGTTCATCATTATGACGCCCTTGTTGGTGGGGACGATCGGGTCATGCGTATAGACCGAATCGAGACCCGTATCAGGGTCCGCGGGCAGATAAGAGAGCATCGGTATAAACTTCGCCAATATTGCGGTGAAAGCTTCAAATTCTTCCGTCACCTTCGCGAGGCTGACCGGCGCGGGATAACCCAATTCTTTCCACTGCGCGTCGGCGTTCGCCTGGCTGCCGTACGCGTCCTTCGGATGCTTGAGCAGGATTCGTTTGATCGGACGGTACTCCGTCTGATTCTTTCCGTTCCACATATAGCAATCCCCCTCTTCCCGATCGCGGGAATAATTTTGCGATGCGTGACTTATACTATACAAAGGAAAGGGGGAAGCATACATCGAAAGCCAACTAAAAATCAGCGCATTTTTAGCGCATACGGCGCACATACACAGGGAATTTAGTTTATTATTATGGCGGATTTATCCTGCGGCAGATTTGAAGAGAGGGAGGAGAAGGAAATGTTCGGCAATGACGCCAGGCCAATCGACGAGACCGGTTGGCAGATCCTGATTGAGCTTCAAAAAAACGCGCGCATATCCTTCAAACAACTGGCGGAGAGGGTCAACCTCTCCCCCACCGCGGTCATCGAACGCGTAAAGCGCATGGAAGAGGACGGCGTCATCACCGGCTACAGCGCGGCGATCAATCCGCGCAAGGCCGGTTTTTCGCTCTGGGCCCTGCTATCCATGTCCATTAACCGCGGCAACCCCGATCCAATCGTGAATCATGCGCTGGAGAGAATACCTGAGGTCATCTCCTGCTGGTCGATCACAGGGAGCGAAGACGTCATGCTTGAGGTACACGCGCCGTCGCTGGAGTTTCTGGAGGACCTTCTGGGAGAGTTGTCGAAGATGGGGCGTATCACAACGCACATCGTCCTTCCACGCTCGACGAAAAAACGCATCATCTACCCGCCGCGCGAGAGTCCGGCGGAGTAGGGCGTAAAAAAGCGCCCCGTTGCGCGGGGCGCTGCGTGTGCTTTCGCCGCGGAGTTTAGCTTGCGTAGAACGCTCCGTAGGCTTCCAGAGTGGAGAGCAAATCCGCCTTGCTCACCATCTCCCATGGTGAGTGCAGCGAGAGCACGGGCGGGCCGAAGTCGAGCGCGTCCATGCCGAGCGCGGCGAGATCCATTGAGATTGTGCCTCCGCCGCCGCCGTCAACCTTGCCCAGACTGCCGACCTGCCATGGGATGTTCTTTCCGGCAAGCGCGGACGTGACGCGCGCCACGAATTCGCCGCGCGCTTCGTTAGTCCCGTACTTGCCCCGCGAGCCGGAGTAACGCATGAGCGCGATTCCGTTGCCCGAAAACGGCATCTGGCGCGGGTCGAACGAGTCTTTGTAGAGCGGGTTGTACGCCTCGGTCACATCCGCCGAGAGGGCTTCGGACGCCGCGTACGCCCGCCGCACGCCCAGCGCGGGGTTGTCACAGCCCGCCAGAGCCAGCAGTTCGAGTACGAAATGCTCAAGCCATCTCCCCTGAGAGCCGGTCGCGCCGTGACTGCCCGTCTCTTCGCGGTCGGAGGCGATAAACATCATGCCGCGACGCGCACCCGCCGAGGCGGTCAGCAAAGCCTCCGCAGCCGCCCACACGCACACGCGGTCGTCGATACCGTACGACGCCACCAGACCGCAGTCAAGCCCCGCGTCGCGCGCGTCTCCGGCCGGCACTAAAGACAGCTCGGCGGAGACCAGTTCACGCTCCTCAATGCCCCAGCGGGATTTCATCCAGCTGACGATCGTCGCCTTGAGGATGTTCTTTCTCGTTCCGGCGTCCTTGCTCTCGTCGTGGATAAAGTCGGGCTTATGCCCGAATATCGCGTCGAGGTTCTCGCCTTCGATCGTCTTATCGGCCTTGCGCTCCGCAATCTCAGAATCGAGATGCGGCGCGAGGTCCGGAATCAGGAAAACAGGCTCGTCGCCCTTTTCGCCGAGCGAAACGTACCGGCACTTCCCGTCCTTGGTGTATATCTCGCCGTGAATGGCAAGAGGTATATTCGTCCACTGGTATTTCTTGATGCCGCCGTAGTAGTGCGCGTCTGCCATGAGCAGATTGCCGTCCTCATAAAGGGGTTTGCATTTGATATCGATGCGAGGAGAATCCGCATGCGCGCCTATCAGGAGAAAGCCTTTTTCAACCGGCCTTACGCCCGCGCGGAAAGCGGCGAATGCCCGCCCGCGCCAGTTCATAAAGACGCCGTCCCCTGGCGAAAGATGGTCGCACTCTCCTATCGGACGAAAACCGCGGTTGCGGAAGCGCTCTTCCAACTCGCGCACGGCTTCTCTTTCAGTCTTGCAGCGCGTCAGAAAATCCTTCAAGCTCTCCGCGGCCTTCTCAACCTCTTCCGCCCTGTACCTGTATGCGCGCCACGCGAGGTATTTCTTCTCCATCAATCAGCTGCACCCCTTCCTTGGCTTTCTTATCACCCCAACATCGCCAAGCCTGCGTTCCTTCCGAGCTCGTACGCTTTGAGGTTCATCTCCAAAAACTCCGGCTTCTTCTTGCCCAGTTTCTCCCTAATCACCGCGAGCGCCGTCTCGTGCGAGATCAGGTCACACACAGCCACAACCGCGCCAAGCACGACGACGTTCATAACTTTTTCGCTCCCCGCCTCTTTCGCGAGTTCGTTGGCGTGAAGCGGGATAACTTTAATATCATCTCTTGTAGGGCGATAGACAATGATATCCTCATTATATACTAAGAAACCATCTTTTTTTACGTTGCATTCAAATTTTTCTATGGATGGTTGGTTTAGCGCCGCGACTACGTCCGCCTGGTTGACGAACGGGGAGCTGACCTCATCGTCCGACACGACCACCGAGCAGTTGGCAGTGCCTCCGCGCATCTCGGGGCCGTACGAGGGCAGCCATGTCGCGTGGCGGTTTTCGTGGATACCTCCGTATGCCAACAACTGCCCCAGCACCATCACGCCCTGTCCGCCAAATCCGCAGCCGAAGAACTTCCTTTCGAAGTTGTGCATAGCAGTCACCTCCGCTCCTGTTCCGCGCCGAAGTCTTTAAACTTGCCGAGCGGGTAATATGGGATCATGTTATCGATAAGCCAGCCGCAAGCTTCTACGGGGCGAATTCCCCAGTTCGTCGGGCAGGTCGAGAGCACCTCGATGAACGAGAACCCTTTGCCCTCTATTTGATTCCGCAGCCCGTGCAGAATCGCCTTCTTCGCCGCGGGAATATAGCGCGGAGAAGCGACCGTGACGCGCTCGATATACGCGTCGGTGGCGAGAGTCGTCAGAAGCTCGCACACCCGCATAGGCATGCCCGCGAGCTTCGGGTCGCGTCCATACGGGCTGGTCGTGGTTTTCTGCCCGACCAGCGTCGTCGGCGCCATCTGGCCGCCGGTCATGCCGTAAATGGCGTTGTTGACGAAGATGACGGTAAAATTCTCGCCGCGGTTTGCCGCGTGTACGATCTCCGCGCAGCCGATCGACGCCAAGTCGCCGTCGCCCTGATATGTAAGCACGAGGGACTCGGGCTTCACCGTCTTAATGCCCGTCGCTACCGCGGGCGCTCTGCCGTGCGGCGCTTCGATAAAATCTATGTCAATGTAGCCGTACATCAATGCCGCGCAGCCAACAGGCGCGATTCCGACCAAGCGCTCTTGGATACCCAGCTCGTCGATGGCCTCGCAGAGCACTCGGTGAATGATGCCGTGCGTGCAGCCCGGACAATAGTGATTGTGAACGCCTTTCGTCCAGCTCTTGGGGCGTTTGTATATGACCTTTTCGTTAACATTAGCGCTCATCCCGCTCACCTCCTAGCCTTTCACAATGCCGAGACGGTCGATCATCCCGCGGCAAGCGGAGGTGATCTCCTCGATGCCGGGGCACGCGCCGCCCGAACGTCCGTAAAACTCGACGGGTATTTTCCCCTCAACAGCGAATTTCACATCCTTGAGCATCTGCCCCCAGTTCATTTCGACGCAAAGCATCCCCTTCGCCTTCTCGCGAATGGGGTGATACGACGCGTAGGGGAAAGGATGAACCGTGATCGGGCGGATTAAGCCGACTTTATAGCCGTCGTTCCGCAGGTCTTCGACCACTGATTTGGCGATGCGCGCGACCGTTCCGAAAGCAGTGATTACTAAGTCCGCGTCGTCCGTGCGGTAGCTCTCACAGCGCTGTTCCTTCGCAACGATCTTCTTCCATTTTTCTTCGAGCGCCTGATTGTGTTTTTCGAGCTGCTCCGGATTGAGAAAGAGGCTCTGGAGGATGACCCTCTTTCCGCCCCGCTCCTGCATGTATCCCGCCGCCCAGGATTCGCGGTTGCTGCTGGCGGGGCTCGCGACGCGCTCTATTGAAACCGCCTCCATGATCTGGCCGATGACGCCGTCCACTATCACGATGACAGGCGTGCGATAGCGCTGCGAGAGGTCAAAAGCGCCCTGAACAAGGTCGACCGTCTCCTGCAGCGTACCCGGGGCAAGCGCGATGAGATTGCAGTCTCCGTGTCCGATGCCGCCCGTAGCTTGGTTGTAGTCCGCCTGACCGGGCAGAATGCCGCCGAGGCCCGGCCCCGCGCGCATGACGTTGACGATCACAACGGGCGTACCCTGCCCGACCATATAGCTGATGCCCTCGGACATGAGCGAGATGCCCGGCGAGGACGAGCTGGTCATGACGCGCTTGCCGGTCGAGCCCGCGCCAAGCAGCATGTTGATCGCCGCGACCTCGCTCTCCGCCTGTACGAACATGCCTCCGGGGATCTCCGGCAGGCGGCGGGACATATACTCGGGTATTTCGTTCTGCGGTGTAATCGGGTAGCCGAAGAAGTATTTACATCCGGCCTGAATGGCAGCCTCCGCGATTGCCTCCGTCCCCTTCATCAAGACTTTTTCCAGACTTTCCATCAAGATTGCCCCTCCCCTCACTCTTCGTCCATGAATTTATAGACGTCCAAAACCGCGTCGGGGCAAGTCATGGCGCAAATACCGCACGCGATGCAGCCGTCCTCAAATTGCTCGACAGGGCGGTAGCCCTTTGGGTTGATTCGATCCGATATCCGCAAAACCTTCTTCGGACAGGCATTTACGCACAGCGAACAGCTTTTGCAATACTCTTCCGCGATCTCCACCCTTCCTCGCGGCATTTTCTTTGTGCCTGCATCATTCGGCATTTCAACCTCTCCTCCCTTTTTTTGCTTCTTCACATTACTTTTTCCTCTCCCACGGCGCGAAAATTCTGCGCCGCAGCGGCCACAATAGAACATCTCCTGGCAAGAACCCGGAGACAGCCTCCGCGATGCCGCTCTCAGCCAGCGCGTAAAAGAACGGCAGGCTCATTTCTTCCGCGAACCCACGCACCTTCAGGATGCCGCGCGCGGCGTCCTCCGGCGTTGTGACGGAACCAATGTGCGCGTTTGCGACCACGCCCGATACGCGCAGGCCGCACGTATCTTCAAGACGGTTTCTCATGACGCGTGTTTCCTCAAGAGTGCGGGTATGCGTCCTAAAGGGGTTGACGACAAAGTGGAGCGAGTATCCGGCGGCCTTGATCTCCGGCTCAAACTGCTTGAGCGCGAGCCCTCCCTGAGAGTCGCCTCCGACGTCGAGCACGGTGCGAACGGATTCGTCCGTGATCTTCGTCCGTATGACGGGGTTCAGATACGTTAGATCCCCCCAGCTGATGTCGCCGGGAGGACTGAGTACGGTGAGATTATCTTTTTTAACGTCGTCCGCGATGGAACGCAAACAGAAATAAGGGTTAATAATGTCCATGTCCGCCAAGAGTACAGGCGTACCGGACAGCGCCAGAGCGCCCGCAAAATCCATGACCCACTCCGTCTTACCGGAGCCAAGCGCCCCTGTGACAGCGATAACCCGCGGCCACTCGTAACATGCCGCAAGCTCCGCCTTACCGCGCAAAGGAGAAAGGAGATTTTTCACAGCGACACCTCCGACGCAGAGTAATGATGATTCACGACACCTGTGCAACATCATTCAACATTCAAATTATACCCTATTTTTGTGATTTTCAAGCAGAAAAGAATGAAAAACAGCCGAAATAAGAAAAAGATACTTGCTAAGATACGAATAATGTTGTAACAATATTACATATGTTCTCAAAATCTCTTATTTATACCTCCGCCGCCGTTTTTACTTTTTAGCCTTGCGGCGGAGGTTTCAGATCATCGGTTTTCGACGGATTTACGCGTATGCTTTTGCGTTTTCTTCACGACGAAGGACGCGCAGGGCGCCCTCCGCTAGAGCCTGCATCTCGTCTTCTCCGGGAAAAATTTCAACGGGCGCGATCCATGATACCGAGCGCGTCACGGTCTCACACAGGGTGTCGTTGTACGCCAGCCCTCCGGTCAGGAGGATTGAGTCCACATGTCCCTCGAGAACCGCGGCCACTCCGCCGATCGCCTTGCGGAGCTGATAGCAGAACGCGTCGAACACGAGCGTCGCTTTTTTGTCGCCGGCGGCGACCCGCCCCATGATCTCGCGAAAGTCCGTCGTGCCCAGGTGCGCGACAAAACCGCCGCGCCCGATCAGCATTTTTTTGACTTCGGTGTGCTCGCGCCGCCCCGAAAAACAGAGATCCGCGAGCTGCGCGCCCGGCACGGTGCCCGCCCGCTCGGGGGACATCGGGCCTTCGCCGCCCAACGCGTCGTTCACCTCAACGACGCGCCCTTTCTTGTGCGCCGCCACGGAGACACCTCCGCCCATGTGACAGACAATAAAGTTGTAATCCTCCGGCTTGCCGCCGCGTTTTGCCGCCGCGCGGCGCGCTACGGCCTTCTGGTTAAGGGCGTGAAATATCGACTTGCGCGGCAGCTCGGGCAAGCCGGAGACGCGCGCGACGTCCGTAAGCTCGTCCACCACGACCGGGTCCACGATGAACGCGGGCTGTCCGCGTTTGCCCGATAGGCGCATCGCGATGGGCGCGGCCAGGTTGCTGGCGTGCTCGCCCCATTTGCGGGCGCGCAGTTCTTCCACCATCGCGCCGGATATCTCGTAGGTTCCGCCTTCGATCGGGCGGAGCAGTCCGCCGCGCGCTACGAACGCGTCGATTTGGTCATTCGTCACGCCGCGCGCCTCAAGCGATTTTAAAATCTCCTCATAGCGAAACGTCTCCTGATCGGTGACGTGCTCATACTTGCCGAGTACATCCGCGTCATATCGCTGCGTCTCGCTCCAGAGCTCCTTCTCGTCCTCAAAAAACGCTATTTTGGTGCTCGTCGAGCCCGGATTAATCGCCAGTATCTTCATAAGTATGACCCCACCTTTTGTTCGGAATGATTTTGCGCCCGCGCAAAGGAACGACGTGAGCTGCGGCAACCGCCAAGCGCAATGAAATAATACGCCTTACGGGAATAACACAGTATATCTTGACGGTATTTTTGTCAATATGAATTAAATAAAATATAATAAAATCCTGTGTCTCAAAAAATCGACGGCGGACTGTGATCTCGCCGCCGTCGTGGTGAACCAGTTATTACGCTTTTGATTCTTCTTTTTTTCTCGCTCGATCGGCCCTCATGCTGATCTTTTTGGCGTGAGGGTCGCCCTTTGTCGGGACGATGCAGATGAAGGTGAAATCTCCCGCGCCGATGTTGCGAAACTGATGCTCTATGCCGCCCGGCACACGCGCCCAGTTGCCGCTCGCGAGGTCGTAGAGCTCTCCGTCAACTTCGACCTCACCGTGCCCGCCCAACGATAGCGCCAAGTGATCCCACTCGTGCGCGTGCCGCGGGATCGACGCGCCCTCCGGCAGGATAAAGTGCCGCATCACATAGTCGTCCCAGAACGCGTCCGGACCGAAGATATTTCGCTTCGTCACGCTAGGGGCCAGCGCCGACGCGTCCAATGCCTCGATATCGATGATTTTGCCCCAGTTTTTTTCTCTCATGCCGCACACCTCCCGAAGTCCACGGTTCTACCGTGCTATCGTACCATTTCGGGCCGCAACTTCAAGCCTCCGGTCATGGAGTTTTTTAAAAAATACCCGATCGTAAGCGCGAACCGCAGACAAACGCGATAAACGGGGGCGCGTCAAGATTTATCGTAAAATTCGCCGCAAAATATTACGAAGCTTGGCGTATAATCTCTGTGAAGGAGTTGATTATATGCCAAACATTAAACCTGTCTCCGAATTGCGGAATTACGGCGAAGTTTTACGCGATGTTGCCGTCGGGTCTCCTGTCTTTTTAACAAAAAACGGCCATGGGCGCTATGCTGTTATGGATATAGAAGAATACAGGGAGTATGAAAAAATGCTCGCATGGCGAAAACTGAAATCAGAATTGGACGCAGGGCGGCGCTCCGGTGAAGAAAGTGGATGGATTGCCGCCGATGAAGTAAGGGAGCGTCTCGAGGAACGGTACAGTGGCTAAAGTCAAATACTCCGCCGCCGCCTTGCGGGACATGGAACAGATCGGCGACTATATTGCAGGCGCATTGAAAAACCCAAAGGCTGCGTTGAATACCGTGAGCAGAATTCAAGACGCAGCCGGCAGGCTTGCGGGCTTTCCGCTTATAGGTTCGCCTCTGTCCGTGGCCGTGAAAATCGAGACGGATTATCGTTTTCTTGTCTGCGGAAACTATCACATATTCTACCGCGCACAGGCGGACATCGTTTACATTGACAGGGTGCTTTACGGCAGGCGCGACTATATGGCAATCCTTTTTGGCGACGCGTCAACCGATAACGGCGAACAAACAGAATAAACAGAACGCCCGCGGGAGCGTCAGAAACCCCGCGGGCGTTTATGCAACAAAGAGTTATTTCTTCATCGCCGCCTTGATTTTATCGGGCGTCAGCGGCAGGTCTTTGACGCGCGCTCCGCAGGCGGCGAACACGGCGTTGCCGATCGCGGCGTGAGGCGACGACAGTGGCATTTCGCCCGTCCCGGCCGCTCCGAACGGCCCGTGAGGGCGGGGCGTCTCGATGTGGATCAGCTTGAGGTCGTCAGTGATGTCCTTCACATAGGGGAACCCGCAGGTGACGAGGTTGTTGTACTTCGTCTCGTCGAGGAAGTCCTCGCTCAGCGCGAGCCCCACTCCCTGCGCGATGCCGCCGTACTGCTGCCCGTCGACCACTAGGTAGTTGTTGATCACGCCGACGTCGCCGACGAGCGTGAAGCTCTCCACGCGTGCCTTGCCAGTCTCCGTGTCCACCGAAACCAGGGCGAGATTGACGGCGAACATGTGCGCCATGAACGGATAGCCCTGCCCTGTCTCGGGGTCATTGCCGCAGCACTCAATCACGTTGCCGTCGTTGTCGACGACCTGCGTTTTGTAGGTCGCCTCGTAGTAAAGATCCTTGCCTTCTTTAACCATCTCTTCATACGTGCGGTAAGAGCCGTCCGCCTTGCGCATCGCGTCCAGCAGCATGTTGCAGCTCATGACGATCGCGTTGCCGACCATGTTCTGGCAGCGGCTGGCCGCCGCCGCGCCGCTGTTGGGGGCCTTCGCGGTGTCGCTGCAGACGAGCTTGATATTGCGCGGATCGACATTTATCGGACGCAGCGCCTCGTGCGCCGTGCCGACGCAGCCCATGTCAGCGCCCTGGCCGTGGTCCTCCCAGGTGTTGTAGATCACGACGCCGTCTTTCGTAAGCTCGACCGCGCTCGCCGCCTCGTCAGCGCCGTCGTCGTTTGAATTATAGATGCTGAACGAAACGCCGACGCCGTACTTGATCTTACCTCCCGCCTCGTTCTTCTTCGCGGCGCGGGCCTTCATCTCCTCGTAGACGGGGCGTGCCGCCTCGATCATCTTCGGGAAAGGATAGACCTCGAACTTCTGCCCGCTGGGGGACAGCCCGCCGTCCTTCATGATATTTTGCGCGCGGAACTCGAACGGATCCATGCCGGTCTCATGCGCGAGCATATCGATCGCCGTCTCGCCGCCCCAGTATGTCTGCGGACCTCCGTAGGCGCGGAACGCCGCCGACCAGCGCTGGTTAGTCCATATCGTGTAGCCGGTGCCCTTCAAGTTCCGCACGTCGTAAGGCGCGAGGAAAAACTGAATGCCCTTATTCATAAGATCCTGGCTCGACTCGGAGTACGGGCCGTGATCGACATACCACGTGTGCTCGCCGCCCACGATCTTGCCGTCCTTGTCCGCGCCGACGCGGATATTCATCAGGAAGGGAGAGCGCTTGGGCGTGCGGGTGATATGCTCCTTCATGTCGAGGCGCATGTAGACGGGACGGTCCTTGCAGGCGATGACGCACGCCGCGAGAAGGTGTTCGTTAGTCGGCCCAACCTTGTAGCCGAACGTCGCGCCCATGTTGTTCTGAATCACGCGGATACCCGACGGCGGAACGCCGATACCGCGGGCGATCATGAGCTGGTGGCGGTAGACGCAGATGCTCTTCGTCTGGAGGCAGACGCGCCCCTCTTCGTCGTAGTAGCCGTATCCGCAGTCCGTCTCAAGCGTGAGGTGCGGCTGGCGCGAGCTGTAGAAGGTATCCTCCACCTTATAAGCCGCGCCGTCGATAAGCGGCTTCGGGTCGTCTCCCTTGCGGAAGGGGCGTTTGTTAAAAGCGTTGCGGATGCCGTCGATTCCCTCGATTTCGTCGTAAACGGGGATGGCGTCGGAGGCCATAGCCTGATGAACATCCACCATCTCTTTGAGCTGCTCAAGGTCCACCTTGACGGCCGCCGCAGCCGCGCGGGCCTGTGCCTCTGTGTCCGCGCAGACGATCGCGACACACTCGCCCCACTGGCGGATTTTGTCGCCCTCGGGTACGATCATGCGCCGCTCCCAACCGTCGGTGGTCGTCGTCGGGCTGCCGACCTGTCCGCGGATCCTGTTGGTGCCTCTGTTGGCGGTGATATCCGCCGCGGTGACGATCTTATAAACGCCGTCCATCTTCTCCGCGCCGCTCACGTCGATCTTGCGGACCACGGCGTGACGCACGGGCGGGCAGACGGGAACTGCAAACAGCGTCCCTTCGGGCAGCTTAAGATAGTCATCATCGCCGAAGTCAAACGTGCCCGTCGCCTTGTAAATGGCGCTCGGCCTCGGATAGCGCGAGTTCCAGACCTTCTCCCCCGGCAGCATCCGTTTCGCCAGCTCCTCGAGGCTCTTCTCGCCGCGCAAAACCTCCGCCGCCTCCATGACGGCGTCGGTGATCTGCACATAGCCCGTGCAGCGGCAGGTCATGAAACTCTTCTGAAACGCTTCGCGCACTTCTTCGCGCGTCGGCTTTGGATTATGCTCCAGCAGGTTCTTCGCCACGATGATAAAGCCGGGCGTGCAGAAGCCGCACTGAATCGCTCCGTTAACGATGAACGCCAGCTGAAGCGCGTGAGGCGCGGTCGGCGTTCCCACGCCTTCGATGGTGAGGATGTCCGCTCCGTCCGCCACGGCCTTCCACCGCGTGATGCACGCGCGCACGACCTTATCGTCCAGCACGACGTTACAGACGCCGCACTGCCCGCAGTTACAGCCCTTCTTCGTGCCTGTCAGCCCCTGCTGTTCGCGAATGACCTCGAGCAGCGTAACCTCGGGCGCGGCTACAATCCTTTTCGGAATACCGTTGATGGTGACACTCTTGACGTGAAATTGCTTTTTTTCCGCCACTTGCGGATCTCCCCTTTCCAAACTTAAGCCAAACGGCCAAACAACTTGGATAAGGGGACGCGACGACGGAACAGACGACAAAGGAACGGCGTCCGCCCTGCCCCCTTTCCAATCGCGGGAGGCCCGTCCGTTTCCGAACGAACCCTGGCTCGCTGCCATGAACCGACTTACGCCGTGCTTTTAGGCAAACGAGCTCGGAGGTAAGAGCTGCAATCGGCCGGGCGACCGATCATGGATAATGTATACGAGATTTAATTATTATGCAAGCGGTCGGGCGTTGGTGATACAGTGTTGCAGGATATTAGGCGCTTCTTTCAAGGGGTTCATCAGGTTGTTCAATAACCATCCATAAAACGCAATCCGATAATCTTGCCGCAAGTGGGATTTACCATCCCTTGAGCAATTCTCTCAGCTCATCCTGTTTGTCAAGCACAACAGAACATACTTCCCAATCCCCACAGTCCGGGATTGCCTCCTCATATTTCAAAACAAACGGATTTTTTAGAGGGAGATTGTTGATCGCAAGCTCAGCACGTTCTTCATCCCTTTGTGCAATGGCAACCCAAACATCCTCCAGCACATCGGGGATTTGCCCGAACAGCGAATAGATTTCTTGCAACCGCCCGGACAATTTAGCATGAACTTTATCTTCAACCGAATCTTTATAACGCATATTAAAAATATAAAGCGTGTCGGCCAACTGCCCGATGCGTTGAATACGCCCTTTGCGCTGCTCAAGCCTCGTGGGATTCCACGGCAAGTCAATATTGATAAGAGTTCCCAGCGCTTGCAAGTTCAAACCCTCCGAAGCTGCGTCTGTGCCAACAAGTACCAAAAGTTCTCGTGCCTTTACAAGACGTTTAAGCTCATCCTTTCCTTCTTTTTTAAACAAACCATTTCTGTATATGCCTGATTTGTCTCCACCGGCGTAAAGCCCAACAGCTAAATCTGCAAAATTCGCCGATAACTTCTCGGCGACATACACTGCGCTGTCATAGTATTGCGAAAAAAGGATACAGCCTTTGTTTTTCCAAGCGCCCTCGTCCTTAACCCCGCGCTCAAGTATTTCTTTGATGCGGTTATACTTCGGGTCAGTATCGGTGTTGGATTTCAAAACGTTAACGAGGCGTTCTAAACAATCCACTTCTTCAGTTGTTAAGTCTTTAATATCGCTCACAACATCTTCATCAGACTCATCATCGTCTTCATTTGAAAACTCATCGTATATTAAGCGGAGTCTTTCTTTCCCTTCGGTGGTCCACGCGAGCATCTTTTTTGCGGTCTTTTCTCCAGCATTCATCGTGCTTCCAATTCGCTTCAAAAGCAATGTAGACATAAAACCGCCACCCCGTACTCTTGCCGATAGCATCTCGCAAAACTCTTCCGCTATCTCGTAGGCCTGCTTCAAGTATCCCGCAAGTTCAAGCGCCTCATCATCATACAACTCCGCCTTGATTTTTTTTAGATACGGCTCATTTGTGTCGGGATTTGTTGTATTTTCCAAGAAATCACGGGTTCGGCGAACGATCGTTCGGATATATGGGTTGTGATTCTTTATGAAAGAATCCTCGGATTTTGAAGACCCATAAAGCATCTTAACCCTATCCTTCTGGCTTATGCTCAACATCGAGTAGAGGTTTTGCGGAAGAACAGGCGTATCGCCAACATCAAGTTGGTCACGCAGCGTTTCAATGTTTCTGTCTTCGGAGCGTGGAGGAAGCGGATTGCGGACTATCTCCCACATCTCAGCCTCGGCCTCGGGGTATGGTTCTTCATCTTGAATATACTTTATACTCAAACCGGGCGTGCGCCGCCAAACACTGTAACGATCACCCAACACCTTATCCGCCTCCCGCGGCAGCGATAGAGCCCGCAGCAAGTCAAACGCCTCAATCGGGTCAATTTGAACCGGTGTAGCTGTCGCAAGTAGCAAGCTCTTTGTTCTAAGCGTGATTCCGTTTAGAAACGCCAATAAATTGTTCGGCTGTGCCTTATGCTTGTCCGGGTCTTTATCGAGATTCTTACGTCTTGCGCGGTGTGCTTCATCAAGAATGACGCAAGAGAACTGCATTGACTTTAACAGCTCTGCCGACTCGGATTTGCGAGTGATTAAGCCTTGCGAGATGATCCCCACTTTACGTGGGCATTTTAAAATAGCGTTTCTACTGTCGGCGAGGTATTGATACCCGTTTTCGTCTACCCAAAAACGCCCGGTCCATACAGCGGAGGGAAGATTAAGCAACGTCATTAACTCGTCCTGCCATTGGTATAACAGCGTTTTGGGGACGATAATCAACACGGGTTTTTCATCGTACAACGCAATTAGCTTTGCCGCCATCGCAAGCTGAACTGTCTTGCCAAGACCCACCTGATCGGCAAGCAACAATCTTGCCCCGCCGCGCCCTTTATGCTCATCAAAGGCACGAGCGACAAAATATTTCTGATGCGCCCAAAGCCCAAATTCATTCCGATAAATCGGCTCTTCAACTGCAACCGCCGGAACAGGTTTGTCTGTTATCTCACGCCAATCTTTAAGTGGAATAGAACGCCGTTCGGATAACCGTTTCACGTCTTCAACTACATAATCGGAAAGCGCTACTGCGTGGGGACTATTCCAAAACGCGTCAAACTCCGTTTGCACCCAATCGACGGAATCCGGATCGTTGTCTTCCCACACCATTTCATAATTCGTTGTGAACGCGCTCTTTGTTTCGTTAATACTGCCGAGAAACGCGGTTTTGCGGCCATCCGCGTATGAAATCACACCGGCCTTGCCGTGCATTAAGCCGTAGGTTTCATCAGGCAACACCCGTACTTCAAGCTTGCCGGACGAAAGCAACTCATACAACTTCTTCAGCCGTGTCATAGCACCCGGTGTCGCATACACATCTTCCGGTTTGAAACTATTCCATTCTTGGCGCATACCAAGCTTAGCGACAGCAACATCAGATGGGGCAAGCCCGGAGTTGCAAATTACTCTTGCCTTACCCGTAATTGCTTCTATCGCTTCCCCTGCCACTTCAAGGATAGATGAGCAGAAGTATCCGGCGATGCGGTCATAGCTGACCGCGCCGCTAAGTTTTAAATTAAGAAACTGCTCGCCCAGTTTGCTTGTACGGGAAGAATAACGTAACATTCAATCACCTCAAATGTGGTCGTTGTCCACCAATACATGAAGATGTTCCGCCATCTTCGCGCACTCGCGCCAATGAGGCATATTGGCAATATTTTGCGTGTCTTTAAGGAACACAAGCAGTTGCTTTATCATATCGCGGTTTCCCCAATAGTCTTGCAAATTGTTTTTTATATGCCACAGGCCTTTGCTCGGCTGTTCGTCTTCTTTTATCGATATGTGAATCGCCGCGAGCACGAGTCGCAGGGTAGATTCTTCAAAACCCGGCACATCTCCCACCGTACGCATCGCAAACTCGGACGGTGTTTTAAGGCGGCATGTGTTCGCCCGCTCGTTTGCCATCATCTGGCTATAACTTGTGATTGCGAATCCGCGCGCGTATTCTTGATATGTCGAAATCTGATAGCCGCCGTTTTTCTCGCTCTCTAATCCTTTGATGTAAAATCGCTCGGCGGGCGAGAGTTCTTTCCAAAGGAAGTTATCAAATCCTGCGGGGATAATACAGTCATACGCCTGCTTCTTGGCTCGCTCGATGAGCGCTACGACTTTAGAGCGCGACGGCTCGTGTATCGCAAGATCAAGCTCGTAATCCAAATCAATCTCACCAATCGCCTTATAGCTTGTCAGAACCTTCAACGAAGCGGCATAAGCGGCAAGCACATAATCGGGGTCGCTGAAATTCGGGTCTTCTTTATCGTCAAGCTTTTGCATAGACTCAATTTGATTAACGACCTCAGCTTTGATATCGGCGTTAATCTCATCAAGAAACGCCTCACCGCTGCCTGTGCGCTTGCGGAGAACGAGCAAAACCGTACCTTTGACATAGTTGCCATCTTTCAAGCCGGAAGCGTCCGTTTCAGTTGCGATATTCCACGCAGCAGTGACCTTCAATCCGGATTTCCACATTATCAAAGCAAGCTGTGCCCACACGGCGGGGTCGGAGTGCGTAAACATCACGACCTGCATACCATCGTCGGGCATATGGTTTGTCAGGTTCGTGTATATATCGATCATGCTCTGCGCGAAGTTTTCATCGCCTCGTACCGCGAGGACGCGCTTGCTGTCGGTGTACCAATCGGGAAAGGCTTCTTTGAGCAACCGCTTGTCCCATGCAAGGAAAAACTCGGAGAGTTCATGGTAGTTGATCGCATCCGCATACGGTGGATCGGTGATCCAAATCGAAGAAAATAATGAGATATCTCGAGCATCCATGGGTATTACACTATACCGTCCAACCTTGAAACGCTCTTCTATCTCTATGAACCAAGCTCTCTTGTGAACTATAAGCGTACGTGTAGCATAATTCGCAATCGTGTTAAGCGCTTGGTTATAAAAAGTTTGCTTACCCTCTTCACGACCAGCACTACCATCCCATCGGCAGAGTTTGGAATTCATGTCGATGCATTTATGCAAACCTAACATGACGAAAGGATATTGCATGCGCTTATCTGATTCGCTTATTACTCTTAGTAACAACCTTAACGTGTTCAACTGCCGCGCGTTAAACAAATGGTTCCAATACGTCCAACCACGCTCTTTGTATAGTCGATCAGTTTCAGCACCAATTTCAATTGCCATTGACGGCACAAGTCCTTGCTCCTGCCATGCAACAATATTTTCAGCGACAATCTGCCGCACTTTTTCTTCATTCTGAAAATCTCGCTCATTCGGAGCGCGATAATAACGCTCGGGCCTTTTTTTGCCGTTGGCCGGTTTCTCGTATTTAATACAATACAACCGTTCAGTAAACACATCATCCGGTCGCGGTTCGAACTCGATCTTCTCCCAACGGCGTAAACCGTAGACGGTATTACCATTCTCGTCCTTGCGGTCGCGGCGCAACACAGTGATCGGCGTGGTTTTGCCGCAACTCGGACAAAGCAAACCTTTTGAGGTCGCTGTTCCGTCTTCGGCTGATTTCATTTCATCAGGAGTTGCGTTCATCTTGATGCCGATGTCGTAGCCATTGCCGCTCTCTTTCAGAACAGCGATAGTTTTCGTCCCCTTGCCGATAACCCATGAAGGAGCCATCGGCACTTTCACACCACACTCCGGGCAGATAGCCTCCACACAGTATAAATAAGAAACGGCGCGGTCGCCTCTTTCGTTATGTTCTATGCCGAGCTCTGTTATTTCTTTGTCAACCGCGTCATATACTTCCCGCTGGAACTTCTTGATTTCCTCAATTTCATCTTCACTCGCGCCGCAAATATATATCGCCGCCCACGTCAGCAATCCAGCAATAGGGTTAAGGTCAGAAGCGTATACTTCAAGCCCCATTCGTGCTGCTTCAAATGGTATTGAACCGCCGCCGCAGAAACAGTCACCGATAACGGCATTTTTGCCAAAGCGTTTCTCCGACAGTTGCCGTATAAGGTCTTGAAGCGTGTAAGCGTGTGTACCAAGGTGATGGTTTATCTCGTTCCAAGCGTGATCGTCTGTCGGACGCTCGAACTGCTCGGGGCGAACACAAGCTTTAAGCCGATCATCGTAGCCAAGCCTGCTAAAATCGCTGTAAAGCTCTTTCTCGCGCTCGTGCCAGTAGCTGTCGCTTTTATCTTCCCATTGCTTGTGGCGCAGCCAAAGACCGCTATTATCCATGCTCATAATCTTGAGAAAAATCTCCATATCACGCTTTGGATTATCACTCGCGGGCATGAGACAACCGAGTATCGTGGCGCGCACCATCACAAGTGGCTTACGTCCCCACCACTTTCCAAGCCCCGTAAGAGTTTGTCCATTATTTGCCTTTCGCTCTTTGTAACTCTCTTTCGATAGCTTGGATATGGGGAATTGCCTTTCTATAAATGATGTCGTCATCGCTCGAGTTCTCCTATATCATCAAAGAGTGTGCGCAGGCTGCGTTCTACAACTGGATTATCACACAGCGCATACCGCAAAGCAATCCGCCAGCCCCTGCGGTCTCTCGGCTCACCTGTCGCGGCGTTTGTCATTGTGTACAACCACCAACGCTCTTCGGGCATCAACCCCTTCCAGTTTCGCACGGCGGTCGAGATGAGAGAAGGATCGCAGTCCTCAATCGCCCACAGAAGCACCATCATCTCTTTGCCTAACAACCGCTCAACAGGTGTGCCGCCGGCCGCTGAAAATTTTCCGATTTTCAAACCGTCCTTTTTTAAGCGGAAGTTAAACTCCGACGTCAAAGCGGCTTTCACCTCGCCCCACTTATGTTTTGATATTTCAATTCGTAGTTTATCAGCGAGATCAAGTATTTGCTCACCATCAGCAGTCCATGAATATCGCTCATAGACCTGTACGGCAAGTTGACCGCCTTCATAACGAATTGCGCGCGTATGCCCACTTTGGCAAGGCAGAAATTCCTCTTCTTTTGAGGGAATCCATATATAAAAATGGTTTTGTGTCTGCATAGGGTCTACACCAAAACCGTAAATCTGTTTCTTCATTGTTTGATTACTCCCTTTTGATCCAACTCGCTCGCGTCCAGTTTGTTGGTTTCAACCCATTGCTTGAATGCCTCGCCGGTAGCAAACAGAATTGCTTTATACTCGAACTCAACCTCGACTTCTTTACCGGCAAAAGCAGAATCGCGAATCATGTCAACCGTCGTCTGCAAACTGTTATCCGTCTGTGATAATGTCACCCATAATCCATCTGAGAAAATGTCACTTATGAGACAGGAGCTAGTGACATTGAGCAGGAAAGAGTTAATGCGTGTGGTGGTGCTGGGGGCGATATC